>WNFH01005832.1_pt1 | contig 16871 bp, 12 predicted proteins | sample 5400411 | NCBI WGS metagenome assembly WNFH01 (sample SAMN13153347, study PRJNA577476) | soil metagenome | isolation source: 200 cm saprolite under Douglas fir tree site 2 hole 3 | place: USA:California | collected 2015-04-18
GAACACACACGAGAGAGCATCACCAAAAGTGTGTAAGAACCGATATTTGCGCAGTTTGCCAAATAATGTGCCACGCTGCTAAGCGCTTTCAGTGGACTGGCTCCGCCTCATAATCTGGCCTGACATCATTTTCTTGTTTCGAGACGCTCATAACTCATCTTTTTTTGCTCTGTTTTTTGTCGAATGCCAACATATATGGCTGAAGGGCAAGGAGCGGCGAAAGCAGCGGTGCAGTTGAACCTCTCGACAATGGTGTGACCATTGCCCGCTGACGATGTGAGTACTCCATACACCATGACGAGGTTCATGACGCTTTCATGGCGCTTCCTCCTTATACTCAGATGAGGGAGGGCGAGGCGCCTCAACTGGGTTGTGGCCCCAACCCCTGTCGGCTGGGCCTTGGAGTGAGGCCATGTCCTCATACGAAACAGTGAAGCACACATTGGGGAACTCTTCAGGAGCCGCGTGGCCTGCCTTGCCCCCCTCTCCATCTTTGATGGAGAGGGGGGCAAGGCAGGCCACGTACGGGTAGCTGAAGAGTTCCCATGTTGGGAGGAACTATGCAGAATGAGCAACGACAAGCGACCGATCTGCGAAGAAAAGTCGCGCTTGTAACGGGTGCCAGTAGTGGGATTGGAGAGGCCGTCGCCGAGGCGTTGGTGCAACGTGGGGCGCATGTCGCGCTGTTCGCGCGGCGTGAGAACCGCTTGCAAGCACTGGCGCAGCGACTGGCAGGCCAGGGGAGCGAGGAGCCCTTGATCGTGCCTGGCGATGTGCGTAAGCCAGAGGATGTCCAGAACCTGGTGAATCAGACTGTGCAACGCTGGGGCAAGCTCGATATCGTCATTGCCAATGCTGGCTTTGGCTACCACTCGCCCATTGTCGATGGCGATGTCGAACGCTGGAAGAATCTGCTCGACACCAACGTGTACGGCCTGCTGTTGACCTTGAAGTACGGGGTGGAGCATCTGCTGAAGCAGGGCAGCGGACACGTTGTCGTGACCTCCTCTGTCGCCGGTCGCTCGGTCACGGCGGGGGGAGCCGTCTATAGCGGCAGTAAGTTCGCCGTCGGCGCCATCGCTGAAGCGCTGCGTCAGGAGGTCGGCAAGCAAGGCGTGCGCGTCACCACGATCGAGCCGGGGGCAGTCGCGACCGAAGCCGCCGCAGTGGAGGGTTTTCCACCCGAGACCGTCGAAGCGATCAAGCAGCTCGACCCGTTACAGGCACAGGAGATCGCGCGTGTCGTCATCCAGGTGCTTGAGCAGCCAGGCAACGTCGACATCGCCGAGTTGACCGTCTATCCCACGAAAGAAACAAGCGGCATCTCCTTTGCCAACGCAGTCACACGCCAGCAATAAGAGCGCTGCCGCGTCAACTTTCCAATCTCAAGCGAAGAATTGCTCGACACGAGCCGAAAAACCCGGTACCACGCGCGAGGGCAATGTTGCTTTTCCCTCGAAGACGCCGAGTGAACGATAGGAGCCTGCCTCTAGCACGAATACTTCAATGGTACGCGACCAGGGATCGGCAATCCAATATTCTGGCACTCCAGCACGGGCATAAGCGGCTTGCTTCTTACTCCGGTCATATCCTACGGTACCAGGTGAAGAGACCTCGACCAATAGGTCGGGAGCACCAATGATTCGCGCATCAGTGATTTTCTCAAGATTCGCATGTAGAACGACGATCACATCAGGCTGCACAACCACTTTAGGAGCTAGCTCGACATCAAATGGTGGCTCGTAAACTTCTCCAAGGCCGGTATCTTCAACATGAGCTGAAAGGTGGCGGAACAGGCGACCAGAGGTCTTCTGATGCCATCTATTAGGGGAAGGCGCCATATAGAGAACTCCATCCACAACTTCATAACGATGCCCATCATCTGGAATCGCTGCATAATCTCTATAGGTCCACCGGCCTTGCCCAGGCCCTGGTACATGATCAGCAGCAGTGACCATCGGCACTCTCCCAAGTATCATTGTCATAACAGCCACGCCTTTCGTAAACGGTAAGAGTGTCCCTCTCCATCACAACCCAATGGTAACACAGTAGAAGAGCGCCCGCAAGGGGCGCTCTTCTAGCTTAGCAAGCAAAACGAACCTGGTTATGTCTCAACTGAGCAGATTCAATGTGTTGCTGCAATCATCGACGAAGTAGACGCAGGTCGGGAGGAAGAGGCAGTTTAGCCCGCCTCTCGCTCCCAGCCTTTTTCATGCACTAGAACGTGGACGGCGGCGGAGTCTGTCCGGTGTAGTCACCAATTACAAACGAAGTATAGGGTCCATCGAGTTGGTTAGGACCATTGCCCACCACGTTCAGCATGCCATACTGGAAGTTGATGTGGTGATGCGGGCCCACGATGAGCACGCGATTATTGAACTGGTCGGCAATGCTCGTATTGCCATCCGCCAGGCGCACCGCGTTCGTCGGCAGGGGATTAGGATTACTCCCCGCTTGCGTATTCGTGAAATACTCGAACACGACTTGCCTGGCCTGGTTGATCTCCACGATGCGGGCATGGCCAGAATCGGTGATCAACGTATCCCCGTTAGGAAGCCGGCTGGCAAATGCAGCAAATAACAACCCCTGACTGTACTGAAATACAATCCGACCTTTGGGCGTGATCTCGATCACGCGATTGTTATTCTCATCAGCGATGAGAAAGTGACCGTTCGGAAGCAGCTCGACGCTATTGGGATTGTTGAGCAAGTTGCACGTGAGGCAGCCATAGGAGAAAACGATCTTCTTGGTGTTCTTGTCTACTTCGATCACTCGTTCGTTCGACTGATCGACGATCAAGATGTTGTGGTTGGGTAACTGGATCGCAAACACGGGCACATTCAGCTCGTTGGGCCCATCGCCAGCCACCCCAGCTTGCCCGTATTGCCACACGATGTTGCCGTTTTGATCGACGACAATAACACGATTGTCGACGCAGCCATTGGGCAGGAAAGATGAGGCACCTGCGGGTATGCCGGTCCCAGACAGGATAGTCAACCCGCCGCTCACGCGCTCAGCGTCGTTGAGGCCGATGATAGTGCCGGGACCAGGATTGCAGAGCGTCGGGTCGCCCGAGCCAAAGCTCCACACGATACTCTTCGTGCTGCGGTCCACTTCAATGGCCCGGTTGTTGAACTGATCCGTGATGAGCAGATTGCCGGGCTGATTGAAATGACCTCCGCCAGATGCATGCGCTGCGTGTGTGCTGGATGCAAAGAACGAGAACGCAAGCCCTGAGAACAGGAGTACGACAGTTGCTACGATGGTCAAGAACCTGGTACGTGGTTTGGTGAACGCCATAGATATCCCTCCTTGAAGAAAATATTGGTGCAAATAAGAGATTTTATGCACCAACGATATATACGTTACGAGGTTACACGCATGCCCTCCGATTTGTCCCACAAAAGTAGTGGACTCCCCCAGCCGGAGGGCATGGCAGAGATGCGAATGGGCGCTCTTCTAGCTTAGGCAAGGTTCAATTTGGACGAATTGTACTTGACCGTTTGAACAGTCACCCCGTGTCACCCTGAGCACATTCGCTTCGCTCAGTGTAAACTCAGCGAAGGGTCTGTCGCGAGCGGCAGCGAGATCCTTCGCTGCGCTCAGGATGACAGGGCTGGACCTTGCTGGTGGCGAGGAACTGTCACGTTCATTTGAACCATGCCTTAGCAAGCAAAACGAACCTGGTTATGTCTCAACTGAGCAGATTCAGGGTGTTCGTGCAATCATCGACGAAGTAGACGCCGGAGCCATTGGGGACGACAGCCAGACCGAAGAGGCAGCCAGCTCCGGGCGGCGTCCCAGTGTTGTCTACCAGTTTTTTGGCGACCTGGGTACCGCTGGGCGTTGTTTCAACGATCCTGCCGTTGTTGCCGTTCGCGACCAGAATATTCCCGTTGGGAGCGATGGTGAGGCCGAGCGGGTCGTTAATCGCGCCGTTGGCGGTGACATCATTGCCGGCATGGGCGGTGGTATTGCGCGTCAGCGCATGAGGGATGGCAGCGATACGGTTGTTAAGACTATCCGCGACATAGAGGGTGCCATCACTCCCCAGTCCTACGCCAGTTGGCCCAATCACCAGCGCAGCCGGATCGGTGCGCTCCGAGAAGCCGGAGCCAATGACGGTGGTTCCCTGCCGGCTGGGCCTGTTATTGCCCTGCCCCTGGTTCGGGACATCCAGGTTGATGCGGAGGACTGTTCCCTGATTGACAACCTTGCCACCCGCAGCGACGGTGCCATTCAGCACATTGGTGACAAAGAGTGCGGCCATGCTGCCCGCGTCGGAGACCGTCATGTCCCACGGACCATTGATGAGCGAACCCGTGAAGGTTTCAACGACATTGCCATTGCTGTCCAGCACGATCAGGCAGCCAGCTCCCGCGGTCGCTGATGTGCCATCGGTTGTTGGCAAACTGCCGACGATCACCCAGCCTCTTTGCAGCACAACCAGCGCGGTGGTTAAGCCAACACCTCCGGGACATTTGCCGGGGAGTGTGCTGGCATTGATCTGGGCAAAGACATTCACCGTCTTTCCGTCGGGTGAGACCTCCATGATCGTGGTGCCAGTACCCTGAAGGTTCGCACCGTTGTTGAAATTACTCACCAAAATATCGCCCTGAACCAGGTTTCCAACCGAGGTTGGAACAACAAACGTACCATAAGGGTTTTGATCACCGTTGCCTGGGACAGTCGAAGCAACAGTGCTGACAATATGGAAAGGTCCAATGAAAGAGCCACCCGAGGCCAGCGCAAGCGTGGGCACAATCGCCAGCACGACTGCCAGGATGCCTGTCAGGAAGACAGGCGCCAGTAGGAAAACACGATGTTGTTTCACTTTTTCCCTCCTAAAAGAAAGAGTAAGGTTAACGAAGAAGTATCACAATAGTTTTCGAGAGGGGCATGGGAAGGCTATCGATAAGCATTATCCGTATGAAAATACTTAGAATACTTAGCAAAGTGTACAGGCCATAGGTCCCCTAACCCTATCGCCCGCATTAAAAAGATCCCCACCATATGAAGATACGCAGGGACGTTACACTGCCTGCGGAAATATAGGAAGAATGGGCACTTTTCTAAAAGTACCCATCCTCTTCCTTGTGTTAGACCTTCCAGCTCGATTGCTTACCAGTCATAGCTTAATTTTCGCTCTGAATCTTGCCGAAGAGGCCGTGCATTTCATCACCGATGCCGGCGGTGAAGAAGAGTTCATCGGTTTCACCCGCGGCGAAACCATTGCCAAACTGCAAGGACCACAGGTCATCGATCTGGATTGCAACACCCCTGCCATTTTTGAGCGAACCAAGGGTTTGGCCCGTATTCGGATCGAAGGCATTGATGTGACCGTCGCCGAAATTGCCAACCAGCAAAGCGTTGCTGAATTTGCCAAAGTTAGCAGGTGCAAGAGCCAGACCCCATGGAGAGTTGAGCCGGCCGCGTGAAAGGAGGCGACGAATCATCTTCCCGTTGGTGTCGAAGACATCGACAAACCCATGGCCGGGGCCCGCTACGTCGTCGTGCTTCTGTGCATTCTGCAGTGCAAACGTGACGTAGAGGAGGTTGCCACCATTGCTCTGAATGCCGAAAGGCGCGTAACCGTTCGGAACATTGGGGTCGGTGAAGGATTTTACGAGCTTAAAATTCGAGTCGAACTTCTCGACGGTCCCGAAGCGGAAATTGGTGGCAAAGAGGAAAGTGCCTTTGGCATTGCTGCCGATAGCAAGTCCTTTGTAGACCGCGCCCGCACCTACGGTCGAGCGATCCACCGCGAGAACGGCATCAGTCGGAAGGACACCGGGGTTCCAGCCTGATATCGTGCCGTCTTCGGTGTCAAAAATGAACAGAGCCGAACCGGATTTACCGTTTGCTGAGACAACAAAACCACCCGTGCCGTTGAAGATGGCGCCGGTCGGCGCCGCTGTGGTTCCGGCGGGACTGCCTCCAGGAGGAGGGATGGTGACCGTTAGTGGAACTTTCACACCGTGCCCGTTATACAGCGTGGATACGCCTGTGCCATTGTCCGCAACCCACCAGGGGCTTTGAGGAGCGTGTACCAATCCCCAGGGATTGACCAGGTTCGAGTCTGTAAATTTGGCGACACCAGCGATGTCTGAAACCAGGTTGGTCTGCTGGTAGAAGCCTTGCGAACCAGCGTTGGATTGGGCGAGCGCTGCGGCTGGCAATGCCAGTAGCAAGAGCAATGGAAGAGCAACGAGAGAAGCGAGAAACCGTAGTCGTCCAGGAACACGCATAAATGTACCTCCTTTGGCTGATGTAGTCTCTCAGTATGCGCACAATTCAACTCGTTCCTTGCAGGAGAGTATTTACCAAGCTGGTGGTCTCCAGGCGCAAGGCAGGCAGCAACTTCCTGCAAGAATTGAAGGGCATTTGAGCTGCACGAGAGAATTACACTGTTAAAATAGCGCCACCAGTGTGGCGGCACTTTCCCGAAAATTTTCGGGACCCCCATATAGTGATACGCAGAAGGTTACACTCTTGCGATTAGCGATACGCCTCGGCCTGTAGATTAAACAATTCGGCATAGCGGCCTTCTAAAGCTATCAACTCCTCGTGCGAGCCGCTCTCAATAATATTGCCGTTTTGAAGCGGTGGCTGATGAAAACAGCGGTCTTACCCTCGGTTAACACTCGAAAATGGGCAAAGACCTCGTGCTCGGCGTGGGCATCGAGGGCGCTGGTTGGCTCGTCCAGCACAAGAATACGGGCATCGCGCATGAAAGCACGCGCCAGGGCAATCTTCTGCCACTCACCACCACTCAACTGGGTGCTATCCTTCAGGTCCTTGAACCAGCGCCCAAGCATCGTGTCGTAGCCCTGGGGCAGCCGCTCAATCACTGCGCTGGCCCCGCTCTTGCCCGCGGCGCTCATGACCAGTTCTCTGTGCTCGATCTTGTCCACGCGCCCTACGCCGATATTCTCATGCGCGGTCATGTAGTAGTTCACATAATCCTGGAAGATCACGCCTACTTGCTCGCGCAACTCCTTCAAGTCGTACTCCTTGATATTGCGCCCGCCGATCAAGATATCGCCCTCATCCGGGTCATACAGGCGCGTGAGCAGTTTTACCAGGGTGGTCTTCCCGGCACCGTTGCGTCCGACCAGCGCAACAGCTTCACCCGCATGGATGGTGAAACTGACATGCTTCAGGGCCGCCTGCGTCTCGGGGTCCTTCCCCGGATAGGTGAAACTGACATCGCGGAACTCAATATCGAGTCCCTCCACTTTCCTGGGAGGATCTACCGGCTGCGGGTCTGGCGGAGACACAATCTTGGGTTGATATTCAAGAAACTCGAAAAGCGTGTTGATATACAACGTATTCTCGTAGGTGCTGGAGATGTCGTTCAACAAGCCCTGGAAGTTCTGACCTACCTGCACCGCCGTCTGGGTATACAAGGTCAGCTGGCCCAGGGTGATACGACCTGCTATGGTTTGCAGTGCAACATAGAGATAAATGGCACTATTCGCCAGAACCGTCAGACCTGACCAGAGGAAGTTGATATTGTAACGGCGCAGAAGCAGTTTCTTGTCCTGCTTGTAAAGGCTGGTGGCGAGGTCCCAAAATTTGCTGGTGAAAAAGGTACCCAGGTTGAAGAGTTTTACCTCTTTGTTGTACGTGTCGGTCGTCATCAAGGTAACGAAGTAGGCCATGAGGCGGCGCTCCGGCGACTGACGGCGCATCAGTTGATAGCCTCTCCAACCATAGCGCGTGCTGGAGAAGAAGGCAGGAATAGGAACGATGAGCGCTATGATGGCAAGCCACCACGCCAGGTGCAGCAACAGGAAGATCAGCGAGATCAGGGTTACCGTGGTGCGGCCAAGGTCGAAGGTTTGAGAGATCATCGAAACCGGCTGGTAGGTGGACTGGTTGGCAGCCTGGCGCATCTTATCATAAAACTCGGGATTCTCAAAAAATGCCAGGTCCAGCGTGTCGGCTTTCTTGAGGATATCCAACTGCACGCGGTTCGACCTGTTCCTGCAAGAGCTGCTGCACGATATTGCTGAGCGTACTGAGCAGGCTTGACAAGAGTGTGATCCCCAGTTGCAAACCCACCGGCAGCCAGATGAGAGACGTGTTGTGGGGGACACTGCGAATCGCGTTCACAACGGTGTCGATCACCAGGGCGGTAATCGTGACGCTGATGGCGGGCGTGAAACCCTGTGCGAGGCTTAAAAGCCCCAATAGCGTCGTCAATATGGCACTCGTAGACCATACCAGGCGCAATACACGTGGCAGACTTGCGAATGTGCCTGGAAGTTTCTTTAAACTAAACTTCTCGTCTGTTCGTGGCCGTGAGCCTCCTAAGGAAATTATTTGTTGTTTCATGGGGCAGTTTGATCTCCGCTTCTCTCTATTGCAGTGTAATGAAATAGGCTCTTACGAGAAACAATGATGATAGTTCTTCAGTTATTCACAGTTTACTCGAAAAAAGGGGGGAATTACATTGTCTTAATCGCCAGTTTTCCAGTCAGGCAAAACCGCTAGGAGATACTGTCAATTTCTACAGGTTGGTTGCAGGTGCATAAGAGCGGGCACCTTTTGCCGGGGGGCACAGTATAGATTTTTATATAAAGAACCAGGACTTTATCACAGACTGATATCGGATTCCAAGATGCAGCTAGCCCCTTGATCAAACTCACCCATTTGGCCCATAGAAGGCGCTTTCACTTGTGTTCAATTCATGAGCTAGCTATACTTTAACTCATCAAAACGTGTCGCAACTTCTCGTTCCGCACCTTTTGGCTTTTTTTCACTAAAAGAAATAAGGAGAAGGCCCTTCTCTGTTTCACTGTCAGATTGCCTGTCAAAACAGCGATGCTCTTGACGGGCCTGTTTGGGCTACTCAAAAGAGCCATGAAAAACTTCAGATCGCTGGGATTTTGCTTTATTCTAGCCCTCTTTATCGTATTCCCGGTGCTGGCTGGAGATCCAACCGTCACTTCGATTGGTGTGTATACCCTCTTATTTACAGGGGCAGCGGTGGCCTGGAATATCTTTTCGGGATACACAGGCTACATTTCCCTGGGGCACGCCACCTTTTATGGCCTCGGTGGCTACGCCCTGGCCATCATGTGCCAGGACTGGCATATCGAGGGAGGATATGCGCCATTTCTTCTGCTTCCCCTGGCCGGACTTGTCACAGGCGCATTCGCCATCCCGCTTGGATGGATTGCCCTGCACACGCGACGACATACTTTTATGGTCATCACCATTGCCATCTTCTTTATCTTCCACCAGCTGGCCTACAACCTGCTGGATATTACCGGCGGCTCGAGCGGGATATACCTGCCATTCCCTCAATGGGATGCTGGTGTCTACGATCTCCCGTTCTATTACGTCTCACTTGCCCTCTTGCTGCTGGTCACGTGTGCCTCCTTGTGGATACGCACCTCTAAATTTGGGCTGGGCTTGCTGGCAATCCGGGACGATGAGGACCGGGCGCTTGGGCTTGGAGTGAAAACAGGGCACTTCAAGCTGGGAGCCTATGCGATCTCTGCCTTCTTTGTCGGCATGGTGGGAGCTATGGTCGCCTACTATGCCGGGTTTGTCTCCCCTCTCTCCGCCTTCAGTATCACCTTCGATATCACCGTTGCCCTGACCACGTTCTTAGGGGGAGCAGGTACCGTGGTGGGTCCGATTGTGGGCGGCCTGTTATTGCAGCCGCTTCAGGCTTACCTGACCATACAGTACGCCTCAATTGCTACCGACCTCGACCTTGTGCTGTTCGGTGGACTCCTGCTGGTAATTATCCTTGTGCTGCCCGGGGGCATCGTCCCGGCGCTGCGCAGGAGATGGCCGGTATGGATAGCATCCCTCAGCAAAGCAAGCCTTGTCGCGATGCTGCTGCTCACATCTACTGATATGTCAATCGCTGCCCCACAGCAACCCGATGCGCAAGAAACAACAGGCGACACTTCGAAAGTACTGCAGCGCAACCAGGTCGCCTGGTCCATTCCCCATCGTCCTTCCGAGCTAGCCGCATCTACTCTAGTAACCCAGAGGCTTAGAGCACAGCGCCTGTTGCCGTTTGCGCAGAGTGTGCCTGCTTCCACGCCAGGAATGGTGGCCGCTTCTCCCAGTGACTGGCTTTGCCCGCGCTGCAATGTGCCGCTCTGGTTGAGAGGGGAGACCCATTTCTGCACGCAGTGTGGACTGACGCTTTCACTCCCCAGGAGGGATAGTCCTTCAAAAAAATTAACTATTCAGTAGTAAGTAACAACTGGCTACCTGGTGCATAATACTGTATTTCCGCTTTTATGGATGGACATAGTATAAAATATGTAGAGGCTACCTTATTCGTACCCTATTTGCGTGTTGGGAGAGAATAGTTAGTTGTTTGATAAAAGAGTCTTGACATGATTGTCTACTCTTGTTACGATACCTCAAGCAAGGAATGGACACTCTGATGGCTGTTAGAAAAGTAATATCTATGATAGATCCACAACAAGGACAAGAAAAGCAGTTAAAGCTATTTGAAGAAATAGAAGCAGATCAGCGCTTCTTGTCATCAAGCAATGGAAATTCAGCTTTCGGGGATCCTGCTTTTGCTAGCAACAAAACGCTACCCCTTCACAGATGGGTTCCATGGATTGCTGGATTCTCCAGCGATTTCGTCAGAGATGCTTTGACTCGATATCTAGACGGCAGAGGTACCGTTTTAGACCCATTTTCAGGAGTCGGCACTACTCTCGTTGAGGCCTTTCTACTCGGTCACGATGTAATAGGGTTTGAAGTCAATCCATACCCTGCCCTGGCTTGTCGAATAAAGTTATATGCCTATAGAATTGCTGTCGAAGAATTATATCGCGAGATTGGGGGTTTTTGCATAACCCCCCGAAACGGTGCACTCGGCTGCACTTAGGCATCTCCTTCAGATGATCTGGGAGCATACGGGACAGCAGTTGGACACTTGGCTGAGTAAGGTGTTGTGGGGATAGTACAACGATTCGGGGTCACTCGATTGGCAGGGGGAAAACAGACTCGAAGCTCCAAACGCGCTCCCCAGACGACCTCATGTGAAGGTATGAAAGGACTCCGATGCGTTCAGAGGAACATCAGCAAGCCGTTTTTCTCTCTTTCGCGAGCCTCAACAGCCATTCTCAACCAATGGTATCGCCTGAGAGTCTGTTTTCCCCCCTGCCAATCGAGTGACCCCTCCTGGGGAAATCAGTGAACGATGGTGTGCGATTGTTTGCGTCTGTGGTGTGCCTGCTTCCCATTTAGCTTCCCATCAACCCCTGGCGCCAGGCAAAGATGGCGGCCTGCGTGCGGTCGGTGAGATGTAGCTTGCCGAGGATGTTGCGGACGTGGCTTTTCACCGTCTTTTCGCTGAGGACGAGCCGCTCGGCGATCGCGGCGTTGCTCAGCCCCTCGGCGATCAGGTGCAGCACTTCTCGCTCGCGTTCACTCAGTTGGGCGAAGCTCGCCATGTCATGATGCGACGCGCCATCCAGCTCCTGCACCACGCGGGCGGCGATGCGGGGATGCATCACAACCTCGCCGCGCGCCGCTTTGCGGATCGCGTCGGCCAGATCGGGCAGGCCGATGTCTTTGAGCAAATAGGAGAGCGCGCCGGCACGGATGGCGGGAAAAATATGCTCGTCCTCATGATACGAGGTCAGCACGATGACCTGGGAGCCGGGGCTTTTCTGCTTCACCAGCCGGGTCGCCTGCACGCCGTCCATGCCGGGCATCACCAGATCCATCAGCACGATGTCGGGGGCCAGGTCAGCCGCCAGCAACACCGCTTCGCCGCCGGAGCTGACATCGCCCACGACGGCGAAATCCGGTTGCGCTTCGAGGAATGCCCGCGCGCCTCGCCGCACAACCGCATGATCATCGACGATCAAGATGGTGATGGGATCGCTCATCGTGTCGCCTCCTGGATCGGCTTCTCAGCCGAGTGCAGCGGGATCGTGGCCTCCACCCTCGTCTCGCTCGCTGCGCTGGAGAGAGCCAGCGTACCGTTGTGGGCAGCCATGCGCTCGCGCATGCTCGCTAATCCCACGCCGCGCCCGTTGGCATGCGCCACGTCGAAACCGGTGCCGTCGTCGGTGATGGTCAGGCGCACCTGCGAGCCATCCCACGCGAGTTGGATAGTGACATGCTCGGCTCCGCTGTGGTGAGCGATGTTGGCGAGCGATTCCTGGGCCACACGAAAGAGCGCCTCCTCGATATCGAGCGCAATGACTCTCTCGCCCTGGACGTGCATAGCGACGGCGATGCCCATGCGTCCTGACCACTCCTCGGCATACTCGCGTAGGACGACGGCCAGCCCTGTATCTTCGAGGCGGGCAGGGCGCAACTCATAGATGACTGCGGTCAATTCCTGGCGTGTCTGCTCGGCCAGCGCCTCGGCTTCGGCGAGATAGGTCTGCGCCGGCAGCATATCCGGCGGCAGATACGTGCGCGCCGCGCCTACCAGCAGGGCGGTGGCGAAGACATTTTGCTTGATGGAATCATGCAGATCGCGCGCCAGCCGGTTGCGCTCCTCGATGGTCGCCAGCTCCTCGCGGGTCGAAAGCCAGGTGTGGAGTTGTTCGGCCATGCTGTTGAGGTCGTTCCCCAGCTGGCCGATCTCATCGCGGGAGGGATCACGCACCTCGACCGCGAACTCCCCTTTGCTCCAGGCTTGCGCCGCCTGGGTGATCCGGTGCAGGCGGCGGGTGACGTTGCGCATGATCAGAAGGCCGGTCAGCGTGCTGACCACGCTGGCGATCAGGATGAAATACAGGCCCCCGCCCTGCAAGTGATTCCAAAAGATGCTGAGAAACAGGGAGACGCCAGAGGGTGTGGGCGGACTGGGGGGCGAGAAGCCAGAAGGTGAGGGGTGAACGGTGATGTTCCCCTGCTGATAATCTTGAAGGCTGGCAGGAAGGGTGATGGCGACATCAATGATGACGGCTGCCAGCAATGTGACGAGAAAGTAGGAACCCGTCAGCCGCCAATAGAGTCCCCCAAAACGTTTGCGTAAACTTTGCATGTCACTCCTCCTTCGCATAATCATACAGCGCCTCTCCTCCTGCCGGCAAGAAACGCTCGAAAGTCGAGCGTAGTATACCATACCATACGAGACAAACCGGGACGATGCACCGGGAGCAGAGCGTCCCTGACTCTCTGCCCTGCTCCCGATGGCTGCTATTCGTAGCGCAGCATCTCGGCAATGCGTACGCGCGAAGCCCGCAGTGCCGGGATGATGCTCGCCAGGGTCGAGATGATGAGCACGGCGGCCAGCATGACGACAAAGGCCGAAGGGGCGATGATGAAGTCCACCCGCAGCACCAGCTTGCTCATCACCTGGATGAACCCATAGGCCAGCGGCAGCCCCAGCAGCGCGCCCAGCAGCCAGGCGATGCCGCCCAGTGCCACCCCTTCGACCCAGAAGACGCGCGCCACCCGAAAGGAGCTTGCGCCCATCGCGCGCAGCAGGCCGATCTCGCGCCGCCGTTCCAGCACCGAGGCCGCCAGCGCGTTTGCCAGCCCCAGGATACCCACCGCCCCCACGATCAGCGCCACGCTGTAGAGCAGGGCATAGAAGATCAACCAGCTCTGCTGGCGGTACTGGACCTCTTGCTGCCTGGTCTCAACCTGTCCTCCATTCACCTGTCCTCCATTCGCATTCCCTCCACTCACCAGTTGATCGACCTGCCTGGTGAGGGCATCCACGGCGCCTTGCGAGTGGTCCCGCGCCTCTATCAGCAGCTCAGGCGTCAAATCGGCGGGGTCGCCGAAAAAGTGATTGACGTTCTCCACCGAGGTGATCACCGTGCCAATTTGCCCAAGACCATCCATCGGCTGATGAATGATGCCGATAATGGTCCATGTGGCCTGATTACCTGGTGTGAGATGACCATTGAAATACTGAGCACTCGAAAGTGTCAGTGTATCGCCAACATTCAAGCCCGTTGCAGTGGCCGCCTCTTCGTTGATCAAGGCCGAGTTGGTGTCACTGGGAGAGAGCCAGCGCCCGCTGATGAGCTGCGGGGTATAGAGCCTGGTATCCGGCTGAAAGCCCAGCAGGAGCATTTGCCCCCATTGGCTCTCTGCCCCCTCCGCTTCTCGGTAGCGTTCCACCCGTCCGACATTGGACAGCGCGCTGATCTGCGCGACCTCCGGCGCGTTTTGCGCGTATATCTGCGCAAGGACATCGTAATGATAGGGAGCGAATGCGTTCGTGGTGGTCTGGTTGGTGGCGGCGGTGGCCGTCTGCACCACCAGGAAGGTGGTCCCCGCCAGCGTCAATGTCAGCAGGGTCAGCGCCGCCCGCCAGCGTTTGCGGAAGACACCGCGCAGCCCCAGCCAGGTCGTCTGCGAGACCCCGGTTCTGCGCGGTGTCAGCCGGGCTCGGCGATTGCCTGCCCGCCCGGCGCTAATGCCATAGGCGGAAAGCGCCTCGCGCACGGTGATGCGCGTGCCAATCCACAGCGGCACGAGTGCCGAAAGCAACGGCACGCCAAAGCCTACTGCCAGGCCAAGGATGATGATCCAGGGGAAGATGGTAAATGGACCCATAGCGAGCGAAATGCTGCTGGCAAGGGAGGATGCCAGCGGATACCCCAGCAGCAGCCCCAGCGCGATGGCGGGCAAGGTCCCCAGCGCGCTGTATATGCCCACCGAGACGAGATAGCCACGCACAATGGCGCTGCGCGTCCCGCCCACGGCTTTCAGCGTGCCGATGATCGGCGTCTGCTCGGCAATGAGTGTGATGACCGTGTTGAGAATGAGAAGTGCGCTCAGAATCACCGCCAGAATTGACAGCATGCGTAGCAGCGTAAAGACGCCGTTGACGGTGTTGATTCTTTCCTGGTTGAATGGTTGGTGAATGCTCACATTCAGGACGGTCACGCCTTTCGCCTGCAGTGTCTGGGCCAGCGCGTTCGCTGTGGTGGTTACCTGACTGATATTCTGCACCTTGAACGCCACCTCCTCTTGTACCTGTGGCTCCTGACTCTTCGGCGCGGCCCCAATGGAACCGAATGCCTGGTGGATGGCAGCCTCGCTCATGTACCCGCGCGCCGTGCCGCTGCCCGCCGGGCTTGGCAAGCCTTGTGTGCGCGCAAAGCCCACAACGCGCAGAGAGGTGGTGGTCTGGCTGGTGTCTACAGTGACCGTCTCGCCAATGGAGACCGGCTGTACGTCCTGGTCGCCATACTCCAGCACGATCTCACCCGCGCCCGGATAGCGCCCGCTCGTCAGTTGAAACGGCGTGATGGGCACATGTTGGAAGTCAGGATAGCTGACAAGAGTGATGGGCACGTGTCCGGGCGTCGCGCTGACGTGCCACTGGGACGCCACGACCGATTGCATTTGCACCGCTTGCACGTTCGGAACAGCAGAAAGCTGTGGTGTCAGCGCCGGGTCAAGCCGATTCACCTGAAGTGTCATATCCGGGGAGTTCGCGGCGGTGCCCGTGCTGTAGGTAAAGGCGGACAAAAGGGTCTGCTGAATGAAATTGACGCTCGTCAGGCCCAGCACGCCGATGAAGATGCCCAGCACGACCATCAGCGTGCGCCCCTTGCGCCGCGTCACATCCGCGAACGACTTTTTCAGGCTGGCGCTCATGAGCGCACCTCCGGCGAAGAAGCCATCAGCGCGTTCGCGCCGTGCTGTCCAACGATGCGCCCATCGAGCAGATCAAGACGCGCCTCAGCGCGGGCAGCGAGATTGGGGTCATGGGTGACATAGATCACGGTTTTGCCGACTTCGGTCAGGCTCGCCAACGTGTCAAAGACGCCGTGCGCCGTCCGCGAGTCCAGATTGCCGGTCGGCTCATCGGCAACCATGACTGGCGGATCGTTCGCCAGCGCCCGCGCAATCGCGACGCGCTGCTGCTGCCCTCCGGAAAGCTCGCTCGGCAAACGATGGGAAAAGGCACCCAGGCCCGCCGTTTCCAGGCACATCTGCGCACGCTCACGCCAGGCTCGGCGGGGGAGCCCGCCACCTTTGCCCAGTTCCAACGCCAGCAAGACATTCTCCATCGCGGTGAGGGTGGGGACCAATTGGAAGAACTGGAAAATAATCCCTACGTGCTCTCCGCGCCAGCGCGCCAGAGCGTTCTCACTTCTGGCGTTCAGTTCCTCGGCACCGAAGATCACGCGCCCGCTGCTTGGGCGGTCGATGCCGGTGAGCATGTTGAGCAGCGTCGATTTGCCGCTGCCCGACGGGCCGTTGATGGCGAACAAACGCTGCGCAGGAATGGTGAAGGTCACGTCGTCGAGGATGACGGTCCGTTGCGCGCGGGTGTTGATGGCGCGCGTCAGATGCTCCACGTGGATCAACGGGCTGTCTTGCGGGAATGGTGCGGATTGTCTCGATGCGGTCGGCTGTACCATATACGATCTCCTTTGTGTGGCCTCGCCCCTGGCCCCTCTCCACCACAATGGAGAGGGGAACCATTTGGCATGATCGAGTGGACCATGCGGTTTCGTCACTCAGAGTATGCTCGATGTCAGGAGATCCGTCATCAGTCTTAGGGCGGAACGCGATCAGTCTGTGGGCTGAAAATGTGTGCGTTGCGAGTAGGGGGTCGAGTATTAATGGGATACTGCAAGGATTCCATCAGAAATGGGCCATTTGGCAGAATATTCACTCACAGACGCCAGTTATCGCAGCTAATAGCCCCAGCCTGTTGAAAAACTCCTTGCTGAGCTTAGAGGGAATAGAAGGGCTGAACAGCACACGATTTTTCTCTGAGCGAGAAACAGACAATAAGGGAAATATTGTATAAAAGGCGAAAACCAGGAGATAGAGTTGACAAAAAAGGGAAAAGCGCAGTGTAATGGGATGCAAGGAGGAACGCCAATTATGATGGGTTTCAAAGCGCGGACGTTTGCCCCATTGGTCGCGGTTTCCCTGGA
>WNFH01002953.1_pt1 | contig 16867 bp, 15 predicted proteins | sample 5400411 | NCBI WGS metagenome assembly WNFH01 (sample SAMN13153347, study PRJNA577476) | soil metagenome | isolation source: 200 cm saprolite under Douglas fir tree site 2 hole 3 | place: USA:California | collected 2015-04-18
TGGCCGCCTGCCTCGCAGCCGCTGAGCAACCGACTCTTCTCGTCGATTGCGATTCCCAAGCCAACGCTACGGCCGCCATCGGGTTCACCAAGGATCCTTCGCGCAGAACCCTTTATCACGTCCTAATTCTGAATGAACCTTTCGACAAGATCATCCAAAAGTCGCAAGTGGAAAATCTGGATGTCGTCCCTGCCGACAAAAACCTCGCTGGCGCAGCCGTGGAATTAGTTAGCGCCGACAATCGTGAATACAGGCTACAGGCTGCCTTGAAACCGGTTCATGAGAAATACCGCTACATCGTTCTCGATTGCCCTCCCGCCTTGGATTTATTGACCCTGAACGCACTAGTAGCGGCAGGCTCCGTCCTGGTTCCGATCCAATGCGAATACCTGGCGCTGGAAGGCGTGTCCGAGTTACTGGATACGTTGATGAGGATCCGGAGAACCCTGAATCCGAGTCTCGAAATCGAGGGAATCTTGCTGACCATGTATGATGAGCGCACAACGCTCTCGCGGCAAGTTGCCACGGATCTACGGAGTTTCTTCGGAACCCAGATCTTTCAGACTTTGATTCCGCGCAACGTACGACTCGCGGAAGCGCCGAGCTTCGGAAAGCCGATCATTTTTTATGATATCCACAGTAAGGGGGCGGAGGGCTACACGCAACTCGCCCAGGAGGTTATCGCCAATGCCGAGAAACGCGTTGGGACGGGGGTTAGGAGCGCTCATTCGGGAGCCTGAAGGCAAGGCTCCGCCGGAAGCCGCTCCGATCCAGCCTCATGCCACGGCGGCCAGTGGAGTTGCGGCCGCACCGGCACGCGATGTTGTGCACGCAGGCCCGCAGCAAATTGATATCGATCTGATCGAACCCAGCCCGTACCAGCCTCGAACGCGCTTTCGGGAAGAAGCACTCGAGGAACTGGCGCGCTCCATTCTGACGAGCGGCATCATTCAGCCGCTGATTGTACGGCCCATCGGTTCCCGGTTTCAGTTGATTGCCGGAGAACGCCGCTGGCGCGCGGCGCAACGCGCCGGCCTGACGAAAGTCTCCGCCATCATCCGGCAGGTGTCGGACGAGCTCGCACTGGAAATAACGCTCGTGGAAAACATCCAGCGCGAGGATTTGAATGCGATCGAAGCGGCGCGCGCTTTTGCACGGCTGATGGACGAATTTCAACTGACGCAGGATGCGGTAGCAGAACGAACCGGCAAGGATCGGGCGACGGTTGCAAACGCGGTGCGATTGCTCAAACTGGAGCCCAGGATTCAGGATTGGATCGAAGAGGGGAAACTGACCGGCGGACATGGCCGCGCGTTGCTCGCAGTGGCGGACGTGCAACTGCGCATGCGTTACGCGCAGCGCGCTGCACGGGGCGGTTTGACTGTACGGCAGATCGAGCGCCTGGCCTCGCGACGCTCGCGCGGCAATGCTGTGCAAGCTGAGATTCCCACAGACGCCAACATCCGATCTGCTCTGGAAGCGCTGCAACGGCATCTCGGCACCAAGGTTCTGTTGCGCCAGAAAACGAAGATGCGACCGGGACAGCTGGTGCTGGAGTATTATGACGACGCGCAACTGATGGGGATTTACGATCGCTTGATGAAATAGCGGCGCGACCGGCGAAATCAAACCTTGTCCCTTCGTTCTGTCGTTTCATTCGACAACTACTTCCAACAGCTGTGTTGACTTGTTCGCGCGCGCAGCTAAAGTGGAAGAGTCTCTTTCTCGGGGGTTATAACATGGCCTGGAAGTGGAGTGGCGGCTCGAAGGATGCCAGCAGCGAAGAATGGACCGGATTCATCGATCAGGGCGTCACGCTCGAGGGCACGCTGACCGTAACGGGAACTTTTCGGATTGGCGGCAACGTAAAAGGAAACATTATTTCGGAGCAAACGATCGTGCTTGGGGAAGGCGCCAAGGTCGAGGGGCAGATCGAAGGCAATCGCGTGGTGATCTCCGGCCGGTTTGACGGCGTGATTTTTGCCAAAGGCCGGGTGGAGATTCAAGCCAAGGGCGTAGTGACGGGCGAAGTTCATTCTCCCTGCATGGTCATTGATCCGGGGGGAATTTTTGACGGCCGGTGCCACATGCTGGCGTCTTCCGATGCGGCCTCCACGGTCACGATACCGATTCGCGCCGCTGGCAACGGGTAGATCCACCGAGCATCTTATATACTATACTATTAATATTAAATCTATTACTAATTCAAAGGATCCGCTGTCTGTGGAACGCGCCGTCTTGGCTGGCTTTCCGGCTGCGCAGAACTAGGACCGGGCAATCGGGCCCGCGGGAATGGCCAGCAGTTTTTCCGCTTCCTGGATGCCGGCTTGGATATTCGATTCCCAATCGAGGTGTGGCACCGGGGAGGCAGCGGCGGCTTTGTAGAAACGCAGTGCGTCCGGCGGTCGATTGAGTTTTTTCAAGGAAATGCGCCCCGCGGAGAGCAGCGCCAGGACTGCTTGCCTCTCGGCAGGATAGGCCTCGGCAAGATGTTCGTACTCGATGACGGCGCGTTCGTAGCTCTGCTGGGCCTCCGCGATGCGGCATAATTCGAGCCATGCCGGCAGCGGCATGCGCTCCCCGCCCGTACTCGTAAATTCCTGATAGTTCTGCCAAGCGGCCTCGCCATCCTGGGCTTTGAGGTGTAACTGGCAGAGCTTGATGGTGACGTCGCGATGCGCCGGGAGATCGTTCTTGCGCCGATAGAGTTGCTGCAACAAGCAGTAGGCATCGGTGGAATCCGGCTTCGCCGCAACGTGTTTTCGGAGAGTGGAGACGGCCTCGTCGATCTTTCCTTGCCCCATGAGCTCCGTTGCCTGAACGATGGCCGGATCCGCCGTCCAGCTGATTTTTTGCTCGATAGCCGCATTGGCTTTGTGCTCCAGGCCGGTATGTTGGATGACGAGCGCCGCCAAAGCACCAAAGAGGAAACCGCCAACGTGCGCCCAGTGCGCCACGCCGGACATCTGGCCAGAGAAGCTGCCGTAGAAAACTTCTACGAGCAGCCAGAGCGGCAGGAGCCAATAGGCATAGGCCTTGAAGCGGTAGGAGCGGAAGAAGAATCCAAAGAGCCAGATCATTTCAATTTTGATTTTCGGGAAGCGGACCAGAAAAGCCCCCATCAAGGCGGCGACAGCGCCTGACGCTCCAAGCGTAGGGACGATGCTCCCAGGATAAAACCAGGCATAAAACTGGAGCGCGGCGGCCCCTGCTATCAGGTAGAAGACGGGGTAGATGACGCGGCCCCAAGTATCCTCCAAAATGAAGCCGGCGAGCCAGAGGAACCACATGTTCCCGACGAGGTGAAGCCAACCAGTATGAAGGAAATTGGCGGTTAGGTAAGCGGTAGCCGTCGGGTGGGTGGGGATGAAAGCATAGTGCGTCAGTATGGAGCGTTGCTCCTCGTCCGTGAACCGCTGCGCCAGGGCATCCATTTCCTCCTGGAGTTGGCTGGGGTCTTTCATCAGCCGGATTTTCGCGTCCCAGACGTCCAGGCTCCTGCGGTTAGGAGCGGCGAGTTGCTTCCAGAACTCGGCCGGATACTTGGGTTCAACGTCGCCGACGAACCGTTGAACATCGGCCGGCATTTGCAATTCAGGATGCATGGCGGCGAGCAGGAGAATATGCATGCGAACTTCGGCGCGTTCGGGGTTTTGCTCTTCGATTTTCCAGTGTGTGCCGAGAAAGATCAGGACATTGAGGGCGATCAGCGCGAAGGTGATGACCGGCCAGCGGCGGCCCTCCATGTTTTCATGGCGCAGCGGAAAAAGCATGGCAAGACCCCTCCGGCTCGTTAAAGGCGTGGAACGAACACTGCCGAGTGTAGAGGTAGAAACCCGTTGGCGTAACTGGCCGTGCGAACAGGCTACCGCCAAAGGATAAACGTGCCGCGATTGGAGTTAGGGCTCGCAAAGAGGAGATAACGGCTGGGTGCCCGAGCGGCATCCGAGGATCGGCTGGGCGCAGCGGAACGGGCCGGGTTGACACGCCGGAGAGGGGCGTCTATCGTTCGACAGGGTTGTTCACGAGGTGTTGCGGATGAAGATTTTGGTGATTGGCGGCGGCGGGCGCGAGCACGCACTGGTGTGGAAATTGCGACAGAGTCCGCGCGTGGAGAAAATCTGGTGCACACCGGGAAACGGCGGCATCGCCGCGGAAGCGGAGTGCCTGGCCATTGATGCCGGAGACGTTGCTGCACTCGTTGCGCTTGCGGATAACATTCATCCGGACTTGACGGTCGTGGGACCCGAACTGCCGCTGGTCAACGGGCTGACGGATGCCTTCCGGCAGCGGAATTGGGCGGTGGTAGGGCCTTCGCAACAAGCGGCGCAGCTCGAGGGCAGCAAAATCTTTTCCAAAGAGTTTTTGCAGCGGCACGGCATTCCCACGGCGGAACTGTACGGGGCCTATGACTCTCCCGGAGATGCCTACGGGGCGCTTTGCGCCGTGGATTGGCCAGTGGTGATCAAGGCCGACGGCTTGTGCGCGGGCAAGGGAGTTTTTCTGGCGCCGAACCCGGATGCTGCAACGGATTTCATCGAGCGTGTGATGGAGAAGAAGGAACTGGGGCCGGGGGGACAAAGAATTCTTTTGGAGGAAACGCTCGAGGGGGAAGAATTGTCGTTCATCCTGCTCACCGATGGAGAGCGCTATGCGCCGCTCGTGCCGACGCGCGATCACAAGCGCGTGTTCGACGGCAACCAGGGACCGAACACCGGGGGCATGGGAGCGTATTCGACCGATGACCTGCTGCCGGATGATTTGCGCAGGACGATCCTCTCGAGAATTGTCGAGCCCACGCTGCAGGGTCTGGCAGCAGACGGGATCCGCTACCAGGGATTCCTGTACATCGGTGTGATGCTCACGAAGTCCGGGCCGAAAGTGCTGGAGTTCAATTGCAGATTAGGTGATCCCGAGACGCAAGCAATTGTGCCTCGCATGGATTTTGATTTGGCCGAGGTGCTCAGTGAGGCCGCTGCAGGCCGGTTGGACCCTTCAAAGTTACGGTGGAAGCCGGGGGCAAGCGTCTGTGTGGTATTGGCGGCCGGCGGCTATCCCGGGAAATTTGAGAAGGGAATGAAGATTGAGGGCCTAACCGCTGCAGAACAAATTAACGGTGTGAAAGTGCTGCATGCGGGAACCAGGCGAGATAGACAGAGCATTCTCACAAATGGAGGCCGGGTGCTTGGAGTCACGGCAACCGGTTCCTCCCTCAACGAATCAGTCGCAACCGTCTACGCGGCCGCCACAAAGATTCACTTTGCCGGGATGCACTATCGGAAGGACATCGGAACCCACGCAAGCCGATCGCAGGCCACGGGAGACTGAGGAGCATACCTAGCAGGCTGCTGAAAAACACTTATGACCATTTCCTCAGAGGCTAAAGCCCACTGAAAACCAAGCACTTAATGTCGGAGCTAAAGCTCCGACCCCCTAAAAAGCGGGCTGTTTCATCAGCCAGCCGGGCGGACATCCTGCGGCTGCAGCGACCCGGTTGAAGCAGTCCTCAAACGATCAAGGCTTGGGTTTTCGCCGGAGCGAGGGGGCTTCGGGCGGGCGGTCCTTATCTTCCTGCGTCTTTTCGACGGGCTCTTCCGGTGGAACGAGCCAATCCCAGCCGCGCTGCTCTCCCATCGTGCCAAGGACAAACGGAGCGTCGCCCGCGATCAACGGCAAGAGGGCGCGCAGGAAATCCGCGGAATCGCCCGGCAGGGCTTTCTGGGCTTGGCCGCCCCGTATGTTTTCAAGCACCTTGGCAAAGCGTGGATCGCCGGAGCCCAGTCGCGAGATCCGCGGGTCGTTGTTCCGAATCAAGTCAGATACTGCCGGCCCGTTTGCGTCGGCGGGATAGCGGACCTCCACCAAGGTATGCGGGGTATGTTTTTCCGGGGGGTAGATTTGCGTGAAACGCGGACGAAGAATGCGCGTCTGCCAATATTCACCGCGGGTGGCGATCATCTCCTGTTCGATATGGTATTCCGCGAGCCAAACCTCAGGGCCGTAGTCCTGGGGGGCATAGCCGATGATGACGAGCTGGAAAATCGGGGAGTCGGGAGGGAAATCGAGTTTGTGGTGAAGCTGGGCGACGAGCGGGCGGAGTTTCTCAAGAAAAACGACGCCCAAGGCCTCCAGATCCGGTTCCGCTTCGCCGGCATACGCCGGATCGCGCGGATCTTTCGCGCCGATGCGCTGAAAATTGCGGTCCAGCCGAACGGGCTTCGGGTCCGCGGGAATGCGCCACTCCGCCGCGCCCAGCAGCACGCCGAGATGCGTGGAATCGAGGGCCATCACGCGCGGCGGAATGGAATTCGCTTCAACGGGCTGATCGATGGCGGCAAAAACGATGCCCTCTTTTGCGACGTGAACAATCACGCGGCCAGCCGCAAGATTGGCGACGATTTCGTCTTCACGGCCCTGGGCAAGCGCGTTTCCTGGGAAAAAGCAGAGGAATAGAAGGAATAAAAGGAAGAGCGTCTCCGGTAAAGCTGCAGGGTCGGTTAGAGGGATTCCCTGGGACCGTTTCAAAATCCCAGAGCACCTTGCTGCGACAGTCGTAGAGGCGTCCCGGGCCGCGAAAGTGAAAGGCTGACGGGAGATGAAATTCATCCGGACCTCAATAGCAAGGGGCAGCGCACGACCGCTAGCCGCACAGTATCATAGTAAAAGCCCGGCGGCGGAATGTGGAGGGGACGGCAACAGTTTTCATCGGCGGCCACATCCCGTAAAATAGTTCTTTGAAATCATCGATGGCGGATGGAGTATGCGACTCAGAAAAATGAGCAGTATCATGCACAACGGGAAAGCTCTTACGCAGATCCTCGAAGCGCACGAGCGGTTCTTTCGCGGCAAGGACGGCGGGGCGCGGGCGGACCTGACGGGAGCGGACCTTTCCCGCGCGGACCTCAGCGGAACCAACCTGAGCGGGGCCATCCTTCGCGGCGCGAATCTCCAGGAGACGGACCTGCGCGGGGCGAAGCTTCCAGGCGCGGATCTTTCGGGCGCGAAGTTGCACAAGGCCGATCTGCGCAACACGGATATGACAGAAGCAATTCTTCCCGGGGCGGATTTGACGGAGGCGCAGGCCAGCGGGGTGGAATTTTTTCGCTGCGACCTTTCCCATGTGAATTTCCAGGGAGCGCGCCTGCGGAACGTGAATTTGCGGGGCGCCAACGTGAACGGCGCAAAATTTTGCGGCGCGGACCTGGGCGTGGCGATTTTGCGAGAGACGGACTTGACCGGCGCGGACCTTTCCGGCGTGGACCTCTCCACAACGCTGCTGCCGCGGGGCTATCCGCCGGGGCAGGCTGCGAAGAAGAGCGCCTGATTGCCGTGCAAGCGCTCCTGGATGGCAAAAGTCTCGGCCGCATGGTAGCCTCTCGCGGAAGAAAACAATCCCCTTCGTGAACCCTGTGGCCACCTCTGTGGCACAACTCGATCGTACGGCGGTGCGCGAACGCGTGCTGGAGGTGATTCGCGGCCTGCTCACGGAGCTGGGCAGCCAGGGAGCATTGCCCGGGCTCCATGGCGGATCGCAACTCGACCGCGACCTGGGACTTGGCAGCCTGGAACGCGTCGAACTGCTGGCGCGGCTGGAGACGGCCTTCGACATCCGTTTGCCCGACCGCGTCTCCTCCGAGGTGAACAGCCCGGACGACCTGGTTCGCGCAATTCTTGCCGGACCCGGATCAGCCGCGGAGGAGGTGGACGCCGGTTCGGCGTTGCGGGCTTCGGTAACCGCGCAAAAGCTGCACCGCGAAGCCGCGGACGCCGGAGTTTTCTCCTCGGAGACGCTGCTGGACGTGCTGCGGCATCGCGCCGTCCACGACACCGAGCGCACCCACCTGCTGATTACAGAAGAGGGCGACGGCGAGGATCGCAGCCTCACGCTGACCTTCGGCGAACTTTATGCCGCGGGACAGCGGTGTGCCGCGGAACTGGCGCGGCGCGGCGTGCCCGCGGGCGGGCGCGTGGCGCTGATGTTGCCGACCTCGCGGGCGTTCTTCGTGTCCTACACCGGGATTCTCCTCGCGGGGGCGATTCCCGTGCCGATCTATCCGCCTTTCCGCGCGGACCGTATCGAGGAGTACGCGGCGCGGCAATCGGCGATTCTGAATAATGCGGAAGTTTGTCTCTTGCTGACGTTCCGGCGCGCAGAAGCAGTGGCGAAATTGCTGAGACCGCGCGTGCGCTCGCTGTCGGCGGTCGCCGATGCGGAAAAACTGATAGAGGCGGCGGACAAAGCTCCTCCGCCCGCGCCCGGCGCCCTTCCCCTGCACCTCACGGGCAGCCGCGCGCGCAATGGCAGCGACATCGCGTTGCTGCAGTACACCTCCGGGTCAACAGGGGATCCAAAGGGCGTCACGTTGACGCATGCAAACCTGCTTGCCAACATGCGGGCAATCGGCGAGGCCGTGCAACTCAGCCCGGCAGATATCGGCGTGAGCTGGCTTCCGCTTTATCACGACATGGGCCTGATCGGGGCGTGGCTCACGCTCCTGCATTTCGGGATCCCCGTGGTGGTGATGTCGCCTCTGGCATTTCTGACGCGGCCGGAACGGTGGCTGCAAGCGTTTCACAAGCATCGCGGCACGATCGCAGCGGCGCCGAATTTTGCCTACGAGCTTTGCGTGCGCAAAATCGCGGACAAGGACATCCAGGGCGTGGACCTCAGTTCGTGGCGGGCGGCTCTGAACGGCGCGGAACCCGTCAATCCGGAAACGCTGGAGCGCTTTGCGAACCGTTTTGCCAGTTACGGTTTTCGCCGCGAAGCGCAGCTTCCCGTGTACGGTTTGGCGGAAGCGGCCCTGGCGGTCACGGTGCCGCCGCTGGACCGCGGGCCGCTGGTGGATCGCGTGGAACGCGAGACGTTCACCGCGCAGGGCCGGGCAGTGCCTGCGGGGCCCGCGGAAGCCAGTGCCATCGCGTTCGTCTCTTCGGGAAGAGCACTGCCAGGGCATGAAGTGCGCGTCGTGGATGACAAGGGAAATGACGTACCGGATCGCACCGAAGGATTTCTGTGGTTCCGGGGGCCCTCGGCGACGAGCGGCTACTACCACAATCCGGCAGCGACGGCAGCACTGCTGCCGCAGGGTCCCGCAAAGGGCGAAGGGGAATACGCCTGGGTGGATTCGGGCGATCGAGCGTATCGCGCGGGCGGGGAAATCTACGTCACGGGACGCGTGAAGGACATCATCATCAAAGGCGGACGAAATCTCTATCCGCACGAAGTGGAGGAGCTTGCGGGGCGGGCCGACGGCATCCGCAGGGGATGTATCGTCGCGTTCGGTCTGACGGACGAAGGCGCCGGCACCGAGAAGCTTGTGGTCGTTGCCGAAACGCGGGAAGGGGATGCCGCGCGGCGCGCGGCGCTGGCCTCCTCCGTGACGGAATTGGTGTCGCGGGGATTAGGGCTTCCTCCGGACCGCGTGGAATTGATTCCACCGGGCAGCATCCCGAAAACATCGAGCGGAAAACTGCGCCGCGAGGAAACCAAGCAACTTTATCTCGCAGGGACTCTCTCGGCGTCCAGGGCTCCGGCCTGGTTGCAGATCGCCCGGCTGGGCACGGGAAGCGCCGTACGCAATTTCGCGCGTGAGATTCTTGGCGGCGCGAAGCGCGGGCTCGAACTTTTGTACGGCGTCTACTTCATCGCGGTCTTCCTGCTGTGGATCGTGCCGACCTGGGCGATCGTGCGATTCATCAAGGATCGTCGCGCGGCGGGGCGCTTCACTTCCGCCGCCCTCAAGGTTCTGTTCGCACTCGAGGGATGCCGCGTGCGCGTGGCCGGCAAGGAATACATGGAGACTCCCGGCGCAAAAATTTATGCGTCGAATCACACTAGCTATTTCGACGTGCTGCCGCTGATGCTGGGCCTTGGCGTTCCTTACCGTTTTATCGCGAAAATGGAAGTGAGCGGAATGCCGTTCATCGGCACTTTCCTGAAGCAGATGGGGCATCTCAAGTTTGACCGTACCGATCCGGATTCCCGATTGCGCCAGGCCCAGGAAATGGAGGAGTTCTTGCGCAACGGGGAATCCGTGTTTGTGTTTCCGGAAGGAACGTTTACCGAGGACGATGGCGTGCGCCCTTTCCAGTTGGGCGCGTTCAAGGCGGCCGTGGAGACGGGCGCGCCGATTATTCCGGTGGCGCTCGCGGGAACGCGAAAGATTCTGCGCGATGGCACCTATCTGCCGCGGCCCGGCAATGTCACCATCACGGTTCTGCCTCCGATTTACCCGCGCCGGGCCGGGGATGCGGAAGAGAGCGGAGATCCCGCGGGCTGGCACGAACTGATTCGTCTGCGCGATGCTGCGCGCGATGCGATCGCGCGCTATTCCGGAGAACCGCTGCTTTAGCTCACCGGCATTTCGGCTGGGGATCGCTGCCAGGCGCCGGCAGGAATGACTCGTTCCATGTTACAAATCTACCCATAAGATAGTTCAAGCCATTTACAACTTCATGCAGGGTGGCGGCATCTCTATGGGGAGAAAAAAAGAGATGCGGAATGTAGCCTCCCTGCCTGGGGCTCACCGCTAACAGCGCGGCCGCGCCTGGATCCTGTGGGCCTGCGCGGACAATTAAATTCACTGGAGGAAATATGAAGTTGAAGATCGCGGTGTGTTTACTGGCTTTTCTCTCGTTCTTTGGAGTCGCGGCACACGCCCAGGACTTCCCGAAAGTAGATATTTTCGCGGGATATTCCTATCTGCGTGAAAACCCCAGCACGTCGGGTGCAAGCAGCTTCAGCCTCAACGGCGGCAGCGCCTCGGCGGCGTACAACGCCACGAGTTGGCTGAGCGGCGTTGCGGATTTCGGGGGCTACCACAACGGCAACATCCTCAACTCGGGCGTCGACGGAACGATTTCGACGTATCTCTTCGGGCCGCGTGTTACCTACCGCCACTACGGACGAGTGACACCATTCGGGGAAGTGCTCTTTGGTGTAGCTCGTGCCAGCGCGAGCATCTCGGACACCAGCGGGGCAGAAAATGCCTTCGCAATGACCCTCGGCGGCGGCCTGGACTACAGGCTCACCGAGCGGCTTGCCATCCGGCCCGTAAAGGTGGATTACCTGATGACTCGATTCTCCGAGACCGGGAGCGGGGCGCAGACACAGAACAACCTGCGTGTATCGACAGGTATTGTTTTCCGGTTCTAACGCAGAACCACACCATCCACCCCACGTGCAGGCAGAGGGGCCGCGAAATAAAGGCAGACGCGGCCCCTCTTTTTTTTTCGTCCGTCGGAGTGACCCAATTCTCAGTGCTGCAAACTGTAGAGCACGGTAATGTGCGTATCGATGGCAACGGTCTGTCCATTGAGAACCGTCGCCCGGTAACGCCACTGGCGCACCGCCTCCAGAGCCGACTGGTAGAAAATCGGATCGCCTTCGACAACTTGCAGCGATTGAATGGTTCCATCAGTTGCAATGATGGCTCGCAGTTCCACGCGACCCTCGCGCCGGATCTGTATCGCCAGCGGCGGATACACCGGCTCAACACGGTGGATTAGCATCGCGGGGTCGAGATTTGTCATGTGGACCACTCGCGGCCCCGAAATCGTTTCGTTCGACGGCTGCGGCGGGCGCGGCCCGCTGTCTTTACCACCCAGATCAACACACCAACTGCAGCCTGTGCCATCTTTCGGTTGGTTCCCTATCGAATCGAGATCTTGAGGTCCGACGGGGTTCCTGTCTCTGGCAACTTCGTGAATAGGCCGAAGTGTCGGGGGGTGAAACGTATAGCGTGAATCCGGAATGGTTGTCCTAGAGGTCGACGGCTTTCCGTTGCCGTGGGGATGGCTGCCTGGATGACCATAGGGCGGAATCGGAACGTAGACTCTTCCCAGCACAATCCGGTCCCCTTTGCCGAACAGCGGAACGAGCACCAGCAAAGTCAAGGCAGCGCACTGCAAAACAATGGAGAGGGCCAACGCGCGGCGGCGAACACGGCGCTCGCGAAGACGTTGCTCCGTATATCCGCGCAAGGATCCAAAAAGTTCTTCCGGGATTTCCTCAGGGACTTTTTCTGACTGGTGCGGCATCACTCACCTCCTCGGAGATTGCTGCGAGTGTTGACCGCTTTGCGGTCGCACTTGCCATCGACGGCTCCGCGGTCGCGTCTTCCCTTGACCACGCGGCGAGGTCGCAGAACAGTCAGGCAGCGTTTTGCGGCGCCGATTTCCCGGGGGTTGCTCTAATTCTCCAGGAAACCAGCGCCGCGCTCGCAGGGATGTGAGGTTGCGCGCGTCCTCACTGCGTTGGACACCGGGCGCGCCGGCAAGTTCCCTGGGAGAAGAGGTTGGACCCTTCGAGGTCTCCGCATGGAACGCATGCCGCTGTCCAAAACTACATATAAGTGGTTTGTAATGTATATGTTACAGAAAGCGTATCCGAGGGGATGCCGAATGCATCTCATTGTTTATGGACGTGGATCTAAGGAGGTTTGCCCCCATGGACCGGCGTAATGTGGTAACCGTAGGTGTGCGCCGCACCGGCTGGGCTGCAATGGACCGCGATCCGCAGCAGGACACGGTGGAATTCATCTGTCCGCACTGCGGCGCACGGGACAAGAAAAAGGCCCGGCGCGAGCGCGCTCTCTATCATTTCACAGACGGTTTTTTGCAGGATTTGCAGGGCGAAGTAACGCAATGCCACTCCTGCAAACAGTCTTTACGGGTTGTTCCGATTGTGATGCTGCACGATCAGGACGAGACGCGGCGGTTCGAAGCCGTCTTTTCCGAGGATCACCTGGTGACTTCGCACTAATTTTCTTCTGATTTCAAAACAAAGACGGGACGCCCGCCGCAGCGGGCGTCCCGTTTCTATTTTCTTTCCGACCTTTGTGTGCGGATCGTCAGTCGTAGTCCCGGTCGCGATAGTAGCGGTAGCCATCATAGTCGCGGTGGTGTTCGCGCCATTCGTGCTCGCGCCGCTGATGTTCGCGCCACTCACGCTCTCTCCACGCATGCCGGCGATAGCGCGCCACCTGCTCGAAAGCCTCATGGCGTTCATGGCGCCAATAATTGGCCTCTGGACTGTAATAACCGAAGTGCTCGATGGATTCGTGGAGGCGCCAATCGGCATACGCCGCGCGCCGATTGCAATCGTCCCAATCATTCGCTTTCGCGCTGGGCGCGCCGGCAAAGAGCAAGAATCCGCTTAGAACTGCTACCGCCAGCGCTGCTTTGCCGAACACGGATTTCAGCAGATGCTTATGCAGTCGCATAACCTCCTCCCGAGGGCGCCTCCCGAGCTGGTTCGGGGTTCGCGTCCCACTCATGGTGTTCAAACACTTCGCGGTTGAAAATGTTGTGCCCGCCTTGAGCGGGCGCATAACGCCGCCTCTCACGAATTGTTTGCAGGCAGAAAATGAGGCGGCGCGGCGAATATTCGCCGCGCCGGAGGAAAAGCTCGATCAGGAATTAGTGACGGTCGTGATCGCGATCGTCCCAATCGCGGTCGCTGTGCCAGCGATGGCCGTCTTCATCCCACCAACGGTGCCGCTCTCTCCAACAGCGTTCGCGCGCTTCGTGCAAGTCATGACGGGCACGGTCCGCTTGCCTGCTGTTCCAACCATGGTGCTCGATGGACTCGTGGAGTTTATGATCCGCTTTGGCGATGCGTCGCGCGCAGCGGTCATCGTCACGATCATGGGCGAATGCGCGTGGCGTCCCCGCGAAGGCTAACATCCCAGCCAGCCCAGCCGTTGCAAGGGCCACTCTTACGAAAGACCTCTTCCCTACGGTTTGCAGCATCATGATGTCCATATCCTCCCGTTGTTGCCCCGACTGGGATGGGGGTCACGTCCCACGGTATAAAACACCAACCGGAGGAGAATGTAGCAACCGCCGCTCCATCGCCCAAGTTGCTGAAAATACCTATCTTATTGTTGATCCAGGGCTAGTGCCGTTCCAACTATTTGGGCCAAGCGATGGTCCGAGGTTCGGACGCGAATCTGGAACCGGCATTCTCGAAGAGATTTGTCGAGCAAGTTGGAACGGCACTAGTAAGCCTGTAAGAACGGGTCCACCTGCATGTGGTATTTCTCAAGCCCGCCCCGGATCCGCTCGAAGGCATCATCGACGGTGTCGGCGAACTGCAGCATGTTGTACTCTTCCTCGTTGATCGTTCCCCAGCGCACCATGGCTCTCCAGTTCAGAACGGCATCCCAATACTTTTTGCCGTAAATCAGAATGAGGTTGTGCTTCGCCAGCTTGCCGGTCTGCAGCAGCGTGAGCATTTCCCAGAGTTCGTCCATGGTGCCGAAACCGCCGGGGAAAACGATCAGGGCCTTGGCGATTTGCGCGAACCAAAGTTTGCGCATGAAAAAGTATTTGAAATTGAAACTCAGCTCCGGGCTGATGTAGGGGTTCGCGAACTGTTCGTGCGGAAGTTCGATCGAAAGGCCGATGGACTTGCCGCCGGCTTCGCTGGCGCCGCGATTCGCGGCTTCCATAATCCCCGGCCCGCCGCCCGAGCAGATGACAAAGCGGCGCGGCTTAGGTCCCAGCGAAAGCGCCCAGCTCGTAATTTTGTGGGAGAGTTGGCGCGCTTCCTCGTAATAACGGGACATTTCCAGTAGGCTCTTGGCGTGCCGCAAGGCGGCGCGATGCTCCTTCAAAGCCCTGGCGGAAATTTTCGAGATCTTTTCCCGTTTCAGCCGCGTATAGCGGGCCTGCGCAGTTTCGTGCGATTCAATTCGTGCCGAACCGAACATGACGATAGTGTCGCCGATGCCTTCATTCTTGAGCTGAACGAGCGGATGAATATATTCGCCGAGAATGCGGATCGGCCGCGCCGGCGTGCTGCCAAGAAATTTGGGGTCCTGATGGGCTACTTTGGGGGCGTGCTGCGACTTCAATTTTTTGCCGTCGGGCATGGGTTTTATCTCCGGGATACGCAATCCATGATTGTAGGAAGCGGAACGGTGCGCGGCAACGCCTTCCGCGCATCCTGCGTCGAATAAAGTACACTCCTGTAGCCCAGGCTCCAGCCTGTGCTGACTGGAAATCGCCATGAATCGGACCTCCGGCGCAGCGATGATTCTTCTGTTTTTGCTGGTTTTCACGGGCGCTTTCGCCAGCGCCCAGGCGCCTTCCGGGCCGATCGCTCCCAAGCCCGGAGTTGAGGTGCAGCAGCCTCCCAAGGAGATCCAGGCGAAGGTCAAAGTGCGGGTCGCGCTGGTGAATACGCCCGTAACCGTGCGCGACGGCCGGGGCGCGATGGTCCATAACCTGGAGGCGCACGATTTTCGGATCACCGACAATGGCGTAGCGCAGAAGATCTCGCACTTCGATCTCGGCGGCGATCCGCTTTCGCTGGTGATCCTGATCGAGACGAGTTCGCGCATCGAGCCGCTCCTGCCGGAGATGCGCAAGACCGGCATTCTCTTCACGCAAACCGTGATGGGACCGACCGGCGAAGCCGCCATCCTCGGCTTCAACGATTCCGTCGACAAGCTGCAGGACTTCACCACGAACAGCGACCTGCTCGAGAACACCATCACGCGTCTGCGGGCCGGAACGTCCGGTTCGAAGCTCTACGACGCCATGGGAATCGGGGTCGAAATGCTCAGCGGACGGCCGCAGGCCACGGCGGAGCAGGCTGGCCGGCGGCGCGTCTTGATGATTCTGTCGGAAGCCGTCGACGAGGGGAGTGAAGCAAAATTGGGTGAAGTGCTGCGGCGGGCGCAGCTCGCCAATGTGACCATCTACAGCGTGGGGCTTTCCACCACGCGCGCCCAGTTGCAGTCCAAGCCCAAGGACACGCGCACGCAAATTACCCCGCCGGGCACGTTTCCCCTGCCGCCGCAGCCCGGCGTTCCGCAAACGCCGACCAGCGAAGAAAACCGTTACGGCAATATCGATCTGATGGCGGCGGCTATCTGGATCGTGCAGCACGTCCACGATCAGGTGAAGGATCATGCGCTAGAAGTCGCCGCCACGGCCACCGGCGGCGCGCATCTCTCCACGTTCAAGGACCGTTCTATCGAAAAGGCCATCGACGAAATCGGCGGCGAACTACACTCCCAGTACAACCTGAGCTACACACCGGCCGGCACCGATGCCGCCGGCTACCACGAAATCAAAGTCACATTGGTTCAAGCGGGAAATAGGGATCTCAGAGTCCGCGCGCGACCCGGCTATTACCTCGCCCCGCCGGAAAGCTGAACAATCAGGCTGCTCATCTCACATCACCTGCTTCCAGAAAGTGACTTCACGGGAGACGAGCAGTGCATCCTTGCGGGCGTTCCAGCGGAGATAATGTGCGGTATGCATGTGCTCCGTGTGCGCGTCCCGGCTGGCCCACACTTCGTGCAACAGAAAAGCGCCGGGCGTATCCGCGGAACGGTGCAGATCGAAGGTAAAGCAGGCCTCCTCTTTGCGCGACGGGCGTGCCAAGGCGCGGAGCTCCGCCTCGAGAAGCGTTTCCTGGCCTTCGCGGGCACGCAGAATTACGACGAGCGTGACCGCGTCTTTCGGCAGCTTGTCTGCGCCGCGCGCGCGCCTGTGCCCTCGGGCTTTGGACCGCTTGCGGGGCTTCTTCTTGGCTCCGCGCTTTGCCATCGTGGCGGGGATTGTATCGCAAATCCGCCTGGACGCAATCCGCTTAGCGCGCGGCAGCTTTGGCCTCCGAGACTGAGGTTTTTTCGAGAAGGCCGGGAGTTACTCCACCCCTTTGGGGATGCTACAACTCATTCCACGGGGACAAACGTGATGCATACGGGTGCGGCCACTTCGATGGCCTGGTTCGTCAGGATGAGCCCACCGGTAATGAGATCAATTTTGAACACCACGACGCTGTTGGAATTCTGATTCGCGGCCAAAAGATACCGGCCTGTCGGATCAATCGCAAAATTCCGCGGGG
>WNFH01001294.1_pt1 | contig 16843 bp, 14 predicted proteins | sample 5400411 | NCBI WGS metagenome assembly WNFH01 (sample SAMN13153347, study PRJNA577476) | soil metagenome | isolation source: 200 cm saprolite under Douglas fir tree site 2 hole 3 | place: USA:California | collected 2015-04-18
GATTCAGTGCCCGCGAGCGCCGTGACGTAGAGACTATTCAGCGAAGGATGCAAGGCCGCCAAATGTTTACCGTCGTAAATCAGTACACCCCGCTTCTTTGTCCCGATCAGGAGATGCCCGGCGGACGCCGGGAGTATCGAAGCGATCGCACGGGCTTCGGAATCCTGCGGATAAATCTGGCGAAAGCTATGGCCATTGAAGCCCAGCAGTCCATCCTGCGCGGTGGCTAACACGAGTTCCGGTTCTTGAGTGTCCGCCAGCAGAGCCGGGGCAAGAGCGACCAGCGGAGATGATGGCAGGTCTCGGCCTGGGATGAATTGCCGGGAGGGAATGCCACTAAGATCGAATTCCAGAAGGCCACCCGGTCCTCCTATGTAGAGATGATCCTGAAAGCGCGCGGCTTGTAAAAAGACTGCGGGCGCGCTGACCACCTCAAAGCTGCCTCCCACCGGCGCAGCGAACGGATGTATGTCGAAGCGAATCTCTCGTTCCAAATGAACTTCCGCCGTGGAGAGTCGCAGCGCCCGCGTGGCACGCCAGCCGACAAAACAAACTATCAGTGCAATCAGCAGCCCGACACCAACCGCAATCGCAGGCATCAATAATTTCCGTGTCTGCCGCATTGGTTCCCTCAGGACACTCCAGCTCGGGTACATGTTTCAACTTCGTTCTTGAATACATATAGCAGATGGGAGGCCAGAGTATTTTCACGGGATAGTAAGGGATTTCCAGGACCGCGAATCTGCTTCGCTTCGTGTCGTACAGCACACAGCGTGTTCCGTCGGACATACTCGACGACATCCAGGTAGCCATCGACAGCAGTCTTTGCCGCTTTACCGCAGCGATCACGTGGGGAATCTGACAATCCGCATCTCTCCTCTTAGGTAGCTATGGTTGGTTGGCAATTTCTCAGCGAGCCGATTTGGTCCAAACAGCGGTTGGCCTCTGCCGTACGAGCAGAGTTCATCGGTCTCCGCCGCGTAAAGGCAGAGGTCATTTCATGGTCCAAAGATTGTTACTCGGGGTGCCTAAGCGCGGTTTTGGTAGCCTCCGTACCGCGTAGTTTCAAGCGGTTACCAAAAGATAGTGCACTGTAACTGCGTTGGCCTTGATTCGAAACTTCCCAGAGCGGGACTTGAACGAAGCCGCCCGCGGTTGCGGCGGACGCTACGCGTGATCGACCGAAGCAGTGCTTGCCTGTGGGTTGAGATAAGTGTTGGGTCACAAGGAGGTCCCTTTGACCCATCTACGAAAAATGATGCTGGAAGGACTCCAGCGTCGTAATTACGCTCAAAATACTATAGACCGTTACCTCTTTGCAGTTGAAGATTTCTCCCGGCACTTCCAGCGTCCCCCGGACCGCTTGGGTCCTCGCCACATCCGCGAATACCAAGCCGAACTGTTCACCAAACGGAAGTTTGCATTGAGCACCGTCACTGGAAATCTAGCGGCTCTCCGGTACTTTTACACCAAAACTCTCAAAAAGCGCTGGAGCACAGCCGAGACTCGCTATCCGAAAAGGGCACTTCGCCTGCCAACTTTCCTGAGTCAGGAAGACGTGGCTCGGCTCATCGATGCGGCTCGCACTCCCTTCCATCGGACTCTGCTGATGACGCTCTGCGCCACCGAAGTGCGGCGTGCTGATCTTCACGGAAGGCGCACTTCAGAGCAGCAACGAACTTGCCGCGGAAAACGCGGTTACCCGAGATGGAATTGGAAGTTCAGTGGCAGGACCATGATTTGGGCGCGTTCCAGCTGATCGTTCTCACTGCGGAAGATACGATGCATTGTGCGCCGTGGGAATACATCCAGGAGTGCGAGGCAGCTCTGACTGCATACGAAAACAGTTGAGGAAGTTCTTCAAGGCCGTCCTGCAAGGGTGGCCTGCACGAGGGCGTCGGATTTCAATGCGGCGCGTCAAACAAACAATTTCTGGAGTTTCGAATACGACAGGGAGCAGAAATCAGGCACCACATGGTCCGCGCCTGAATCAAGCAAAAGGGAGGCACGGCCGGCGTGAGCAATTCCGACGCACTTCATGCCTGCTGCCTTGGCTGATTCTACGCCTGAGACCGCATCCTCGAATGCCAGTAGCGCACGGGGATCCTCTTGCAATGCCTGAGCAGCCTTAAGGAAAACCGATGGATCAGGCTTACCTTTCTTCACTTCATCTCCCGTGACGATGACTTGAAAGTGTTTCTTCAAGTCAAGCCGATCAAGAAGAAAGCTAACGCGGCTTCTGCTTCCTGAACTGGCGATGCCTATGGCCACTCCCGCGCCCTCAAGGTCTTCCAAAAAGTTCAGCAAACCCTCCACTGTTTGCACGTCTCCAGCTTCGTCTCGAAAAAACTGCTCCTTTCGATGTCCGTACCGGAGCATCAGCTCCGGATCTAGGTCGCCCAGAAAGTGTCGCAGGATGTCTTCGCGCTTTCTCCCGTCTAGGACGAATTGCAACTCTTCCTCAGAGGCCGTTTCCCCCACGGACTCGAGGAACTTCCTCCATGCCCGTTTGTGCACCGGATGACTGTCTACTATTACCCCGTCGAAGTCGAAAACCACACCTCTTATCATGCAACCTCCCTCCTTGCGTCTATGAGGAGCCCGGCCACATTAATTGTGCTGTTCGGTAGGTTTCGACTGTTCCGATGTCAAGAAGAAAGTCCGAAATCCGATAAGCCGCCATTCGGCCAACGAGCCGAGGCAGGACGTGGAACCCCAGATCGACCGGACACTGCTCAGGAATTACATCCAATACATGCGGAGTCGCCAGCATCAGTCCCGAGAAGGCTAAATGACTTAATGGCATGACGGGCTTTTCAACGAAGTCGCGGACAATACCCTCTTCATCGATTTGAACGATTCCGCATCTCGTCGGGTCAGGCACTTCGTAGACTCCTATCGTGGCAATCTGGGCGCGGCGGCGATGAAATTCCAGCATTTGATCCATGTCAGCCGTTGTGAGGACATCGGCATAAAACACCCAAAAGGCTGCCTCTTCCCTTACCCAATGACGATTGGCGAGAAGAGTGCCTGCGCTGCCGAGCAAAATCTTTTCTTCAAACAGGTGCACCATCAGGCCATCCCTGTTCTCCTCTACAAACCGCCGGACAGCCTCGGCGTGGCTGTGAAGATTGAGCAGGACTTCATCAATGCCATGCCTGCGACACAAATCGAACCAGATCTGCAGTATGGGTGTGCCGCGGATCGGGAGAAGACACTTTGGGATGCTGTCGGTTAGTGGCTTTAGACGAGTCCCGTGTCCACCTGCCAGTAGGAAGGCTTTCATTGGAAGGCAGCGGTCCTTGGAGACGTGAATCTATGAGATTTGAGAAAAGCTCTTCGGGGGCGGAGGCTGTTGAACAGTAGACTTGTTCGAGATTGGAGCATAAGTCCAGCGCGTTCCGCCGTTTTCATCTCCATCGATGAACGGATCGTTGGCCACAACTTGGGCCCCTTGAAAGTCGAATTCGAATCCCATCTCTCGCGCGCCCTGCGCAACCAAGGCATCGCGTACTTTCTGCTGGTGCCCCTGCCGGCAGAAGAGCAAAAGAAAACCACCACCTCCTGCTCCTGTAATCTTCCCTCCTAAAGCACCACTTCGAATCGCAGTCTCGTACAATTCGTTGATGCGAATACTGGATATCTTGGACGAAAGCTGTTTCTTGATCTCCCAGCCTTTGTGGAGCAGTAGTCCAAAGTCTCGCAGTTCACCCTTTATCAGCGCCCTCTTCATGGAATCCGCCAAGCTTCGGATTTCATGTAGGTACTCAACCGTGACACTCCTCTCCTTCCTGGTAGATTCTTCCTGTTCTTCCAAGATCGTCCAAGAGTTGTGGGATGCTCCTGTGAAAAAGAGAAGAAGACTTGATTGGAGTTCCCGAACGAGCTCGGACTCCAAGCACAGCGGTTCGACTAGAACTGTCCCATCCGGGTGGAAGGAAATAAAATTCAGCCCTCCAAATGCCGACGCGTACTCGTCCTGTTTGCCTACAGGTCGTCCCAAAATATGACGCGCAATATGGAAAGCCCGCTCGGCGAGTTCGTATTTCGATTGTGTAACGTGACAGTAACTTGCCAATGTTTTTAGCAGATTGACGCAGACACTCGCCGAAGATCCGAGTCCCGTTCCCGGGGGAATCTCCGATGCTAGAAAGAGGTTGGCCGAGATGTCGCGCCCAAACTCTTTGAGGACTGCCAGTGGAATTTCCAGCGCATTGCCTCGAACGCCCATTCGCGCAATGTTTTGCCAGGTTTCGACAGTGCGGAGGTCTGCAGAGATAATCTGAATCTTCCCATCCGATCTCCTCTCCAGCACTGTATAAAAATGTTTGTTGATGGCCGCGCTGAGAACCGCGCCTCCGAACCTTTCGTAATAAGACGGAAGGTCTGACCCACCTCCTCCAAAGCTGATCCGCACAGGGCTACGTACGATTAACATTCGGAATCTCCTGCGTCACAAAGTCGCTTCGCCTGCTCTGCAAGTCTGCTGTCGGGGATTCGACCTGCTGTTGCTGCAAACCTCGAAATAACAATGTCCAGATCGTCTGCAAGATTAGCGTCAGATCCCAAAGCGGCGACCAGTGGAATATGTATTGCAGATCGAAACGGGCCTTTTCCTCAGACGGATGTTGCTCTCGAAGCCCATGGACCTGGGCCAGGCCGGTAACGCCAGGTCGAACCCTCAGACGTTGCCGCTGCCACGCTGAGTAGTACTTAACTCTCTCGGCCGACTCAGGGCGAGGACCGACAAGAGACATGTCACCGCGCAAGACATTCCACATTTGCGGTAACTCCGTCAAACTCCACCGCACTAGAAGCTTTTCGTAGGGAGGTGGGTTGATTGCGTGGCGATCTATGTTCAACCTCCACATCCCGAAAGGTACGCCATCTTTGCCACAACGCAGCTCAACTCTGAACGCCCTGCCCTTTTTCCTATAAACAATAAATGCGCCGAAAGCGAGCAAAGGCGAAAGGAGTGTCAATATCCCCAAACTCAGAAGCAGATCAATTCCCCGCTTAAGTGCGAAGTCTACGGCTGACGAACTCCTCTCCCTTAGCGAAAGCAGAGGCAGACCATCGATTTCGACCAATTCGGCTTTTGACACGTATAGGTCATACCATTGAGGAACCACATAAATCTGTATCCCTGCTTTTCGGCATCCATCGATGAGTTTTCGCACTTCCGAGCCACTGGGCTGCGGCATGGCGATGAACAGCCTTTGAACCTTCTGCTGCTCCAGGAGTTCTAGAACCTGAAGAGTGTTGACGATGGTGACGGGCTTGCAAAGCCCATTGACAGCTCCGTTCGATCCGTCCACTGCGCCTGGGTACAGAAGTCCAACTACCTGGAATGGCATTTCCGGATGCGAAGCGATTTTCCTGGCGAGCTCCATAGCTACAGGACCCTGTCCCAGAATGACAGACCGATGAACCAGCGCATTACGGAATCGGGAGGCAAGCAGGGAACGCATGGCAAAACGAATGCCCACAAGTCCTACAGGGAAAAGGCACGCGAAGTAGAGCAGAACCAGGCGCGAGTAATAGTGACGAGCCAGGAAAGCAGAAGCGAGCACGAAAGCCATTAAGATAGAAACGGCCACGATGACACGAGAAATGATCGTGGGAAGATGCCAGCCGCCTTGAAAGCCATCCAGGTGCATTTCGAAATATAGAAACGACCAAGCGAGCCCCGCAGCGAAAATCATCAAAAAGTACTCCAAAGAGTGCCCTTTAGCGCTGGCTGCCCCGTTGGCCGCATATCGCAGCTGGACGGCAATCTGCAAGCACCCGAGAACCCAGAGCAAGTCTGCCGTCAATATCCAGTAACGAAGATTTCGGATTTTCATTTTGGGCGAGAAGACGTCGCAGAGGTTTCGTTGATGATTGTCAGGATGCGATGGTAACCACGGTGGTTTTCCATGCGGGTTGCCTGCCTAAGGAGGATCTTAGATTCACCCGCCGCGGCTAAGATCCATTTCGAAGGAGCGAGCTCGGTTTGTGCGATGACGTGATCCGTTTTCGAGTTCTCCTGATGCTCGTGTGCCCAACTTCAGTACACCGACCGGGACGGCCCGTCCCGGATCTTCCACTATTTTGCGGATGATGCCGTCATGGCTCGACCGGCCATTCGACTAGATACGATCCGGAAGATCGAGTGCGCCATTGAAAGATGCAAGTCTTCGATTATTTGCATGTTGTCGGAGGGAACCACCACGCAGATGTCGCACAAAGATTTCATTTTCCCTCCCGCAAAACCAGTGACTCCAATCGTTGTGGCACTGGCCTCCCGGGCCACGTGCAGAGCATTCAGCACGTTCTTGGAATTTCCGCTTCCGCTTATGGCAAACGCAACATCGTGTGGCTGGACGAAATTCCTCAGTTGCTCCGCAAAGATATCCTCGTAGCTGCAATCGTTCGCCCACGCTGTCATAGTGGGAATGTTGTCAGTGAGTGCGAGTACGCGGAACCTTTTCCCTCCGTTGCAGTAGGCTGTGCCCTTGCCGAGATCGCAAGCGAAATGTGATGCGAGTGAGGCGCTTCCTCCGTTCCCGAACAGATACACCATCCGGCCCGATTCATTGGCTCTTAGCAATTCGGCGGCTATCTGGTTGATTGAGTCATGGGGAAGGTCCGCAGCAACCCCCCGCAGTTCTTCGAAATACTGCCTTGCATCAAGGACTTCAGTGCCTTTATTCACGCCAGTCGCCCCCTATCTGTGAGGTCAGGATTCAAAGCACTTTGCAAACCGTACTTACGAATGCAGAGCGACACCGATCCAGTCAGTCAGACAGATCCCGAAGCTGTGAAATAGCTGGTTCGAGAACTCTGGTGCTTGGATCCTAATGCTTATCTTGTGGTCTTCTTGAACTACTTTCGACGTGGCTCAAGAACGATAGATAGGTTTGCAGGCCTCGAGTTGGTCTCTATGACTCGAATGCACAACTTTATCGCAGCGCTAACGGCTAGGAGGCGGCCGAAGCCCGCAGAACAACACCAGCCCTTCTCATGTCGCCGTAGGCATCGTGGACCTGCTCGGGGATTCCACCAATGCTGTCGACCCAGGCAAGGAAATCGTCCAGAATGGTCGAGAGATACCGCTTCGGACTCCACCCAAGCAAGCACAGCTTCTCGATACTCGAAACACTGTGTCGATTATCACCGCGCCTATACTCTCTTGAGATTGTGAGACCAATGTCCGACGAAAGCTTTGCACGCACCAAGTCTGCGTATTCTAGAACCGTCGTCGGCTTCCCGCTCCCGACATTAAAGGCCTCGAAATCCGCGTCCTCCTGCAAGACACGCATGTTGGCGTCCACTACGTCATCAATGTGCACAAAATCGCGGGTCTGAAGGCCATCTTCGTAAATGATCAGCGGCTCGTTTTTCAGCGCTCTCCCCACAAAGATGCGGCAGATCCCCGAATACTGATTGAAAAGGGACTGCCTTGGCCCCTGCGTAATCGAATAGCGAAGCGCAACCGATGGTATTCCATGCAGCCAGCCTAGCCCAAGAGCAGTTTTCTCAGCAGCGAGTTTAGACACGGCGTATTGGTTATACGGGTTTGTGTGATTCTCCTGCAGCAGACACGGCTCAGCCTGCTTGTCACACTGAGGGCACCTTACTTCCCACTGCCCAAGTGAGAGCTGCTCTTGACTCCTCGGTGCTGGTTGGACAAAACCATGAACAGAGCAGACGTACTGCCCTTCCCCATATACTGATTGCGAAGAGGCGACGATGACCTTCTTGACTTTCAACTTTTCCCGGACAATCAGTTCGTAAAGTAACGAAGTTCCAACCGCGTTAACATGCAAGAATCGGGAGAAATCAGGCATATAGTCCTGGTAGGCTGCCTGGTGAGACACGATATCGACGTCATGCAAAGCCGCAAGAAGCGCACGACGATCGGTTACTTCTCCTTGAATGAAATCGACACCCGAGGGAATATCGTTTGGCCGGCCGTACGGATGGACTTTCGGCTCGAGACTATCCAATACGCGAACCCGGAAGCCCTCCTCCAGAAAACGACTGACCAAATGTGATCCAATAAAGCCAGCTCCCCCTGTTACCAGTACTCTCATTCCAGTGTTCTCCTGTAAGGATTTGCGTGGCAAAATCGGAAGGGACTTCGTCCTGGCAGATAAAGAATCATTTGCCCGATCCAGTGAAGACCTCACTTGCGGTCTTCACAAGGATTTTTATGTCCAGTATCGGGGTCCAGCGACGCATGTAATCCAAGTCGAGCTTCACCCACTCGTCGAAATCCTTTATATCGTTCCTGCCGGTGATCTGCCAGAGACACGTTATGCCCGGTTTCACCGCAAGCTTCTGCTTCTGATATTCAGTAAAACGGGCGTACTCACTGACGAGGGGGGGTCTGGGACCGACCAGACTCATGTCGCCTTTGAGCACGCTGTAAAGTTGGGGAAGTTCATCCAAGCTGTAGCGACGCATCCAATCGCCGAGTCTGGTTACGCGGGGATCGTTCGTCAATTTAAATACTGGGCCCCGCATCTCATTGAGAGGTTCCAGCTGATCTTTCAATTGGTCGGCATTGAAGCACATGGAGCGAAACTTATACCCCACGAAGGGAACGCCTCCCTTACCAACAACCTCCCATCGGTAGAACGCAGGCCCGCGCGACGTCAGTTTGACAGCCGCTGCCAATGCCAGAAATAAAGGTGAAAGCAGCACAAGAAGCAAGCTTGAGATCTCGATGTCGAACACTCGCTTGCAGCCCATCAAAAGCGGACTTCGCCAGTGTGGTGAAAGATCTGGTTCAGTAAGAAACCCTATTCGTGTTGCCGACATCTAGGGAACTCTGCCTTTCCTGTCCTCGCCGTCTTTGCTGTCATGCTCCCGCAATATTGCGGAATTCAGCTCACGTACTCCATGATGGTTTAACGCGTGAGCCAAGGACGTGTGTTATTTCTTGCGGCAGCATCAATCGCTGTGAAAAGGCAATCTCATCTCTGCTCGTGCCTAATCCCGGGAAATGACTTTTGCGCTCTCGCACGAAGGACCTTCCTTAGAAACCATGGGATTGTTATGAGGTAGCGCCGCCAAAGATTTGTCGGGTCCTGGACCAACCTGTAAAACCACTCCATCGAAAGCGCACGGACCCAGTCAGGGGTATCCTTCTTCTTGCCCGCCAACACGTCAAAGGAGCCCCCGACTCCCATGCACACCGGGACGCCGAGCTGAAGCAGATTCTTCGCAATCCAGAACTCCTGCTTCGGCGAGCCCATGGCTACGAAAAGCGCATCGGGATGAAGTTGCAGGATTTCGTTTATAACACCCAAGTTGTCGGCAGAGGATAGATACCCATGATGTCCGCCAACTATTTGGAGTCTGGGGTAGATTGGGCGCAGGGTGCAGATCATTTGTTCAAGGACCTCGCGATTTGCTCCCAGGAAGTAAAGCCGATATCCATTCTCTTCGGCTCGAGGCAAGAAAGCTTTCAAGAGCATGATCCCCCCGACGTGGTGGTCTATGCCGAGCCCCAAAATGCGACTACCGATTACGATTGCTTTTTCCGGAACAATCAACGAAGCCGCCCGAACGGCCTCGGCAACGTTCGGGTTCCTTTCCATAAGCCAAAGCTTATTGGCATTAATAACTGCAACATGATGGGGTGTGCCCTCGTGGATGAACTCCTCCAGTTTGGCGACCGCCTGCTCTATGGACAGGTTGTCGACGGGGCAGCCAAGAAAGTCAGCTCGTTCGCGATTCATGCGTCACCCGGAGGCCTGGGCGACATTCACCCAACTCTCCATGCTCGACCTGTGGATCAATCGCGTCAGGGCTAGCTGCATCCAAGCCTGCCCCCATCGCATATAAGGGATTCGCACACGGTACCCTCGCCGGATCTGATAATGGAAGAAGCCCTCAGAATCCTGGAGGTTTTCGATGGACCACTGGCACACTTCATCGGCTTGTTTCAAGGCCCCCGGATCGATATCGGCAAACTCTAGAAAGGTCAGGATGGCCTGAGCCACGCAATGGATATCAATTGGATAAATTCTATCGGGATAGTATTTTGGGACTGAGTTTGCGAAGAACATCCTCTCCTTCCAAAACTGATACCCCTTGCTAATCATTGAATCAAATTCGACAGTTTGTAGATGCTTTGCTATGCGCTTGAGAGCAATAAGCACGAAACCCGTGTGAAAGTTATCTACCCATTGATCGGCCTTGCTTATTCCATATGGCCAGGAACCATCGGCATTCTGCCTAACCACGGTGAAACGCGCAGCCGCTTTTGCGCTTGTCGCCAGATCGTCCTCTCCGGTGCGCGCATAGACGGCCGAGAGCAGCCAGGCTCCCATCAAATTTGCGTTATGAACGAAACGACGGTCGATTGGCGTGTATGAGAAACAACTTTCGTCTGCGCTCAGACGCAAAACATTAAGATCGCGTAAGATGAACTCGCACGCGCCGCGCGCGACAGACAAAGCCTCGACATCCAGTAGCCCAACTACTTTCCTTTCACTCCACGCTTTATCCTGTGTGGCTGTTCCAGCCAAGTTTACCAAGCACTTCAAAGCCAGCTCAGCACTCAGAAACGAAAGCGCGATATAAGCTGTATTTACTATGGTCGGGGTGCCAGCTGGCGCGAAAAAACCTCGATTGGGCCAGTCGAAGTTATAACCCCAGCAATGTCCTGCGTACCCGGGCGTCGCCTGTTGAATCAGCCAGTCCGAAAAGAAGCGCACACGCTCCAAGTGTGTTCGCTGATGCGTTGAGAGATATTTCTGCGCATACGTTGCCAGGAAAAGGCCCATAGCTTTGGGGTTGTAGTCCTTAGCGACGCCAAGCAAAGGGCGGAAATTGAAGGGGCTTCGCTTGAGCAATTGCAACCATAGAATACCGAGAACACGGCTGCCTAAGGTCAAGCGGCGCAGTAGAGTGCTATTCAATGCGTCGTGTGGGTCCCAACCCTGGAATTTCTCTCCTTCAATCCAAGCGTCCAGTTTTTCCAAGGCAAGCTCTACTTGTTTGCAACTCTGGCCAGGGATCGTTGCAGAAGGCATTGGCTGATACGCCGTATTGCCCTGGGTCTGCCGCGCCGAGTTGCCGCTCGCGTTCAGCTCGGTATGCATTTGATTCGCACTAAGACTGCAAATCGAGGCCAGTCATTTGGCTGACGTTCAGGCGAGAAACGATGAATCGTTCTTTCCCGGTGGGGCTCAGCTCCAGACGGTCGACTAGTTGAATTCGGATTCGTGTGCCTCGGCCCAGGCGCCTGCCCAACTGGCTCACCAGCTCCTGACCGTCGGATTCGCTGTACCCCGCCCGGGGCTGGACGCGAATTATGACCTCTCCGATCTCTTCCTGAATAATTTGGCAGCGTTCGAGATTCGGTACGAACTCGTGGATTTGGTCGAGACCGGCTCGGGGCATCAGCCGGTGATCCGCTGTGACGATGACGTCGTCCTTCCGCCCATCGACGGCTCCCATCAGAGGAAGCTGTCGTCCACATAGGCAACTGCCCTTTTGCTGAGAACCCGCGTCCTCACTCGCATAACGTATGAGCGGCATCGAGAAATTGGTGAGTCCCGTTTGAATGAGTTCTCCCTTTTGTCCGTCGGCGGCTGGTTGTCCTCGAGGTGAGTCGACCTGGAAAAGGCCAAATTCTACGTTTTGATGGTAATTGCCATGTTCGCACTGTTGGCTGACGGCGAGTCGTTCCCCCGTTCCATATCGGTCCCAGACTTTACAGAGGAACCTGTCCTCGATTGCAGATCTCTCCGTCGGGGTAAGAACTTCGGAGGAGGTGAATACGGCCTGAACACCGATCCGGGTTTTCTCGCGTTCCATGAACCGCGCCAGTGTGAACAAGTTGGACGGATAGCCGGCAATGAATTCAGGCCTCCACTGTTGCAGCTTCTTGACGTAATCTTTCATATTTTTCGCGGAAAGGTGGAAGCCTGAAAGATAAATCCGGTTATCGAGCCAATCGAACCGCCAGTACGGTCCCGAATGCGTGTCTGGAGGGATCAGAGTGAAGCCCCGAAGAATCAGTACTCGATCCCCTGGCCGGTAGCCTGCCCACGACCAATGCCGATGAATCAGCGCATGGTCGAATACAATGCGCCGCTTATCGATTGCGAGGATTAGAGGAATCCCCGTCGTGCCTCCGGTGCGCCCTATGCGAATTTGCCAGCGCGGCATATTCTTGGCGCGGAGTTCACTGCCAAACCGTCGCACATCTTGCTTGGTGAGCACTGGAATTTTGTATAGATCTGCTAGCGTATTGATATCGGCCGGCTTCAGTCGCCTCTCGTCAAAAACTCTGCGGTAATGCGGCACGTTTTCGTATGCATGCCGGATCAGCTTGCGCAAGCGTTCTTCCTGAAGAGCCTCCAGTTCGCTCGCGCTCCATTTTTCGGTCTGTTCGAGTTCGGCTACAATTCGCCGCCAACTAGGTGTCCATCTTTCCGACAGCTTGAGTAACCCGTAGGCCGACACGAGCGCATTCTGAATAAATATAGGGCTACTTTGGTACGCCCGACCAATCAACTTGCTATCGTAAATCATGACGCTCTGTCAAAAGCCTGAATGATCGATTACTGAACAGCTGAAGTTTCCAAGCTGCGCTCAATGTGACCGCGCCAACCGAAGTGCGGCTTGAACTCCAGATGTGGAGCCGCTACAAGCGTATCGATCGATCCGTTCCATGCTGGAAAGTTCGACACGCAGAAGACAGCTTCGCGCGGGAAGTTCGCAAGGGAGAAACCTCGCGCCTGCCAAGCTCGAGCGAGGAGCGGCACCTTTGTGTCATCAAAGCCCATCAGAAGCGTGCTAACTACATCCACGGCCACCGGATTCAAGCCGGCGATCAATACACCTGCTGAGACGGCGTCAGGCGCCATGGGCCCGTTTCCCTCGCCGGCAACCACGCCATCGACTATCGTGAGATAACGCAGCGCTTTGCTGCGTTGACGGGCCTCCTCATCAAAGTGAAATAGCGCCTTGTTTAGATCGAGAACCATTCGCCACGCAGTATCGTTACCGTGCCAGTTACCCGAGCGCACGGCTTCATTGGTGTCGCCGAATAGGACTCGCCCGATTCGTTTCATCAGTCTGGCCCCAGTTCCTGCAGTTCCCCCTTGAGCGACTATCGCCCGCTTAAATCTGACAATCATCCGGCTTTGTACTTTGGAACGAAGGTCGGTTGCCGGAAACTCGTCACCGCCTTCGTCGGGAGTCCCGATTGTGAAGTGTGGTAGGCAGTTGCGGTATCCGTTGATCCCCACCATGTTCTTCAGGCTGAGCGTCACGCCCGTTTTTTTGTGCGTCTTCATCTTAGGGAGATTAATGACGACATCCGCTCCCATTACGCTTCGACACAAAACATATCGGTGACTGCCATGGCTGTGAAACCGAGCCGTTTCCTTGGTGTCGTAGTCAGCGCCGTAGAATTTTCCGTTAAGCCCAAATGTCGAAAACTCGCTGGCCTCGCGCAGGTCCACTGTCGTATATCCGGCGGGATCACCACTCAACGCTGCTCGTTTGTAAATAACGTCCCCTTTTTGAAACCATCGTTCGCGGCGGAGATCATAGATGTCACACGCGACGCCTGCCTCTTGCAGTGAACGTTGAATTTCAAGAAGACCCACTCGCTTGCATATTTCATCGAAATCGGAGTCCGTCTGCGGACCGTCGGCGATAATGATTCTTCCTTTACCCTGCAATGCATCCGCCGTCATGTTCGCCACTGCGCGAATGACGGCCCCATGGGTAATTACCTGCTCCCACTCACTGGGGCGCGTCGCGTGCGCTTCACGAATCATATTGGGTTTCAGGACCACGCAGTCGCCCGGCTTGACGACCTGCCACAAGGGATTGATTCCCCCAAGACCGGCCAGCTCAAGTACTCCCCGAAGGGCGGTCTCTATCTCCCGATAATCGGGAGCGCCCCGGAACACACCCACTCGTGGTTGTGCCAACGGGTCGATGACCGCCTCTTTTGTTTCCGAGCCGATCATTCCGTTTCGTTCCTCTCGCTTCTCTGCGCTTGTCTCGCGCTGTTGCAAAAGCTTCAGTCGCCGACCTTCGCACTGGAAGCCCGGGCTGTCTCTTCCACTTCGGGCTCGCTTCCTTCAGCCTCTGCCGAAGAACTGTCGCACAATCCCCCGAGCGCTTCTTCGATCCGGAATGTGATTTCCGTAACCTCGCAAAGCTCCTCGAACCCGATCGGAGAAGCACCGCCGGAAACCATCTTCTCTATCGTTAGCTCTAGTTCTTTCCGGTGTCCCTTGTCTTGCGAAGTCTTGAATCGCCGCTTCTTCCCGTTCGAGGAAAGTTCAAGCACGCGGAAGTCCTCCAGGCGAGCCACGCGTCCTTCGCAGAAAACTTCAAAGTATTCCTTGGCAACCGTTTTGTCCCCGTTCGCTAAATACAAAACGCTCGCAATCGAACCGTCCTCAAAGCCCAGCGTCGTCGCAATGTTGTCGCGCCTGTATCTCGATCCGTCGGGCAAGCCTCCTGCTGATACCGTCGCGATTCGCCGCCCAACGACAAACCGCGCCCAATCAACAAAGTGGCACAACTCGCCTACAATCCTGCCCCCGCTCGCCTGCTGTACCCAGTGATTCGCCGGAATGTATCCCGCGTTTACCCGTATTTGTATCGCCATCGCCTCCCGCCGCCCATTGAAGAAGTCTCTTACTCTTTCGGTCAGCGGTGCAAACCTTCGATTAAATCCCACCATGAGGAAAGGGCTTGCTCCCTTTTCGGTTTGGCCCGCGTAAGCACGCTGGATTGCCACAAGCTCCTCTCGCCGAGCACACAAAGGTTTTTCGACGAACACCGGCTTGCCATGCCCTAGAGCCTCTAGCACGTAACGAGCATGGCTATCATGCCGCGTGAGAATGAATAGGCCGTCAACGTTCGGATCTTCGATCAGTTCGTCCGGCGCGCAGGCTCTGCGGAAACCTGCCGCCACCCGAGCCGATTCGGCACCAATACCTGTCGCTGTGGCCACCCCCTCGAGTTCAACACCGTGAATCTTGCGAAGCTGGGGAAAAATCGCGTCGCGTGCAAAGCTGCCGGCTCCGATGCACCCTGCTCGCAGCGTTCCCTCGATGCGCTTTCGCGCCGCCGGCTGGCCATTTTTGGAAGCCGCAATCGCTGCCTCGTTTCCATGCGCCTCGTAGCGGATCAATACCGTGTACGCCCGCCCTTCGCGAATCTCCTCGTAAGCCGCCGCCGCTTCCTCCACCGCGCACTGCCGCTCCATCAGCGGCGCTACGTTGATTGCGCCCCTGGCAAGGTAGTCGACGAATGCTTCCATGTTTCTCTTTTCCGTCCACCGCACATATCCAACCGGGTAGTCCATCCCTTTTTCTTCATACGCTGCATCGTACCGCCCCGGCCCGTACGAACGTGACATCACCACCGACAGCTCTTTCTCATACAGCATGGCGCGCGGCACGTCTAAACCGATGTCGCCTACGATGACCGCCCGCCCGCGGTCTCGCAGCAGCTTCGTCGCCGTTTCCAACGGCTCGGACGAACGCGTTGCCGCTGTGATGAGCGCCACATCTGCCCCGTAGCGCGAAAAACTCTTGACCAGTTCCGCGATCCGCGGCTCCCCTGCCAGAAAACCCGCATGCGCTCCCAACTCCATCGCCCTCCGCACGCGCTCCGGGTTGATGTCGATGGCCACCACACGGCAACCCGCCGCCTTCGCCAGTTGCACCGCCAAAATACCCACCAGCCCCGCCCCGATCACCGCCACTGTTTCTCCGAAGCGCACCTCGGCCTGCCGCAGCCCTTGCATGGCGATGGCGCCGATCGTCGAAATCGCTGCGTGCTCCAACGGAACGGCCTCCGGCACGTGCACCGCCAGATTTCGCGGGATGAAATTCACCTCGCTGTGATTCGCATAGCCCGCGCCTCCGCACGCCACCCGGTCTCCGGCCCGGAATTCGCTCACTCCTTCCCCGGCGGCCAGCACCACTCCCGAGCAGCTATACCCGAGTGGCGCCAGCCCCTCCAGCCGGTTGCGCACCTTGTGATACGCTTCGCGCATTCCATGCACCCGCGCGTAATCCACAACCTGCCGCACCAGGTCCGGCCGCGCCATCGCCTTCCCAACCAGCGACTTCTCCCCCATCTCCACTTTCGCCCGCTCCGTTCCCGAGCTGATCACCGAAAAATGCGTCCTCACCACAATCCCCCCGGGCAGCGCTTCCGGCGAGGGAATGTCGTGAACCGCGATTTCTCCCGTCTTGCTGCTTGTCAGTACCGCTTTCATTTCGCCCCTGCCCTGCGCTCGGCCGGTACACCGTTTAAGGCCTCCGAGAAAACCCCGCGCATTCTTTTGGCAAATATGTCGAACGTAAACTCACTCAGGAATCGCTCGCGGCTGGCTTCTCCCATTCTCCGCCGCAGCGCACCATCGCTCAGCACCGCGCATATTTTTTCCGCGAGCCTATCCACGTCGCCCGGCTCGATCAGAAAACCGTTCACGCCGTCCTCCACCATCTCCGGGATGCAACCCACCTTCGTCGAAATAATCGGCAATCCCGCCGCCATGGCTTCGAGGATGACAAAGGGCTGCCCCTCGTTCTTGCTCGGGAAAATGAGGATGTCGGCGCCTTTTAGCAGCTCATATTTCCGCGCAGGTCCAACCGGCCCCACAAACTCCACGTTCGGTCCAAGCTGATACTCCTCCACGAGCTTTTCGGCGGCTTCCCTGTCTCCCCGCGTGTACCACTCGCCTGCAAATACAGCGCGGATTTCTCCCAGCCGCTCTCTAACTGCCGGCAAGGCACGAAGCAAATCCAGGAAACCTTTCTCGGCTGTCATCGTGCTCAGAAAAAGCAGCCTTGACCCT
>WNFH01001297.1_pt1 | contig 16834 bp, 17 predicted proteins | sample 5400411 | NCBI WGS metagenome assembly WNFH01 (sample SAMN13153347, study PRJNA577476) | soil metagenome | isolation source: 200 cm saprolite under Douglas fir tree site 2 hole 3 | place: USA:California | collected 2015-04-18
TTCTTGATTTTTCGCGGCAAACTCTGCAACGCAGCGGCTTTCGTCTTTTCCTCAATCTCGACGTAGTGTTTCAACGTCGCTTCGGACCCAGAGCCGTGACGAGTCCCGACAAAAAGCTGAGGCTCGTGCTCGCCAATGGTACAGGTACGTCGGTCGTAAAGAGCCGTTTCCGAACTTGAAGAGGGAAGAGACTGGGTAGACGGCCTAAGCCGTGTAGCGTACACGTAGCGGACTTGGCCGATTCTACGCTTTTTGATGGTTCTAGTACTTCCTAGAATCAGTAACTTACGTGCTTTCAACGTGCGGGGCGTTTTCGACTTCCACACGCCTCCGCCAACTTCTGTCCTTTCAGTTAGTTGTTTTAGTTTTTTGTTCCAATTGGAACATTTGTTCCAATTGAGATTGCTCCCATTGCGTCACGCTGGCTCTGCGGGATGGCATGGGCAGACTTAGCCGCTTGGCCCTTCGTCAAAATTCCGAGGCGGTGCACAGATTTGACAAGTTCACTCATCGAATTCCTAACGTTAAGACGGCCGACCCGTGCCGCGAGACCTCGAAGAGGCGAAAAGAATTCATCTACCCTCCGGCGAACTCCTGCCAGCGCTTCTGCGTCATGGACGCCCCAGAAATCTACCAGGCGCCTGGTCTTGTAGTTGTAAGCGAATTTTTGACCGCAATCCAAGCAAATGATGTAAGTTTCTCGGCCAAAGACAGATCGGCGTCCGAGTAGGTTGGATGGGATTGCCACACGCAGCGTTATCGGAGGACCCCTATGCCGATGAAGACAGACAAAAACAAGACGAAGCAATGTCCGTAGAAAGAGCGGGACTCCGAAAACCATATTCCACCACGGCTCGCCACGGCTGAGCGGCCTTTGTGCATTGAACTGACTTCTCGCTGCCGAGCGATACAGAACGATAGACCCCTCGATTCTGTCTGCTCGGGCCACTTTTTTCTGCGGTTGAGGTTGCATGTGAACACCTCGGCCTGATGCTAACCGCGGCGAATATTCGTGTCTGTTCCGTTGTGGACACTGATGTACCACATTGGTCTGCTTGACGCGATACCGCCTTGCCGCTTAGGCTCCGGAAGAAAAATTATTAGCGTGTAAACGCAGCTTTTTCGTACCTCTTAGAAGTGGACCCGCTTCTCTGCCGCGGTCGTTACGCTCAAATGGCACAAAGTATAGGGGATAAAGTCTTCGGGGCAATGAACCTAAACAGGAAGTAATTGGCGAGATGCTTAGTCAACTGGTTAGCCGAAAAATCGGATATGTCCGGTTTCTTATTTGGACTTGAAGGGGCTGCTATCAGGAGAAATAGTGAAACAGACCCAAACCCCGACCTAACGCGACGCTTGCAAGCCATGAAGTGATGACGGCCCCGATAAAGCGAAGCGCCCTATCAAACCTGCCGCGAGGCTCCCCATTCCTGGGAACCAGCGCACTGCGCCACAAGTAAAAGGAACATGCGCCCCAAAGTAAGAATCTAAGCAAGAACGCGTAGTTTAGGGCATCCGTCGCCCAATGGATTCTGCCGACGACCATCATCAGAACTCATCTTTGGGAAAGCAATTTACCACGAGTCGGCGCCAGTGCCTGAGAAGTCGGAAAACCGGACAACTCCGTCCCAGTACTTCACATGTACGGTTTCCGCGTTTATCAGGCACTGGCAAGTCAAAACGGAGAAACAAAAGCGCAAGGATGGGGTACCCGCGCTGTGACGAACTTCCCCTGACCGGGCTTCAAGGCTCTTCGGGGATTTCTAACTGTACCTCTCATATGCTTCATACGTCAGATAACGTCAGATATATAATGCTTAAGACTATTGAAGTCGAAAGAGAGCTGCCGAGGTTTCTATACTTATGGGCGCTCGTACGTGGGCTGTGAGGTTCGGGCCGATGGGCATTCGAAACCTCGCAAAGCCTGTGTTGGCGTGTCTGCTCACCGTGCTTTCGACGGCGATGATGGCGCAGCAAGCCTCACCACCTCAGTCCGCTCCCAAATTCAGGGTCCGGACGGAGTTGGTGACTGTGCCGGTCGTGGTCTTGCGCCAGGGCAGCACCTTCCGGCAACTTCATATTAGAGGCTGGCTTGATGAGCATGTGACCGGTCTTACCAAGGATGACTTCGAGATCGAAGAAGACGGCCAGCCGAAGCCGATTGCATCGTTTGAGGAAATCACTAGCTCAAGTCTCGCCATCAAGCCCGCCCCGCCGCCGGGGGTGTTCACCAATGAGATCGTATCCGATGGCCCCGTCTCGATGGTCGTGATCCTTCTGGACCTGATCAACACGCCGTACTTTTATCAAGAAGCCGCCAAAGAAAAACTGCTGGAATACCTGCAGCGCGACTTCCGGGGGGACCAACCCACCATGCTTGTGGCCCTTCACCCCGACGGACTACGGATTCTCCACGACTTCACCACAGACCCGCAGCTCCTCGTGAAACTGGTGCGGCGTTTGGGTAGTAAGGTCGAGCACGATCCCAAGCTGGACAATCAGACAGAGACGGAATTCAGCCATTCCATCGCCGGGGAGATTGACATTCAGAAAGAATACGACGCGATTGAGAAAGAATTCCTGGCAAACTACACCGGCCGCGACCGCTACGCACAGCAGCTTCTGCGAGGCCGCTTGGAAAGAACGTTTCTTGAGCTCCAGCAGCTCTCGCAGGCGCTCTCGGCGGTGCGTGGCATGAAGACCTTGGCGTGGGTCACCGGTGGGTTCATGTTGTCCTACAATATGGACTCTAGAGACCGGCGGCTCGTAGACCAGCACGCTCACACCTTGAAGACGCTCAGCGCTGCCGGAATCGCCGTCTATCCGATTGATACGGTCCTGGAAACGGTTAACCCGGCCTTCACCAGCCCGCAGTCACGGTATCCCGTTGTTCGCGCTGGCAACGTACAGATCGTCCAGAATTTCATGGATATTTCGCAGCGGACAGGGGGAGATTATTGCCTATTGCGAAAGGATCCCGATCTCTGTTTCCGGAAAGCCGTGGACTACAGTTCACGATACTACACGCTGAGCTATTATGCGCAGCCCGCCGAAACCGCGCGGTGGCGCAAGATACATGTCAAAGTCCACGGCGCAAATCTGCAGGTCCGGGCACGAAGCGGTTATTTTTCGGGCGGCGCGGACGATGACCCCGAGCAACGGCGCAAGTCGGATATTGCGCAAGCGCTCGCTACGCCAGTCGAGTACCGCGGATTGCCGATCACCGTTCGTTGGACAGCTTCCGGCAAGGAACCCATAGCCAAGACCGCGGGCAACGCTGCGCCCTCAGGAGAACCGCAGTTGCAGCGGCGCCATATGCAATCCTTCTTGCTTGAAATCAATCCCGCCGCGCTAACGGTGGACGCCGCTGACAACAACCACATAAAACTCGACTTCGTGGCGGTGGCTCTCGACCCTAACGGCAATATCCTTGCGGATTTGACCCAACAACTCGATCTGCATCCGAGTGCACCGGAGCTGGAGCGACTGCGCCGCGAAGGATTTGCCTATGCCAATGCTGTCTGGGTTTCACCCCATACCTCGAAGGTGCGATTCATAGTAAGAGACTATTTTAACGAGCGCATCGGGACTGTCTCCGCGCCCATCGAAGCCCAACCCTAAACAGGCTGATTAGCTAATGGCCGGGTACCCCAGATGTCGGTTTTACGTCTGGGGATTTTCTCTTCGCTTTAGATCTTGTAGAGGCGAATGGCCCTCGCTCTTATCGTGGGCCACCCAGAGGCGTACTACCGCGGCCAGAGCCAGCCGAAGGTGCCGGCGGAGCTAAGAGTGTGTCGCACCTATGGCGCTTGAGGGTTTTGGGCACACGGACCCAGACCCAGCGCTTCCACTGCTTGGACCAATTGTTGATCACCATGCCGTTTTACTCTTCGCTGGCCTATTCCGTTATACGTCCAGTGAGCGATGGTGTCTTCAGTAGGTTGTTCACTACCAAGTTGATGGAGTACAGAACCGCCGCGTCGAAAATCTCTGAGTCGGCGGTCCGGTTAGTCCATCCTTCGTTAACTCTTAGAGAAAGGTACTATTGCCGGACTTTGGAGGTCCGGGTCATGGTGAAAGGGTACGAGGGAGAACCCAGCCATGAAGACACGATATATAAAAACTCTAACAATGGCAGTTCTGACGCTGGCGATATCAAGCGCAGCAAAGGCCCAGAAGACTTCGGACATCATAAACCGGGGCGATGACTTCTTGGCGGTCTGCCAATATGATAACGACCATCCGCCTGATGTTTGCCTGGCGTACGTTGCCGGCGTGGCTGGCACGCTCGCGCTCAATTGGTCCGACACCGGTCAGCGAATTTGTGTCCCCGATAACGCGACGCTCAGAACTACTCTTGACTTGGTTCTCCAATACATCAAAGACAACCCGGAAAAGCGAAATCAAAAAACAATCTTTTTGGTTGCGCAAGTAACAATCAAAAAATATGTGTGTGAGGCGCCGAAACAGAAAGCCGCGTCGGCTCCGGACTCGAAGGTGCGCCCGTGAGCATACAAATCCTCATCAAACTTTCAGGCCATCCCTCACGCTCTGGGACAAGAATCGACGCAGCCTCGCCGACGATCCCTACGAGAGACCCCCGGCCACCTCATCAATAAATAATTGAAGAAATCGCTTTACTGTTTGTCGTAAACGACGACGTTATTTACATCCCGTCCCTGCGCGTCCTTGCCCTTGAATGTCGAGGTCCGCGTTATTCCGTCTTTAGAGATCACCGATGTCACGGTCATCACAACCTGGTCGCCTTTCTTCAAAGTGGACCGGATGGTGCTGGCGTCGGGCCGTTCTAAGGCTACTGTATCAGCGTTCGGCACGCCGGTAATCGGGTAGTCCTTGCCGTCGTATTTTGCAGTGTACTCGACGTGAGTCGGATTCCCAGCGGCGTCGATTCCATCTGAACTGAGTTTGATGTTATCTGCGTCAGAGTCGATCTTTACGGAAATACTCTTGGGTGCTGGTCCAGGGCTATACGTTGACTTGGCAGGGTTCATTTTCCAGGTCCCAGAGTGTTGATCGGCTGCCGCGGCAGAAATGTTCAGAGCGAGTGCCACGAGCAGCAGTGTTGTTACGAAAGCAGCAAACATCTTGATGCGCATAATCCGGCCTCCTTCGGCGGGGTCTGGGGTCTGGGTGTGCGCGCATACTAGTGGCGGCGAAGGTGAGTGTCTGTGCAATTGTGAACACCCGCGGGAATACTTGGCTGCGGCATTGGCCTCAGTTCTCCGGTTACCGCGTTCTATAAAGGGGAGAGTCAAGAGAAAACTTCTCCTGCGGCCGGAAGGAGCGGGAATCTTCGCCTTGCTATTCAGCCCATCGCTTGACGTACGCGATCTCGCTCGTCATGCCGCCCATGCCATCAATCACATTCTTCAGATTGAACGGCTGCTTCGTGACGACGGGCGTACCTAAGGACAACTACGAACAATGGCCAAATTCTCGTACCAGGACTTCACTTCTGTGGAGACGCTTTTGCGGGGTGAAGCTTGTTATAGTCTTTTATGAACACGCGCAAGCCGGAGTCCAGCGTGGTTTTTGTATAGCCCGCCGAGAGCTGTTCTTTGTAATGTTCCAAATAAAAATCGAGTGGATCTTTTGGATCCATATCGATGAGGACCAAATCCGCATCGTTCATGACTAGCTTGTTAAAGCGGAGACGATTATTCTTGTATGCCATGTAATTTCCGGCTCGGATATTTTTCACCGGCTTGGCATCCGAACCGCCAAAAATCTGAATAATTTTCTCGCCTTCAATTCGTACGGAGACTACCTTGCCTTCAATATGGGGAGGCGGCAGGATCTGTTCAAGATCAAGGATCAGATCGTCCTCTTCAGCCCGCACACCCGGAACTTTGCCTTCCTTGATCAACCCGCCTAAATCGATACCGAAGAGACTCATCAAACCCTTTACCGGGACATGCATGGCCTTGATTTTCTCGCTGTGCAGACGAAGCTTTCCGTCAGCCGTGGGAGTGAGAATTCCATCCGTCTCGAACGGGATGTCCCCCTTGTCATGGAGTTTCCCCTTCACTTTCACGCGCCCCTTCTCAACGATGACGGATAGCCCTGTTAAGGGCGAATGCGGTCGGGCGAAAACATAAGAATTGAGAAGGTTTGCCAGGTTTGACGAATCAATAGCCATCTCCGCTGTGCTAATGCGCAGGCTGAACGAGTTTTTGTCGTCGAAGATGGGGAATTCATTTTTGCCGAGGGGCACGAGCTCACCGTTCAGCGATTTTATTTCCACCACGACGGTGTCCGAAAAATGATACGTGACGTTGCGCATCTGCGCCTGGACCGTGCTCTCCTGTTTATAGTTGGACGGAGGATTCTGGCTGGCGGCGGTTCCCAGCGCCGCGGCGCAAAGGAGAACGAACAGAGCCCGGGATATCAAAGGCGGTATAGATATGTGGAACGGCGAGACCAAGTTCCTTACGAATTGCAATATTGCACCTCTAGCAGATCTTAGCCGGAATTTCCGATTTGGACCTCCAGCTCGCGCATCGTACACATCTCCTGCCCTGGACACAACGATCTTCAAACTCAACTCCTGAGGGCAGCCAAACTGTTGCAAACTTGACAAAAAGTTCGGCGAGAAAAGTTCTAACATCGTCTCCTTGGGCGCGCTTTCGCAATGACAATTCCTCGTTTTTGGTGAATGCTCTATTCCCGTTTCGTATGAGGTTCACAAAACAGTCTCTGGAGGAAGTCGATGAGGTTTAGCGCGTTCATAGCCATATTCATGATTCTGCTCTTGCTTTGGGCTGGGGGATTCCTCGTCTACCACGTCGCCAGCGCCCTCATTCATCTACTCCTGCTCTTCGCCGTGATTGCTCTCGTGATTCATCTCCTTGGTGGTGGGCGCAAGAAATGAATTGTCTTGACGGACGGAATTCGCTCTCAATTTTTATTGGCCACAACGTACCATGAGAAGGCATCGCTTCCGACGGATATGACGGCGAGAAACAACCTGACTGCCAAAAATGCCGAAATCGGCAAAGGACAGAACCTTCTGCTGGGGTCCTTTGCCGTCTTGGGGCCCGGGCTGATCACCGGGGCAGCCGACGATGATCCGTCAGGAATCTCAACGTATTCCGTTGCCGGAGCAGCCTACGGATACGCAACGCTCTGGATCGCGCTTCTCACATTTCCGCTGATGGCCGCGATCCAGCTCATGTGCGCACGGCTGGGAATGGTTACGGGGCGTGGGCTGGCAGCCGCCGTGCGAATTTATTATCCACGCTGGGTGCTCTGGGGAGCCTGTTCCATTCTCGTCGCCGCTAACGTCATCAACATCGGCGCTGATCTCGGTGGAATGGCGGAGGCCACGCAACTCATCACGGGAGTTCGATCACTGATCTGGATTCCATTCTACGCGTTCTTCATCATTGGGCTGTTGATTTGGACTTCCTACAAGCTGATCGCGAAGATTTTCAAGTGGTTGACGCTCGTCTTGTTCGCTTACGTGGTGGCATCGTTTTATGCCCACGTCGATTGGAGGCATGCGCTGGCCGTGACGTTCGTGCCCCATCTGGAGTGGTCACGCGGGTTCCTGGCGGTGCTGGTGGCAATTCTGGGCACCACGATTTCTCCTTATCTCTTCTTTTGGCAAGCCGCCGAGGAGGTTGAAGAAGAACGGGCCAAGGGTCGAACCCTCGCCCGGAGCAAGGCCGCAACCATTGGGGAGTTAAGAACGGCGCGCGCTGACACTATCGCCGGTATGTTTTTCTCGAATTTCATCATGTATTTCATCATTCTGACCACTGCCGCCACTTTACACGCACACGGGCAGACCGACGTTACAACGGCCCGGCAGGCGGCCGAAGCCCTGCGTCCACTTGCCGGCGATGGAGCCTACCTGCTCTTCACCTTGGGCCTGATCGGCACGGGAATGTTGGGAGTCCCGGTTCTCGTTGGATCGTGCGCTTATACCGTGGCGGAAGGAGCAGCCTGGCGTGGCTCCATGGCCGACAAACCAAGAAGCGCGCGCAAGTTCTACGCAGTAATGGCCGTTGCCATGGCTTTGGGTCTCACGCTGAACTACGTGGGTTTCAACGCGGTGAAAATGCTGTTCTGGTCGGCGGTAATCAATGGCCTCCTGGCGCCGCCGCTGATCCTGCTTGTCATCCTCTTGACCAGCAGCCAAAAAGTAATGGGCAACCGTGTGAATTCGCCGTTACTTAGGTACTTAGGCTGGGCCACCTTCGTTGTCATGACTGCGGCAGCGGTGGGGATGATCATTACATCTTGAAATACTTATCTGAGCCGGAGAGACCTGGCGAGTGGCAGGTCCTTAGTCGCTGGGCAAGCCGTGGGCGCCGCATGGCGGGTGGGAAGCCTAAGGGAGCGCGGGGCAGCTGGCGCCGGTGAACGAGCCGAACAGTCAACCGTCCCCGACGCTCGACCCGGATGCTAAGTCCTGATAAGTCTTAGGGTTGTATCGGAAGCGCGAAGGGCAATGCGCCTGCACGAGCACGGTGTGTTCGCGCGCTTTCGATACAACGACTTGAAGGAAGCCGCCCGCGATTTGCGGCGGACGCGGGCCCTATGCAAATTCAATGGTGGGAAGGAGCGGCGTCATTTCCCAGCGCTCTAGCGAAGGCGCAGGCCGGTGGCTATGCGTGTCTAGGCGGCCAATTCCAGTTTAGGCTAGATGATGGCAGCACGTGCGAGATGTACTGGCTCAACGCCGATTCCACCGAGCGGACGGGTGGTGAAACCTGGGCGGATTATTCTCGCCGTTCTTGTGCAGAGGTTTTGCAGAGATTCCAGTATTTGATGTTGGTGAGGAGAGCTTTTCGACAGTTTGTTCCATTTGTTCCAATTGGCATTCAGCGCGGGTTGCAACGCCGTCGAAACGCGAGACTTAGGGATTTACTTCCGCATTCGACCTCCACACGCCTCCGCCATCCCATGCATACGCACGCAGCTGCAGCGCCGTCGGCGCCGCATCGTGTCGCGTAATGTTCCGGCGTCCGGCGCTTAGTCGAATTTATAGTATTTGCGCTTGTAGTAAGGGATGCCAAACCCTTTGAATTTCTCTTTCGGGTTCAACTCTAAGAAGATCTTGTGCCACTTGCTCTCGCCGCTCGCTCCTTCTGCAGCGGCCTTGGCTGGCGTTTCCGGTGGCCTGTAGCTGAGGACATACCTATATCTCACCGCATTGCTGATGGTCCGCACAATCCGCGGAAGATCCTCTTCATGCTTGGCCGTAAAAACACCGCCGCCCGTGGCTTCCGTGAGGGTCTGAAGGTTGCGCGGCCCGCGCCGTTCTGCCGGTCCGATGTAGTCTTCCGCACCCGCAGGCGTGCCCGGAAACGGCGCCTTCCCTTGCATTCCCGATTTCTTTTTCGGTCCTGCAAAAATCTCGGGAAGCTCAAACGACGATCCCGCCATCACCGCAAACACCGGAACGTCCGCTTCCTCCAAAAGACTCTTCGTCTCCCGCAAGTTATAGCGGCTGTGATTGTCTCCGCCATCGGAAATAATAATCATCGCCCGATGCTTGTTTTCTGCCCGCTCGCGGGCTTCGGAAATTCCGAGGTAGATGCCATCAAAAAGCGCCGTGCTTCCGTTTGTCGGAGTAAGCAGCCAGGGAAGCCTGCGTTCCAGGTCTTTCAGATCGCGCGTGAAGGGAACAAGATTTTTTGCCCGCGATGCGATTCCATACACCGAAAACTCGTCCCGGTACCGCTCTTGTTGCTCGTCGGAATCAAGAACCGAAAGCGTCGCTTCTTGCACGAAAGGAATCTTTCGCGTCATGCTCGAGCTCAGGTCATCCAGAATCACGAAAGAAATGGATTCTCGTTCCCGCTCGCAATACAAAATTCTCTGTTCCACCCCGTCTTCGAACAGCCGAAAATCATCCTTCTTCAAATCGCTGGCCACGCCGCCCTTGTCGTCAAAAACAATAACGGGAACCTGGACTAGCTGCACATTGGTATTAATTTGTACGGGGGGTCTTGCCTGCGCCTGCGTTGAAACACTGGCACCCAGCGACAGACCGAACGCGAGAAGTAGACGCACCCGTCTTGGGAGGATCAACAATGGAGAAGCCTCGAGAGCTCTCCCGCCAGATATCCAGACTCGAGAAGCACCCACAGGGTTTGCCTCCTTCCAAGTCCTAATCTTTCGACCTACTTTGTCTGATCCTTCAAACTTGACGCCTGCGGGACATCAGGTTCTGCTACTTTGCCGCCCTACAATGGCAGGACTCGACCAAAGAATGTGTTCCATATAGCACATGGGCATTTGCGTGTCCATACTCTACAAGCCATCCTCTCAAAGGAACTTGGGGAGGACGCGGCGCTATCCATGTGGAAAAGCGTGAAGATTCGGGGGTCTTAGCTCTTGAGGTCCACGATGATTTAGGCCGTTCTGTTCATGAGACTTGTTCTAGCCCACGTAAAGATGGGCAGATGGATTCCTAAACGCCGCAATCCTTTTCCTTCCAGTCCTCGTTGCACATGGAATGTTCTGCTAGAATCGCGTCGAAATGGCAGCGCTCGCACCGTTTCAATTCGGCGTGGAGGGTGGAGGCGAGGTGTCCGCGCTGCTGTTGCGCCCGGCGAAGGCGCGGCGGCTCCTGGTGCTGGCGCATGGAGCTGGGGCGGGGATGAGTCACCCATTTATGGAGAAGCTGGTGGGCGAATTGGCTGGCGTGGGTGTGGCGACGTTACGCTACCAGTTTCCCTACATGGAAGCACGACGGCGGGTTCCGGACGCGCCCGCGGTGTTGACGGCCACGGTCGTGGCTGCGGTGCGAGCGGCTGCGGAGGCGGCTCCAGGCTTGCCGTTGTTGGCGGGAGGCAAGTCCATGGGAGGACGAATGACTTCCCAGGCCGCGGCACAGCGTCCACTGGATGGCGTTCGAGGCTTGGTGTTCTTTGGTTTTCCGCTGCACCCGCCCAACCAGCCGGGAACGAAACGAGCGGACCACCTTGCGAAGGTTGCAATGCCGATGCTGTTCCTGCAGGGAACGCGGGACACGCTCGCCGATCTCAAGCTGTTGCGTCCCGTGTGCACGAAGCTAGGCTCGCGGGCGACGTTGCACGTGATTGAAACGGCGGATCATTCATTTCACGTGCTGAAGAAATCCGGAAGGGCCGACCCGGAGGTGGTGCGGGAGCTGGCGGAGAAGGCAGCATCCTGGGCCGAGGGAATTGAAGGAACCACCAGCATGTAGGCGCGCCCCGCGGTATATGGCGACAGTGATTGAGTTGGATGCAAACGCCCACGCGAGTAACCGACGCACTAGGACGAAAATACTACTGGTTGCCCCTTGACGTGGGGCGACAACGTGCTATCTTGCGTTCATGTAGTACTCATATCCCATTCACGGCGGTCGTCAGGAGGAACGCATGGCAACTGCGCAGCGGGCACCTCGGGACATACTCTTCGAAACAGACGCCGAGTATCAGCGTCTGGCCCAGCAACACCAGCAATACGAAGCGGAACTGCAGCAAATCTCAAAGTCGCCCTACCTGAATTCGGAAGACCTCCTGGAAGAAATCAAGCTGAAAAAGATGAAGCTCCACTGCAAGGATGAAATGGAGCGGATTGCCGCGCGTATCCAACGCGCGCGGGCCAACCACAGCCAATAGCGACAGTCTATAAGCGGATTCTGTCGTAGAATGACCATGCTTGCTCGCGGCGCTGGAACTGCCCGCGAAACTGGCGAGGTCTATTCCAAAAGCATGGTCAAAGAAGGCTACTACTTTGGAGTGCCGCCGCTGGTGTTGGGCGGTGTTTTCTTCCTGCTGCATTGGAATGCGGCGGCGGTTGTCCTGGTGCTTCTGGCGCTATTCGTTTTTTCCTTCTTTCGTGATCCAGAGCGAGTCATTCCAGCCGAGACGGGCGCGGTGGTGTCTCCCGGTGATGGCCGCGTGGTGGTGGTGACGGAGGAGGAGTACGCGGGGCGTCCCGGGAAGCGCATCAGCATCTTTCTCGCGGTTTGGAACGTGCATGTGAATCGCGCGCCGGCCGAGGGCACCATTACGAAAATGGAGTACCGGCCGGGGAAATTTTTGGCGGCGATGCGCGAGCGGGCTTCAGTGGAGAACGAGCAGAACGTGTTTACGCTTTCGACCGACGCGGGGGAAATGGTGTTCAAGCAGATTGCAGGGGTGATTGCGCGAAGAGTAGTCTCGTGGAAGAAGCAGGGTGATCGGGTGCTTCGCGGAGAGCGGATTGGATTGGTGCGGTTTGGCTCGCGCGTGGATGTGTGGCTGCCAAAGGATGCGGAGATCCTGGTGAAGCTGGGGCAGAACGTGAAGGGCGGATCGAGCGTACTGGCGCAGTGGACGGGGCAAGCAGCGATCCGCTGTTCCGCGGAAGCAAGCTCGGCAGAGACGGATGCAAATCTGACAGCGAGTGGAAGGCGATCGTAACCATGCCCGACGGCGAACAACACGAAATGCCATTTCAGCAGCGGCGCATCAAGAACCCGAAATTACGGCGAGGGATTTTTCTGATTCCCGCGGCGTTCACGTCCGCGAATCTCCTGTGCGGTTATTACGCCATCGTGGCGTCACTGGCGGGAGCGCCGGATGATCTTAACCGTGCAGCGAAGGCGATTGGACTTGCGATTTTGTTTGATTCTCTGGACGGCAGAGTCGCTCGAATGACGGGGACGAACACGGAGTTTGGAGTGCAGTTCGACTCGCTGGCGGATGTCGTCAGTTTTGGGGTGGCGCCGGCGATTCTAGCGTATGCGTGGGGCATTCGAAGCGTGACGGCCATGAGCCCGGAGGCGTTGCACCAGCTCGGACTGTTTGCCTGGGTGTGCTGCCTGTTCTTCCTGATTTGCTGCGCGTGGCGGCTCGCGCGGTTTAACGTAAAGGGAATGGCGCCGGGAGGATCGAAGTATTTTGTGGGAATGCCGACTCCCGCGGCCGCCGGAATGATTGCGGCGGTAGTGCATGCCTTGCATCGCGCCGGGCCGCTACAAGATTGGCGATGGTCGGTGGTCTGGCTGTTGATGGCGGCAGCGCTGGGCGGGCTGATGGTCAGCACGATTCGGTATTACAGTTTTAAGGATCTCCCCTGGACCCGGAAGCAACCCGCCTTCCTGATACTTTTTCTGATCATCATTGGCGCGCTGATTTGGGCGTTTTCGGAAGTAGTGCTGGTCACGTTCGCTGGTACGTATGCGGTGGCCGGGGTCTTGCTGCATCTCGTGCGGTTCATCCGCCAGCGAATGGTATCGCGGACCGCGTGATTCATGCCTGGGCTTGAACGGGAATCCAACCGGATGGTGATTGCGGGTGCGTCTTCGCTTCTCGGGGCGGAGCTGAAGTCTTTGCTGGAAGAAAGCCGGTTTGCGGGGTGGGATTTTCGGCTCGTGGATGAAGAGGTCGTGGCAGGAACACTTACGGAGGCAGGCGGGGAACCCGCGGTGATTCAGCCGGTGGAGGAAGGTAGTTTCGAAAAGGCGCGATTAGTGTTTTTCGCGGGCTCTCCGGAATTCACGCGGAGGAATTGGAAAGCGGCCGGCGGTGGTGGCGCTACCGTTATCGATCTTTCCGGCGGGATTGCCGGCGAATCGAAGACTGTAGCATGGTTCCCTAAGCTGGATGGGCTGCTGGAGCGGGAATTCAAGAAAGATGCCGCGGCGTATGCCATTCCGTCGGCGGCAGCGACGACGGCAGCCACGTTGGCGCTCGCGCTCTCAAAAAACGGAATGCGGAGGCTGGCCATCGTTTTCTTTCAGCCGGTGTCGGAGGCAGGACGCGCGGGCATCGAAGAACTGGAAAGCCAAACTGGGCAGCTGCTGTCGTTTCAGGGAGTGGGGCGGCCGGTGTTCGACACGCAGATCGCTTTCAATATGGTTGACCGCTTTGGGCCTGGGAGTACGCAGAAGTTGGGGGCGATCCGGGAGCGCGTGCGCGTGGAAACGCGAGCGACCCTCGGGAAGAAGGCGGCGATGCCGGCGATTCAAGTGGTGCACGCGCCGGTGTTTTACGGAACAGCGTTTTCCGCGTGGGCGGAGCTGGAACCCGGCGCCGATGCCGCGAAGATTGCGAGGGCCTGCAGTGATGCGGGCATTATGCTGCCCGCGGAAGGCGACGGAGGACCGAGCAACGTGGGTGCAACGGGAGAGAAGAGCATTGTGTTGGCGAAGCCGGAAGCGGACCCTTCGCAGCCGGGTGGCTGGTGGTTCTGGGGAGCGTCAGACAATATTCGATTGCCGGCGGCGAATGCGGTGAAATTGGCGGAGATGCTGGCGTGACGGCGCGGAAGGTTTTGTGGGGTGTGATGATTCTGGCTACGAGCGCGAGCGGCTGCGGGTACCGCGTTGCGGGGCGGAGCAATTCGCTGCCGAAGAGCATTCGCGTGATTGCGGTGCCGGCGCTGGAGAATAAGACGGCGAGCTACCGGATCGAGCAGAGATTGACCACCGCAACCGTGCATGAATTTCTGGCGAAGACTTCATACCGCGTGGTGCCCGACCCGGCGAACGGCGATGCGGTGCTCCGTGGGAAAGTTTTGAGTGTGGAGGCGGCGCCGCTGCTGTTTGATACGGCAACGGGGCGGGCGACGACAATGCTGGTTACCGTGAAGTGCGAGATTACGTTGGAAGAGCGCGAGACGGGGAAATTTCTGTATCACGCGGATAATTTTTTGTTTCGCAACCAGTACGAGATTTCGACGGATGTGAAAAGCTTTTTTGAAGAGCAGGATCCGGCGTTGGACCGGCTGGCGCAGGATTTTGCGGCGCGGTTGGTGGCGGCGGTGACGGAGAATTATTGATGGCGAGGATTTCAGCGGAAGACCTGCTGGCGCGGCTGGAGAAAGGGAAGGCGATCCCGGCCATTTTGTTGCTGGGCGAGGAGCCGTATCTTCGGGATTGCTGCCGCGCGGAATTAATCGAGCGATTTGTGGCGGAAGCGTCGCGGGAGTGGGCGGTGTCGCGCTATTCGGCGGGGCGCGGCGAGACGCAGGCGGCGATGGACCAGGCGCAAACGATGGCCATGCTTTCGCCGCAGCAGTTGGTGTTTCTCGAAGATGCAGAGACCATTGAAAAGATGGGAGAGAAGAACCGCGAAGAGGCGGTGGCGAACCTCGATGCGTATCTGGGGAATCCGGCGCCGTTTACCGTGCTGGTGGTGGAAGCGACTAGTTTGGACCAGCGCATGAAATTGGGGAAGCTGCTGGCGGAGAAGACGCTGGTGGTGGAATGCGGGCTTGGCGAGAACCCGGGCGAGCGGCAAACCGCTGCGGTGGCGCTGGCGCGGGCGATTGGGAAAGAACAAGGCGTAGAGTTCGGGAAGGGTGCGGCGGAGGACTTGGCGGAGTTTGTGTCTGCGGATTTGATGCGGTTGAAAACGGAGATTGAGAAGCTGGCGACATACGCGGCGGAGAGAAAAATGATCCGGCGTGAAGACGTCAGCGCGCTGGTGGTTTCGGAGAAGACGACGACGGTTTGGGAATTGGCGGACATGCTGGCATCGCGCCAGCCGAAGAAGGCGCTGGAGTTTCTCGACCGGCTGCTGCGCGATGGGGAAGAGCCGCTGCCGATGCTTGGCGCGATGACGTGGATGTACCGCAAGCTGATCGAGGCGAGCGAAGTGAAAGGCGCAGTGAACGGCTGGCAGGCGGCACGGGCGTTGGGGATGCGGCCGGAGCAGGCAGAGCTGGCTTTGCAGAATGCGCGGAAGATTTCGAGGCCCAGATTGCTGAGTGGATTGCGCGCGCTGCAGAAAGCGGATGATCGGTTGAAGCGGGGCGGGGAAGATGCACGGGCGGTGATGGAGTTTTTGGTTGCGGAGTTGACGGGCGGGGAAGCAAAAGCGGCGCGCGGGTAAGAAAACCGGGAAAAGGAATTAACACAAAGGACGCAGAGAGCACAGAGTTCACGGAGAGTTTGCCGGTGGATGAAAAAGGGCGGCCACTTGGCCGCCCTTTTCGTTGTTGAGGTTGGGACGATTTTCAGTTGTTGCCGCCGTGACGTCCGAAGTCGAAGAGGTCGAAGAGATCGCCAAGCGCGGGGCTGTTGAGCGGCACATAGGGATCATCCTCGTCAACGATGGGGTTCGGGAAATTGTCACGGCTGCGTTGAGTTAGCGGCTTCAAGTTCCAATTGCGCTCGATGAATTTCAGGATCGAGACGTGGTCGGTGTAGGTGTGGCTGATGTGGCCGCCGCGGCTGAAGGGCGAGACGACGATCAGCGGAATGCGCGGGCCGTCGCCGAAGAAGTCCAGCGGCTGGATGTAGCCGGAGTCATAGTATCCGCCGCCTTCGTCGAAGGTGACGATCAGCGCGGTCTCCGCGAACAAGTCCGGCCGGGCGTTGAGGTGCTCGACGGTCTTCTTGACCATGCTTTCGAAGAGATCCAGTTTCGAGGAAGCCGGGTGACCGTCAATCAAGCCGTCCGGCTTGACGAAGGATACGGCAGGCAGTGTTTCGGAGTCGATGGCGGCAAAGAAATCCGTCGCATCCTTGATGTGCGCGTCTCGTTGCGCGGGATCGCCCATGATGGCCGTCGCGTAGGATTCGAAGTTGCAGATGTTGCAGTAGGCTTGACCAATCAGCACGAATGGATCTTTGCTTTGCGGATTGTGTTGAAACGCCACGGCGGCGTTGTACGCCCCGCCGTAATAGGCCCAGGAAATGCCCTCCTCGTTGAGGGCTTCGCCGATCGTCCGGACATTGGTCGGGGGGATGGAGCCACCGTTTGCAATTCCCGCAGTGTCCACGGTGCCGTCAGGCAGGAAGCCGGGCGAGTCATTGTTGATCATATAGAAGTGACCCGGTTTGCACTTCGAATCGGGAGCGTAAGGGAGAGACTCCAGGTAATCCCGGATAGGCCTGATG
>WNFH01001299.1_pt1 | contig 16823 bp, 16 predicted proteins | sample 5400411 | NCBI WGS metagenome assembly WNFH01 (sample SAMN13153347, study PRJNA577476) | soil metagenome | isolation source: 200 cm saprolite under Douglas fir tree site 2 hole 3 | place: USA:California | collected 2015-04-18
ACCAACCCCGCCGCGATGTTGGTGATTCCCGTGATGTTTCCCCCGGGCCGCGCTAGGCTGTCAATCAGCCCAACCGCAACAGGGTCAGACACGTTTACAAAAACGATGGGTATCATCCTGGTAGCGTTCTGGGCAGCGAGTGCAGCGAGCGTCGAACTGGCGAGGAGCACGTCAACTTTGAGACGGACCAACTCATCAGCCAGGGCGCGAAGCCGATCGAGCTTGCCCTCCGCGTATCGAGGCTCGATAGCTATGTTCTTGCCCTCAACATAGTCGAGTGCACGGAGCTCTCGCCGGACGAACTCGACCTGAGTGGATGGACCGGAAACGGCAAAGAGCCACCCAATCTTAGGTACCTTTGCCGGCTGCTGCGCCTCGGCCATTCCCACACACCCCACGAGCACGACGAGAATTGCAAGAAACCCCGCCCATTTTAGATTTTGGATACTTCGGCCTCGCTCAGTACAGGTTTTAGATTTTCGATTGCCGGAGCACGAAACTAAAAATCGCATCCAAGATGTTTTATCCATGCGTTTTCTCCTCAATCGAAAATCGCAAATCGGCAATCTAAAATCATTTGCCTCATTGAACTCCATATCCCAGCTCCTTCGCCACTTCCGTGGCTAGTCTGGTATCGGCGATCTCTTCAAACGGCACGTTGGCGCTGGGAAGCCGGCCCTGTAGAACCAGCGCCTTTAAGATGTTCTCGATGCCGGCGCGCGTCGGAATCCCGTTTCCTCCGATCACCTCTTGCAGCATATCATAAGTTTTCAACGCCGCCTCGCGGTCTGTTTTTGTGACTTTCATGACCAGACCGATGGTTTCTTCCTTCGATTTGAACATTCTCTGCTTGGCTTGTTGCACGGACTTGATCACCGCTTTGACTTCTTGAGGCCGGTTTTGAATGGTTTTGACCAGGGCCGTAAGCCCGCCGCCGGGCATCTCGATCATCGAGGAGACATTCAATATCTCCTTGAATCCCTTGCGCGTCGAGTAGAAGAGATAGGGCGGCTGCAGCATGGCGGCGCCCACGTACCCTGTTTCCAGCGCCTGATACATGTCGGAGTAGCTCGTAAAGGGGACGATGGTAAAGGCCTTGGAATCCTGTCCGGCCTTTTCCAGCGCCAGCAGGAGCGCCACATGCGCGGTGGCGCCAAGTCCGCCCGGTATGCCGATCGGTTTCGCTCTTAGATCGTTCAGGGTTTTGATCTGAGGCTGCGCGATCAAGGACCAGATGAGTTTATCGGAAGAAAACCAGAGAGCGCGCGCGGGGACTCCTTTGAGCGAGCTGCTGACGGTAGCCGGCCCTACTCCTCCGAGATAATCCACCTGCTCGGAAAAGAAAGCGGGGATCGAAACCGTGAAGGTCATGACGATGAGCTGCACGGTCACGCCGTTTTGCGAAAAAAGCTTCCACTCCTGGGCGGCCAGGAATGGCAGAGAGATCAGGGTCGGACCCGCGTAAGCGATGTTGACTTTGCGCTCCTGAGAGAGCGCCGGATCGATATGCAAAGGCGATAGCAAGGCGGCTACGCATAAAGTGAGCATCCATCGACGATAACAGCCCAACTTCTTGGATCTCATTTGAGCCGCTTGTAGCACGCGTAAGCTCTTACGGTCAACGTGAGAGGCCCGTCCATCTCGTCAACGCGAGAGGCCGAACGAGCTGATGTCTCCGCCGGAAAAGAAGGTGCCTATAAGGTTGCCGCGCGTGATCGGAAGATCGAGGTGAGATGCGCGCGACTCGTCGTGGTGGATGGTGATCCGGGCCGGCCTCGGCCGCCGCAGATGGTTGCGCGCCAGGGCCTGCAGCGAATTCACCGGCGGCTCGTCGTCGGCGCCCTTGATGCGCACGGCGATCCGCTCGCCGGCCTGGAACAACCACCCCGTCGGTACGATGGGGATTCGCAGCTCGTAGATCTTGTCCGGCTCGAGCGGCTCCCGCTCTTCATGCGCTTGCACCGGCTCCCACGGCTCGCTGTCCTCTCGCAGGCGGCGCTGTGAGGCGCGCAGCCAGCCGCGCGTCAGCTCGTGTTCTTTGCCGTCCCGATCGATGAGCAGCAGGGTCACGAACAAGAGCGCTTCCGTGTCGGTGGTGGAGAGATACAGGGTCAGGACGCTCGGACCCAGCACCTCGGTGTTCTCGACGAGCGGCGGCGTTGCGTAGGTCAGCGAGCCGTGCTCAGCGCTCGATTCGTCGAACGAATCTCCGCCCTCGCCCGGCCAGAGCTCGTGCTCGCTGAGCAGGCCGTCCTTATGCAGATAGAACGTCGTCCAGCGCGCTTCAAGCGGCGGCCAATCGTTGAGCGACTTCCACTCGCCGGTGGGAGGGATGAAGCAGCGGATCGGCGGCTCGTCCATGACGCCGGTGTCCATCCCCTTCAGCCAGTAATCGAACCAGCGCAGCGACTCGTCCTGGTACTGGTACAGCGGACGGTCGAGATAGATGCCCGGGCCGATGACCATCTTCTTCGGCCCTTTCCAATCCTTCCAGGCCGTGAACGCGCCGGGCAGATGGAGGCCGTAGTTGCCCCAGCAGGCGCCCAGGTAGGCGGGCACCGTGGTCTTGGCGTCGCGGGCGCCGCGCGCGCGCCAGAACGGTCCATCGAACGGATTTAAAATCACATCGACGATCAGCGCGTTGGTTCCCGCCTCCGGGTTCTGCAGCGCTTCGCGCAGCGGCGGCACGGCCATGATCTCCTCGTCGCGCATGGCGCGCTCGATCGCCTGCCTGAACGCCGCTTCACCGTTCGTTTCTCTGTAGATGCTGCGGTATCTGGGCTGATGCAGGCTGTTGCGCCAGTGCGTGAGGAAGCCGTGGGCCAGGATGCCGCCGTGGTACGAACGCTGGCGGTAGTCGTCGGTGCCCGCGAATGGAGCAAAGATCGCCTTCAGCGGCTCGGGGCCGGCCGCGGCCACCGCCTTGGCGAGCCTGGCAAAGTAGGAGACGCCGAACATGCCCACCTTCCCATCGCTCCAAGGCTGCGTTGCCAGCCAGTCGATGAGATCGCAAATATCTTGGACCTCGACCGGGCCGAGCAGCTGATAGAAACCCTCCGACTTGCCGGTGCCGCGCACGTTGAAGACCGCGTGGACATAACCGCGGCGGGCGAAGAAGGTCGAGTCGCCGCTTTCCATGTAGCCGCGCATCGGTGTGAAGCCGACAGGGCGCATGGGTGGCGACTGCAGATCCTTGTTGTAAGGGTGAGCGCCCAGGATGACCGGGAATCGTTCGGAGGATGCGGGTCGGTATATGTCTCCGTCCAACGCCGTGCCGTCCGGCATCTGAACGCGCACGTCGCGCTCCACCATGACATCGTATTTTCGTTCCGACGTGGACCACTTGCGCGTAAACACGGGCTTCAGACCTTCCTACGAAACCCCCCAATACCTCAAGCCGGACGAAATGTCTATCCACCTTGCGAGCCGCTCCCCTTGTTATTTTTCCCTTGCCCTTCCAACCGCCAATTGCGTAGAATCGGCGGAATCCATGGCCGATAAGAAACCATCTCACGGCTGAGAATAAGTAGGTGGGCACAAATTGTGATCTCAAGGGAGATTCCATGATTCTTTAAGGTGATAATTTGGTACCTTAAAAGAGGAAATTGAAAAACAATGAGCGGTTTAGTTCCTGCTGAACGGATTGAGCGGGTCATCCTCTTGATTAGAGGACAAAAAGTAATCTTGGACACCCATCTAGCAGAACTTTACGGGGTAACCACCAAGCGGCTCAACGAGCAGGTCCGGCGGAACATAAGGCGTTTCCCAGCCGATTTTATGTTCCAACTAACTCCTGAAGAGACAAAATCTTTGAGGTCGCAAATTGCGACCTCAAAAAAGGGGCGTGGCGGTCGGCGGTATGCTCCACTTGTGTTTACGGAACAGGGTATTGCCATGCTGTCGACCGTTCTCAACAGTGAACGTGCTATTCATGTGAACATCGACATCATGCGAGCCTTTGTGCGGCTGCGTGAGATGCTGTCCACGCACAAGGACCTGGCTCGGAAACTGGAGGCGCTGGAGAAAAAGTACGACGCCCAGTTCAGGGTCGTCTTTGACGCGATCCGCCAACTCATGACCCCGCCGGAGCCAAGGAAGCGGAAGATTGGCTTTATCGTCAAAGAACGGGCCGCAAAATACGGTAGGTTAGAAATCAGCCCGAGGAGTTAAGAAACCTCGGTCAGCGGAGGAAAAGGCTAGATCAAAAAAGATTGTTGAGATTGTCGTGTCTGACCCTGACGGTTCCCCAAATCTCAGGGGCCGTATGTGGTAGCGCTCGCTAAATACTGGAATCGCTCCTGGACAGCGAAGACCGAGGAAGCGACTAACGGTGTCAGGATTGGAAAGTTCATTCTTTTACGCCGCAACGGGCTCAACCCTCCTCCAACCTTTCGACTCTTTTGCCGCGTGCCATAGATCATGGTTCTGCTGAAGGTTGAGCCAGAGTTCTGGCGTTGTACCAAACGCTTGAGACAAGCGCAGGGCCATATCCGCTGACACCGACCCATGCTCATTGACAATTTTCGAAACCGTTTTTCGCGATACCCCCAGGGTTCTCGCCAGATCGGCCACTGTCAGCCCAAGTGGCTCTAAATGGTGCCGCCTTAGAATTCCCCCAGGGTGACCCGGAGCTCTCTTGCCGCTTCTCATCCTTAATCCTCTGACCGTTCCTTTACCCCGTACCCCAATCCGGAAAAAATGTCTAGATCGGCTTTGGAAGTCACAGAAGCTTGACACCCAAGACTGCTGGACGCTATTCTCCCTCGCTAGCATCCCGCTAAGGCCCAACGAAGAAGGCAAGCTTTGAGAATCATCGACCTTCATTGTTACCCCAGCACGGAGCCGTGGATTAAATCTCAAGGCCCCTACGTCGAGGCTCTGGCCAAATACTGGAACCGCACCTGGACGGCCAAGAGCGAAGCGGAGGTGGTGGAGGAGTTCAAGAAGGCCGCCGTCGAGGCCGTGCTCGTGGCGTTCGATATCGAGACGGTCACAGGCACGCCGCCCTGTTCGAATGAATATGTCGCGAAGCTGCGCGACGACAATCGGGGCGTGATCCTGCAGGCATGGGCGGCAGTCGATCCGCTCAAGGGGGAGCGCGCCATAGAAGAAGCGAAGAAAGCGATCAAGCAACTCGGCATGCTCGGCTTTCACTTTCACCCCATCATGGGCCATTTCTCCGTCGATGAGCGCAAGTTCTATTCCCTTTGGGAGACGATCAACGAATTGCGGGTGCCGGTCATGATCGACGTCGGCACCACGGGCATGGGGGCCGGCATGCCCGGCGGCCTGGGCGCGGTCATAAGACACGCGCATCCCTCCGCGATCGATCAGCTCGCCGCCGATTTCCCAAACCTCAGCATTGTCGCGGCGCACCCCGGATGGCCCTGGACCGAGGAGATGATCGCCGTGGCGCTGCACAAGGGCAACGTTTCGTGGGAGTTGTCGGGCTGGGCGCCCAAATACTTTCCCGATTCGTTGAAGCGCGACATCAAAGGACGGCTTCAGGACAAGATCATGTTCGGCAGCGACTATCCCAGCATTCCCTACGAGCGGCTGTTCCGGGAATGGAAGGAATTGGGTTACCCGGCCGCGCTGATGGAGAAGATCTTTCACGGCAATGCGGAGAGGATTCTGGGTCTCTAACTCTGATTCACAAACAGTCAGCGGCCTCGGGGTGAGCCTTGACGGGCGAACCGAAGGGGCGAGACTGTAGACCGCAGACGTAGGAGCGTGCTGCTTCCGTCAGGCCCTGACCGGAGGAATAAGCACCCTAAGGGGCTGGCGCGGGTGGCCCTTATAGGCCGCGGCCCATCGGCTGCGGTCGAAGGACTCGCCCGTGAGGGCGACCTTCGGAGGAATGATCCGGGCTAGTTTTCAGAAAAAGGAGACTGAACATGCACATCGATTTTCATTGCCATCTCTATCCCGAGGAGTACTTGAAAAAACTCGAAGCCTCCAAAGGAGACGTGAGAATCGAAAAGAATGAAAAGGGGGAGAGGATCATCTTGAGCATGGGGGCCAAAGCCGGACCTGTCACCGAGGACTTTTTTGACATCGAGGTGAGGCTGGATAAAATCAAGCAGAGCAAGATAGACATGCAGATATTGACGACCCCTCACCCGGGCATCGATCGTTTTTCTCCCGCTGAAAGCGCCGAGATGAGTCGGATCATCAATGACGGCCTCTCCAAGGTCGTGAAAAAGTACCCCAGGAATTTTCAAGCTCTGGCGATGCTTCCACTGATCGATACCAAGCTCGCCCTGAAAGAGCTCGACAGAGCGATTTTCGATCTTGGACTCAAGGGGATTTGCATGCTGACCAATGTGGCAGGTCAAACCCCGGATTCGGACTTTCTCCTGCCGGTCTATGAGAGAGCGCAATCGCTCGGCGTCCCGATCTTCATTCATCCCACGACCCCCGTGGGCGCCCAGGTCATGAAGGAGTGGCGGCTGGCGATCATCCTCGGGTTTGAATTCGATATTATGCTCTCCGCGACCAGGCTCGCCTATGCCGGAGTGTTCGACAGATTTCCCGAGCTCAATTTTGTCATCGCTCATCTCGGAGCCGGCATACCGTTCCTCGCCGGAAGAATCGACCGGGGATACCATGATCCAACCTGTGGGGTTAAAACCAAGAAACCCACCTCTCAGTATTTGAAGGAGCTCTATACCGACGCGGTCTGTTTTTACCCGCCGGCGCTGATGATGGCTTATGAATTTTTCGGCGCGGACAGGATCGTTATGGGCAGCGACTTTCCCCTCCCGATCGGCGACCTGCAAGCCGCCGTTCCCAGCATCGAGGCGATGGACATATCCAAGGAAGAGAAGAAAAAGATTCTCGGAGAGAATGTCAAACGGCTCCTGCGGCTTAAAACGTAAAAGAGTTTTCTTACTGTACCGAAGGCAATTTCATCGAGGCTCGGAAAATGACACTCTGGCAACGCCTTGTCGGGTCGATGATGTTCTGCGCGGGATCCCTGTGGGTCGTCTTTGCGCCACAGGTCTACGGGCAGGAAGGAAAGACAAGGCTCAGGATTTCTATTCCCAGCAGTTCTATATGCTGCCTTCATTTATTTGCCGCCCAGCAATGGAAGATCTTCGAAGAAAACGGCCTGGAAGTGGAGATTATTCAGATGAGATCCCAAGCGGCCAATGCGGCCATGGTCAGCGGCGATATTCGTTATGTGGCCGGAGTGGGCCCCAACTCGGTAGCCGCCACGCTGAGAGGAATGCCCTCAAAGGCCGTTTGGTTTGCTTCTGATCAGCTCATCTATTCTCTCCTTTCCAGACCCGAGTTTAGAACGATAAAGGAGCTTCGATCGAAGAGAATCGGAGTCAATGGCCTGGGTGGCACCGCTGACGTGTCGTTGAGGATCGCCCTGGAAGCAGTAGGCGAAAACCCCAAGGATTTTGTCATTATGGGGTTGCCGGAGTTGATGACCGCTCTTGCAACTGGAGCTGTGGATGCGGCCGAGCTCAATCCGCCGTTCATCTTCTACGCAAAGAAAAGAGGCTACCGAGAGCTGCTGGACGTAGGGTCCCACGTGAAGATGCCTCTCGGGGGTCTGACGACGTTAGTTTCAACGATTCAAAATCGGCCCGCGGAGATGAGGCGGGTGATCCGTTCCATGCAGGTGGCAAAAAGAGCGATGATCCAGTCAAAAGAGAAAAGCGTCGATCTGATCTCTCGTTTTCTAAAAATGGACCGGGAGACGGCGGAAGATACTTACGTGGAGTATCGGAAGACGGTCAGTGGGAACGGAGTTCCGAGCCGCGACGGAATTGAGCAGATCGTCAAATCGCTTCAGCTATTGGGGCAGTTTGTCGGGAGAAAAATCGCATTCGAGGATGTGGCTGACGCTCAGATTGCCAGGGAAGTCGCCAAGGAGATGGGTTATAACGTTGACTAGGAGGAGAGCAAGTTAGATCCATGCGGACAAGGTTTTTATTTTGTTTCCCGGCGGCTGTTTTACTGCTTGACCTGGCCTGCCGCTCGTCCATCTCGGGGTCAATTTCATACGCCGGAGATAGAGTCAGGATAGCCTACATCGGTCCCTCTTTGAGTAATTTGCCGCTTCTAGCTGCCAGGGAACTAGCAACCTTTCCTAGAAATGGATTGGAAGTGGAGATTCTAGTGCTGACGTCGCGGCTTTCGGCAGTGGCTCTAGCAGCCGGCGAACTCGAATATGTCGCTGGGGTAAGACCGGGCTCCGTGAGCGGGACCTTGGCTGGAATCCCTTCACGAGCGGTCTGGATTGTGTCGAATAGAATTCTTCATTCGGTTGTGGCCCAACCCGAGTTGAAGAGATTACAAGATTTACGCTCAAAAAAGATCGGCGTTACAGGATTAGGAGGGACGACTCACACATCATTGATGATGGCGATTGAAAAATTGGGCGGAAATCCGAAAGACTTTACCGTCGTCTCGCTCGGTCCCCAGCGGTATTTTCTCGCCTTAGAGTCTAGATCTGTGGATGCGGTGACCATAGATCCGCCGCTATTGTTTTTCGCACTGAAGAAAGGCTTCAGCAAAATCATTGACCTCGGATCGATGGTAGAAATGCCGGTGGGAGGCCTCACGACCTTATCGAAAACACTCGTCACCAAGCCGGAGCAGGCAAAGAGAGTCATCAGGGCGCTGCAAGAAGCAAAAGAAGCTCTGATAAACTCCAAAGAGAGAGCCGTCGATTTTGTGATTAAAGCGATGAACATGGACCGAGAGACTGCCTTAAAAACCTACGATCTCATGGCCGTTGCATGGGTCGGAAGTGGAGTTCCTACCTTGACCGGCATGGAAAATATCGTTAAGGGGATTCAATCGCAGGGCCGCTTTGCCGAAAAGAAAGTCGCGTTTGAGGATGTGGCGGATCCTCGATTCGCCATTCAAGTCGCAAGAGACCTTGGCTACAAGACAGATTAGAGCTCAACGGGGGTCATCTGTGCAAAACAGAAACGAGGAGAACCCATGATCATCGACACTCACTTTCACGCGTTCCCAGGGAAATATCTCGATCTTGTTCCCGAAGCCAAAAATGATGTCAGGGGAGTAGGCTTTCACGCCTTCGATTACCGAGAATACCTGGATGTCATGGACCAATATGGCGTCGACATCGGCGTCCTTTCCAACACGGGCGGGAGGATCGAGCAAGGAGGCAACCGGGCCAGAGCCCTGGAACTTTGTAAAATCCTCAACGACTCCTTTGCCGAGGCTCACGCCAAACACCCGCGCCGATTCAAAGCATTTGCCAGGCTCCCTATGGTCGATGCCGGTGACTGCGTGCGAGAGCTGCACAGGTGCTACGAAGATTTGGGTATGCATGGTGTGATGCTGCCGACCAACCTTGCGGGAAGATATCTCGATGAGCCTGAGTTCAAGCCGTTCTGGGACGCGGTCTCCGCAGGAGAAAAACCGCTCTTTCTTCATCCCGCCAACGCTCCTTGCCAGGCGAACTGGAACAAATATTCGCTGCATCAAAAAATCCTCTGGCCCACCGACAGCACCCTCGCGATCTCCCGAGTCGTCTACAGCGGCATCTTCGACCGCTATCCGAATCTCAAGCTCATAGCGGCTCACCTCGGTGGGATGATCCTCCTCTACCTCGACCGGCTCAACTGGCGCGAGGGAAACCCGGAGTGCAAGCTCGAACCCGAACAATATTTCAGGCGCATTTACTACGATACGGCCGGCCCTATCCGGGCCGCTTTCATCAAGCTCGTCTACGACACGGTCGGACCGGATCAGATCCTTTTCGGCTCGGACTACCCCCACGGCCGGGGAGGAAGGGACGACCAGTTCTACCCCATGACGTTAACGGCGATGGACGAGCTGGATGTCCCAAAAAAGGATAAAGAAAAGATCTACTACCAGAACGCAAAAAAACTTTTTGGATTCGAACAAGCGTAGTATCGACTGTTCACCTCGGGCTTAGTTTTTAGATAGGTTTGTGAAGTTCGGCATCTTCATATTCGGTGATAACCATCCCGAGCTGCGCCGTTCCAACCAGACTTATTACGAGGAGATTCTAACGATCGCCGAATGGGCGGAAGAGTTGGGTTTTGCCTCCTTCTGGCTCGGAGAGCATCACTTCTACTGGTACGGCACCTGCCCTTCGCCTCCCATGGTCATCGCAGCCCTGGGGCAGCGAACCAGAAAAATCAGGTTGGGCCCGGCGGTGAGCGTCCTCCCTTTTCACCATCCGCTGATCGTAGCGGAGGAGTATGCCTTTGCCGACAATCTCTGCGGTGGATAGCTGAATTTCGCCGTCGGAAGCGGCTTTTCCCCGGTCGAATACAAAACCTTCGGCATGTCAGTGGAGGAAGCAAGGGAACGTTACTGGGAGGCGTTCGAAGTCATCTTAAAGGCGTGGACTCAGGATGGCTTCTCCCACAAAGGAAAGTTTTACCAGATTGAGAACGGCTGGTTGTATATGAAGCCTCTGCAAAAGCCGATGCCTCCCACGTGGGTAGCAGCGTCGAGCAACGAGACCTTGATCAAGACGGGAGAGCTGGGCTTCCCCATCATGGGAATTCCTTTTACCCGATCCAACACGATACTCGACGTCAAGGAAAAGAATGACCTCTTCAAGGAATCCTACTTTCGGGCAGGCCACAACAAAGAGCCGGACATCATGGTCGCCCTGCGCGTGTATCTCCATCAGAATGGCGAAGACGCGGTCAGGCTCGGCCGTCCTTACTTTGAGCGCGCTCTCGAATTCCACAAGACCCACTGGCGCCCGGGATCCAAGGCGGTTGATTTCGACAATGTGAAAAGAGAAAAACTCGTGGTTTTCTCCTCCCCCGCGTTGGCGGAAGAGATCTTTAGAGAGTATGAGAAGATCGGCGTCACGCACGTGATCTGCATGGTCAACTTTGGCGGCATGCCTATGGGAGACGTGCGCCGAACGATGGAGCTGATTTCAAAAGAGCTGATGCCAGCGCTTCAATGAGCCATCCGAGGGGTTATCACTTTACCTTCTGGGCGAGCGGCGAAAGAAGGAGCGCTTAGAGTCCTCGTCTGTCGCCGCCGATTGTCTTAGCATTTTGGCCATCATCTTTCCCGTGACATCCCGGAGATGGTTGTCCATCATGTGGTCGCGAGTGCTCTTGATCTTCTGCCGGATGGTATTCTTCCGCACGACATCGTCTCCGGCCGATTTCAAGTCGTCAACGGAGAGCGAAACGGTCGCCTTTCGGCCTCGCAGCGAGAGCTGAAGGGCAAATCTCGGCGCTTGGGCCTCGACGACGTCTTCCACGGTGTAGTCAAGATTCTTGTCAATGCTGCGAATAATAGCTCTCAAAAGCTTTTCGTTGTCCCTAATGACTTCACGTCCCGCCATGGTAACCTCCCTAAGTTCTCGCCAATAAAAAAGCCCCAAGGCCATAGAAAGTCTCCGGGACTTTGGAACAATCAACTTTCTAAAAGCTTTTGAGCGAAAATCACTCTATGTCATTGCGCTCGAAAGCACAACCTCCGCTCTCCCGGCCCTCTCATCCTTTGTTGTCTTTTTATTTGCACCCTTTTCCTTTTTTATCCTTCATCCCTTATCCCTCGTCCTTTTTATGGTCCGTCGCGGGAGGCCGGCTTCTTCGGCGGCCGGACCAGCATGATCAATACCGCCGAGGCCAAAAGGGCGATGGCGAAGAGGGTAAAGGAAACGTAGTAGCTGCCAGTGAAATCAAAGAGAAATCCGAAAAAGGGCGCTCCACTGGCCGCGAAAATTTGCGTGAGCAGCATGCCCAGGCCGCGGACCGTACCCAGGGAAAGCCGGCCGAAGTAATTGGCCCACACGACCTCACGCAGCACGAAGCTTCCTCCGAGGCCGATGCCGTACAGAAAGAAACCTGCGTAGATGAATGAGAGCTGCCTGGATATGATCGCCAGCGTCAGTCCTGTGGCCTGAATCAGGAATTGGCCCATCGCCGCCTTTCGAATATCGACGCGCTCGGCGAGCAAGCCCCAGAAGAGCGTCGAGCCGAGCTGAGTCAGTGCGATCGTGCTCATAAAGGTAGCGGCCATCATCGGGGGGTAGCCGATGTCGGTGACGAATGCGAATACGTGGAGATTCAGGCCGGCGATGCCTATGCTCGCAATTCCGAACGTAAAGACGAGGAGCCAGAAGGCCTGGGTGCGCAGCGCCTCTGCCCGGCTCCACGGCACGTCAGCCGACAGAGCCTGAAGTTGAGCGGCGGAGAGTTTTGTCTCTTTCTTCGAGAATAAATCCGTTGAGTGAGGCATAGGTTTTCCGTCGGGATGAAGGCCCATATCCTCAGGGTGTCTTCGGATAAAGACGATGGCCGGCCCTACGACCAGCACGAGGGCGAGGATCCCGAAGACCGCCCAGGTTTGGCGCCATCCCACCCAAACGAAAAGCGAAGCGGCAAAAAGAGGCATGCTGACTTTGGCGATCCCCGTTCCCAAGTTGGCGATCGCGATGGCCCTGCCCCGTCTGCGGATGAACCATCGGGAAATGACCACCATGATGACCAGGGAACCCATCAGGGTGTCGCCCACCACGACCAAACTGCAGCGCAGCAGAAAAAACTGCCAGAACTCTTGAACTTGGCTCAAAAGGAGATAGCCGGCGCTGGCCACCACGGCGCCGATGACTATAAGCCACCGGCCACCGTGGCGATCGATTAAAGGGCCGATCAGAGGGGCGATCGCGGCGCTGATGAGAACCTCACCCGTTCGGACCAGCGAGAAGGCTCCTCGCGAGACGCCCAGATCCTCTGTGATCGGCTTGAGGAAAACGCTCAGAGTGCTGGAGAGGGAAAAGACGCCGGCAATTTGCGTGAGGACCCCAACCCCGACGATGTACCAGCCATAGAAAAAAGGAGGCTTTTTTTGCTCCTGGTCAGAGGTCTCCTGCGATTCCACGCCTTAATCCGCCACCTTCCTGCAAGAGTTTTCTGCTTATCAGGGATTGGGAATGAAGTAAAAGACGGGCGTCACAACAAAATTGTCGAAAGACTTTTCGCCATGTGTCAGTTCTTGTCATTCGGAAGGAAGTAGGAACCCTGAAATTCTTGGATGTTTTAGCGCTCGCGCTATTTGGCACAGTCATTGCTTAGTTAAAAGATGACGCCGAGAAACGCAGGAGGCTATCATGCTTGATGCAGCGCTACTATTAGGTTCCCTCGGACTTCTGTTCGTTTGGCTTAGGGCGATTCAGACTCAGATGACCGCTAGGGCCAAAGAACGAAAGGGTAGTCCGGGCCATTTTCGTGCCTAACCCTTCTCGCCTGCCTCACTGGGGTAGATAACCGAGCTCAAAGGAGATCAGGACCATGGTCTATGTCGTCAAGTATCGGCCTAAGAACGAGGCTAAAGAGCCCGAATCCAAAGTTGCCAGAACCGTTTTTGCTGAATGTGACGGAAAGCCCAGCCGGGAAAAGGCGGCCAAACTCCTCAACGAAGTTACAGGAGGAGACTTTCTAGAGGATACGATTCAGATTCAAGAGTTGCCGAGTTTTGATCCGGCAGAGGTAAGGCGGCACGGAGCAAATGTCTTCAGTCTGAAATAGCAAGAAAAGAGCCCGAGTATTCTTCCTCATCTTTAAACACTATCCACGGACACGATTCACGACCCGTTCTTTTATCGCTTATCCGTTATCCTTTCTAATTCCCCTTGACGCCGATCATAGATCTGCGTATTTTAGGGTCGTTTTTCCAATAGCGACTTAGGCTGGGTCCGCTGTCCAGTTACATCTATGGTTTTTCATCGCAGCCCGTACTGGTTCTCGCCCAGCCAGGCGATTTTCTACCACTAACCAGAGGAGGGCATCATGTCAGCACTAAAAGCAATCATGGGAATCTTGAGCGTCCTGGTTTTTGCTGGGTTCGCCACGCTGGCCCTAGCGCAGCAGCGTCCGCCGTATGGACCGGAAATCACGCTCGACAATGCGAAGAAGCTCGCGGCGGCGGCCATAGCCGAGGCGAGAAAGAACAACTGGAACGTCGCGGTGGCGATCGTGGACAACCACGGCTTCCTCGTCTACTACGAGCGCCTGGACGACACACAGACCGCGAGCCCGCTGATCGCGGTTGAGAAGGCACGCAGTGCAGCGATGTTTCGCCGCACGACACGGGAGATGGAAGACACGGTCAACAAAGGCCGCCCAGCATTTTTGGGCATACCCGGCGCGACGCCCATCAGCGGCGGGCTGCCCATTATTACCGGCGGCAAAATCATCGGCGGCATCGGCGTGAGCGGCGTGACTTCGGACCAAGACGAGCAGGTCGCCAAGGCTGGCCTCGAAGGGCTGAAATAACGCCAGGGCCGCGAAAAAAGACGAAAGGAGTCTGTCATGGGATTACTCAGCTCTGAAGAACTAAAGCAGTTGTTGCCCGCGGAGAGTTTCGCCTTTCCGTCGCCGATTCCAACGCAGTCGGTGTCGAGCGACGAATTCATGCCGGCGGCGCAGACCGCAAAGCAGCGCGAGTTCGAGGCGCGTGTCAAGGAGACGGGGGCCGATCTCGCCAGGCGCCACGGCATGAGCCGCCGCGCCTTTTTTAAGACCGCCGCGGGCATGGCGGCGGCGTTCCTGGCAATGAACGACACCTACGGACCGATTTTCGGTGTATCGCGCGCCGAGGCGGCGATTCCCGAGAAGGCCGCTGAGCGCGCGAAGAAGCTGTCCAAGCAGTTCATCATGGACATGCACACCCACTTCCTGCGCGACGACACTCGCATCCAGAACTTCCTCAACCAGCGCAAAGCGGTCGGGCAGGCGGGCTGGAATCCGGCCCTTGCGCAGAAGGAGCAGACGATTGATGATTTGAAGTTCGCCAACTACCTGAAGGAGATCTATTTCGACAGCGACACCAAGGTCGCCTGCATCAGCGGCTCGCCCTCCGAGGTGCCGCAGGACTGGTTCCTGACCAATGAGATGAAGGCACGGGCGCGCGCCACCATCAACGCCATCGCCGGCTCCAAGCGCTCCTTCTGCCACGCGATCTTCACTCCCGGATATCCGGGATGGATGGAAGATATCGACCACGCCTTGGCGGATCTCAAGCCTGACTCGATGAAGGGCTACACCATCGGCGACAACACCAACAAGAATCTGAGCAAGCATCCGTGGCGCCTCGACGATGAAAAGCTCGTCTATCCCGCCTACGAAAAATTTCTCAAGGCCGGGCTGAAGAACGTCTGCATCCACAAGGGGCTGTTCCCGCCGTCGGTCGAGCAGCAGTTCCCGCACCTGCTCGAGTACTCCGATGTGCGCGACGTCGGCAAGGCGGCGAAGGATTGGCCGCAGCTCAACTTCATCATCTATCACGGCGGCTACCGCTTTGCCGGCGGCGGCAAGGCCGAGGACGCCTGGACGCAGTTTGAACAAACCGGGCGCATCGAGTGGGTCTCCGACCTCGCCGAGGTCCCGGGAAAGTTCGGCGTCAAGAACGTCTACGCGGATGTCGGGCAGCTGTTCGCACAGACCACCATTGCCGAGCCGCGGCTGTCCGCGGTGATGATGGGCATGCTGATCAAGGGCATGGGCGCCGACCACGTCTGCTGGGGAACCGACGCGATCTGGACCGGCGCGCCTCAGTGGCAGATCGAGGCGCTGCGGCGGCTCGAGATTCCCGAGGAGCTGCAGAAGAAATACGGCTACAAGCCGCTCGGGCCCGCTGACGGGCCGGTGAAAAACGCGATCTTCGGCGGCAACAACGCGCGGCTGTACAACTTCAAGCCGCAGCAGCGCGCCGAGATCGAGCACGACAAGATCGCCGACCGCAAGGAAATCTACGAGGAGTCCGGCGAGGGCCGCACCAATCTTGCCTACGGCTACATCTACAAGCCGACCGCGTAGCCGGGTTTTCCGGAACCATGACGGCACCACCGCTCGGTGGTGCCGTTTTTTTCAAGCTCGTAATGAGCTATATCGCCGACACGCCACCGTTACCCATCCTGGGTACGATCAACAATCTCGTGCCGATTTTGCTTTTCGGCTTCGAGTACTCTCTCGACCTTCTTGGTTACCGTCCGGCTTGGGTGGTGTTAATTCCTACAGGGTTGATCTTTATACTGAGCTTAGTGCTGGCGCTGCTCTTGGCTATTCCCATCGTCGTGCAAACCCTGCGCGGCGCCTATTCGACCGGCAACTATCTCCGCTACGCGGTCGTCTACTACTTAACTCTACTGCCGGTCTTCTGGTTTTTCTTCCAGACCTTCTTCTGACTTATTTCCGATAAAAATAAAGTTTCTTCAGCTCGGGACGGACACGAACCACGAACACGCGTCACGAGTCCGCCACGATTTCTCCGGCTCTCCGTCAAAAAGTGTAGTGAGCACTTACAAGGGCTTCGGGGCTCCCTTCGCTCCACGGCCTCCCGCAGCGACCCTTGCGGGACTTGCTTGGACAAGCTTCCGGAATTTATCTCTCACAACGCTCCTCGGGGGCGAGTCTTCAGACCGCAGCCGATGGGCCAGTTTCTTGAGGCTCGCCACCCAAAGCCCCGAGGCTGCTTACTTCAACGGTTAGGGCCTGCAGGTGACCTTCCTACTCCTACGTCTGCGCTCTTCTTCCTCGCCCCCTCGGAGCCTGTTTGCGCAAGCCCTCGGTGTCACCACGCTGCTCCGGCCCACATCTGCCAGAGGCAGAGTTTAGAACGACTCCGCTCAGGGAGCCCACTCAGCCCTCTTCCCCCAAGAGAGGAAGGTCTGTCCCGAAGCAAGGAAGACGTCCGATACTGAACTGACTCACAGAGAAGTTTGAAATCAGGTTAAGTAGTTGGGAGCAGAGAAGCGGAGACCCATCGGCTCCCGGTCTGAGGGGCAGGCCTCCCTCTCGCAAACTCTTCCCGACGAGGAGGCACTG
>WNFH01001300.1_pt1 | contig 16822 bp, 18 predicted proteins | sample 5400411 | NCBI WGS metagenome assembly WNFH01 (sample SAMN13153347, study PRJNA577476) | soil metagenome | isolation source: 200 cm saprolite under Douglas fir tree site 2 hole 3 | place: USA:California | collected 2015-04-18
TGCTATTTTTGATTATACCTATGATAAATTAACGGCTGGGTTCATCTCCCTGGCGAGGTCTACGCGTGGCTTCCCGCCCCAGATTCTGCATGATTGCGAGCTTGTTCCTATTGGTGCGCCCAGCGGGCGCGATGGCGGACAAATTACAGATCACCAGCGAGCCCTCGGGAGCGACGGTAGAAATTGACGGCGTCCCGGCAGGGACAACACCGTACGAGAAGGAATTTCCCGGCGGCTACTTCCACAAGACAAGAACTTCAATGGGCTCGCGTCTGGAGCACCCGATGGTCGCGCGCGTCAGTCTCGCCGGCTATGCCACGAAGGAAATTAAACTGACGGACGGGCCGATGAGCTGGGTTTCTCTGAACGGGAAGAACCACGGCGAATACTGGCTGCTGAAGACGGATCATTTCCACGTGGTGCTGCAATCGATCTCCGAAACTTTTACCGGGGGCATCACCGCCAAACTATCCGACGGCAGCGTGGCCTTACAGCCGGAACTTTCGCTCGAAGAGCTGGTGCGGCAGACAAAACCCGCCGTGGTGTACTTGAAAGGACTGGAGAAAGCCGGTTCGGGATTTTTCGTGACCAACACGGGCGTCATTGTTACCAACGCGCATCTCGCGCGCGGCGAAGAGAGTTTGCTGACACTTCTTCCGGGCGGGCAGCAACTGGAAGCCAAAGTCGTCTACATCGACGAAGACCTGGACATCGCGCTGGCGAAGGTGGAAGGCGAGAATTTTCCGCATCTTGCCCTGACAGAGGCAAGCGCGGTGCGGCAGGGCGAAAGCGTTCTTGCGATCGGCAATCCCGGCGATGCGCTGCTGTTCAGCGTGACGAAAGGAATTGTGAGCGCGGTGGGAAAATTTGCCAACGCCGGTCCGGGCACGTGGATTCAGACCGACGCGCCTATCAATCCGGGAAATAGCGGCGGGCCGCTGCTGAATGTGCGCGGCGAAGTGATCGGCATCAACACGCAGAAGCTCATCAAGAAAAATGTGAGCGGCATCGGGTTTGCGCTCAGCTCGTCGGACGTGCTCGAGGTGTTGCATCGGTTTTATCCCAGTATCGTTCAAGCGGGTGAGCGAACCGCGGATGTCAAAAATCAAAGCAAGGCGATGGAAGCCAGCGCGCCGGACCCACCGAAGGTTACGCCGTCAACCAGCATCGATGCAGTGCAGCCGTCGCCCGTTCAAACTTCCGCACCTTCTGAGGGATTCGGCACCGTCTCCATAGTCTCTGATCCCGACGGCGCGGAAATATTCATTGATGACAAATTCCTCGGCAACACACCGGCAACCTTGAGACTTCCCGCCGGCACGCACAGCGTCCTTCTAAAGTATCCCAGCCATGCCGACTGGAGGCGCACGCTTGAGGTTCTAAAATCCAGCAAGGCTTCTCTCAAGGCTGCGCTTGACGTGAAGGACTAGATAGCGCGGGCGCGGGCGCCATTCTTGCTGTGGTATTCCAATTCTTGACAATGGCTCGCGCGGGGAGGAGAAAGCCCTCGAGAACTCCGGCGGATGGATAATCGGCACTCAAGATCCCTGCGTGCAGCCCAGACAGTAGCAAGCGGATTTCTGGTTAGCCGAGTACCGGGCCTCTGGGAAATTGCGGCCGAACGATGGCAACTTCCCAGAAGGCGACTGTGATGTCCCAAGACATTAGTCGCATCCGTTAGGATGAGCCGCCAGGAGGCGGCAGATGCGAGGGGTGGCTTATCGAGTGGGGGAACGTGAGTTGTTAATGAGACTACACGCGCAAGGAATGTCGGGGCTCGAGCCCCGCTCGCCCCTCTGTCTTACAGCGCTTCCACCAGCGAGACAGTACCTCTCGCCGGATACCCGTTTCCGCACTCAAGGCCTATGCGCCATGCTTTTCACTCCCAGCGGCAGACGCGGTTCCAACAGGCCTGCCGTAGTCTGGGCATCCAGCACTGGCTGGCGCAGCCTCATCACCCGCAGTCGAACGGCAAAGTCGAACGATTCTTCCGCACTCTGGATGAAGAATGCTTTTTGATCCGAAACCCTGGTTGTTCACAGCTACGCATCCAGGACTTGGAACAGTTTGTGTGGTATTACAACCATCAGCGGCCTCATCTGAGTTTGCATGGCTTGACACCCGTAGGCCGACGCCAGGCCTACTTCGAGGGCTTTGTCCAGAGAGTTGTCGAAGATGGGATCCCCTGTCTTGTTGACGAAGCTCGCCAGGAGGATTACGTCGCTCTCGGTCAGCACGGGCCGAGCGAAGAAGACGCGCCACGCAGCAAGAGCGGCAACAATGATAAGCTGCGACACCAGCCGCAACGACAAAGCGGCGCTTGGTCCGAAATTCAGGCGTTGGCCCTAAGGGGAGAACTGGCGCGAGATTTTCTTCGACGGCGGCTGATGCGGGTAGGGCGCCGTTTTCGACGCGAGCGATGAAGCGGTAGCCGCGGCGGGGCAGGGTCTCGATGTAGCGGGGTTCCTCGGCTGTCCTGGGGGGTCATTCTCATGCGGAAGTCTGCGCTCGCGTTTCTTGCACTGGCAGCGACGGTGACGTGCGCCGTGGCGGGGCAGAAACCGCCGAACAGCGGGAAAAGCAGCCAGGTCTCTCTCGAATACATGGGCGCAGCAGGATGGAAGATCAGCGACGGGACCACGGTCATTCTGATTGACCCCTATCTCTCTCGGATAATCGGGCCCCCGCCGCCTCTCGCATCCCCTTATTCACGCCAGCCGGGAGACACGCGCCCGGTATACGGATGGAATGATGTTGCGGTAACGGATGCCGCCACGATTGACGCACACATCCAGCAGGCAGACTTTGTCCTCGTCACACACACTCACTACGATCACGTCCTGGATGTTCCGCGTATCGCCCTCAAGACTCATGCCGCGGTCATCGGAACAGAAAGCACCGAGAATGTGCTTCGCGCTTATGGCGTGCCCGAAGAACAACTGATTACCGTGCGTGGCGGGGAAGACTACGAGTTCGGCACTTTTTCTCTCAGGGTTATCCCTAGCATTCACAGCGCCCTGGACCACAAGCGATATTTCAGTTCAGCAAAGACTCCGGAAGGCCTGAAGGCTCCCTTGACGCTAGCACAAATACATCCGGAGGGAGGCACGCTTGCATACCTGATCCGTTTCCACGGTCATCAGATTCTCGCGTTCGGCGGCATGAACTACATCGAGCGCGAGATCGAAGGATTGGAACCAGACGTTGTTCTCGTCGGCGCCGGATCCTCTCGGAAGGAAATCTACGATTACACGGCGCGGCTCATGCGTGACTTGCATTTTCCAGCGTTGGTGCTCCCGACACATTGGGACGACTTTATGGCTCCCTATGGGGCGTCGCAGCAGCGTTCTATCGACGCGTTGCAGTCCTTCGTGCAGGAGGTCAGCGCAGCTTCTCCGAAAACGAAGGTAGTTGTGCCAAAGTACTTTGAAGCGATTCCGCTCGAAACAGCCCGGAAGTGAGTGCCCCGGTCCTTGGAAGTTGCCTGGCTGCGATTTGCTTTTGTCGGCTGGCCGATTAGCTGGCTTTTCGGAATCTTGCCGACAATCGGCTGCGCGCGTTTCTTGACCCTGTGCGCGGGGGTCGAATACACTTAGAAATTCGAGAAACAGCGATCGAAGCGACTCTGTGCTTCGACGCGGGCCGCTCGGGACGAAAGCCTGAGTTGGAAGCAGGTTGGATGACTTTTGGCCAACCGGTTTGTAAATCAGAGGGGGGATTGCTTTGCCGAAGCGCACATTTCAACCGCGGAGACGCCGCCGCGCCAAGACGCACGGGTTTCGCTCGCGCATGAAGACCAAAGGCGGCCGCAGAGTCCTGGCGGCGCGCCGCAAGAAGGGACGCCATCGCCTCACGCCCGATTAGCCCGGGGCGCCTGGGGTTTCCGCGCGAGGCGCGGCTCGTGCGGCGGGGCGATTTCGACGCCGTGTACCGCGCCGGAAAGCGGCGTTCCAGCTCTCACTTCACTGTTTTCTTTCGCGCCAACCAACTGCCGCACAGCCGCTTCGGGTTCAGCATCAAAAAAGCGCTGGGAGGCGCGGTGGTGCGCAATCGCATCCGGCGGCGTGTTCGGGAAATCGTGCGCTGCCATCGCGCGGAGATACCGGGTGGATGGGACATAGTGATTCATCCGAAGGGCGGCGTGGCGCGAGCGACATTTGCCGCGCTGACGGCGGAATTGTTGCGGCTGCTGCAGAGCGCGTGAACACGGCGATGAAGGATTCCATAGTGAGCTACGGGAAGGAAGGGGACACGCTGAAGGCTGTCCTACCGGGGGCTACGACGAGTGCCGCAACAGCAGGGCATTCCGCGTCAGTGAAAACCGCGCTCACCATTCTGCGTATTTACAAAGTGTATTTGTCCGTTCTGTTCGCAGGAAGTTGCCGCTTCGAGCCGACTTGCTCACGGTATGCCTACGAGGCGATCGAGCGCTTCGGCGTGGCGCGCGGTTTCTGGCTAGGGCTGAAACGGCTTTTGCGCTGCCATCCACTCTCGCGAAAATTTGGCTACGACCCGGTTCCGGAGAAATGCCGGGACATGCGTACGGAAAATAGAGCCGCGGCTAAAGAGGCGCATTTGTGAGCGGCCAGCAAAAGAGCAAATTCACTCAGGAACTACGGATACTCGCCGCATCATTGCTCTCCATGGTGGTGATTCTCCTGTGGGCAAAGTTTTTCGCGCCGAAGCCACCGGTAAACATTCCTCAAACCGGGAAGCCCGCGGTGACGGCGCCTGCACCGGGGATTCCCGCTGTACAAGCGCCTCCACCGAGCGCGACACCACCATCCGGAAAGGCGCCATCGATCGCCCCTGCGCCAGCAGCCGTTCCTGCGAGGGCCGACTCAGAGGAGCGGACGATTGTCGTTGAGAACGACTTTTACCGCGTGGAGTTTTCGAACCGCGGCGCGGTGGTGAAGAGTTGGCAGCTCAAGAAATACACTGACGATGCGAAGCCGCGGCGAGTCCTGGATGTCGTCCACCCCCAGGCTTCAGAGCAGGTTGGGGGATGGCCTTTCGCCGTGGTACTGGACGACCCGCAACTCGAAGCGCAGGCGAACACCGCGCTTTATCAAGCCTGGGTTCCGGGGCCGGGTCCAGCGGCGGACTCGCGGAAGCAGAATTACGCGGCGCTTACGACGAGTCCTCTCGAAGCACCGACGGAGCTGGAATTCACCTGGAGCGACGGCCATCTGGAAGTGACCAAGCGCTTGCGTTTCGATCATTCCTACACCGTGCGAGTCGAAACGACCGCAAAACTCAACGGCGCGCACATCAAGACGGGACTCGCGTGGCTGGGCGGCTTCGGCGATTTGACGGTGACGAATCCGGCGCCAGTGGAAACCGTCTTCACGTTTTACAGCGAGAACGGCAAGCTGACCGACCTGCCGTACAAAAAACTGGACGGGCCGGACAAATGGGCGCCTGGCGTGTGGCAAGGCGGGAAGGACTACGCGGGAATCGAGGACCGCTACTTTGCCGCCGCGTTTCTTCCAGCGAACGGGCCAGCTCCCGGAACCATCGAAACGCGCTACTGGAAAGTCTCCCACAAGGTTCAAGTCGAGGGGAAAGACGAGGATGAACCGATATCGCAGGTGGCGGTGGCGACATCCGCGCAGCCGCTGGCGATGCGCGTGTACGTGGGACCGAAAGATTACGACGAATTGAAGAAGATGAATCCGCCGCTGCACGCGCTGGTGAATTTTGGCTGGCTGGAGTTCATCGCCGACCCGCTCTTTCACGGGCTTAAGTGGCTCAACAAGTACATTCCGAACTGGGGATGGGCCATCGTCGTCCTGACGCTGGTGATCAATATGCTGCTGTTCCCGCTGCGCATTTCCAGTTACAAGACGACGCTGAAGATGCAGCGCGTGGCGCCGGAAATCAAGGCGATTCAGGAAAAATACAAGAAGTACAAGATGAACGACCCCAAGAAAGCGGAGATGAACAAGGAGGTCATGGCCATCTACAGCCGCGAAGGGATCAACCCCGTGGGCGGCTGTTTCCAGATGTTCCTGCAAATGCCGATCTGGTTCGGGTTGAACACCGCACTGCGCGGCGCAATCGAGTTGCGGCATGCGGGTTGGTTGTGGATCACGGATCTCGCTTCGAAAGACCCTTACTACGTTTTGCCGATTACGGTGGGCGTTTCCATGTATCTCGTATCGAAGATGACGCCAATGACCGCAGCCGATCCGCAGCAGCAGCAGATGATGAAGATCATGCCCATCATGTTTGCCGGAAGCTTTATCTTTTTCCCGTTTTCGAGCGGCCTCGCGTTATATATTCTGACGAGCAGCCTGGTGGGAATCGCACAGCAATGGTATCTGAACAAGACGCATGCCGCGCCGGCGCCGGTTAAGCCGGTCCGCGGCAAAAAATAATCCTCAATTCGCCGCACTCAGGCGAGTAAAAGAGATTTTGTCCGGAGGCCCATGGGACAGCCCCTTATCCGGGACGGCAAGCTCGACCGGCAAGCAGCAGCCGACGCGCTGCGCCATTTCCTGGAAGAAGTGGTACGCACGGCGCACTTCGAGCTGAAAGCAGACGTGCGCGCGGTCGAGCCAAGCGGCGAGGCCGACGGAGGGGACGCCGAAGTGCTGGCAGATCTCGACGGACGGGACAAAGATCTTTTGCTCGAACACGGCGCGGAGTTGTTGAAGGCGATTGAACACCTGGCGTTTCGCGCGCTGCGGCTCGAGCCGGTGTACCATGAAAAAATTCACCTGGACTGCGGCGGATATCGCGCCCTGCGCTTCGAAGAGTTGCGCATGACTGCGCGTGTCGCCGCCGAGCGCGTACAGACTTCTCACCAGCCTTTTCGCTTGAACCCGATGTCATCGCGCGAACGCCGCATCGTGCACCTCGCGCTGAAGGACATGCCGGGCGTGCGCACGGAGAGCGTGGGCATGGGCGATGAGCGCCAAGTTGTGATCCATCCTGCCAAGCCGAAGTAATTCATGTTTTCACTTCAATACCGGGCCAAGAAGGTTCAGTTGCGGACCCAGCCCTGGGAAATCACGCGGCCGGCTTGATCGAGCCGGACGCGGTAAGTGAAGGAAGCCGGGCGGTCCCGGCGCACCTGCGGAAAACGCAAGTCTGAAATCTCCACGACGGCTTCGGCGCCTTCCTTATGAAAGCGCGTGACGGGGAAACGCGCGAACCACAGAACTGTTTGGACTTCCGGCAAACGCTGCGCGGCTTCAATGAACGAGTTCGGCGGCGCATCGGGATAGTAGCGGTGTTCGAGCGCTAGGAGTGAGGCTGCATCCCCGGCAGCGGGCTTGTCAGCAAGATTCATGCGGAGCTCATAGACGCCGCGCGGCGTGCGCACGAGTCCATCCCAATGCCAGAGCGATGGAGGGAGCGGCAGCGCGCCGAGGGATTGCACTTCCAGATGCCAAGCTGCCGCGAACTTCTGCATGCGCGCGAATGCCGCATGATGGGTGTAGACCGCAAGTGCGACGTAAACGATGGCGGCGGTGAAACCCGCGCGATTCCAGGTGGCGTAGCGCACGCGCAAGCCTTTGCCGCGAATCACGGGCAGAAGAATCAGCACCGCTAGCAAGGCGATGATCGTTACGATTGCCCCGGCCGAAGTGGGGACATTCACGGAATTCAACAGTGCAGCTACGCCGACTGTCGCGAGAGCGAAAACGCTCCAGCTGATCAGCGCGCGATTCTTTAAGCCTTCCGGCCTGCGATAGATCCAGGCCAGGATTTGCGGCAGCAGGAGAATCGCGGAGAACGTGAAATCGATAATGAAAATCAGGTCCCACGCGGGCCGCGACCACGCAAGCGGCGACCAGATCATGGTGCCGAAGGAAGTCACTAAATCGAGCAGAATGTGGCTCAAGATGCCCACGGCGTAGATTCCCGTGAGCGCGGCGAAGGACGGCGCCTCCCACTTGCGCCAGCGCGCGAACCGGCGCGTGAGCGCCGCCAGCAGCAGCGCGAAAATCGGCATGCAAACCAGAGAGTGCGTGATGCTGCGGTGCCAGGTGATAATCAGCATCGGGTCGCGCGAAAACATATCGCGAAAAACGTCTGAATCCGGGAAGATCGCGCCGAGCATCAACGACCAGGTGATGATTCGCGCCCCGTTAATCGGCTTGCCGACGAGCAGACCTTCGCCGCGGAAGACCGCTTTGCTGATCAGTGCGCCAGCGATACCGTGGGTGATGGTGTCCATTCTTGACGGTGAAACTCAAAGCACCCTAATCAGCGGGCTGCGCTTCAGAAGAACTCGGCCGATCCTCTGCGCAGCAAGATCGTGTCGTTTGAGAAATGTGAGCCCTGTTTCAGCTGCCTCCGAGGCGACGGCGACGAGGAGCCCGCCGGAGGTTTGCGGGTCGAAAAGGAGGTCGCGGAATTCCTGAGGCACGTTCTCGTCGAAAGAGACACAATCTCCGACGAATTCACGATTGTTCTTCAGGCCGCCGGGAAGAAAGCCCTCGCGGGCGGCTTCCACGGCGCCGGGAAGATAAGAGACCGCGTCGTGATCGAACTCGAGCGAAACGGAATCGAGGCCTTTCAACGGATCGCCAAGCGCCATCTCACGCGCATGGCCTAGAAGGCCGAAACCGGTGACGTCGGTTACCGCGTGAATGGGGCGAATGCTGCCCGATTTGTCATCCATCTCGCGCAAAGCTTCGGACGCAGCGCGATTGAGCTGAATCATCGATGCCGTCGCGGCCCGGACCCATTCCGGCGCAGCGCGTTCCTTCTTGAGCGCGGTGGAGAGCACCCCTGTGCCAATTGACTTTGTAAGTAACAGAACGTCGCCTGGCCGGGCGCCGACGTTGCGCCAAACGCGATGCGGGTTGATCACCCCGGTCACAGCATAGCCAAACTGGATGTCCTCATTCCTGATGGAGTGGCCGCCGATGACGCTGCATTTTGCCTCGTTCATTTTCGCGAGGCCGCCGCGGATGATCTGCTCCAGAATGGCGGGATCGCCTGTCTCTGGAAAACCCACGATGGAAAGCGCGGAAATGGGGCGGCCGCCCATCGCGTAGACATCGCTCAACGCGTTCGCCGCCGCGATTTCACCAAACGTGTGTGGATCGTCCACGATGGGAGTAAAAAAATCAACTGTCTGGACAAGCGCCACCCCTTCGCCGAGCAGATACACCCCGGCGTCGTCGTTGGTGTCGAAACCAACGAGCACGTTCGGATCAGTCGGCCGCGGCAGACGGCGCAAAACGGAGTCCAGTGTCCCGGGACTCAGCTTCGCCGCTCAACCCGCTGCCTTGACCATCGCCGTGAGCTTCACGGAATCGGTCAAGCCACACCTCGCTGTAAAGCGCCTTGATTATAACGATGTGCGGGAGATCGTGCTTGCCCCGCGGGGTCAGCCAGGGTCAGCCGGAACTTGCGCGAAGGGCATAGAAAATGTTCTCATCCCACGATGCCTTGGGATTTCTGGTTGATCTTCTTCGCGCTTGGCGCGATTTTGCCTTGGCGCGGACGCGCGCGGCTGAAAAAGTTGTTGGCGATGCCGCAAGTAGGACCGCCAGAGCGTCTTGCGCTTTACGCGTCGACAATTGCTTTCCAGTGGATTGCCGCCGCCGTGACAGCCTGGAGGGCCTGGAGCCGCGGACTGACTCCGGGCGAATTGGGATTGGCGATTCACGGGCGCACAAGAATCCTTGCTGCCGCGATTGTCGGCGCCGCGATTGTAGCGAGTCTTCAGTGGCTCAACCTGCGGCGTATCGGGCGGTCATCAGAGAAGGCTCGCGAATTCATGCAGGCGCTTGCCGAACGGATCTTGCCGCGGTCAAGCGTAGAGCTGCTTCCCTACCTTGGGCTGGCTGTGACCGCGGGTCTGTGTGAGGAGTTTCTGTATCGCGGATTTGCGATGGCCGCACTTACTCGGGCCGGGCTGCCCATCTGGAGTGTGATATTACTGTCGTCGCTTCTGTTCGGCCTAGCACACCTGTATCAAGGACGAGGAGGGTTTGTAGGGACTATGCTTATTGGAGCCGTTTTTGGAACTGCGCGAATTGTATACGGTGGGTTAGCTCCGGTGGTCCTTTGGCACATCGCTGTGGATGCGGTCGCTGGTATAGCTGGTCCGCGCTACTTGCTAAGGGCGGCAAAACCGGTATTGGGAGCCGAAACTTAGGAATGGGACTAGTCTATTAACTACAATGGTAATATACAGCCAACAAACTCCGTCCCAGGAGACGATACGGCGCGCCCTGGGGGAGTTCCAATTAACGGTGGATGACAAGCAAGTCCTTCAAATTCAACAATATATAAGACTCCTTTTGACTTGGAATGAGCACGTGAACCTGACAGCTATCCGGGACCCGCTGGAAATCCTCTACAGACACTTCTGCGAGAGCATGTACGCGGCTATATCGGTGCCATTGGGGGAAGGTCGGCTCGCCGACGTGGGCTCAGGTGGCGGTTTTCCGGGGCTTCCACTGAAGATTATTCAGCCCCAACTGAAGGTTTTCCTCGTGGAGTCGAACGTCAAGAAGGCTACTTTTCTTGCGGAAGTTGTTCGTGATCTTGGGCTTACGGACGCTCGAGTCCTCGTGAGCCGCTATGAAGAACTCAGCGAGGAAATGGCACCTCTCGATTGGGTCTGCTCGAGAGCTGTCGGCGAATTTGGGCGTTTTCTAGAGTGGGCAGGGTCGGAACGGATTGCTGCGAAACAAGTCGTTTTGTGGATTGGCGGGCGCGATCTCGAGGAGATTCAGAAGAGGCGAGACTGGCAATGGAGGGAACCTGTCAAGGTGCCGCATTCCCTGCGCAGGTATTTGCTTGTCGGAACAAAGAAGGCTTGAGCGCCTTGCGCAAATGACTTCAGAGAGGTGCCGCAATACTTTTTCTCAAGCGGAACTCTGTCAATGTGATGGGCGCTTCGTGCTAGTGTTCCACGTGAAACACTTTTCCTAGCCGTTCGATGGGTCCCAATATGTGTTCCACGTGGAACGTTCTCCGCTGATCGCAGGCACGATTCTCTGTTCCACGTGAAACAACTTGCATCTTGCAGCCGGCTTTGTTAAATTTTCGCCCGCTGGGGGATAGATTGGCGCGGATTATTGCCGTAGCAAATCAAAAAGGTGGGGTTGGGAAAACCACGAGTGCCGTTAATCTAGCTGCCTGCCTCGCTACTGCAGAACAATCCACGCTCCTTGTGGATTGCGATTCCCAGGCAAATGCCACGGCTGCCATTGGTTTTGTCAAGGACTCTTCCCGCAGAACGCTTTACCACGCGCTGATTTTGAATGAGCCCTTCGGGAAAATCGTTCAAAAATCCCAAGTCAGCGGGCTAGATGTCATCCCGGCAGACAAAAACCTGGCAGGCGCAGCCATTGAGCTGGTGGGAGCAGAGAATCGGGAGTACAGACTCCGAGGCATTCTGAACCAGGCTCGGGATTCATACAAATTCATTCTACTGGATTGCCCGCCGGCGCTCGATCTGCTGACACTGAACGCTCTGGTTGCAGCAGATGCAGTTTTGGTGCCGATTCAATGCGAATACCTTGCTTTGGAAGGCGTGTCCGAGTTGCTGGACACACTGATGAGGATCCGGCGGACCCTAAACGCGGGGTTGGAGATTGAGGGAATCCTCTTGACGATGTTCGATGAACGCACAACCCTATCAAGGCAGGTTGCGACCGATTTGCGCAGTTTCTTTGGAACGCAGATCTTTCAAAGCTTGATCCCACGAAATGTACGCCTCGCGGAGGCACCCAGCTTCGGAAAACCAATCATATTGTACGATATTCACAGTAAGGGGGCCGAGAGTTACACCCAACTCGCCCGGGAGGTCATCGCCAATGCCGAGAAACGCGTTGGGACGGGGGCTCGGAGCGCTCATTCGGGAGCCTGAGCCCAAGCTACAAACTCCGCCAGCTTCACCTCAGGGCTCTGCTGCGATTGCAGCTGGTGCCGCAGCAACCCAGGCGCGTGAAAGCCTGGCTTCGGGTCCTTTGCAAGTCGACATTGACCTGATCGATCCAAGCCCATTTCAGCCTCGCACGCGCTTTTGTGAAGAAACTCTTGAAGAGCTAACACGCTCGATCCTTGCAAGCGGGATAATTCAGCCCTTGGTATTGCGCCCAATAGGGAACCGCTTCCAATTGATTGCCGGTGAGCGGCGCTGGCGCGCAGCGCAGCGAGCAGGCCTCACAAAGGTCTCCGCAATAGTTCGTCCAGTCCCCGACGAATTGGCGTTGGAAATGACGCTCGTTGAGAACATTCAACGGGAAGACCTGAACGCCATCGAGGCGGCGCGGGCGTTTGAGAGGCTGATACTCGAGTTTCAGCTCACGCAGGAAAGAGTTGCCGAGAGAACTGGCAAGGACCGTGCAACGGTCGCGAATGCGGTGCGCCTTTTGAAACTGGAGCCGAAGATTCAGGACTGGATTGAAGAAGGAAAGCTTACGGCCGGCCACGGCCGAGCGTTGCTTGCGGTCGCGGACGCGCAACTGCGTATGCGCTATGCGCAGCGTGCTGCCCGCGGCGGGCTGACGGTCCGGCAGATCGAACGGCTGGCATCGCGGCGATCGCGCAGCGGGAGCATACCGACGGAAGTACACTTGGATGCAAACATTCGTTCTGCCCTGGAGGAGTTGCAGCGCCACCTCGGAACTAAGGTTCTTCTGCGGCAAAAGACGAAGCTACGACCGGGACAACTCGTGGTCGAATTTTACGACGATGCTCAGTTAATGGGGATTTATGATCGCCTGATGAAGTGATGCGCCGGCCCTTTGTGAGGTAAGCCGTCCGTTCGTTCACCCGTATCCTTTCGACAACTCAAATTTTCTGATACGTTGACTTGTGCGGAGTCGGCGCTAAAGTGGAAGAGTCTCGCCTGGAGAAGATCATGGCTTGGAAGTGGCCCAGTGCTTCGAAGGATGGCGCTCACGAAGAGTGGACCGGATTTATTGATCAGGGCGTCACACTCGAGGGAACGCTTCAAGTCACGGGCATGTTCCGAATCGACGGAAATGTAAAAGGCAACATCATCTCGGAACAAACTGTGGTGCTGGGCGATGGCGCCAAGGTCGAAGGTCAAATAGAAGGAAACCGCGTTGTGATCTCGGGACGCTTCGATGGCGTAATCTTCGCCAAGGGACGCGTCGAAATCCAGGCCAAAGGTGTGGTGACGGGTGAGGTACATTCCCCGTGCATGGTAATCGACCCAGGCGGGATCTTCGATGGGCGGTGCCACATGCTCGCTTCTTCTGACGCAGCTTCTACGGTGACTATCCCCATCCGCGCAGTAGGCCAAGGCTGAAATCTCCTCGGGCCGCAAACCCGCCATTAAGCTGAAAATTAGCCAATTGGATTGAGGGGCAAACTCTGTTGGCTCGCCGACAATTGTGAAGTATGTGTGGCAGCCGCAGAGCCGGATTACTAACCTATACACTTAATTTAGCAGGTTAGTTGATTGAAAATCTCCGTGCGGCTATACACCTGACCGCCTGAAACGGGCGGGCCACCAATCGCGCTGGCGGCATCGTGCATCCCGACACAAATGTTGGTCTCCCAATTCAGGTGGGGAGCCTGCAAATTGTGTGCTGTTTGGCAGAAGCGAGGGCCTGTCCCGATATGGCGAGGTTCGGGGCACTGGTACTCTCCTTCGAGCTTAACGGCTCGTCCAAAGAGAAACTAGAATTCAGCGCGCCCTGGCCGAATCAGTAAAGTTTGCACGTTACGTGACACGTGTTAGCCGGCTGGCACGGTCTTCCGAAGTCGGAGCGAGGTTGACACCTCTTGACTGCGCGACTATCGTTCGAAAAGGATTTTCTCGAGGTGTTTTGAATGAAGATTCTGGTGATTGGGGGCGGAGGACGCGAGCACGCGCTGGTCTGGAAGCTGAAGGAGAGCTCGCGCGTCGAGAAGATCTGGTGCGCGCCGGGAAACGGGGGCATCGGTGCGGAGGCGGAGTGTATCGCGGTTGATGTGGGCGATGTGCCAGCGCTCGTTTCGCTGGCGGAGAGAATCGCTCCGGACCTGACCGTCGTTGGGCCAGAGTTGCCGCTCGTGAATGGTATCTCTGATGCGTTTGCACAGCGAAAACGGCCCATATTAGGCCCCTCGCGGCAGGCGGCGCAGCTCGAAGGAAGCAAAGTCTTTTCCAAAGAGTTTTTGCAACGACACAACATTCCTACTGCAAGGATGTACGGAGTTTATGACTCGCTAGGGAGAGCCTGCGACGCTCTGCGGACGGTGGAATGGCCCGTGGTGATCAAAGCGGATGGATTATGCGCCGGCAAGGGCGTCTCCCTCGCCCCAAATGCTGAGTCCGCAAGAGACTTTATCGAGAGGCTGGTTGAGAAAGATGAGCTGGGGCCCGGTGGACACCGAGTCTTGATGGAAGAGGCCCTTGAGGGTGAAGAGTTGTCGTTCATCATTCTCACCGATGGAGAACGCTATGCACCTCTTGTGCCCACGCGCGACCACAAACGCGTTTTTGACGGCAATCAAGGCCCAAATACCGGTGGAATGGGCGCTTATTCGGATGACGAATTATTGCCGAAGAATTTGAATGACACCATTATTTCAACGATCGTGGAACCCACGCTCCGGGGTCTGTCAGCCGAGGGCATTCGCTATTCGGGTTTCCTCTACTTCGGCTTGATGCTGACCAATGGCGGGGCAAAGGTCCTGGAATTCAATTGTCGGCTGGGCGACCCTGAGACCCAAGCGATTGTGCCGAGAATGGATTTCGACCTCGCGGAAGTCCTGGCAGGAGCCGCGGCCGGACGGTTGGATCCATCGAAATTGCGTTGGAAGGCGGGCGCAAGTGTGTGCATCGTACTGACATCTCGCGGCTATCCAGGAAAGTTTGAAATGGGGAAAAGGATTGAGGGACTAACCGCCGTTAGACAGGTAAAGGGTGTGGAGGTTTTGCATGCTGGAACGAGACGAGAAGGAGAATCTCTCGTCACCGCGGGCGGGCGCGTTCTGGGAGTGACGGCCACGGCGGATTCTTTACCGTCGGCCTTGTCGTCGGCCTACGCGGCAGTTTCCATGATTCACTTCGATGGAATGCACTATCGGAAGGATGTTGGTCATAACGTCAGCCAGCTAAAGGCAGCGGGAGACTAGCCTTGCCTCAAGTCGCGCACGTCTTTCGAGCGGTCAAGCGACGCTCCCCGATGGAGGAGCTGGAGCAGGTCCGGGTGGTTGAGAACCTGGGTTTTGACGGCTGCGCACACGCCCGGCCGGGAGAGCGTCAGATTCTTCTGGCCGACCGAGAGACTCTTGATGAACTGCAGCTTTCTCCTGGAGCTATTCGCGAAAACATCACGACGGAAGGTCTCAACGTCAACGGACTGGGGACCGGGGAGCGTCTCCAGATCGGCAACATCATACTGCTGGAAGTGACGGGGCCATGCACGCCTTGCGGCCTCATGGATATGGTGCGTCCGGGTCTACGCCGAGAGATTCGCGGGCGGCGAGGTACGCTGTGCCGCGTTTTGGCGGGTGGAATTCTGCGGCGCGGAGATGTGATCGTAAGACTACCGTGAAGCTCAAGGGTTTGGCTTGCGACGGAGCGTTGGGGCACCAGACGGGCGGTCTTTGTCCGCTTTTTCCTCCTTGGCCTTCTCGACAGGCTCTTCCGGCGGGACGATCCAGTCGACTCCCCGCTCGTTCATAGTACCGAGGAGAAAACGCGCCTTTCCGGCAATGAGTGGGAGAGCAGCCCGGAGAAAATCCGCCGCGTCGAGGGGAGCGGCTTTCTGCGCCTGGCCTCGGTTGACTTCTTCGATTACCTTTGCGAAGCGCGGCTCGCCGGCGCGCAACTGTGCAAAGCGGGGATCGTTCCCCTGGATGAGATCTAGCAGCGTGGGGCCCTTGAGACTGTCCGGATAGCGAGTTTCTACGAATGTGCGCGGCGCGTGCTTTTCCGGTGGGTAGAGTTGCGTGAATCTCGGCCGCAAAATCCTCGTCTGCCAGTAGTCGCCGCGCGTGGCTACTTCTTCCTGCTGGATGCGGTATTCAACGGTCCAGACCTCCGCGCCGTAATTGTTCGGGGCGTAGCCAATGACGACGATCTCGAAGAGTGGCTCCTCAGGCTTGAAATCGATCTTGTGGTGGAGCTGTGCGACGAGCGGGCGCAGCTTTTCGAGAAACGCGACCCCGACAGTCTCGAGGTCGGGCTCGACCTCATCGGGATTGGTTTCATAGCGTGGGTCTCTTCCTCCTACCCGAGGGAAACTCTTGTCCAGCCTCACGGATTTCGGATCAGCGGGCAATTGCCATTCGGAAGCGCCGAAAAGAACGCCGATGTGACCGGAATCGAGATCCATGACGCGGGGAGGAATGGAGTTGGCCTCGATGGGCTGGTCAATGGCCGCGAAAATAATCGATTCGCGCGCCACGTGAACGATGACGCGGCCGCCGGCGAGATTGGCGACGATTTCGTCCTCGCGCTGGCGATCCTGGGCGCGCGCGGTTGCAGCCCAAAACAACGCCATGCCGGCAAGTACGAGCGAAATGACGTCTTGCGGCAACGCACTCGGAGATTTGCTGCTGGCTCTCATGAATCCCCAATCCCAGATTCGGCTTCTTTCAAAATCGTTCGGTCCGGCTGCCGAGCTCTACGGATTCCTTTCCGGCACGGCAGCGGCGGCCTCCTTGGCGTGCGCGAGAAGGGCATCAAGCGCAGCGCGATCATAATAGCCGCCGTCGCGAATCACCGCGGAAATCTTGCGCGCGTTGGCGATGTTCTCCGCGGGGCTGGCGTCCAGCAAAACGAGATCGGCGAGCTTACCCGCCTGGATCGTTCCGATTTCTTTTTCACGCCCGAGAAACTCGGCCGCACCTCGGGTGGCGGCTTGCAAGACCTCCATCG
>WNFH01001308.1_pt1 | contig 16778 bp, 11 predicted proteins | sample 5400411 | NCBI WGS metagenome assembly WNFH01 (sample SAMN13153347, study PRJNA577476) | soil metagenome | isolation source: 200 cm saprolite under Douglas fir tree site 2 hole 3 | place: USA:California | collected 2015-04-18
GGCTAGAACGTCAGCTTCAGTACCAGCGTGATGGTGCGGTTGCCGCCACTGAACAACGCCGGAGCGTTGAGAAAATTCGGGTCCGTGGGAAGGGCGTACCCGGGTGTCGTTGTTGCAACCGTCACGCCCCCAGTGTTGAAAACATTTCCATTGCTGAGGGAGTAGTTCTTGTGGTTGAGAATGTTAAAGACGTCGGCTCGAACCTCTAAGAATCTGCTTTCTCCAAAATAGGTCCTTTTGCCGACGGCCAAGTTCAATATGCCAAATCCGGGAGTGGTCCAGGAGTTACGGCCCACGTTGGCTCTCGCGCCAGGACCCGTCACGACAAATTTGGCACCGGTATTCACCGGAGTGTAGCCGATGGCAGGGAAAGTCCTGTTTCCCTTTGGATCGGAAGGATCAAAGCAGCCACCGCCAGCGGCAACGCCGGTTGGGGTTCCAAAGGCTCCGAGTCCTCCGTTGGACAGCCCAGTCGCGCCGCCTGGCAGTTCGCATACCGCGTAGATGTCCGAGCCCGCGAGAACTGTTCCGAACGGATTCAGCGAGGCGCGGTCTCCCGCACTGTCGCCATTCCCGTTGGAGTCAATTCCCGCGTTGCCTGATTGCAGTGTGACTGGCTGCCCCGTTTGGGCAATGTACACCGTGTTGACTTCATATCCGTTGAGAACGGCCTTCAACAACCGGCTGTCCGCGTGGGTCCTTGGTACCTCGTATAACATGGTGAGGGCGAAATGATGGCGCACGTCCAGGTCGGAACTGGACCAATCCTCGCGGAGGCGAGTCGTGTCCTGGGCCCGGCGTGGATTGAGAAGGCTGGTGAAGAACTCGTTGGTGGAATTGTCCTGCGCGTGAGAGTAGGTATAGTTTGCATTGAAAGTGATACCGTAACGCGCCCGCTGTTTGAAATTAACTGAGCCCCCGTGGTACGTGCTGCTACCAAAGGGCGGGTCGGCCGTAACGTTTCCGCGGAATCCATTAGGGGCATAAATATTGGAATTGAAGCCATTGAAGGGCCCGTCCGTAGGCGTGCTTGCCGTCCAAGTGGCGGGAACGCCAGAGGATTTGAAGAATGTCGGTAGTGGCGCGATCCCGGCATCGAACGCGCTGATGTGGTTACGCCGGAACTGCACGGGCAATGACAGGCCGCGGGTGCCGAGGTAACGCACTTCGAGGGTGGCGTTCCGATAGAGCTGGTGCTCCACGGCCAGAGTCCAGTTCATATACTTGGGCATGACGGTGTCGTCGATAAAACTTGTTGTGAGCCGGCGCGCCTGGAGTTGCGTGGCGGGAGCGATGTAAGCTTGTGGCAAGCCACCACCGGCTAAGAATCCCGTTCCGCTCGCGCACCAAGATGGCTGCGGCGTCAGGGTGCAGGCCGAGGGTTCGTTCAGTTCGCTTTGCAACTGCGGAGGCAAGGTAATCGAGGCGAAGTTCTGGAACTTCCAGCCATACGATACGCCGAAGCCGGCGCGAACAGCGGTCCTTCCATTACCTCGGGGATCCCACGCTAGGCCAACGCGCGGGCCAAAGTTGTTCTTGTCGGTCTTCGGCTTGGCGAAGGTTATGACGCCCGGGACATTGGAGATCGCGTTCAAGGCTTGGTTGTCGTCACCGACCGGATTGGTCCAATATTCGTAGCGCAGGCCCAGATTGACAGTCAAACGCGGGTTCAACTTGAAATCATCCTGCGCAAACACGGCAAACAAGCTCTGGGTTCCGAGAAAACTTCCGGTTCCCGCACCGCGCAACGTTCTGCCCACGTTGTCGGCTGTCTGATCCTTTATGAACACTTGCAGCGTGCTGTACCAGTAGTCTCCATTGCTGCGCGGCAAAAAGAACTGCGGGTAAATGAAATGGGTATATTCGCCGCCGAATTTGAAAGTGTGCTTTCCTTTGGACCAAGAAACATTGTCGCGGACCTGATACGTATTTTGCTTTTGCGTACTGTTGTCGCCAGGTCCGATGGTAGTGCTTCCGAGGTCGCCGATGGTCACGTCGTTCGGACATGTCTTGCAAGGATTCGCAAAAAATGCACCGAAATAGGAGTATTGGAGGCGGAAGTCGTTGACCACACTGCTGCTGAGTGTCCAAACGTCAGTCAGGGCAATCTTGCGATTGCGGACAAGCTCGTCTTGATTGAAAACGGCTTGAGTTGAGTTTACTGGAAAAATGAACTTTTCCTGATTGAAAGTGAATCTGGTGCCGATTTGATGCTTTCCCCGCGTGTAGTCCGTGTTGAATTGGTTGTCGTGCTCGCGCTGAAAGACCGGGCTGAAGATGGTCAGGTTCCCAATGGGAATTGGCGTGCCATTTACTACCGGCCAGTTCGCCGCGGGCACGTCGGCTTGGCCAGCCACCGGAAAATTGTTCAAAATATTTGAGACTGCGGAGTCGGCGGCCATAGACTTAAGGGTAGCCAAACTGCTCGCCGTCGGTGCGAGCTGCGGGGTGGCTGACCCTTGACCATGCAGGGTCGTGTACTCATACGCGCCGAAGAAGAAGAACTTGTCCTTAACTATCGGGCCGCCGAAAGTGCCCCCGAACCGGTTGTTATCAAAAGGCGGTTGCGTGGTGATCGTCCCGCTGCTGATGGCAGATTTCGTCAGATTATCCATCGCGTTCAAGTTTCTGTTCTGCGCGTACCACTCACCGGAGCCATGCCAATTGTTGGTGCCGGTCTTGGTGACCAGAATAAATTGCCCTCCTGCGGAATGGCCATATTCCGCGCTGAACTGATTCGTCAACAACACGAACTCGCCCACGGCGTCCGGGATAACCGTAGAATTGGGACCGGTAACGCCCAGGTTGTTATCGTCCACGCCGTCCACGACGAAGTTGTTCTCTCTGGGCCGGGTACCTCCGACCGAGCCGCCAACTCCAACCGTGCCCCCGGGTTGAGCGATCACGTTAGGTGCCAGCATAGCCAAGTTGAAGGGGCTACCGTTCTGAATGCCGCCAGCCGCCGGAAGATTCGCCACTTGGCTGGAGTCGTAGTCGTTGCTTAGCGTTGAAGAGGCAGTTTGTACTTCGACGCTCGATGCATTTACCTCGACCGTTTCGGTGGCCGTCCCCAAATCCAGCCTGGCGTCTGCCACATTATCTTGATCGGCCTGCACCACCACGCCTGACCTGACGACCTTCTTGAATCCAGTGGCTTCGACCGTGACCGCATACTTTCCGGGAAGGACGCTAGGAAAAGTGTACGTTCCCGCGGAAGTGGTCGTCATCGTAAAGGAAACACCGGTATCTTCGTTCGTGGCCGTTACCCTGGCATTTGCCACTGAGCTGCCGGCAGGATCTAAGACTTGACCTCGAAGCGTGCCGGTGACCCTCTGAGCGAACGCTACGTTTGCCCCAAACGCGCACACCCACGTGAACAATAGGACCTGTGTCAACTTGCGCATAAGATTCTCCTCCGAGGACTCGTTTATGCGGAACTCCTAATTCCCCGCGACGTCTCATTCAGTTGAGCAAAACAATAGGACGAGCCCGCACAAAACGGTGCCAACCAAATTGGCAGGCGAATGCCCAGCTGGAAAAACTTCTGCCTTATTTGTCGCTCAGGAGCGGGTTAAGCCGTAAGCATCTGTTTATTCAGATACTTGCGATAGGTTGCGTCCGGCGTGAGGGTGAAATTTACGAGACGGCAGGCCTAAACGCCATCTGGAATCTCTAAAACTTATACAGTTTCCACGATATGGCTTCGTGGATTTGTAGAACACCGCTTTCTGGCGCGAAAAGGGGAAACTTACCCTGGGTTTTTCTCGTATTCCAGATAAACACTTCGGCGGTTCATACGTCTATTGGACTAAAAGGCGGGGTGTATGGGACCCAATTTAAGCTCAACACTGGAGCCTGACTTGGCAGCGGGGCCCAGTCGCGTTCTTGCATTAACCTCGCGGTATATCCGCTTTGGACCCTTCCAGGTTGATCAGCACCGCCAGGAAGTGAGCAAGAATGGGGCGCGGCTGAAACTGCAGGGCAAGGTGTATCAAGTTTTGCTGGCGCTTATTGAAAAGCAAGGTGAGGTAGTGACGCGGGAGGAGTTGCGGCTGCGGCTGTGGCCTGCGGACACACATGTCAATTACGACGCAAACGTCAACACCACGTTGAACAAGCTGCGCCAGGCGCTGGGGGATTCCACGGACAAGCCCCTATACATTGAAACCATTCCACGCAAGGGCTATTGCCTTGTTGTTCGGCCGGAATTCGCTGACGTGCCGGTGGCGGTTGTCCGCGTGGCTCCGGCAGATGGGGTGAATGGCAAGCCGCAAACGGAGAGTGCGAAATCAGCCAACACGGATATATGGATAACGCTGGGCATCATCGGCCTGATATTGGGAGGCATGCTGCTGGGCGCAGCCATTACCAAGCTCTGGATTTACCACTTCGCGCCCACGCCGGGCGGCTTCTGGTTCTGACTTCTCTTCCCTAGTTTCCTGCAGCTTGTTTGCGCTGGAAAGCGATTCCCTTGGTGCGCCCAGCGTCCAGCGCAAATGCGGAGGCGGGTTGCTTCGCGTCGCGCTGAAAACGCAGTATGACCCTGGACTTGCCCACCTCGAATTCATCGGCGCCGATAGCGCGCAACGCGTCGGCCGAGAAATTGTTTACGCGCGGCGATCCCGAGGCATCGACAACCGAGAGCACTTTGATTCGGCCGTCCGCCACCCCCAGGCGGTAAACGACGCCGAGTTCCTCGCTCCAATACTCGCCGGAGTAATTTCTCAGCTGGTCCGTGTCCACTGCGATCTCGCTCTTTTCCTTGTTCTCGCTCTCTGTCGATTTGTTCTCCTTGGGCTTCATTAAACTGCCTAGATAGATGTCGGCAACCTGCTGGGCGCGCCTGGTGGGGCCGGCGTCTCCGACATTGCAAAGACACGCGACCGAAAAATGCTGCTCCGGAAAGCGCAGCAGCTCCGCGCGGTAGCCGCCCCACGCGCCGCCGTGGCTTACGGTCTGCAGGCCGCGGTAATCCTGTAGACGGAGGCCCTTGGCGTAGTCCAGAACCTTGCCATTGTTCAGCTTGCCGCGTTCCTGGATCTCGCCGAGGAATTCCTTGCCGCCGACGCGAGGACTGTAGAAGTTTTCGTCCCACTTCAGCAGGTCTTCGACGGATGTATGCACGGCGCCGTCGCCGGTTTGCTCGAAATACGAAACATCGAGCGTATAGCCGTCCTTGTTCTCTCGTTCCTCATAAGCCAGCGCGCGATTGGCGATGAGCGCGGCGTGGTTATCGCGATATTGCGTGTGCGTCATTTCCAGCGGGGCGAAAATATTCTCGCCGGCGAATTCGCGCAGGGTCTTGCCACTGACGCGCTGGACAATCACGGAGAGCAGGAAAAATCCGGTGTTGCTGTAGAGCCAGTCGCTGCCGGGAGCGAAATTGAGGGCTTTCTGGCGGGTAATCAGCGCGAGAGCATCGGCGTCAGTGGTCACGCTGTCGGTATTAATTCCGGCAAGCTCCATCAGGCTCAAGTAATCGCGGAGGCCGCTGGTGTGATTCAGCAAATGCAGAATGGTGATTTTCTGGCCGTAGGAAGGCAACTCGGGAATGTACTTCCGGACGTCATCGGTGACGGAAAGCTTACCTTGTTTCTCGAGCAGCAGAATGCTCGCGGCGGTGAATTGCTTCGACGTTGAGCCAATGTCGAAGACGGATTGCGGGGTGATGGCGACATTCTCTTCGATGTTCGCCAGGCCGTAGCCCTTGGTGTAGATGATTTTGCCGTCGCGATAAACGGCCAGGGCGCAGCCGGGCGAGCCAGGTTTCGTGAGGTCGCTGAAGACTTCATCGACCGCGGCAGCCGACTTTTCGTCGGAGTTTGCCGCATAGCCCGCGCCAACTACGCTCAACGAACAGAGAAGTGCGGCGACCCTGTTGGACGCTTGTCCCCATGCTGCCATCGTCTCAACCCCTTCCGGGCGAAAATACTCTAGTACCCAAGATCGCGCCTGCTTTCGCTGCTGAAATATATCACGCGGCGGAACGCTTCATGCAGTGCCGCCACGAATACTCATTTTGTCAGCACGCTCAAGAGTGTGGGCAGCTCGCCGCACCCGAAACATTTTCATGTACACTTTGCGTCCATGCTCACCGCCATTACGCGCGCCGTCAGTCCCGGCATAGTTAATTGCGAGTTGACTCATGTTGTCCGGCAGAGCATCGAGCTTGCCAAGGCCGAGGAGCAGCATCGCGCCTACCAGGCGCTTCTCGAAAAGTGCGGCGCGCGCGTCATTTCTCTTACGGCGGAGCCGGCGCTTCCCGATTCGATGTTCGTCGAAGATCCCGCGATCGTCCTTGACGAATTGGCGATTATTTTTCCGCTAGGCACCGAGACGCGGCGGCCGGAAGCGGCTTCGATCGCGCAGGCGCTTGCCAAATTTCGCAAACTTGCTCGCGTGGAGTTGCCAGGACAGGTCGAGGGCGGCGATGTTCTCCGCATCGGGCGGAGGCTATTCGCCGGGCTTTCGAAGCGCACCAATGCCGAGGGCATTCGCCAGCTTGCGTCTATCGTCGGACCGTACGGTTACCAGGTGGCCAGCGTTGCGGTAACGGACTGCCTGCATTTGAAATCCGCCGTTACTTACGTCGGACGCAACACGCTGCTGGCGAATCGAGCTTGGTTTGACACGAAGCCGTTCGCCGGCTTTGCGTGGATCGATGTCGCCGCGGAGGAGCCGCACGCAGCCAACGCGCTGGCGATTGGCGGCACGGTGATTTTCCCGGCGTCGTTTCCGCGGACGCGTGCTCGCCTGGAAGCGCTTGGATTTCACGTCACGCTGCTCGATATCTCCGAGCTTCAGAAAGCCGAGTCTGGCCTCACGTGCTCGAGCCTGTTGTTCGATACGTCCACCGCCTGACGTTGGAGGCTGTAGGTCCCGGACTTGCCCACCGAGCGTGGATGGTTAAGCGGTCGGACGCATCGCTTGCCCGCTTCGTCTTTTATTCGCTTGGGAGTGGAGCGTGCCTATGCTAAGCTGTCTGTCGGTATGATTTTGTCCACCACCACGAAGCGAATTACCAGCGCGACGTCGTCGATGTCGACTACCTCGACGAAGACTACGTCCACCAAGAAGGCTTCCGGCGCGTGGAGAAACAGCTAGCAAGCTAGAAAAAGTTTCCAACCCACCGCCGAAGCGAACCTGGCGGTGGGTTTTCTTATTTCAGCCCCCTCCAGAGTCGCTCCCGCGGGAAAAACAGGAGCGGCAGGCATGATCCCGGAGAACATAGAAGAAGAATTGCTGGCGGAACGCCACTTGGCGGGCGCCCGCGCGGCTGCGCACGATGCCCAGGCGAGCTCGCCGGCCGTTCGTGAACCGCTGGTGGCCTTCAAATTCGGCGGCAGCTCCTTGCTGGGTGCCGAGCGCATGCTGCATGCGGCCGGTCTCGTCCGGCCCGCAGCGCAATCGATGCAGGTTGTGGTGGTGGTTTCGGCGATGAAGGGCGTCACCGATCGCTTGCTGGGAATTGCGCAGGCGCTTGCTGAACGCAAGCACGAACGGGCGCGCGCGGAAGCGGAATCCGTCTTGCGTTTGCATCTCGATGCGCTGTGCGACTTGGCTCTCGATTCAGATGAGCACGATCGCGTCGCGCGCGAACTCAACTCTCTCGGCCGCGATCTGCTTCACGAAGTCTCCACGCGCCGCGAAGGCGTATCGGCGGCCACGGCAGCGGAGCTATTTGACCGGCTGGCATCCTTCGGGGAGCGCTTCAGCTCGCGGCTGTTCGCTGCGGCGCTCGCGCGTTCCGGCGTGCCCGCCGTTCCTGTTTCGTCCTCCGAATTTGTGCTGACCTGCGATACCTTTCGCGATGCCAAGCCGCGTCTGGAGCAAACCAGGCAGCGGGGCCGCGAGGTTTTACTTCCGCTGCTTGCCGACGGCATCGTGCCGGTGGTCACCGGCTTCATCGGAGCGACTCCGGATGGGCGCATTACGACGCTGGGACGCAACAGCTCCGATTTCTCCGGCGCGATCATCGCTCATGTCGTGGACGCGGATGAGCTGGTGATTTGGACCGACGTCGACGGAATCTACACCGCGAATCCGAACGAGTCAGTACAGGCCCGCCTCTTGCACGATCTCAGCTACGAAGACGCGCACGCCCTGGCCTTGAGCGGGGCGAAGGTGCTGCATCCGCGCGTTCTGCCGCTGGCCGAGGAGACGGAGATGACCGTATGGGTGCGCAATACGTTCAAGCCGCACGTGCGCGGGACGCGCATCGGCCCCGCACAACAGGAGGAAGTGGTATGAGCTCGCCAAAGCCTCGATTTGAGAAGAAGCTCCGCGCCGGCGTGCTTGGCGCGACTGGCTTGGTCGGTCAGCGTCTTGTGAGTCTGCTCGCGGAGCACCCGTGGTTTGAACTTACCGAAGTCGCGGCTTCGGAGCGCTCGTCCGGCAAAACGTATGCAGAGGCAGTGTGCTGGCATCTTGATGCGCCCATTCCGGCGGCTGCGCGAGACTTGGTGGTCAAAAGCCTGGATCCTTCACTTCAGTGCGACTTTGTTTTCTCGGCGCTCGATTCTTCGGTTGCAGGCGGTGCCGAAGAAGATTTTGCGCGCGCTGGATATCCGGTGGTCAGCAACTCCCGAAATCACCGCATGGATCCGGATGTACCGCTGCTGATTCCGGAGGTGAACGCCGCGCATCTCGACGCGATTCCGCTGCAGCGGAAAAATCGCGGCTACGATACGGGCTTCATCGTCACCAATCCAAACTGTTCCACCGCAGGTCTTGTCCTGGTCCTCAAGCCGCTTGCGGACGCGTTTGGACTGGAAAAGATTTTCGTTGTCACACTGCAGGCCATGTCCGGCGCTGGGTATCCCGGCGTGGCTTCCCTGGACATTCAAGGGAACGTGGTTCCCTTCATCGGCGGCGAAGAGGAAAAGATGGAGTCCGAGCCGCAAAAACTGCTAGGCAAGTGGAATGGCGAGCGTTTTGTGGACGCGGGCCTGGGTATCAGCGCGCACTGCAACCGCGTGCCGGTGATTGACGGCCATCTGGAGTGCGTCAGCGTCAGCCTGAAAAAGATCGCTTCTCTCCTCGAGGTGTGCGAAGCGCTTCGCAATTTCGAGGTTAGCTCCGAACTGGCCAGCTTGCCGTCTGCGCTGCGCAATCCAGTGGTCGTGCTCGAAGAGCAAGATCGCCCGCAGCCGCGCCGCGACGTAAATGTCGGCAACGGCATGGCCGCCGTGGTCGGCCGCGTCCGCGAATGCCCGCTCCTCGACGTGAAGCTGACGCTACTCTCCCACAACCTAGTACGAGGCGCCGCCGGCGCGGCCCTGCTCAACGCCGAGCTCCTAGCCGCCCGCGGCTTTCTGCGCCCGATAGCGAAGGCAAGAGAAGAATCCGCCGCCGAACCGGTCCCCCGCTAACGCACACGAGGTAATAGCATGCAGACGGTGATATCCATTCCTGATGATCTATTCGCCGCGGCGCGACCCCTCGCACGAAAGACTAAGAAGTCCTTGAGTCGCCTATTCACTGATGCTTTGCAGGAGTACTTGACGCGCCATCGCACAGACCAGGTCACGAAGGCAATGAACAACGCTCTAGTCAAATTGGGCGCTGCCGAGGTTCACTTCGATTCGACTTCAGCGGGGCGTATTTTGGAACGAAGCGATTGGTAGTTTCAGGAATTGAGATTTTACTGAGGAAAGCTTCTGGTGGCTATTGCCTGCCGATTTCGTTCAATCAGTAATTCGTTTTTCCAAACTTACCCCGGACGCGAACCGTTGAAACAGCTCGCTCATTCGCTGCGTCCAGCGCTCGAGTCCCTCTTTGCCTCCAAACGAAATGATGATCGCTAACACCTGGTTCGTTTCGCTGGTTACCATGGTGCGTTCCGAATCGCTCGTCGGGCTTCCGTGCGGGCCGAGCGCATCGCAAAAGACCGGCAATCCGTCGAGATTCAAATCGTATTTGCCGATTCCCTTGTAAGTTTCGCCAGCGCGCCCCGCGCGAAACACAATGTCTCCCTGCACGTGAGCCAGGTCGTACAAACCGATCGACAAACGGCTCTCGACAGAAACCAAATTGATGATGTCTACCACTGCGTTGATGCGCGGCAGGCCTTTTCCGGCAATCACGCGGCGCAGCAGCGCCTCCGCCGAACCGCGATAGCGCGCTGGATCCTTGCCCAAGGCTTTATACGCCGCACGCGTTGCAAGAATCCGCGGCGATTCCAGCGCCGCCCGCGGCTCCGGCAACCTCAAAATTGCCTGCTCGCAATTATTCAACTCAGCGATCAGGGCAGGGGGCGAGGGTGGCGCCTCGACTTGAGCCGAAACACAGCCCAGCGCAGTCTTTGGACACTTCGCCTTCAGCGCATCATCGATGGTTAGGTGCATAGGTTCCTGGTCTATTTTCTTCCCGCGAAACGCACCCGCGCGGTGAAGGCTCGGCCCTGCCCGCCCTCAAACGTTCCAAAATTCGGCGCATCGATATTATTCACCACCACATTCGGATTTTCCCGGTTGAACGCGTTGACCATTTCGATTCGCGCGGCCCACAAGTACCCGCGAAGCGCGAATTTCTTCTCCAGCGCCACGTTCAAGTTCGCATACGCAGGGAAACGAGACGAATTCGCCGCTCCCACCAGCTGCTGCTGCAAATTCACCACGCTGAACGGGTAGCCGGTGCGGTACTCGAAAAAATAGCTGAACTGAACTTTCCAGATATGCGTCGGAGTCCAGCCCCACGTCAGCAGCCGGTTTGGCGCATCCCACGCCAGGGGCGCGGATTGTTGCGCGGCGAAAAAAATGGAGCCCTGCCCGGGATTGAGCACCTCATTCGAATGCGCTCGCGACCGCGTGTACGCTCCGTAGATCTCCGTCGTTTCCGAGAGCACGTGCCGCGCTGAAAATGTCACCGACCGGTAGCGATCCTTGCGGTTGTCCTCCAGCAGAAAAATCCCTCCGGCTTGCGCCGGTGTCTGATCGACATACGCAAACCCGTGATAGCCGGTGCGCGCCAGCAGCTCGATGCTCGCCAGCGTTTTGCGGCCAATCTTCTGCTGCCATCCCGCGCTCGTGGTCGTAAAGCGCGGCTGCCGCAAACCGCGCGCCGGCAGCACGAATTGGCTAACCACCGGCCCCAGCACCACGACTTTCCCGGTGCTGTCATAGAAGTTGTCAATCTGCTGCTGGTCCAGCGCTTGCTCAATCACCGCAAGATTCAACGGCGCATTGTAAATTCCCCAGCCCAGCGACAGTTTCGCGCGGTCATCTCCAAATGGCAGCACATTTCCAGACAGCCGCGGCTCCAGCATCGCGCTCCCCGTAAAGCGGTCCCAATCCGTGCGCACCCCTCCTTGCAGCACCAGCCGCTTGGACGGCGACCAGTTGTCCTGCGCATACGCGCCGGCCTGCGTGTTGGACGCTTGCGGGCTCGCCGCTCCGGCGAAAGTGGACCGCCGCACGAGCGTGCCGTCCGCGCGCAGCGCCTGGATTTCTCCGCGCGTCGCCGCTTGCCGGAACTCCAGCCCCGCGATGTTCGCCCCGGCGCTCACCTGGTGCGTCCCGTGCCAGTGCCGCGACGCCGCAATAAGATTGAAGAAGCCTTGCACGCGAGTGCCATGCTCGTGCAACCGCTCGAAAAAATTTCCGCTCGTTCCATTCACTAGCAAAACGTAAGGCGCCGTGCCCTGCGGAAAGAAATCTTGCGTTTCGCCGTCCGCCGCGACACCCAGCTCGATCAACGTGTCATACAGCCAGATCTGATCTTTCAGCGAAGCGAACCTGCGGTCCTGGTGCAAGTCAAACGTTGTGGATTCTGGGTCCAGAGCATCCAGCCCCAGGCTCTGATCCTGCATGCGGTTGTACAGAAAACTGCCGTGCAAAATATGCTTTGGGCTGAAGTTGTATTGCAAGCGGAAGAGGTTGTCCCCGGCCCATTGGGTGGCGATGTTGGAACCTACGGGCAGTTCTTTCACCAGGGAAAAGACGTGCAGCAGGCTGATGGCGTCCGAAAACCAGAAGCGGCCGCGCTCGATGGGGCCCGAAAAAGTAAAACGCGGATACCAATTCCCCAGGTGCACGCCCTGTTGAATGTTAATGCCGGGAGTGGGGTTGGTCGTGCCGAAGCGCCATTTGTCGTCACCATCCGGCGTCTCCAGATTTAGCACGCTCGCGCCGGAGTGCGCGTAGCCCGCGCCGATGCGGCTGGTCTGCACTTCCGCGCTGCGCGTGGCATCCACGTTAAATCGCGCGCCCAGCGCGTTGTTCACCGGATCGCCGATTTCGAATCCGTCCAACAGGTATTGCGTTTCTCCGGAGCGCGCGCCCGCGATGTGCAAGCTGCCGGCATTATCCCGCACCACTTCCGGCAAGGCCGTAAGGCTCTCCTGCAAGACATGCGAGTTCGGGACGGGAATATCGCGAATTTCGCGCGCGGTAATTGATTCGCGCTGCGCGGTGTCTTGCGTATCGATCTGATTCGCCACCGCGGTCACCTGAACCTGCTCGTGCAGTTCTTCCGCGTGCTTCAATGTCAACGTGACGTCGTTGGATCCGGAGCGCAGCGTGATCGTTTGGCCGGCGAGAACGAAGAAACCTTCCTTGCGCGCTTCCACTTTGTAATCGTCGGCAGGAATGTTGCGCAGCACAAAACGTCCCGCGCCATCCGTTTCGGCGCGAAAGGTCTGTGCGGTGCTGCTCTGGAGCGATATTTTCGCGGCGGCGATGGGCACGCCATTTTCGTCCACAATGACGCCCGCGCAGTCAGCGGAATCTGTGGCCGATATTTTCGCCGCGGTGATTCCGCACAAGAAAGCAAACAGCACCGCGATTCGAGCAACTGAGCGCATGCTTTATCGTGGCACAGCCGGCGACGGCTGTGCAGCGTTTTTAGGAAGCTTCGCGAATGCAATCCTAGCCCGAGATCACGAGGATTTCCTGCGCTTGGCTTTTCGCGCATTGTTTGACTTCGGTTTTCGAGCGGGTTTCGGCGGCTCGAAAATCCACGCCGGCGGGTCGCTGGCAGGAAAAGAGTCCTTGGAAGCTTCTTCGACCGGATCTAGACTCTGCGAAACCTCCTCGGCATTTCGCGGGTCGCGCTCCTCCGATTTCGGCGATGAAGACTCACGTTTTTCGACAGGTTTAGCCATTGCCATTTTATTTTACATCGATAGCTTGCCTTGCGTAACAAGACGAAACGCCCGGTATTTGTCTCTGAAAGTACTGGTTTGCGCTGGGATGGTAGGCTCGTGGGGACTCGAACCCCAGACCTCCACCGTGTCAAGGTGGCGCTCTAACCAACTGAGCTACGAGCCTAGAATCCGATTATTTTAGCACGATGCCTGCTAGTAGCGCCTCCTCCGTCGAACCCTCCCTTGGACACTGCGGGGACAAATGTCAGAGCGTACGAGATTTGGCGCGTTCATGGGATAAACTTTAGCGTCGCCGCCTCGGGAATAACAGGACGACGTTTGTTGTTTGAGGCGGCCCTGGAAAAATGTCGAGCGAAGCCAAACTGAGCGCAATTTCTGCGGACCGAGCCACCGACGCTGGCGCGAAAACGGTTTTTAAGGTTTTGCTGGCGATCAGTTTTTGTCATTTGCTGAATGACACAGTGCAATCGCTGCTGCCGGCGATTTATCCGCTGCTGCGAGACACCTTCCATTTGGACTTTGGGCAGATCGGGCTGATTTCGTTCACGTCGACGTTCACCGCATCGCTGTTGCAGCCGCTGGTGGGGTTGTACAGCGATCGGCATCACAAACCGTATTTCCTGGCGATTGGCATGGCCATCACGCTGATCGGGTTGGTGACGCTGTCGCTGGCGCCGAGTTACGCGACGGTGCTCGTGGCCGCGGCGCTGGTGGGGATGGGGTCGTCGGTATTTCATCCGGAGTCGTCACGCGTGGCGCGCATGGCTTCGGGCGGGCAGCACGGCATGGCGCAATCGCTGTTCCAGGTCGGAGGCAACGCAGGATCGGCATTGGGGCCGCTGCTGGCGACGTTTGTACTGCCGCGCGGGCAACGAAGCATCGCCTGGTTTTCGTTCCTGGCGCTGCTGGGGATGATCCTCCTGGTGGACATCGGCGCCTGGACCAAGAAACGCAGAGCGGCACAGGCGGAGTTGCGGACGGCGCCGCTCGCTGCGCACGTTATGCCGATGCATGTCGAGCCGCGTGCGCGTCTGCCGCGGAAAAAGATTTTGTGGTCGCTGGCGGTTTTGGTGACGCTGATGTTCTCGAAATTTTTCTATCTGGCGAGCCTCGGCTCCTATTACACGTTTTATTTGATGGACAGGTTTCACGTGTCCATCCGCAGCGCGGAATTTCATCTGTTTGCATTCCTCGGCGCGGTCGCCGCGGGCACATTCTTCGGCGGGCCGGTGGGCGACCGCATGGGGCGCAAAGTGGTGATCTGGTATTCGATTCTGGGCGTGCTGCCGTTCACGCTGCTGGTGCCGTACGCGAATTTGTGCTGGACGGGAATTTTGAGCGTGGTGATTGGACTGATTCTGGCCTCGGCGTTTTCAACGATTCTGGTTTTCGCGCAGGAGCTCGTGCCGGGAAAAGTGGGCACGGTTTCGGGATTTTTCTTTGGGCTGGCGTTTGGGTTAGGCGGAATCGGCGCGGCGCTACTCGGAAAATTGGCCGATGCGACGAGCATCCGTTTCGTGTACCACGTGTGTTCGTTTCTGCCCGCGGTGGGAATCCTGACGGCGTTCCTGCCGAATTTGAATCCTGTGGAACGCAAAGGCGAGCGATGAAGTTGAGAAAGCGAAGCTAGAGGGAAGGGCCGGGCTGGCCGCCCTGGCACTTGGGGCACTTGCGGCTGTGGATGTAATTGCCGTTGGCGCCGTAGTGATGGCCGCACGCGCGGCATTTGAGTTCGTAAATCCAGTGACCACGTCCGGCGCCGGCTTTGCGGGTGTTCCGGATGACTTCCTGATCGCGCGGATTGATATAGCCGGGCTTGGTTGTTCCCTTGTCCGGGAACATGCTGTATTGCTCTTCCTTGGTGCGTACGCGCTTGGGAAGTCTGGGCATGGCGGTTGGCGGTGATTATAGCGTGAGCGGGGAAAAAAAGTGGCAGTCGATTCGCCCAGGGTGACTGGCTACTTACGTACTCCTCTTACGGGACGTCGCTGCGTATTTTCCTGACGAGCAATCCGTCAATGCCGCCTTGCGCACCTTGATTCACGCGGCGAAGAGGCCTCTCCGCCGCGCACCGTCTGAGTGTAGCGCCGGGCTTTGCCCCGGTTTGTGGGGACTCCCGCGTTTTTTGCGGGGAGAGCCCGGCATCTCTCAATAGCCGCATCCTTTGAAAAACCAAACTCCAATCGGTGCGCCGCACAATTCAAAAGCCTGTCCCACCCGCCGCGAAAAGGCGCGAATTTGACTAGTGTGTTAAAAGTGTGTATTATGAGCCGTGAGCAGCCGCGAGGTGATCCAGCGTTTACGGGAAGACGGCTGGTATGAAGTTGCGCATGAGGGGAGTCACAAGCAGTTTAAGCACAGTACGAAAAAGGGAAGAGTTACCGTGCCGCATCCGGTCCGTGACATCCCCATCGGCACGCTTAGAAGCATCGAAAAACAAGCAAACATCAGGCTGAGGTAAGTATGGACTACATCGCATATTTGCATAAAGACGGTAAATCTGATTTTGGCGTTAGCTTCCCTGATTTTCCCGGCTGCGTAACAGCAGGAAAGTCCCTCGACGAGGCTAGCCGTAGGGCTCCAGAAGCGTTGGCGTTTCATATAGCCGGTATGCTGGAAGACGGAGAAAAGATTCCGAAGCCGTCAAAGATGGATGATTTGGTTAGCGATCCCGATAGACAAAATGCGGTAGCGTTTCTAGTCGCCCCGGACTTCCACAAGGCGAAAACCGTTCGCGTCAATGTTACTGCGCGCGAGAATCAGATGGAGCTGATCGACCGTCTAGCTGCGCGAGCGGGCCTGACGCGCTCGGCGTATATGGTGCAATCAGCAACGTCAGGCGTTGCCTATAAGAAACGAGATGGGTCCACACGCCGGCGAATCAATGTACACGCGAAGCGGGTGAAGTCGCCCAAGACGAAAGGGAAGTAGGGGAAGTTAGTGGTAAACACGTGGAAAGACCGCACCCCTTGAAAAACGAAACCCCAAAGGGTGCGCCGCCCAATTCAAAAGCCTGTCCCACCGTTAGGGTCCACCTGTCCGCTCTCACTGCACTACAGCACGCCCGTCCTCTGTTGCAAACCACCTCGTCTTGGGCTCGCCTCGAACCAAGACTCTTGCACTACGCGCCAAACCCTGAGTGGCTAACGCGGCAAGTATCTTAACGACCTGATCTTTCGGAAGATGAGTCTCGCTGGAAATGCCGCTTCTTGTGCGAAGCGTGAACTTTCCGGTTGCCAGAGCGCTGAGCACCTTCTTTTCATTCTCCCCAAGGGTCATTTGGTCTGCTACGGACACAGATAGTTGGGTAACAACATACTTGACACACAAGATGGTTTGTGGGATGATTTAGGCATGAGAACAACACTCCAGCTTCCCAAGACGTTGCAGTAGGCAGTTAGCTTTTTCTCTGACCCGCAAAAGACCTTTGACTATGCGGTGTCCCTGCGCTGGCCTACAGGCAAAGTGACTTGCCCGCGCTGCGATTGTACGGAACACTCGTTTGTCTCGACGCGCCGACTTTGGTTCTGCAAAGGATGCAAGAAACAATTCACCGTCAAAGTCGGAACCATCTTTGAGGACTCCGCGCTCGGCATGGATAAGTGGATGATTGCCGTGTGGCTCATCGTGAACTGCAAAATCGGAATCAGTTCCTATGAAGTCGCACGCGCTC
>WNFH01003078.1_pt1 | contig 16766 bp, 13 predicted proteins | sample 5400411 | NCBI WGS metagenome assembly WNFH01 (sample SAMN13153347, study PRJNA577476) | soil metagenome | isolation source: 200 cm saprolite under Douglas fir tree site 2 hole 3 | place: USA:California | collected 2015-04-18
GGAATCCTGCAGAACCTCAACCCGGAGATTCCGGCGAGGTTCCGGACGTTTTCGCAAGTGTATTCCGCTTCGCTGGGCTCGCGAAGATTTAACGTCATTCTCATCGGATTCTTCGGAATCACCGCGCTGCTGCTCGCTACGGCAGGTGTGTTTGGCGTGATGGCCTATTCGGTCAGCCGCCGCACGCGCGAGATTGGCGTGCGTGTCGCTCTCGGGGCGGGCTCCGGCGACGTTCTGAGGATGATCCTGAGCCAGGGATTGCGCACTATTTTCATTGGCGTGGCGATTGGGATTGCCGGCTCGCTGGCCCTGACACGCACCGTGGAGTCGCTGCTCTTTGGCGTGACTGCCACCGATCCGCTGACTTTCGGCGGGGTGACACTGCTCCTCGTTGGGGCAGCATTGCTGGCTTGTTTCATCCCGGCGCGGCGGGCCACGAAGGTAGACCCAATGGTTGCGTTGCGTTACGAATAGATTTTGGTTTCTGGTCGTTCGATTGTTGAGGTGTTTAGCATGCCGTTCTTTGTGAAAGCTCGAAGTTTTCTGCGAAATCTCTTTTTATCTCGTCGTGTGGAGGTAGACCTCGACCAGGAGGTTCATTCCCACCTCGAAATGCTGATGGCGGAAAACATTCGCGCGGGCATGCCGCCGCACGAAGCGCAACGTGCCGCGCGGATCGAACTGGGCGGAGTCGAGCAAGTCAAGGAGCAAGTACGCGATTCGCGGACGGGCGCCTTTCTCGATTCCCTATTGCAGGACCTGCGATTCGCCCTACGGCAGATGCGCCGTTCTCCTGGCTTTGCTCTCACTGCGGTCCTTATCCTGGCGCTCGGCATCGCCGCCAATGTCATCGTTTTCGGCGTCCTGCAAGCATTAGTCTTGCGGCAACTTGATGTGCCTCATGCAGACCGGATGATGACGCTTCAGCCCAAAGACGGTGGCCCCTTTCTTGCCTATCCGGAAGTGCGCGATGTGCGTGACGACAATACGGTCTTTTCTGCTGTCGCCGCTTTTGAGGTGCAGGATTTTGGCTTGGAGGCCAACGGCGTCACCCGGCCTGTCTGGGGATGCGAAGTGAGCGGGCAGTACTTCGAGGTCGTCGGTATCAGGCCGTTCCTCGGGCGTCTGCTGGAGCGCGCCGATGACGATCATCCCGGAGCCTCAGAGGCTGCCGTGCTTTCCTAGCCAGCCTGGAAGAGTGATTTTGGCGCGGATCCCAACATCGTGGGAACGATGGTCCGCATTGACAAGCATCCGTACACGATCGTCGGGATCACGCCTGAAGGCTTCTACGGAACGGAAAAATTTGGCCAGACTGACATTTTCGTTCCGATGGCCAATGAAGCATCGCTGGACGGGGTCAACTGGCTTGAGTCGCGGAGCCATAAGAATCTCTTTTCGATCGTGCGCATCAAGGATGGGGTCACCATGCCCCAGGTGCAGGCTGAATTGAACACGATTACTGCCCGCATTGCCCGGCAGCATTCAAGCTGGCTCGTCCTGGTCTGGTCGGTGACTTTATCGGCGGGCCGACGCGCGGTTTTCTGGCTGGAGTGATGGGGCTGGCCGGGATTGTGCTGCTCGCCGCCTGCGCCAACCTTGGCAGCCTGTTCGCGGCGCGTACGGCAGACCGCGCGCGCGAGATTGCCATCCGCATGGCCATTGGGTCGAGCCGCTGGCGCATCCTTCGCCAACTTCTTATCGAGGCCATTGTGATTTCGATCTTCGGGGGCGCGTGCGCCTGCGGTCTGGCGTGGATGGCCCTGACCGGCCTGGCTAGCTGGCATCCGCCCAGCAGATTCTCTTTCAAGTTCCAAGTGCTGCCGCAGCCATCGTTGATCCTGATGGCGTTCCTTATCTCGGTGTTCGCCGGCGTTCTGTTCGGAGTGATGCCGCTGCGGCAGATATTCAAGACCGATCCAAATGACGCGATCAAGAGCGGCGGTAGCCAATCCTCCGCAGGCCGCCGCTGGGCCCTTCGCGATGTCCTGTTGGCGGCACAGATCGCGCTCTGCTGTGTCACCGTCACGGCTGCTTTTGTCTCGCTGCGTGGCCTGGGCAAAGCATTGACCATGGACCTGGGTTTCAATCCGCGGAATGCTGTGCGTACGCAATTCGATCTGAGCCAGGCTGGCTATACCAACGATGCCGCCGCCGATCATTTCCAGCGCCAGCTATTGGAAAGGGTCTCGCAGCTCCCGGGAGTGGAAGCAGCAGGCTACGCGAATATCACGCCCCTCTCCTTCTACCAAATCAGCTTTGCTGTCTTCTCTCAACAAAGTGTCGATTTCAGACCATCAAACAGCGCGTTTGATGCCTACCACTACGACGTCTCACCTGGATATTTGGCCGCGTCTGGAACACCACTGCTCGCGGGACGCGATGTAAGCTTTACCGACACTCCGAAGACGCCGGCTGTTGCCATTGTGAATCAGGAGTTCGCCCGGCGACTCTTCCACTCCGAGTACGCCGTCGGGCGTTATTTTAAAAACCGCTACGGTGTGTCGATCCAGATCGTGGGCATCATGGCCGATGGAAAACATTTTACTCTCAGTGAAGATCCGAAAGCCGCTGCGTTCTTCCCGATCTCGCAGGAAGGGGATACAAATACGGTGCTCATCGTCCGGACCCAACGCGACATGGCCGATATGGTAACCACAATTCGCGAAATGGTCCGCGATCTTGACCTCGCCGTTCCTATTCGGGAATCGGGCCCCTGGAACAGCCAGCTTGCACTGAGTCTCTTTCCATCTCAGGTGGCTACTGTCGCCCTCGGCGTCTTTGGCGCTTTTGGACTCCTGCTCTCCATCGCCGGTACCTTCGGCCTCGCTTCCTACACCGTCAGCAAGCGGCTGCGCGAGATGAGTATTCGTGTCGCGCTCGGTGCGCAGGCGAAGCAGATTCTCTCGGCAGCGCTCGGTCGTATGTTGATCCTGCTCGGGAGCGGCTCTGTGGTTGGCATTGTGCTGGGCGTGGCGGCGAGCCGACTACTCTCGGCCATCGTCTACCAAGCCTCCGCGCAGGATCCATTTGTGCTTGCCGCCGTTGCATTTACTACGGTACTCACCGGATCACTTTCGGTCGCCGGTCCCGTGAGGCACGTCCTGCACATCGATCCGGCAAACCTGCTCCGCGAACAATAATTTTCAAGCCAGATTTGGCCTTCCTATTTGAATGTGCCCGAGTGACGCGCGCCCGGAAGTAGTCCACATGCCTGATTAACGCGGTTACCGGAAATCAAGTGAATTATCCGGCGCGCTGGTCTAGGGAACCGGTCCGCCGCGCCAGCCAGACTTCGATAACCCCGGCGCGAGACGATGGGGCGGAGGAAGGCAAAAGCGCGTGTTACGTTGCGCCAAGGGCAGTCGGAGCGACGTTCCGTCCAGGCACAACATCGATCTGCAGCGTTGGATCGGCGGCGGGTACGTAGGTGACTGGCAGCCCAAGTTCGTGGCGAATGATATTGCAGCCCTGCGCGATGGCGGTGGCCTTGTAGAAGGCGATCTCGCGATTGCAGCCTTGACGCCCAAAGCCACAGTCGCTGGACACAATCAGGCGCTCGGCGGGGATGTACTTCAGCGCTTTGCGGATTTCGGCGGCGACGTCTTCCGGCCGATCGGCTTGCAGGGTGCGATGGCTGACGGCGCCGACGGCTATCTTTTTCTTGAGATCGTGCTTGAACGGCTCAAAGAGTTCGAGATCCTTCTGATTGCGATCCTTCATCTCGAGCGTCCACACGTCGCCGCGACAGCGCTCTAAATAGATTTCGATGGAATTGGCGTAGCTTGTGTCCTCCATTACACGCTGCATGTTGGGGTTGCCCCAGCAGGTGTGGATCCACAGTTCCACATCATCGAGCCCCTGGACCTCGCGGTTGAACACGTCAATCATGAACTTGACCTCTTCGTGGTCCTTGCCGAAGGCGTTGGCCATAAAGTGGAACGTCGGCTCCTCGATCTGGATGCAGCGACAGCCGGCATCACGCAGCGCTAACAGTTCCTTATTCATCGCTTCGGCCATATCCCAGATCACCTGGCGCTTGTCCTTGTACTTGGGGGTGTGGATGTCCAGGAAGAGCGCCATCACCTGCGAGCAACACGTGCCGAATTTGATTGGCTTGCGAGTCTTGCCCTGCGCGATGCGCCACAGCTTTGGATAATCGAGCGGCCTGTGCTCGATCTTGTCGACGATGTGCGGCCATCGCCAGCCGGTATAAATTTCATTGAGCAGGGTGCCGGGCGGATAGTGGAGCCAAGGCGCTGTGGTCTGCTCAGGCTGCAGATAGTCACCTTCGAAGCCGGCCCAGCGCTGCAAGGGGTAGTGGTGCCACGCGCGGCCCGCCAGGTCCTCATCGACGTGAAAGTCTCCGTGGGTGAGGATGTCGAGGCCAGCGCGCTCCTGATCACTGATCACGACGGCTAGTGCATCCTGGAACTTCTCGCGAAAGCGGACATCAAGCATGCAAGTGTCGAGCGGGCGGCCCAGCATGTTGGTGTCGAACCAGCGGGGTCGCGGAAACGAGCCGGTGACAGTACTTGGAAGAATCAGATCGGCAGTAGCTGTGAACATGTTTGGACCTCAGGCGCGCAGCTTTCGATATGCTGCGAGACAACGCTCCGCGGTCTCCATCTCGGAGTAATCGCTGCCTTCTTGTTCAATCAGATAGTACTCGATGCCACCAATACTCTCGGCGGCGGCGAACAGCTTTCTCCAGGGTGCTACTCCCTCTCCAAACAACACGCGATATTTTTTCTCCGGAGACCAATCCTTGCAATGCATGGAGCGGATGCGTCCTGGGTTTTTCTCGACCCAGGCGACAGGGTCATTCCCCGTTTCCAGGCAGGTGCCCACATCCAGTTGCAGCATGATGCTGTTCTCTGTGTTTGCGGCAAGTAGTTCTATTGGCTTCCGCCCGTCAACCGGCTTCCACTCAAGATCGTGGTTGTGATATCCGGCGTGCAGTCCGTGGCTAACCAGCGTCGCGTCCGCTTTGTTCAGCGTCTCTGCAATCCGCTTCCAGCCGTCAATATCCTTCACCTCGCCGGGATGGGCCAGCACGACATAGCGTGCGCCAAGAGCTTCATTCAGCTCGATGGCCTTGCCGATCCCGTCCGGCGTGAAGGATTGCGGAGAGTTGTGAGTGGAGTAGCAATGAACGCCGAGAGCATCCAGTTCCTTGCGGACAAGCTTGGCGTAATCGAGTGTCCAGTCGTAATAGGGCGCATAGAACTCGACGCACTCGTACCCGACCGGGATGTGTTTACTGGTGGCCAGAGCGGCCCATAGCGGCGCCGCGGCGAAAAAAGCGAGAAAGGAGCGGCGTGAAACGTTGTCAAATATTTCCATAGCAGGCAGACCCTATCACAAAAATGGGTGCAAACGAGGGGGGGTGAGGAATTTCCTGTGGCATTCCCACAGAAGCTATGGCATAGTACTGTGGGCATACCACAGGAGCGCCACATGGCAGAATCGAAGCTCGATTTATTGCAGGGGACGTTGGACCTGATGGTGCTGCAGACGCTCGCGGCCATGGGATCGCTGCATGGCTACGGGATTGCGCGACGCATCGAGCAGGTAAGCGGGGACAAAGTGCTGCTGAACCAGGGGACGATCTACGCGTCACTGGTGAGGCTGCAGCAGCGAAGATGGATCTGCGGCGAGTGGGGAACTTCAGCCAACAACCGCAAGGCCAAGTTTTATTCCATTACAAAAACGGGGCGCAAACAGCTCTGCGAGGATGCGGCGAACTGGCAGAGGCTGGCCAGCGTGATGGGCCGAGTGCTGGCCATGCAGGAAGAAGGCGGCCGCCAATGATTGACCGGACGCGACAACTGTTCCATCGTCTCGGCTCCTTTTTCCGCCGCGCCCGGTTGGATGAAGATCTGGATGCCGAATTGGCTACGCATTTGGAGCTGGCCATCGAAGAAAACATGCAGCGTGGGATGTCAGCGGAGGAAGCTCGACGTCAGGCACTGATTCGCTTTGGCGGAACGGAACAGGCGAAACAGCAGCATCGGGAAGCGCGCGGACTGCCCGTGCTGGATATCGTGCTGCAGGACCTGCGTTACGCGGTGCGCCAGTTACTCAAGAGCCCGGGATTCACCACCGCTGCGGTACTCACGCTGGCGCTGGGCATCGCGGTGAACGCCACGATGTTTAGCCTGGTAAGCGCTTTCTTGCTGCGGCGTCCGCCGGGCCGCGAACCCGAGCGTGTGGCGGTGGTTAGTTCGGTCAACCCAGCGCCGAGTTTCCACGCCGATGTGAATCATGTGTCCGCGCCCAACTATCTCGGTTGGCGCCAAGCAAACCACGTTTTCGCAGACATGACCGCTTCCGATGACTATCGAACGGTCAGTTTGACGGCGCAGGGGCCGCCCGCCGCGGCTGGCCAGCTCACCTCGGCGGGCCAGCCGGAGGCGCTGCGTTCAGCGGCCGTGTCTTCCAATTATTTCAGCGTGCTGGGAGTTTCCCCAGAACTCGGGCGTACCTTCTCCGACGGCGAAGATCAGCCCGGGCACGACCACGTGGTTATCATCAGCCACGAACTTTGGGAGCAGCGGTTCGGTAGCGACGCTTCGCTGATCGGCCGCAGCATCAGGCTAAATCGGGAAAACTACGCAGTGATTGGGGTGATGCCCATGAGTTTCCGTTTGCTCGGCTACCCGCCGCAACTGTGGACCCCGCTGGTCTTGAGTGCAGCAGATCAAACTGCAGCCGGCCGCAAGGATCGTTTTTTGCGGGTGTTCGCACGATTGAAAGTTGGCGTAACGTTCGAACAGGCCCGCGCCGAATTTGCGACGCTGGCGCGCCGAGCGGAGGAAAACTTTCCGGAGACGGAAAAAGGCTGGGGCGTTGGGGTGCGCACGCTGCCCGATTTCCTGGTTTACGATTTCGGTATTCGCAGCGGCTTAGCGGTGATGATGACCACGGTGGGATTTGTTCTGATGATTGCTTGCGCCAATGTAGCTGGTTTGCTGCTGGCTCGGGCAGCGGGACGGCGTAAGGAGCTGGCCATCCGCATCGCGCTCGGAGCGGGGCGCTTGCGCATCATCGTGCAAATGCTCACGGAAGGCCTGGTGATTGCGTTTCTCGGCGGCAGTGCGGGTCTTCTGCTTGCAAATTGGGGCATTAATTTTGTTCGAGCAAGTATGACCTTCAACGAAGCAATCAGCGCCGTTCCGTTGAGCCTGGATTGGAACGTTCTGCTGTTCGCTCTGGGTGTCTCGCTGGTTTGCGCAGTGCTGTGCGGCCTCGCGCCGGCGCTGAGCGCGTCGCGAACCGACATTAACGCGAACCTGAAGGACGAAAGTCGCGCGGCCTCCGCCGGCCGGTCGCATAGCCGCCTGCGGACCGTTCTTGTTACCGGCGAGATCGCGTTGGCTATGTTTCTTCTGATCGGGACGGGGCTGCTGATCCGCGGAATTTTTATTATTGAGCATCAGAATCTGGGCTTCCAGGCCGACCATCTCCTTACCGCCGGTGTGACCCTCGATGACGCACGATACAAGGATGCCTCCCAGCAAACGCTCTTCGTCCAGGATGTAATTCCTCGCCTCCAACACATTCCGGGCGCGGAGGCCGTCGCCGTTACGTCCGACTTGCCGGCGACTGGACCAAACCGTGTGACTCTGCAAATCAAAGGTCAGCCGGATTTGCCGACGAAGCAGGGGCGCAGCGCGCTCGACGTTGTCGTGAGCGTCGATTACTTCCGGGCTGCGGGCATCGCGTTGCTGCGCGGCCGAACATTTACGGAGATGGATAACGCCACCGCGCCCCGGGTAGTCGTCGTAAATCAAGAGTTTGTGCATCGCCATTTGCAGGACCAGGAGCCGCTCGGAAGACAGATCCGCTTGGACGTGAGCGGCGCCACGCCGGAGTGGAGCGAGATCGTCGGAGTTGTCGGCAACGTGAAAACCTACTCCGAAGGACCTAGCGACGACCCAGAAGTGTACGAGCCGCTCATGCAGCGACCAGTGTCTTCGTTATCCCTCATGGTTCGGGCAAGTTCCGATCCGAGCAGCTTAGCCCCGGCTCTGCGCGACGCAATTGCGCAAGTGGATGCCGAGCTTCCGCTGGCTAGTGTGATGAGCATGCCTGCGCTCATCGAACGCCAGAGGGGCGGGAACCCATTTTTCGTGCGCGTCCTCGGCAGCTTCGCGCTTCTAGCACTGATCCTCGCGGCTATCGGGATATACGCGCTGATCGCTTATTCCGTGGGCCAACGAACGCATGAAATCGGAATACGCGTAGCCCTTGGAGCCGGAAGCCCGCAGGTGGTGCGTATGGTTTTGTGGGAAGGCATGAAAGTGAGTGCAATCGGAGCGGCCGTGGGACTCGCGCTGGCGCTGCCCCTGCCGAAAATCTTCGACGCCATGTTCTATGGCCTGCACATTCGCGAGCCGAGGCTCTACTTCATCGTCCCGATGGCGATTATGTCGGTGGCGATGTTAGCGACCTACATTCCCGCGCGGCGCGCTACGCGCGTCCACCCTATCGTGACGTTGCACCAACAGTGATGCGTTGCGCCTGCAATAGCGAGGAGATAACCCAATGTTTGCCTGGATAAGAGCGCTCGGTTCGCGAACTCGCACGTGGCTTTCGCCCCGCCAGGTGGATCAAGACTTCGAGCATGAGCTTGAGACCCATCTCGCTATGCTCACGGAGGAAAATGTCCGGCGAGGCATGGCGCCAGATGAAGCCAAGCGCGCCGCTCGCGTGCGGTTGGGAGGGCTCACACAACTCAAAGAAACCAACCGCGAACTGCAGGCCTTACCCATAATCGAGACATTTCTACAGGACGCGCGCTACGCATTGCGCATGCTGCGCAAGAATCCCGGCTTTACCGCCGTCGCCGTACTCACGCTGGCTCTCGGCATCGGCGCGAACACGGCTATTTTCAGCGTCGTTTACGCTGTGCTGTTGAAGCCGCTGCCGTATACGAAGTCAGACCAACTGTTCAACGTGTTTGAGACGCAACCGCAAGAGGGGATCATGGGGACGGGCTGGTCGTATGCGAACTTTGCGGAGCTGCGGGAGCAGAATCACGTTTTTAGTGAGATGGCGGGAAGTCAATTCCATCAACTCACATTGACGGGGCGAGGCGAGCCTTCGGTCGTGAACGCTTCGGTCGTAACGCCGGAGCTTTTCTCGGTTTTCGGCGAGAAGCCGCTTGCAGGACGCACGTTTTTTTCAGTTGACGGCAAGCCCGGCGCGCCGCCTGTCGTCATACTGAGCGAAAATCTGTGGCGGGGCTCTTTTGGAGCAGATCCAAGCCTAATCGGAAGCCCTATTAACCTGGACAAGCGTTCGTTCACGGTCATTGGAATCATGCCGGCGGCGTTTCGCTTTCCCCAACTCACGGAGAGTGAGCAGCTGTGGATACCGCTCGTTCAGGACCCACTCTTCGGTAGCTGGATGGATCGAAGGGGAGGGCATTGGCTTCGAGTTGCCGGGCGGTTGAAGCCCGGTGTTTCCATGACGCAGGCGCAGGCGGAATTGGATGCGATCGGCGCGAGGTTATCTGCGGAGTTTCCGGCAGAGAATCGCGGGTGGAAGATTCGGATGGTGCCGCTTCAGCAGATGATCGTCGGAAATGTGAAGCCCGCGCTGTTCGTACTGTTGGGCGCGGTCGGCCTCGTGCTGTTGATCGCCTGCGCCAATATTGCCACCTTGCTTCTCACGCGCGCGACATCTCGAGCGCGCGAGATTGGTGTTCGGACGGCGCTGGGTGCCGGGCGAACTCGGATTGTTCGCCAGTTACTGAGTGAGACCGCAGTGCTCGGTCTGCTTGGGGGAGCAGCCGGGATAGGTCTCGCTTACTGGGGCGTTCAAGGCCTGAGCTCGCTCCTACCGCCGAGTTTGCCGCGAGTGAATGCAATTCGCGTTGACGCTGTGGTCTTGGGTTTTGCGCTTCTCCTTTCAGCCATCGCAAGCTGCGGGTTTGGTTTGGCCCCGGCCTTGTTTGCGGCGAATTCCAATTTGCAGAAGAGCCTTCGCGAAGGCGGCGGGCGCTCGGGCGAAAGCGCCAATCGGCGCCGTGCGCGCAGTTTCCTGGCGGCTGGAGAAATTGCGCTGGCGACGGTACTGCTGGTGGCGGCGGGCTTGATGCTACGCAGTTTTGCCAAGCTCATGTCGATCAGCCCGGGGTTTGACGCCCAGCATATTGTTATGGCTGATATCTCGCTGCCCGGATTTCAGTATTCGACGCCGCAGCAATGGACGGCCTTCTCCGACGAATTGCTGGTACGAATCCAGGCCGAGCCGGGATTGCAAGATTCGGCCGTGGCGGTTCCCAGGCCGATAGCCGACGGCTACGTCAACCTAGGATTCGATATTGAGGGAAATCCTCCATTGTCCGCGGGCACATCCAGGACGGCGAGCTATGTTGCGGTGAGTCCCGATTATTTTCGTGTGATGGGAATTTCGCTACTGGCCGGACGCTTCTTCAACCAGCACGATATTTCGTCCGCGCCCCGCATTTCGGTAATCAGCGAAGCAATGGCGCGGCTGCATTTTCCGAATCAGGATCCCCTGGGAAAGCGGCTCACCTTTGGTTTTCCTCCGGATGGCGGAGCGGTGCGCGAGATCGTCGGAATCGTGGGTGATGTGCGGGACGTGGCGCTAGGTCAGGACCCCGGGCCAATGATGTACGTGCCATACGCGCAGGCGCCTTTTTGGGGCGCCAATGTGGTCGTAAAAAGCACGTTGAGCCTGTCCAGCGTGGCAGCCGCGATTCGGCAGGAAGTACGAAAAATGGACAAAGATCTGCCGGTGACGGATGTCGCGATGATGCCGGACATTATTGAGGCTTCGGTCGCGCAGCCCAGGTTTCGCACATTCTTGCTTGGCCTGTTTGCGGCGATGGCGTTGGTACTGGCTGTGATCGGGATTTTCGGCGTGATTTCCTATTCGGTGTCGTGCCGAACGAACGAGATTGGGATCCGCGTGGCGCTCGGCGCGCAGAGCGCAGACGTGCTGAAACAAGTGCTGGTGGAAGGCGCGCGGCTCGTAGCCATCGGCCTCGCGCTCGGTCTCGCGGGCTCACTTGCAGCAACGAGGTCGATTGCGACGCTGCTGTTCGGTGTGAAACCGACCGATCCGCTGACGTTCGCCGCGGTCGCCGCGATCCTCGCGAGCGTCACGCTCGCGGCATGCTACATCCCTGCGCGGCGCGCCACGCGCGTCGATCCCATAGTCGCATTGAGATACGAATAGTCCCTTCGCACAAGTGACCGGCAACTCCGGTTTAGATTTTCCCCACCTGACGCGCCCTGGAGTGCGGCTTCAGCGGCGCGCGGGACTCAGCGAGTCCAGATGACCGAGGAATTCGCTGGCGGTCAAGATTTGTGCTTGGGCGGGGAAGAGCTTGTCGAGCAGGCAGGAATTCAATTGCGGGTCGAGGTCGGCGCAGCAGTCCTTGATGACAACCAGGCGGTAATCGGCGTCGGCGGCTTCGCGGAGGGTGGAGAGTACGACGCCGCTGGTGGCGATGCCGAAGAGGACAAGCGTTTCGATGTCGTTGGCGCGGAGGATCATTTCGAGGTCGGTGCCGGCGAAGGCGCTGACGCGGTGCTTGGTGACGACGATGTCGTCAGGTTCGGGAGCGACGGCGGCGTGGATCGCTCCTGTGGGGCTCCGGAAGAGGCGCTGGTGCTGTGGCGAGGATTTGATGGCAGCGAAGAGGAGATTGCGCGAGCTGACTTCGGGAAGATTGGGACGAAAGCCGACTTGTACATGGATGATGCGCATTCCGAGGCGCGGGCGCGCTGCAGGACGCTCGCGGCACGGGCGAGCAGTTCCTGATCCTTGACGTAGATGGAGACGATGCCGGCCTGCAGGTCCATTCTGAGGACGGCGGTGCGGGCGGGGTCGAGCGATAGCTGTGCAGGCATAGACGAAAAATCTCGCAGAATGTTTACACTGATTTTCGTGACAATTATTGCGATAGAGTACTCGACGTCACGGGCCGACGTATCACTCCAGCCGAAGATTTGCGCCAGTAGATTTTGGGATCTTCGGCGCGACGGCTCCATGTTGCTCTGCAGGAAGATTTTGGCGAACGAGGCCTTTTGCGGATGCCGCTCTCAGGATATGCTTCCGTGTACAACGTGAATACTTGTTTGCAATGCGCGTGGGAGAAGTGCGGGGGAGTGGCGCAGGGAGCGCGGGGATGAGCTTTCGCGCGAAGCTGTTTTGGATCTTCCTGGTGACCGTGCTGGCGTCGGTTTCCGTGGTCGCTTACAGCGTGGTGCATTACACGCAGGCCGCTTTCGAGGAGATGGATGCGCAGCGCACCGAGGCGCTGGTGGCACAGTTCAATAAGGAATTCGAACAGGGCGGCGATGGCGTGGTGCAGCAGGTGGAAAACATCGCCAACAGCGAGATCACGCTAAAAGTGGCCATAGATCTGGCGCGGCCGAATGCGGACCAATCGTTGTATGTGCACGACGCCATCGGGGTGTCACAGGATCATGGACTCGATTTCGTGGAGTTTGTGAATTCGGACGGCACGCTGATTTCCTCGGCGCAGTATCCGGCGCGCGTTGGCTATAAGAATGATTGGGTGACGGCGACGACGGACTGGCGCGGCTCGCACGCATTTTTGAAGAAGGAAGAACTGCCGGATGGCGTGGCGCTCTCAGTGGCCGCGGTGCGCATGGTTTCTGGAGGCAACGACAAGAATCTATACATTATCGGCGGGCGCCGGTTGAACCAGAACTTTCTTGCGTCGCTGGTGCTCCCGTCGGGAATGCGCGCGCTGCTGTATCGCAATCTGGAGCCAGGTTTTGTGGAAGCGGCCCTGACGGACGTGAACGGCAGCGCTGACAATGCGGACCGTTTTCGTGGCTTGATCGAGCAAGTGCAAAGAAATCCGCAGCCGGTGGTGCGCACGATTAACTGGACGGCGGATGCGGCCTCCGCTGAGGCATTTCACGCGATGCCGCTGCTGGGGCGGAACAATGAATTGCTCGGCGTGCTCCTGGTCGGCAGTTCGCGCAAGGAATTAGTGCTGCTGACGCGGCGCATCGTGACGATTGCGGCGGTGGTGGCGGCGGTAGCGATTCTGGTGGGCTTGCTGGTGAGCTTGTGGGTGGCGGCGCGCATCACGCGGCCGGTGGAAGAGCTGGCGGAAGGCGCGCGCGAAGTCGCGACGGGGCGGTGGGACACGCGCATTGATGTGCGCGGAACGGATGAAATCGGGCAACTGGGAACGGCGTTCAACGATATGACGCGCACGCTGGCCGTGCAGAAGGAACGATTGGTGCAGACGGAGCGCGTTGCAGCGTGGCGCGAATTGGCGCGGCGGCTGGCGCATGAGCTGCGTAATCCGCTGTTTCCCATGCAAATCACGGTGGAGAACATGCAGCGGGCCAAGCAACTGGAGGCCAAGCAATTCCTGGAAGTCTTCAACGAGTCTACGGCCACGCTGAAGACGGAGCTGGCGAATCTGAATGCGATTGTGGGACGCTTCAGCGATTTCTCGAAGATGCCGACGCCGCAATTTGCGAAAGTGAATGTGAACGAGATTTTGCGTGCGGCGGTGCGATTGTTTGAGGCGCAGTTCAACGCTGTGGGGAAGCCCACGATTACGACGGAATTTTTCTTGACCGAGCCTTTGCCAGAAATTGACGCGGACGCGGACCTCTTGCACAAGGCTTTCCAGAATTTAGTGTTGAACGCGCTGGATGCCATGCCCGCGGGGGGGACGTTGACGCTGCGCACGTTCGAACGCGAGCGCAACATTCGCATTGAAGTCGCGGACACGGGTAAGGGACTGACGCCGGAAGAATGCTCGCGGCTGTTTACGCCATATTACACGACGAAGCAGCAGGGAACTGGATTGGGACTTGCCATCGTGCAATCGGTGGTCAGCGATCACCACGGAACGATCAGCGTCACCAGCGACGAAGGGCGCGGGACGTCCTTCAAGATTGATTTGCCGCAGCGACAGGCCGGGCAACGCCCCACTTCCGCGGAAGGCGCGGCTGCTGACGCGAAAAATTCGCCGAAGACTCTGGCGGCGGCAAGCGACTAACGTAGCGCAAAGGACCGATGCTTGCCGCGCAAAGCTCACCTGCTACTCGTTGACGACGAGCCGAATACGCTGGCTTCTCTTTCCCGCGCCTTCCGCTTGGCCGGGCATGAAGCGACCGTGTGCGATAACGCGGATCGCGCGCTGGAGCTTTTGCGTACGGAGAGTTTCGATTTGATTCTTTCCGACGTAGTGATGCCGGGAAAAAGCGGGCTCGAGCTTCTGGAGGACCTGAAGAAGGCCGGCGTGAAGACTCCCGTCGTGCTGATTTCCGGACAGGCGAATATTGAGATGGCGGTGCGTGCGACGAAGCTCGGAGCGCTGGATTTTCTGGAGAAGCCGCTTTCCACGGACAAATTGCTGGTCACGGTGGAAAATGCGCTCCGTTTGTCGAGGCTGGAAGATGAAAATCGCGAGCTGCGCCACCAGCTGGGCAAGCACGAGCTGATTGGATCGGGAGCCGCGATGGCGCGGCTGCTGGCGCAAATTGACCGCGTGGCGGCGAGCGAAACGCGGGTTTGTATTCTGGGCGAAACGGGAACGGGGAAAGAGTTGGTGGCGCGCGCGATTCATGAAAAATCGGTGCGGTGCGAGAATGCGTTTGTGACACTGAACTGCGCGGCGGTGCCGGCGGAATTGATCGAGTCGGAGCTGTTTGGACATGAGAAGGGTGCGTTCACCGGGGCTGCGGCGAAACATGCGGGAAAATTCGAGCAAGCGGACGGCGGCACCCTGTTTTTGGACGAGATTGGCGACATGCCGGTGGCCATGCAGGCCAAATTGCTGCGCGTGCTGGAGGAAGGCGAGGTCGAACGGGTGGGGGGAGACAAGCCCATTCGCGTGAACGTGCGCGTGCTGGTGGCCACGCACCGCAACTTGGAAGAGTTGGTGAAGCAGAATGCGTTTCGGCGGGATCTGTTTCATCGCGTGTATGTTTTTCCGCTGGCGCTGCCGGCGCTGCGCGAGCGGCCGGAGGATTTTCCGGCGCTGGTGGGGCACTTTGCGCGGCAAGTGGCGGCGCAGAATGGGTGGAAAGAGAAGAACTTCGCCGATGATGCGATCGCGGAGCTGCGGCGCTACGGCTGGCCCGGAAACGTGCGCGAGCTGCGCAATGTGGTGGAGCGGCTGGTGCTGCTGGCGGGAGAAGGAGCGGTGAGCGGTGCGGATGTACGGATGGTTTTGCCGAACGCTGGCGGTGGCGCGGCGGAGCGAGTTGGCGGCGCATCCGGCGTTGAACCCTCTGGAACGCTTGCGGACAGGACCGAAGCGTTTGAAAGGGAAGTGCTGCTGGCGGAGATTCGACGGCACAACTTTCACATGACGAATGTGGCGCGGACGTTGGGCTTGGAACGGAGTCACCTGTACAAGAAATGCCAGCAGCTGGGAATTGATCTGCAGTCGCTTCGCAAACCTGAATAAATCTCGAAACGAACGAGAGGAGTACCACTCGGAGGTATTGCCATGCGAGAATGGCGCGGTGAATCCGTGGTTCATCGGAGCGCCGGCGATCGCGACTGCGGCGGCGGGAATTGCCGCCTATGGCGGCATGCAACCGCGCGCGCAGCTTTTTGGCCCCACGGTTTGCCGAACGAACTCACCTCGCAAGCTGGCCATTACCTTTGACGACGGACCTAATCCGGCGATCACTCCAAAACTGTTGGACCTGCTCGATCGGCACAAAGCGCCTGCTAGTTTTTTCCTGATTGGGCGCTACCTGCGAGAATGCCCGGAACTAGCTCGCGAAATTTCCGCGCGCGGCCATGTCATCGGCAATCACACCGAGTCGCACCCGAATCTGTTTTGGAAGGGGTCGGCGGAGATACGAGTGGAGCTGCGCTTGACGCATTCGGCCATCAAGAACGCGCTCGGTGCGCCGCCGAAGTGGTTTCGACCGCCGTTCGGCTTCCGCAATCCTTGGCTGGCGGCGGAAGCGCGCGAACTCAACATGCGCGTAGTGATGTGGACCCTACTGCCCGGGGACTGGCGCGCGCCTTCAGCGGAATGGCTCATTCATCGCATGCGGCCCATCGAGTCCCGCGCCAAGCGTGCGCTAGCACACGCGTCAGGCACGGGCGAGATCCTCTGCCTCCACGACGGGAGCCACCACGAACAGAACGCGGATCGCACACGCACGCTGGCGGCGCTCGAGCATTGGCTGCCGCGCTGGCGCGACCTCGGGCTTGAATTTGTTACAATCGAGAATGCGGTGAATGCGCCCGCACTGTGAATATGGACGAGAGAGCCTTTTACACCGAGAAGGAAGAGACGAGGAAAGTCAAGCTGGTGTGCCCCAGCTGCCGCGGCGAGTTTGAAGCGCCGGTGCGATGGAAAGTGTGCCGGAAGCGGAAGGAGCTTCCGCGCGGCGCGGGCGAAGAGGACCGCAGAAAATTTGCCAAGGCCACGTCGTACATGGTGCGCCTGGATGATTTAGTGGCTTGCTATAAGTGCCGCAAACGCTTTGAGCTGACCGGACAATCGACGGTGCTCATCTCTGACGCGTTGGGCGATCCGAGCGTCGACCCGGAAAATTTCGGGAATCGCTAAAACGCATCCTTCAAATCTCCGGATACATATCGAAGAAGGCTTCGATCGACTGACGAAAGGTTGACTCGATTTCTTCCTTGCTGCCCTCAATCAAGTGCATGGTGACGCGGGCCGTGCGTCCGTTCTTCAGCACGACCGTGGCGTCCTTCACTTCGCCGAGGTCTTCCTCCGGCAGCAATCGCATTCCATA
>WNFH01001311.1_pt1 | contig 16759 bp, 19 predicted proteins | sample 5400411 | NCBI WGS metagenome assembly WNFH01 (sample SAMN13153347, study PRJNA577476) | soil metagenome | isolation source: 200 cm saprolite under Douglas fir tree site 2 hole 3 | place: USA:California | collected 2015-04-18
CCGTACCTCGAGTACGTGCGCGATGCCGGCGGCCGGTACGACTCGCGCGAGTACGCGTTCGACGACGACGCGATGGAGGTCTCGGTCCTCCGCCGCTAGCGCGCCGGCACCGGGCGCGGCGCCGGGCCCGTGTACTCGGCGCGCGGTCGGATGAGCCGGTTGTCGGCGTACTGCTCGAGGACGTGGGCGCACCAGCCCGCGATCCGTCCGACGGCGAAGATCGAGGTGCAGAAGTCGGGCGGGATCCCGAGCGCGTCGTAGACCACCGCGGAGAAGAAGTCCACGTTCACCGGGAGCGACGTCCGCGCCCGCATGGCGTCGTCGACGCGCTCCGCGACCTCGAAGAGCCGCCGCTTGCCCGTCGCCTCCGCCATCGTCTTCGCCATCGCCCGCAGCACGCGCGCCCGCGCGTCGTCCACCTTGTAGACGCGGTGCCCGAAGCCGGGCACGCGCGCCTTCGGGTCGCCGCGCTCCCGCTTCGAGAGCGCCGCGCGCGCGCCGAGCCGCCGCTCGACGTACGCCTCGGCCCGCGCGGGGTCGCCGATCTCCAGCAGCATCGCGAGCACGTCCTCGTTGGCGCCGCCGTGCCGGGGCCCCTTGAGCGTCGCCACGGCCGCCGTCACGGCCGCGTGGATGTCGGCGAGCGTCGCCACCGCGACGCGCGCGGCGAACGTCGAGGCGTTGAACTCGTGGTCCGCATGGAGGGTCAGCACCACGTCGAGGACGCGCGCGACCTCGGGCGACGGCGCCCCGCCCGCCAGCAGCTCGAGGAAGTACGCGGCGTGCGAGGGCGCCCGCGGCGCCGCGGCCGGTGCCTCGCCGGTCCGGATCCGCTGCCACGCCGCGACGACCTCCGGCACGAGGGTCATGAGCCGGACCGCCTTGCGCACGTTCGCGTCCGGGTCACCGCGCCGGCCGTCGGGATCGTGCGTGGCGGCGAGCGACACCGCCGTCCGCAGCGCGTCGAGCGGATGCGCGTCGCGCGGCAGCCGCTCGAGGAGCGCCAGGACGGGCCCGGGCAGGCCCCGCGCCGCCGCGAGCCGGGCCCCGAACGCCGCGGCCTCCGCCGGCGCCGGCAGCTCGCCGGACCAGAGCAGCGCCGTCACCTCCTCGAACGGCACCACGCCGGCCAGCTCGCCGATCTCGTAGCCGCGATAGAAGAGGCGCCCCGCCTCGCCGTCCACCCGACAGATCGCGGAGCGCGCCGCGATCACGTCCTCGAGCCCCGCCTTCCACGCCGTGTCGTCCATGGAGCCCTCCTGCGATTCTATGATAGTTGATTATACTTGATTTATATTCATTCAGCACGCGTCGGCTGGACGGGGCCCGGCAAGCCTGCTAGCGTCGGGGATGGGCATGGTCGTGCTCGAGGGCGAGGAGTACCTGACGGTGAAGGAGGCGGCGCGCCTCCTGGGCGTGAAGCCCGCGACGCTCTACGCCTACGTGAGCCGCGGCGTGCTCCGCAGCTACCGTCAGGGGATCAAGCGCCAGCGGCTCTACCGCCGCGCGGAGGTCGAGGCGCTGCTCCGCCTGGCCCCGAGCGCCGGCCGGAGCGCCAAGGTGATCCCGCTGCGGGCCGCGCGGCGGCGGAGCGCCCCGCCGATCCCGCTCGCCGAGTCGTGGATCCGCGACTGAGGCGCGCGGCCTACATCTCCCCCGGGCAGGACCTCGGCGCCGCGGTCGAGCTCGCCCGGCGCGCCGAGGCGCTCGGTTACGAGAGCGTCTGGGTCACCCACGGCCTCGGCCGCGACTCGTTCCTCGTCCTCGCGGCCTACGGCGCCGCCACCACGCGCCTCGGGCTCGGCAACGGGGTCGTCCCGATCTTCCCGCGCCATCCCGTCGCGATGGCCCAGGCGGCGCTCACGCTCGCGGAGCTGACGGGCGAACGCTTCATCCTCGGCATCGGCGTGAGCCACCGCGAGAGCATGGAGCAGATGCTCGGCCTCGAGCTCCGGGCGCCGCTCGCCACGATGCGCGAGTACGTCGCCGTGCTGCGCGGCGCGCTCGCGGAGGGCGCGGACTTCACGGGCGCGCACTACCGCGTCCGCTGGAGCGCGGCGCTGCCCCGCCGCCCCGCGCCGCCGCGGGTGTACCTCGCGGCGCTCTCGCGCCGGATGCTCGAGCTCGCCGGCGAGCTCGCCGACGGCGCGATCCTCTGGCTCTGCCCGCCGGCCTACGTGCGCGACGTGGCGATCCCCGCCCTCGGGCGCGGGCGGAGGCGCGCGGGCAAGAGCATGGACGGCTTCGAGATCGTCGCCGCGGTCCCCCTCGCGGTCACCGGCGACCCCGCGGCCGCCCGCCGGGCGTTCACGGGCGAGCTCGCGCGCTATCTCGCCCTGCCGTTCTACCGCGCGATGCTCGAGGCGAGCGGCCTCGGCGAGGGCGTCCGGGCCTTCGACCGCGACCGCGCCGTCCCCGACGCGCTCGCCGACGCGCTCGGCGCCGTCGGCGACGCGGCGCGCGCGCGGGCCTACGTCGCGGCCTACCGCGCGGCGGGCGTGACGCTCCCCGCCATCCGCCCGATCACCTTTCCCGACGCGCCGTGGTACGGCCCGACGCTCGAGGCGGCGGCGAGCCTGTGAACGCGACTCGGTGGGCGCTCCCCGCGCTCGCGGCGCTCGCCGCCGCGTGCGCCCAGCAGGACGGGACGCGCCTCCTGCCCGCCGACCGGAGCCCCGTGGTCTCGTACGTAGCCCTCGGCGACAGCACCGTCGAGGGCGTCGGCGCGTCGCGCCCCGAGCTGAACTACGTGAGCCGGATCCATGCGCGCCTGCGCGCCGTGTACCCGAGCGCCCGCCTCACCAACCTCGGCGTCGGCGGCGCCACCTCCGGCGACGTGCTCGCGCGTCAGCTCGACCGAGCGATCGAGCGTCGCCCCCACCTCGTCACGCTCTCGGTCGGACCCAACGACATCACCACGGGCGTGCGCGTCGAAACCTACGAGAAGAACCTCGAGACGATCCTGGGGCGGCTCGCTCGCGAAACCTCGGCGGTCGTCGTCGCGAACCTGATCCCCGATCTCGCGCTGACGCCCCGCTTCAACGGGCGCCGCGAGCGAGACGCCGTCGCCGCGCTCACGATCGGCTTCAACGACGCCCTCGCGCGCCGAGCCCGGGCGTACGGCGTCCAGCTCGTCGACCTGTACGCGGCGAGCCGGCGCGAGCTCCCGCAGCGACCGGAGCTCGTCTGGTCCGACGGCTACCACCCGTCGGACGCAGGCTACGCGCGCTGGGCCGAGCTCCTGTGGGAGGGCATCGAGGCCCGGATCGCGCCCCGCTGAAAACCCGCGACCACTGAACACCGGGGCGCGCTTCCGCGTCCAAGGAGGCAGGATGCCCACTCGTATGGCGCTCGTCATGGTGCTCGTCGCGGCGGTCGCCGCCGGGCCCGCCCCGGCCGCCGCGGGCGACGTGCGCATCTCCGTCGGCGTGGGCGCGCCGGCGCCCCGGCGGCAGGTCTTCGTGCCCTCCGGCAGCCAGGTCACGATCAACGCGCCCAGCCGTGTCTTCGTCGCGCCGCCGAGCCGGATCACCGTGAACGCGCCGAGCCGGATCTTCGTCGGCGCACCGCCGAGCCAGATCGTCGTGGGCGCGCCCAGCAGGATCTTCGTCGGCGCCCCGCCCGTGTGCTGCTTCCCGGCGCCCGTGTACGTGTACCAGCCGCGCCGCTGTGTCGTCCCCGGCTACTGGGCCTACACCTGGCTCCCGCAGCAGTACACCGACGACGTCTGGGTGGAGAGCCACTACGACAGCGACGCGCTCTGGGTCGCCGGCCACTTCGAGCCGCGCGTCCAGACCGGGGGCTACTATCTGCCCTACTGGGTCCCCGAGCGCGCGACCGACTGCTGAGCGGGACCACGCCTGGCGGCGTGATACAACTGTAGGCCGATGCGGGCCTACGTCCTGTCGCGCCTCGCGCAGACGGCGCTCGTCGTCTTCCTCTCGCTGACCGCGGTCTTCGGGATGATGCGCCTTGCGGGCGACCCGGTGCTGCTCTTCATGCCGATGGACATCCAGGCCAAGGACGTGAACGAGTTCCGCCAGCGCCTGGGCTTCAACGACCCCCTCCCCGTCCAGTACGCGCGTTTCGTCGCCGGCGCCGTGCGCGGCGACTTCGGCGAGTCGCTGCGCTACAAGCAGGACGCGCTGGGCCTGGCCCTCCAGCGCCTGCCCGCGACGCTCCTGCTCGGGGGCGCCTCGCTCCTCCTCACCGTCTGCATCGCGCTCCCGGTCGGCGTCCTCTCGGCGGTGCGCCGCAACAGCGTGCTCGACCACGTCGGCACCGTCGCGACCGTCCTCGGGCAGGCGACGCCGGGGTTCTGGCTCGGGCTCATGCTGATCTACCTCTTCTCGGTCAGGCTCGGCTGGCTCCCGACAGGCGGGACGGGATCGATCGCGCACCTCGTCATGCCCTCCGTCGTGCTCGCCGCGTTCTTCGCCGCGCGCATCGCGCGGCTCACGCGCTCCGCGGTCCTCGACGTGCTCGGCGAGGAGTACATCCTCACGGCGCGCGCGAAGGGGCTCGGCGAGGGGCGCGTCATCGGCAAGCACACGCTCCGGAACTCGGCGATCCCGATCGTGACGCTCGCGGGTCTGGAGGCGGGGCAGCTCCTCGGCGGCGCCGTCATCACCGAGACGATCTTCGCCTGGCCCGGCCTCGGGCGGCTCACCGTACAGGCGCTCCTGAACCGCGACTTCCCGGTCGTCCTCGCCGCGGTCTTCCTGATCTCGGTCATGTACACGCTGATCAATCTCCTGGTGGATCTCGCCTACGGCTGGCTCGACCCTCGCGTGCGCTTACGGTGACGCCGACGGTGGCGCGGGCTCGGATCGGGCGAATGGCCGGCCCTCGTGGGTGGCTGCGCCGGGGCACGGGCGTGGCGAAGCCCGGGCGCCTGTGCCCGGTTCCATGAAGAAATGGCTCGGGATCGGCCTGACCGCGGCCGCGTTCGCCGCCGCCGTGCTCGCGCCCTGGCTCGCGCCGGAGGATCCGCTCACGACCGACTTCGTCCAGAGCCTCCGGCCGCCGGGGACGCCCGCGCATCCGCTCGGCACGGACCAGCTCGGCCGCGACCTCCTGGCGCGGGTGCTCTACGGCGCGCGGCTCGCGCTCTTCATCGGCGCGTGCACGGTCCTGCTCACCGCCGTGGTGGGCGGGCTCCTCGGCCTCGTCGCGGGCTTCGTCGAGCGCTGGCCCTCGGCCGTCATCATGCGGATCGCCGACGTCCAGCTCTCGTTCCCGTTCATCCTGCTCGCGCTGACGATCAACGCGATCGTCGGCCTGGGCCTGCGCAACATCATCCTGAGCCTGTCGGCGGCCGGCTGGGTCGTCTACGCGCGCGTCGTGCGCGGCGAGGTGCTCTCCGTGAAGCAGCGCGACTACGTGCAGGCCGCCGCGGCGCTCGGGACGGGCCGGGCGCGGATCCTGTTCCGCCACGTCCTGCCCAACGTCGCGCCGTCCATCATCGTCGTCGCGAGCCTCCAGTTCTCCTCGTTCATCGTCGCGGAGGCCGCGATCAGCTTCCTCGGCTTCGGCATCCAGCCGCCGACGCCCGCGTGGGGGAGCATGCTCTCCGAGAGCCGCGACTTCCTCTACGTCGCCTGGTGGCTCGCCGCCTTCCCGGGCGCGGCGCTCGCCCTCACGGCGCTCGGCGTCAACCTGCTCGGCGACTGGCTCCGCGACACGCTCGATCCCCGACTCCGCGTCTGACCGCTCCCATAGGAGCGCTCTATCCGCGCGCGCCGTATCCATCGTCATGCCCTAACCCCTTGACGTCGTCCCGCGCACCCTTACTATGTGCGCTCGAATCGAACGACAGCCGATTCGCATCCCACACGGGACGCGACAAACGCTGGACGAGGAGAACACACGATGGACCGGCGACAATTTCTCGGGACGGGAGTCGGCGCGTCGGCCGCGCTCGCCCTCGGCGGGCTCGGGTGGCCCGATGCCGCGCGTGGCGCGGCGGGGCAGGATACGGCGAAGTGGCGCGCGTTCGAGGTGACGGCGCGAGTGGAGATCGCGAGCCCGGCCGGCGTCGCGCGCGCCTGGGTGCCCCTCCCGCTCACGGCGGACACGGACTACCAGAAGGGCCTCGGGCAGACGTGGACGGGCAACGCCACGGTCATGCGCGTCTATCGCGACGAGAAGTACAACGCCGGGATCCTCTACGCGGAGTGGCCGGAAACCGAGAAGGCGCCCGTCGTCGAGGTGACGACGCGCCACGCGACGCGCGACCGCGCCGTGGACCCCAGGGAGCCGGTAACGGTCGTGCCCGAGGACAAGCGCACCCTCGCCCGGTACCTCGCGGCCACCAAGCTGATCCGGACCGACGGCATCGTCCGCGCGACGGCGCTCGAGATCACGCAGGGCGCCAAGACCGACCTGGACAAGGCGCGGGCGATCTACGAGTGGATCGTCGACAACACCTTCCGCGATCCGAAGGTGCGCGGCTGCGGCGTCGGCGACATCGGCTGGATGCTCGAGACCCGCAACCTCGGCGGCAAGTGCGCCGACCTCAACGCGCTCTTCGTGGGGCTCGCGCGCGCCGTCGGGATCCCGGCGCGCGACGTCTACGGCGTGCGCGTCGCGGACTCGGGGGAATTCAAGAGCCTGGGCAGGAGCGGCGACATCACCAAGGCCCAGCACTGCCGCGCGGAGTTCTACCTGCCGGCGCGCGGCTGGGTGCCCGTCGATCCGGCCGACGTCCGCAAGGTCGTGCTCGAGGAGAAGGGCGGCCTGCCGCTCGGCGACCCGATCGTCCGCCGGGCGCGCGCGAAGCTGTTCGGCGCCTGGGAGATGAACTATCTCGCCTACAACTACGCGCACGACGTGAAGCTGCCGAACTCGACCGGCGAGCCGATCGCGTTCTTCATGTACCCGCAGGCCGAGACGGCCGAGGGCCGGCTCGACAGCCTCGACCCCGACTCGTTCCGTTACAAGATCACCTCCCGCGAGCTCGGCGTCTGATCTAGAGTAGGCCCGGCCGGCGAGTGCCGGCCGGGCCGGTGACGCCGGCCGCCGCTCGCGGGAGGCGCCGATGAGCCACTTCTTCGCGTACCTGTCGCGGATGAAGTTCATCCGCCGCTGGGGCCTCATGCACAGCACGTACCCCGAGAACATCCAGGAGCACAGCCTGCGCGTCGCGCAGATCGCCCATGCGCTGGCCATCATCCGCAATCGGATGTTCGGCGGCACCGTGGACCCGGAGCGGACCGTGGCGCTGGCGCTCTACCACGACGTGAGCGAGGTGCTGACGGGCGATCTCCCCTCGCCCGTCAAGGAGTTCAACCCGGAGATCAAGCGCGCGTATCACGCGATCGAGGCCGCGTCGCGGGAAAAGCTCCTCGAGATGATCCCGGACGCGCTCCGGGGGGACTACCGCCCGTTCTTTCTCCCCCACGACGGCGACCGCGCGCACCGCGAGCTGGTGCGGGCCGCCGACAAGCTGTGCGCGCACCTCAAATGCCTCGAGGAGGTGAGCGCCGGCAACCCGGAGTTCGCGCAGGCCGAGAAGGCCCTGCGCCGGAGCGTCGAGCGCATCGACCTCCCCGAGGTCCGCTACTTCCTCGAGACCTTCGTCCCGAGCTTCAGGCTGACGCTGGACGAGCTCGGCTGACGCGGCCGGGCCCCCTCGTTGTATCCTTGACCCCTCCGGTGCCCGAGTGAGCCGCCCGGTCCGTCACGGACGAGAGGAGAACCGTATGCGCCGCATGAACGCGCTGCTCGCCCTGTCGCTGGCCCTCTGCCTCGTCGGCGCGGCCGCGGCCCACGCCCAGGACCGCGCCCGCACCAAGGAGGTCGTCGTCGGCCTCGGCGCCGAGCCGCGGACGATGCTCGCCGCCACGATCGTGGACTGGACGACGAACAACATGCTCGAGCACATCTACGACCGCCTGCTCGACCGCGACCCCAAGACGTTCAAGCCCAAGCCGATGCTGGCCACGGAGTGGAAGATCGTCAACGACACGACCTGGGAGTTCAAGCTCCGCAAGGGCGTGAAGTTCCACAACGGCGAGCCGTTCACGGCGGCCTCGGTGAAGGCCACGATCGACTACGCGCTCGACCCGGCGACCAAGAGCCACTTCGCGGCCGGCGCGTACTGGGGCCTCGTCAAGGAGGTGCAGGTCGTCGACGACTACACGGTGCGGTTCCTCACCAAGCAGCCGTGGCCGAATCTCATCGACAGCGCCTCGCTGACCAATTCCCTCATCATGCCGGCCAAGGCGCTGAAGGAGCTCGGGCCGGCCAAGCTGGCCGAGCGGCCGGTCGGCACGGGCCCGTTCCGATTCGTCGAGTGGAAGCGCGACGAGCGGCTGGTGCTCGAGCGCAACCCCGACTACTGGCAGGGACCGGCCGACGTGAGCCGCGTCACGTTCCGGTTCATCCCCGAGTTCAGCGCCCGCATGGCCGCCCTGCTGTCCGGCGAGATCGACATCATGAAGGACGTGCCGCCCCACGCCGTCGAGGCGATCGAGCGGAGCGGGCGCGCGCGGCTCCGCGCGACGGTGTCCTCGCGCATCAACTACCTCGCGCTGGTGAACCTCAAGCCCGGCCCGATGCAGGACGTGCGCGTGCGGCGGGCCATGAACCACGCCGTGGACGTGGAGGAGCTGATCAAGCAGGTGCTCAAGGGCCGCGCCACGCGCATGTGCGGTCCGCTGTCGCCCGCGAACGTCGACTACGCGCCGGTGGAATGCTCCAAGCACGACCCCGCGCGGGCTCTGGCCCTCTTCAAGGAGGCGGGCGTGGACCCGACCAGGCTCGCCCTCACGCTCGACTCCCCGTCGGGCCGCTACCCGCTCGACAAGGACGTCTCGCTCGCCATCGCCGCGCAGCTCCAGCGGCTCGGGATCAAGGTCAGCGTCGTCGTCAACGAGTGGGGTACGCACCTGGACAAGATCAAGAACCGGAACACCGGCGACATGTTCTTCCTGGGCTGGGGCCCGGCGCTGCACGGGCAGGGCACGATGCAGCCCCTGTTCCTCGCCGACCAGACCTACTCGTCCTACGGCAACAACCCGGTCCTGAACGAAAAGATCGCGCGGGCCTCGACCCTGCTCGACCCCAGGGCGCGCGCCGACGCGTACGCCGAGCTGCAGCGGCTGGTCCACGACGAGGCGCCGTGGGTGTTCCTCTGGCAGCAGCACGACCTCTACGGCGTGGCGCAGACGGTCGAGTGGACGCCGCGCGCCGACGAGAAGGTGTGGATGTACGAGGCCAAGATCGTCGCGCGATGAGCCTCACCGTCTTCACCAACGCGTTCCTCATCGACTGCACGGGCGCCGACCCGAAGGAGGGTGCCGCGGTCGTCGTCGAGGACGACCGCATCAGGGACGTCCTCCCGGGCGGCAGGGTCGGCCCGCTGCCGGGCCCGGTGACCACGCTCGACTGCAAGGGCGCGACGCTCATGCCCGGGCTCACCGACGCGCACGTCCACATCTGCGCCGTCACCGAGAACATCACCGACCAGCACCGCCTGTACCCGCCGTCCTACATCGCGGCACGGGCGATGCGCCGCGCCGAGGAGTGCCTGCTGCAGGGGTTCACGACGGTGCGCGACGCGGGCGGCGCGGACTACGGCTTCAGGCTCGTCCTGGAGGAAGGCCACTTCCCGGGCCCGCGGCTCCTCGTCTCGGGCAACTACATCTCCCAGACGGGCGGCCACGGCGACAAGCGCCGGCGCGCCGAGTGGATCGAGCCGATCGGCTGTTGCGCCGGCATGGTGGGCTCCATCGCCGACGGCGAGGCCGAGGTGCGCAAGGCCGTGCGCGAGCAGATCCGACGGGACGTGGACCAGATCAAGATCATGGCGTCGGGCGGCGCCATGTCGCCCTCCGACGAGCTCGACACCACGCAGTTCACCGTCGGCGAGATGCGCGCCGCCGTCGAGGAAGCTCAGGCGGTCGGGAAGTACGTCCTCTCTCACGCGTACTCCGACGCGGCGGTGCGGAAGGCGATCGAGGCCGGGGTGCGGTCGATCGAGCACGGGAACCTGATCCGCGAGGCCGCCGCCAAGGCGATCAAGGATGCGGGCGCGTTCCTCGTGCCGACGATGGTCACCTACGAGGCGATCTACCGCGAGGGCAAGCGCTACGGGATCGGCGACCACCAGATCCAGAAGATCAATCTGGCGCGCGAGCAGTCGGTGCAGGGGCTCACGTATGCGTACAAGGCGGGCTGCAAGATCGGCTCGGGCTCCGACCTCCTGGGCGACATGATGGTCCAGCGCGCCGTCGAGTTCGAGCTGAAGGGCCAGGTGATGAAGCCGATGGAGGTGCTGCTCTCGGCGACGAAGGTGAACGCCGAGCTCTTCCGGATGTCGGACCGGATCGGCGGCGTCGAGCCGGGCAAGTACGCCGACCTGATCGTCGTCGCGGGCAACCCGCTGAAGAACCTGCGCCTGTTCCAGATCCAGGACAACCTGAAGCTCATCATGAAGGGCGGCCATGTCTACAAGCAGACCCTCTGAGCACCGCGACGAGATCCTCGACCAGTTCACGCGCCAGGCCGTGCCGTTCTCGACGGCGCCGGGCATCAAGGACGAGGCGGTGCTCCGACTGGTCGTCGACTTCTCCGGCGCCGGTCCCGACGACACGGTGCTCGACGTCGCCTGCGGCGGGGGTCTCGTCGTCTGCGCCTTCGCCCCCGTCGTGCGCCACGCGACGGGGATCGACATCACGCCCGCGATGCTCGAGCGTGCGCGGGCGCTCGCCGCGGAGCGGGGGCACAGGAACGTCTCCTGGAAGCAGGGCGACGTGCTGCCCCTGCCCTACCCGGACGGCGCGTTCTCGATCGTGACGTCCCGCTTCGCGTTCCACCACTTCCTCGATCCGGGCGCCGTCCTCCGCGAGATGAAGCGCGTCTGCGCGCCGGGCGGCCGGGTCGTGGTCGTCGACAGCGCGCCGGCGCCGGACAAGGCCGACGCGTTCAACCGCCTGGAGAAGCTCCGCGACCCCTCGCACGTGCGCGCGATGCCGCTCACCGAGCTGACACGCCTCTACGACCAGGCGCGGCTCCCCGCGCCGCGCATCACCGGCTACAGGCTCGAGAGCGACCTCGACAGCCTCCTCGCGCGGTCGTTCCCGCGTCCCGAGGACGTGCCGGAGATCCGCCGCATCTTCGCCGAGGCGGTCGACGACGACCGCCCCGACATCCATGCGCGGCGCGACGGTGCCTCGATCCGCTACGGCTACCCCGTCGCCGTCCTCGCCGCCACGCGCGCCTGAGCGCGGAGCGCCGATGGTAGACTGGCCTGCATGACGCTCGAGCTTCGTCTGGCGCCCATGGCGGCGGTGACGAACGCGCCCTTCAGGCTCGTCGCGCGCGAGTGCGGCGCGGGCCTCCTCACGAGCGAGGAGATCGACGCGCGCGGCCTGGTCGAGGGCAGCGCGCGCACGCTCGAGCTGGCCCGCTACCTCCCCGAGGAGCACCCGATCGCGATGCAGCTGCTCGGCGCGGACCCCGACACCCTCGCCGAGGCCGCGCGCCGGCTCGAGGCGGCGGGCGCCGACGCGGTGGACCTCAACATGGGCTGCCCCGTGGCGAAGATCGTCGCCAAGGGTCAGGGCGCGGCGCTCATGCGCGACCCGCTGACCGCCGCGCTCGTGCTCCGCACGATGCGGAAGGCGATCGACGTGCCGCTCACGGTCAAGATCCGTGGCGGCTGGGACGACCGGACGCTGAACGCGGTCGAGATCGCGCGGATCGCCGAAGGCGAGGGCGTGAGCGCGATCACCGTGCACCCGCGCACGCGCTCCCAGCAGTTCGCCGGCCTGGCGCCCCGCGAGATCATCGCGGCCGTCGTGGACGCGGTACGGATCCCGGTCACGGGCAACGGCGACGTCCGCAGCCTCGCCGACGCGCGCGCGATGCTCGCCGCCACGGGCTGCGCCGCGGTCATGATCGGCCGTGGCGCCCTCGGCGCGCCCTGGATCTTCCGCGGCGCGGACGTCGCCCGCGAGGAGAAGGCGCGGATCATCGGCCGGCACTGCGACCTGATCGAGACGCATCTCCTGCCGCGCACGGCGCTGGTCCAGGTGAAGAAGCACCTCGCGTGGTACGCCCATGGGCTCCCCGGCGCCGCGCTGATGCGGGAGGCGCTCTTCCGCGCCCGGAGCGCGGCGGAGGCTCGCGAGCTGTTCTGGCGGATCTGGTGACCCAGCGCTGGTTCGAGGACTTCGCCGTCGGCGACCGGTTCCAGAGCCCGTCGAAGACGCTCAGCGACGCCCACTTCCTCTCCTTCGCGGGCCTGACCGGCGACGCGCACCCGATCCACTATGACGACGCGTACGCGAAGAAGACGCGCTTCGGCCGGCGGCTCGCTCACGGCCTTCTGCTCACATCGATGACCGCCGTCGGCGCCTCGACCCTGGCGCCCCTCATCGTGGACTCCATCGTCGCGTTCGTGGAGCAGCGGACGCGCTTCCTCGCCCCCGCCTTCATCGGCGACACGATCCACCCGGAGCACGCGGTGGTCGGCCTCGAGCGCAAGCGCTCGGCCGGGCTCCTCACGCTGCGCGTCGCGCTCACGAACCAGCGCGGCGAGACCGTGCTGGAGGGCGAGCACAGGTACCTGATCGCCTACCGGCCGGCCGCGTGAGGTTCGCGGCCGTCATCTTCGACATGGACGGCGTCCTCGTGGACTCCGAGCCCATGCACCTGGACGCGATGCGCGAGGTCCTGCGGCCGTACGGCGTCCCCTACACCGACGAGGAGAACGAGCAGTTCTTCGGCTTCACCGACCTCGAGGTGTTCCGCATCCTGCGCGAGCGTCACGGCCGCCTGCCCGACGCGCGCGAGCTGGCCCACCGTCGCGCCGAGCTCCTGGTCCGGCAGACGCGCGAGCGCACGGTGCCGATGCGCGGGATCCCGGAGGTGCCGCGGCGGCTCCGGGCCCTCGGCTACCGTCTCGCCGTCGCGTCCTCGTCGGCGGTCGAGGTGATCGAGGCCACGGTGGAGGTGCTCGGGCTCGCGCCTGTCTTCGAGGCGCTCGTCTCCGGGCTCGAGGTGGGGCGCGGCAAGCCCGCGCCCGACGTCTTCCTCGAGACCGCGCGCCGGCTCGCCCTGCCGCCGCGCGACTGTCTCGTCGTCGAGGACTCGCGCAACGGGCTCCTCGCCGCGAAGGCGGCGGGCATGGCGTGCGCGGCGGTCCCCTGCCCCGCCACGCACCACGAGGACTTCGTCGAGGCCGACTTCAGGCTGGCTACGCTCCCGGAGCTGCTTCAGCTCCTCGCCTAGAGTGACACCCTCTCACTCCGTGGCCAGCGCCAGGCGTCGTCTGCGTCCTCGCCTCGAGTATTTAGGCGGATTTGACCAGGCGCAGGAGGAAGAGGAGCAACAGGGCACCCGTCAGCGCCGTGATCAGGGAGCCGAGCAGGCCGTAGGCGACGATACCCAGCAAGCCGAAGACCCAGCCCCCGAGTAACGCACCGACAACCCCGACCACAAGATCACCGACGAGACCGAAGCCGCTGCCCTTCATGATCCTCCCCGCGAGCCAGCCCGCACAGAGGCCGATGACGAGGAAAACGATGAGGCCTTGGGTGGTCATAGGGCGAGCCCTCCAAGTCAGAGTGTCACCGCAACACAGCACGAGTCAGGCCGACCGCCCGCGCGCGGCGATCTCCCAGACGGCCTCGACCTTCGGGCCGCGCACGGCGTGGATCCAGTCGTAGAGGTTGATCGTCGGGTCGCAGTGGGGCGGGAAGAACTCGATACGCTCGCCGAGACGCGGCGCGCGCGAGGGGTCGGTGATCGCGAGCCGGCCGTGCTCGTCACCCGCGAAGCCGTACGCGATTCCCGGGCGCTCGACCGACTCCGGGGGAAACGGCTTGTCGGTCGAGAAGGCCTTGAGCCCTGCGTCCACCATGGCGCGGTCGCCCGGCGTGACGCTGACGACCGTCGCGACGACCGTCAGCGCCATCTCGAAGTCGGTGAGGAGCGGCCCGCCCCGTCCCCCGATGCGGCGGTAGTCGAGGTCCATGACGCAGTAGGAGCCGGACTGGAGCTCGGTGAGCCCGCCGAGCTCGACGTCGATGTCCCAGGTGCCACTCGACCCGCCCGCGACGATCTCGACGGGGAGCCCAGCGCGCACGAGGAGCGCCCGCGTCTCCATGAGCGGGCGCATGGCGGCCAGCGACGCCTCGCGCCGCTTCTCCCAGCCGATGACGTGGGCGCACTGGCCCGCGTAACCCTGGAGCCCGCGGAGGCGGAGCGAGCGCTGGGCGACGACCGCGCGGGCGAGCGCGAGCGCCGGCTCGCCCGGCGCGATCCCGGTGCGCCGGTTGCCGACGTCGACGTCCACGAGGACGCTCACCACGATGCCGGCGTCTGCCGCGGCGCGGGCGAGCGTGGCCACGTTCTCCGCGTTGTCAACGACGACCATCGTGTCGGGCGCCTCGGCGACGAGCCGCGTGAGGCGCCCGAGCCCCGTCGCCGTCACGACTTCGGTCGTGATCAGGAGGCCCCGGACGCCCGCGCGCGCCATCACCTCGGCCTCGCCGAGCTTCGCGCAGGCGACGCCGCGCGCCCCCGCCGCGATCTGGCGCCGGGCGATCTCGGGGCACTTGTGGGTCTTCGCGTGGGGGCGGATCGCCTTGCCCGCGCCCCGCACGTGGGCGGCCATCGTCGCGAGATTTCGCTCGAAGCGGTCGAGGTCGAGGAGCAGCGCCGGGGTCGGGATCTCGTCACGCGTCATGGCGGCGCGCCTAATCTAGCATGCTAGACTCGACGCATGCCCGGACGCACGTTCCTCCAGATCCCCGGCCCGACGCTCGTGCCCGAGCGGATCGTCCGCGCGATGTCGCAGCCGATCATCGACCACCGCGGACCGAAGTTCGCCGCGCTCGTCGAGGCGTGCCTCGAGGGGCTCCAGGGCGTCTTCAAGACGCGGAGCGGCCACGTCATCCTCTACCCGGGCTCGGGCACCGGCGCGTGGGAAGCGGCGCTCGTCAACACGCTGTCGCCGGGCGACCGCGTGCTCGCCGTCGTCAACGGTCACTTCTCGACGGGCTTCGCCCGCACCGCCGAGGCGTACGGGATCGACGTCGAGCGCATCGAGGTGGACTACGGCGCGGGCGTGCCGGTCGACGAGGTCGAGCGGCGCCTCAAGGCGGACGCGGCTCACCAGCTGAGGGCCCTCCTCGTCGTCCACAACGAGACCTCGACGGGTGTCACGTCGAACATCGCCGCCGTCCGGGCCGCGCTGAACCGCGCGAAGCATCCGGCGCTCCTCCTCGTGGACACCGTCTCCTCGCTCGCGTCGATCGACTTCCGCTTCGACGAGTGGGGCGTGGACGTCGCGCTCACGGGGCCGCAGAAGGGCCTCATGCTGCCGCCCGGCATGGCGATCCTCGCGGCCAGCGAGAAGGCGATCAGCGCCGCCGAGAAGGCGCGCTGCCCGCGCGCCTATTGGGACTGGAAACCCGTCCTCGAGCGGAACAAGCGCGGCGAGTATCCCTACACGCCGGCGACCGCGCTCCTCTTCGGCCTCGAGGAGGCGCTCCGCATGCTGAACGAGGAAGGGCTCGAGAAGGTCTTCAAGCGCCACGCGCGGCTCGCCGAAGCCTGCCGCCGCGCGATGAAGGCGCTCGGGCTCGAGCTCCTCTGCCGGAACCCCGCGGAATACTCGAACACGCTGACCGCGGTCGTCATGCCGAAGGGCTTCGATTCCGACGAGCTGATCCGTCTCGCCTACCGGAGGCTCGAGCTCTCGCTCGGCGTCGGCCTCGGCGCCGTCAAGGGCAAGGTCTTCCGCATCGGCCACCTCGGGAGCCTCAACGAGCTCGACCTGCTCGGAGGCCTCGCGGGCGTGGAGATGATGCTGAAGGAGCTCGGTGTGCCGGTGAAGCTCGGCGCCGGGCTCGGCGCCGCCCAGGAGTTCCTGCTCGGCCGCTAGCGCGGCGGCGACCGCTGCAGGTTCTTCTGCTGGATGCCGCCGTACACGTCGTAGCCGAGGTCGGGGCGGCGCGGCATCGGCCGGGTCTCGCCGCGGATGAACTGCTGGCCGCGCCGGACCAGCTCGAACGCGGCGGCGGCGCGCTCGGCCTCGCTCACGCTCGCGGGGTCCTGCGCGGGCGGCGGAACGATCGGGCGGCCGACCTTCGCCTCGGGGGACACCTCGCCACGCCGGATCTCGACGGGCACGCGGCCGGGCTCGCGCGCGGGATCGCTCTGCGCCGCCGCGAGCGCGGGCAGCGCCAGGAGGACGAGGAGCGCGCCGGCGGTCCGTCTCATGCTCGGATACTCAGAGCCTACACCCGGGGATAGTGCGCCGCGAGCGCCGCCCCGACCTCCTCGATCGCGCCGCGGATCGCCTCGCGCGGCGCTCCCGCGCGGAGCTTGTCCACCATGCGGTCGCGGACGCCGTGCCAGTGGCCCGGGCCGACGCGCCCGTGGATCCCGCCGTCGCCGACGACGGCGAGCTTCCGGTCCCCGAGTGCTAAGTAGATCAGGACGCCGTGACGCTCGGCGGCCCGGTGCATGCCGAGCTTCACGAAGACGTGCCGCGCCCGGGTGAGCGGGTCGGGGGTGCGCCGGAAGAGCCGGCGCGGGACGCGGCGCTCGACGTGGACGCGGATCTCCGCCGACGTCCGAGATTCGGCCCGCACGATCGCGTCGGTGATCGCGACGAAGTCCGCCTCGGAGAGGAACCGCCGCGCCCATCGCGGGTGGCGCGCCATCACCAGTCCCCGCTCGCGCCGCCGCCGCCGGACCAGCCGCCGCCCCCCGAGAACCCGCCGCCTCCCCCGGACCAGCC
>WNFH01001313.1_pt1 | contig 16757 bp, 14 predicted proteins | sample 5400411 | NCBI WGS metagenome assembly WNFH01 (sample SAMN13153347, study PRJNA577476) | soil metagenome | isolation source: 200 cm saprolite under Douglas fir tree site 2 hole 3 | place: USA:California | collected 2015-04-18
GATTTGGAAAAGATGGTCGAGACCTCCGACGAATGGATCATGGAGCGCACCGGCATCCGTGAGCGGCATATCGTCGATCAGGGCGTCGCGACCAGCGATCTCGCGGTCGAGGCAGCCAAGCAGGCGCTGGTGGAGCGCGGTCTGGCGCCCAGCGACTTGGACGCGATCATGGTAGCCACGGTCACGCCCGACATGCTCTTTCCCTCCACGGCCTGTCTGGTGCAGCACAAGTTGGGGGCAAAAGGAGCTTGGGGAGTTGATCTCTCAGCAGCCTGCTCGGCGTTTCTGTATGCGCTGCAGACGGGAGCGCAGTTCATCGCCACCGGCGCTCACAAGAAAGTTATGGTGATTGGCGCCGACGTGATGTCTTCGATCATCGATTATACCGACCGCGCCACCTGCGTGATCTTCGGCGACGGTGCTGGCGCAGTGATCCTTGAACCGGCGGACGATGACTCGCTGGGCATGATCGATTTTATACACGAAGTTGACGGTTCGGGCGCATGCTCTCTGTACATGCCCGGCGGCGGGAGCCTCCATCCTTCCACCCACGAGACAGTTGACAAGCGGATGCACTACGTTCATCAGGATGGGCAGGCAGTTTTCAAGTTTGCGGTGCGGAAGCAGACCGAGCTATGCGAGAAGATCCTGCAGCGAAACGGGCTGAAAGGCAGCGATATTGATGCTTTCATTCCCCATCAGGCCAACCGGCGCATCATCACAGCTACGGCGGACCGCCTCGGCTTGAAGCCGGAAAGCGTGATCATCAACATCGACCGCTACGGCAATACGACCGCCGGAACCATCCCGCTGGCCATGGAAACCGCACGTCAGGAAGGCAGGCTGAAGAAGGGTGATATGGTGCTGCTGGCGGCAGTGGGCGCGGGATTCACCGTGGGCGTGACGCTGCTGCGTTGGGCATACTAGAGGTCGTCGAACGCCCACTTCTTCCTATCCGCTTTTCTGCTGCTCGAAGGGTTTCTGCAAATACTTTCGAGCTTCCCCCAGGGCGCCTTGCGTATTGTCATTGGTTTGCAAGGCCTGGCGGTATTCGTTGGTGGCCCGCTCACGTTGACCCGTGATATCGAAAATATTGCCCAGCCGGATGTGACTCCAGACCTCGGTCCAGCGCGGATCGCCGTCGCCATTGAGGCACTCCCGGTAGGCGTTGGCTGCAGCTTGGTAGTTGTGTTGCAGAAAGAACACCTCAGCCACGCGATAATGGGCGAGCGAACTGTTTTTGTTGACCTCGAGTGCTTTGTTGAACTCGAGAAGGGAGCCGGCCAGGTCGCCCTGTTGCACCAACGCCTGGCCCCGTAGGATGGAAGCCCGCAGCTTGACGTCGGTGGAGTTCTTCAGCACACGGTTGTCGGGATCGACCACGATGTGACGCGGCTTGCCGAAAGTTTCCACCGTAAACGGCGAATTCGTGCCCACAACCTCCACCCGCTTTTCTTCGCTCTTGCCATTGGTGTCAATTTTCAGTTGCACCGGCATGCGGAACAGGTCGAGATCCTGCGAAATTTGGCCCACAACGCGGAATCCCTTGTTATTGCCCAGGCGATAGATGGTGTACTTGGTCTTGAATTCGGGGGCGCCGGTGGAGTCGAGCCACTGGGAAAAGAACCAGGTTAGCTTGTCGCCATAGTTCTGTTCTGTAATGGCGCGGAAATCGTCCAATGAAGCAGATTTGCCCTCGTACTTTGCGAAGAAGGCGCGCATGGTGCGATCGTACTTCTCGTCTCCAATTACCCAGCGCAACATGTGCAGGATCATTGCGCCTTTATCGGTCACCAAGGACTGGAATTCTGTCGAGAAGGGATCGAGCTTGCCGGCGCTCGAAAGCGGCACCGTGTCGTAAGCCAGCGCGCCGACCGACATATCCTTCACTGCTTCTTCAAGACCGGCGGACCCGGCCGCGTTCTCCACATAGCGGGCTTCGGAATAACGGGCAAAGCCATCACTGAGCCACCAGTCATCGCGCGAGCTGGGACTGACGGAGACCCCCCACCACTGGTGCGCGATGGTGTTTGCCAGCAAACGATAGTTGACCTTGTCGCTGATGGCGCGGCCGGCGATGGCGGCGATTTCCGGCGCCCAGGCGGCTGGCACCGTATCGTCCGGAATCTCCACAACTTTCAAGGTGGGGGCGGGGACGGGCCCGTACAAGGTCACGTAATAAACGAATTCTTTGACGGCGGTTTCCGCGTAGGTGGCTCCCAGATTCTGGTGAGCCGGCTTGAAGAACAGGTGCAGGTCGAGGCCGCCCTCGTTGCTTTTGAATTCCTGGAACTGCCCGGCAACGATAGTTCCCGGGAAGCTGGGCTTGTCCCAGACGAAGGTGTAGGTCTTAAGCGGCAATCCCCCTGCCGTGCCCTTCTTCGGCGGTGTGTTGCTGACGGTTTCGCGCCCGCTGCCGATCACCACCATGTGCGCGGGCACGGTGATGCTGATCGTAGCCGTAAAGCGGTTGATGCCGTATGCATTCACCGGAAACCAGCGGGCGGCGTAGAGCAGATAGCTGGTGTCGTCGCCGATGGAGGCCAGCTTCAGTCCCTGCACCGGGCTGTCGTCGGCGGACTCGATCACGCCTTCGTATTCGAAAGTCAGGGTGGTCGAAGCGTCCTTGGGGAGCCCGCTGGGCAGCTGCACCCGGACGGTGGAATCCTGCGTGACTCGTTCGGCGGACAGGGTCTTGCCGGCGGCATCGAGCACCTTGGTCAGCCGCAAGCCGTTATGCAGATCAAACGTCGCGATGTTGAGATTTTCCAGCGCGGTGAACTTCACTTTGGTGCGGGCTGTGATCTTATGGACGTGCGGGCTGAGTTCGGCCTCGATCTGGTAGTCGTCCACCTGGAGGCGCATCTTCTCCGCCGCCCAGGTGGGTAACGAGATCAACAAAAACAAGAGGGCAAGAAAGATGTTAAGCGTCCGAGGCTGGCGCCGAGGTTGAAAGAGCATCAAAAACCGTCTCCTGGAAGGTTCTACTGCTCTGTAAGATGAAGATTGTTACGCAAAAGATGCTGGCAGGACAAGGTTCGGGCGCATTGCTGCGAAAGATGGCTGCTGTACCACATTTCTGTAGCGCTGACGTCTCGCCGGCTGACCCGGGGGTATTCCCTCGACTTCGCTGAGGGCAGGCTTTGCCTCGGATGTGGCGTGGGCGAAGGTGCGGGCGAGATGCCCGCGCGCCTGCTGGCGGGACCCGCGCTGCACGGCCAAGCGTTACTCGCTACGGACTGGTCAGAGACCCGTCCCCACATGCTCTCTGCGCAGCAATCCCAGAATTGCCTCCGCGGCGCGGTCGGCAGGGTGGAGTTCCTCTCGATCTGGGCCGCGCAGACCGCTTTTCACCCCGGCCAACCCCGCGATCATTTTGCTGCGCGCCGGACCATCGGGAAGAATTTCGTTGAGCCGTGCGACCACGTTTTCCGCCGTGAAATCCTGCTGCACCAGTTCTGGAACAATCTCTTCTCCAGCAATCAAATTCACCATGGCGAAGTGTGAAACCTTGACGCGGGGACGACCCAGAAAATAAGTGAGCGGGGAAACCCGGTAGACCATCACGAATGGTGTGCCGATGATGGCGGCTTCTACCGTGGCTGTGCCGCTGGCAATGATTCCTGCGCGGGACTGGGCCAGCGCAGGCAGGGCCTCGGGGACAAGACGAATGGAACCTCGTATGCCAATCAGCGATTCGAGGAAGCCGCGGCCGAGCGTGGGCGCGACCGGAAGCAGAAATTCATATGCAGAGCCGAGCTTCGTGGACGATTCCAGCATCGTAGGCAGATTCATGCGCACTTCTTTGACGCGGCTGCCGGGCATAAGCGTGATCCAGGATTTGGCCGCATCCAACTTGTGCTGGGCCGCGTATTCGGCACGATCAATTGCGGGTTGCGGGAGATCGGCGAGGGGATGACCAACAAAAGTCGCATCAACGCCGCGGTCGCGGTAGAACTTCTCTTCGAAGGGGAAAATCACCAGCGCCTTCGTAACGTATTTCCGCAGCAAGCGCACGCGCCCCCGGCGCCAGGCCCAGAACTGTGGACACACGTAATAGACGACGGGGATTCCGCGTTTGTGCATCTGGCGGGCCACGCGCCAGTTGAAAGCAGGCGAATCGATGACGACGGCAAGATCGGGCTTTCTTCTGTCGGCTTCGGCGATCAGCTTGTGGAATAGACCCCAGATTTTGGGCAGATGGCTGAGGATTTCGGTGATGCCGACGACGGAGAGGTCTTTTGCGTCCACCACCGTGGCGCACCCCGCGGCCCGCATGCGGTCTCCGCCCACGCCGAAGAATTCGAGCTGCTGAGATTGCGGGTCAGCCTGTACGAATGAGGCTTGGGCGCCCCCGCCCCCGTGGGTTGCCGCCGACGAGCTACGCTCGGCGTGGACGGGCGAGGCGCCCGTCCCCACACAAGCATAGCTGAGTGTGCGGCGCAGCGCTTCGATGAGCTGTGCGCCGTACATTTCACCGGAAGCTTCCCCGGCGGAGATCAGGATTCGCACGCGTGACATTGTAAAAGGAAATCCTCAACCACGAAGGACACGAAGTAACACGAAGGATTCTGGCTTTGTCTACCTTAATCGTCCGCGCTGGCGGTGACCTGCGGTCCGGCGGCGGGAATCTCCTGGTCCTTGTACTGGAGCTGGTAGAGCTTCCAGTAGATCCCGCGCTGGGCGAGGAGTTGCTGGTGGGTGCCCATCTCGCGGACCTGGCCCTTGTGCATGACGATGATCTTGTCGGCGCGCTGCACGGTCGAAAGCCGGTGGGCGATCACGACCGAGGTACGGCCCTCGACCATGTGGTCGAGCGCGTCGCGCACCCGAAATTCAGTTTCGGTGTCCACGCTGGAAGTGGCTTCATCGAGGATGAGGATCTTGGGATCATGCGCCAGAGCGCGGGCAAACGAGATGAGCTGCTTCTGGCCGGTAGAAAGCGTCGAGCCCCGCTCGTGAACCTCTTCCTTGAAGCCGCGCGGCAGAGTGCGGATGAAATCGGCGAGGTTCACGTCTTCGGCGGCTTGTTCGACGTCCGCATCTTCGATCCCCTCCGTGCCTAGGCGAATATTGCCCTCGACCGTGCCGGTGAACAGAAACGGATCCTGCAGCACCACGCCGAAGCGGCGGCGGAGGTCGGTGAGATCCATTTCCTTTACATCAACGCCATCGATTTTGATAGCGCCTTTTTGCACGTCATAGAAGCGCATCAGGAGCGAGATGATCGTAGTCTTGCCGGCGCCGGTGTGGCCGACGATGGCGACGGTCTGGCCGGGTTGGATGGCGAAGGAGACATCGCGCAAGACCCAGTCGGGCTCGGTTGCTCCGGATGCGACCGCCGGGCTGCGCTCGACCTGCACGGATCGGAGACCCATCCCCACATGGTCATTGCCAGTTTCGATCGGGATGTTACGGTACGCGAACCACACGTGGTCGAACTCGATGCGGCCGGGGCCTTGGGGCGTTTTCGTGACGCCGGGTGAGGTGATTTCCACCGGCGCATCCAGGAGCTTGAAGACGCGTTCGCTCGACGCCATGGCCGATTGCAGAATGTTGTATTTTTCGCTGAGGTCCTGGATCGGGCGGAAGAAGCGCTGCGCGTACTGCATGAAAGCGACCAGAACGCCGAGGGTGGCCGTACCGCGAATGACGTCATTTCCACCGAACCAGATCACACAGGCGATGGCCGTCGCCGAGAGGATTTCCACCACCGGGTAATAGACCGCGTGGGCCATGATGGCGTCTTTGAAGGCGTCCATGTGGGTGGCGTTGACGACGGAGAACTTGTCGAAGGCGCGCTTCTCGCGGTTGAAGAGCTGCAGCACCACCATGCCGCTGACATGCTCCTGCAGGTAGGCGTTGATGCGGGCGATGGCCACGCGAATGCGCCGGTAGGAATCCCGCACCTTGTCGCGGAAAATCTTGGTGGCGATGGCGATCAGTGGCAGGACGGCGAAGGTGATCAGCGCCAGCTTCCACTTCATGTGCAGCATGATCGCGATGATTCCCGCGAGCACGAAGACGTCTTCGAAGACCGAGACCACGCCGGCGGTGAACATCTCGTTCAGTGCGTCGACGTCGGTGGTGACGCGGGTAACCAGCCGGCCAACCGGGTTCTTGTCGTAGAAGCCAATGTGCATGCGCTGCAGGTGGCGGAAGATCTGGCTGCGCAAGTCGAACATGACTTTCTGGCCAGTCCATTGCATGAAGTAGGTCTGCAGGAACTCAAGGAAGAAGCTGAAGCTGAGCAGGCCAACGTAAAGGGCGGCGATCTGGGCGATGCCGACCAGCGGTCTGTTGCTCAGGAAAAAATCGAATAGCGAGCGCTGCCCGGGAACTCTCACCAGGTAGCGGTCCACGGCAATTTTGGTGAGATAGGGGCCAAGGACGTCAGCCCCGGATTTGAGGATGATGGCGCCGAGGGCGACTCCCGTCTGCCATTTATAGGGTCGCAGATAGGTGAGCAACCGCTTCATCAACCGGCTGTCATAGGCTTTGCCGAGTACTTCCTCTTCGTGGAGGGCCATTGCTCGCTAGGTAAAAGATACCCTAAATAGATGGGGATGGGGGCGGGGACGATGGAAAAGCTTTGGGCGTGCCGCTTCAGGTGTTTCTTGCACAGCTCAGGCGATCTTCCGCAGCACCAGCGCCGAGTTCTTCGACCCGAAGCCCACGCAGTTGCAAATGGCGTGCTCGATTTGGGCGTGGCGGCCAAGGTCAGGGACGTAATCCAGATCACACTCGGGGTCGGGGACGTCGAGATTAATCGTGGGAGGAATTTCGCCGTGCTCCATGGCAACCAGAGTAGCGGCGAGACCGGCGGAGCCGCAGGCGCCTTGGGTGTGTCCAATCTGCGATTTCAGCGCAGACATGGGAATCTTGCGTGCGTGCTCGCCGAGGGCCAGTTTGAGGGCACGGGTTTCGACGCGATCATTCATCTCGGTCGAAGTGCCGTGCAAATTCACGTACTGGATATCTTCCGGCGCGAGACCGGCTTCTTCAAGAGCGAGAGTAATGGCGCGGGCCGGCTCCTCCGGCGAATCACTCATGCGCACGCGGTGAAAGGCCTCGCAGGTGGAGGCGTATCCGGCGATCTCGGCGTAGATGCGTGCGCCGCGGGCCAGGGCATGCTCGTAATCTTCGAGGATGAACATCCAGGAGCCTTCGGCGATCACGAAGCCGTCGCGGTCGGCGGAAAAAGGGCGCGAGGCGCGCTCGGGAGCCTGGTTCCACGACTGTGTGAGTGCCCGGAGCAGCGTGTAGCCCTTGATAATCCCCGGGGTGATGGGTGCATCCACGCCGCCCACAAGAAACAGAGGCTGCACGCCGGCCTGGATATGCTGGTAGGCGTAACCGATGGCATCAGTCGAGGAAGTGCAGCCGGCGGTGACCACGTGGCTGTAGCCGCGGAATCCGAAGCGCATACTGATTTCGCTGGGAATCGTCCCCATGGTTCCGCTGGGGATGCAGAAGAGGCTCACTTGCTTCACATGTCCCGAGTGCCATAGGCGGTATTGCTCCTCGGAGAATTCCTGCGCGCCGCCGCCCGTTCCCAGGATCACGCCGATCTCGCGCTTTTCTTCCATGGACATGGCGGCGGGATCGAGGCCAGCGTCTCGGATCGCTTCCAGGGAGGCGGCGAGAGCCAGCGGCACGACGCGCGACACGTGCTTGCGCTCGCGGGCATCCACCCAGGCTAGTTCGTCGAAGTCGGGAATTTCGCCGGCGATATGCACGGGGAGCTCGGAGGCATCGAAACGTGAGATGCGTTTCACGCCGGATTTCCCTGCTAGAATAGCGCGGCAGAAGGCTTCCTTGCCTATGCCATTCGGGCTGACTACGCCGATTCCGGTGATGACGACACGAGGGAGCATGTGATTTTGCGTCGGCTAATGCCGCGCTTTCATAAAGACTGAACGCGGGCCTGAAAGCCTGTTCTTCCACTGCTAGTGTTGCGATACCTTCTCACTCAGATGCCCAGCCTCACCGCGAAGTTACCGCAAAGTGGGATAATCGAACGCAATGCCTCTGGGCCTTTACATCTCGGTGCCGTTCTGCCGCAGCAAGTGCAGCTACTGTAACTTCGCCTCCGATGTCTTTTCCCGCGCTGTCTTTCAGCGCTACGTGGATCGTGTGTGCGCCGACATCAAGAACGCATCGCGCACGGCTGAGCAAATGGCCGGACGTTTCGAGCGAACCGTGGATTCCGTGTACCTGGGCGGTGGAACACCCACGATATTGGATATAACCCAATTGGAGAGGCTGTTTGTCACGATTTCGCAAAATCTTGAGCTCCTGCCCGATACGGAAATCACTGTAGAATGCGCTCCTGGCACGCTGACCCCAGCCGTGCTCGAAGCTTTGCAGCGCTGTGAGGTAAACCGCGTGAGCTTGGGCGTGCAGTCATTCGTTGACAGCGAAGCTGCGTCTGTCGGGCGTCTGCACAGGCGGGCGACGGTGGTGGATGATATCGCACGCCTGCGCGCCGCCGGGATTTCCAACGTCAACATTGATCTCATCGCCGGGCTACCGCACCAGACTCAAGAGAGCTGGGAGTTTTCCCTGGCGGAGTCCCTTGCTTCCGGCGTGCCCCACGCCAGCGTATACATGCTGGAGGTGGACGAGGACTCCCGGCTCGGCCGCGAACTGATTGCGGGCGGTACAAGATACCACGCGCACTTCGTTCCCGACGAGGATGTCACGGCCGATTTGTATGAGATCGCTTGCGAACGCTTCGATAGGGCGGGCTTACGCCAGTACGAAATTTCCAACTTTGCGCGCCTGGGACACGAGTCGCGCCACAACCTGAAATACTGGACGCGGCAGCCGTATCTGGGCTTTGGCGTGGATGCGCACTCGATGCTGGAGGCGGATGGGGATTTCGCGCACAGGCGAGGGTGCGAGGCGCACAGAGGAGGGCACGACGTTGTGCACATTAGGGACCACAACCTGACGCACACGGGAGGGCGCGACTTCAGGCGTGCCGATACGGCGCATAACAACGGCGGGGGCTTTAGCCCCTGTGGGTCCGAGGTCGAAAGTATCCGCATCGCTACGCCGGACTCTCTCGATGAATACCTGGCTGCCGGGCCGATCAAGAGAACTCCAGTTACGCGGCAGGCAGCGTTGGAGGAGACCCTCTTCCTCGGGCTGCGCCTGACGAAGGGAGTGGACCTGACGCAAGTGGTGGCGGAATTTGGGAAGGAGTCCGTTGACGGCTACGCGAGGACAATTGCGGAACTAGTGGAGGCGAAGCTACTCGAACGGCACGGGAATGTAATCCGGCTCACGCCGCGCGGGCGGCTGCTCTCGAATGAAGTGTTTGGGAGATTTATTTCCGTCACGCAAGAAGTAGCGTAGCTCGCACGAGAAAACGAGGTATAATGCCGCGCTCCGCATCGGCTTCTGGACACGTGAGGTGTTCCATGGGTCTGTACTCGCATTACGATGGTGCGCACACCCATCCCGTAAACCGCGCCCTGCACATGATCGCTATTCCCCTTGGCCTCTCCTCGGTTATCGTCGTGTGGTTCCATTGGATCATTGGCCTGTTGCTGATTCCGGCGGCGTTCGCGCTGGCATGGCTCGGCCATCTGGTCGAAGGCAACCAACCAGCGTTCCTCAGCAACCCTGCCCACGTCTTGGTAGCTCCAGTCTGGGTGGTGCGCAAGATCTTTGGTGCGGGCGAAAAGAAATCGGCTTAGAGATTCAGCCTTGGGGAATCGCGCCCATGCGACTTACAAACAAAGTTCTAATCATGCTGTTCTATTGCTTTTGATGGTCTCACGCAATGGCAGCGCCGCAGCCGGGTAGTGGTGCTTTCCACACTAAGACCCCACTACCCCGCAGCCGGTTCCGAAAAATCGCGGCGGTCTGAACGGCGGCGACTGGTTCCTGTATGTGACTGGCAACCGGTCGGTCGGTTCCGTCTATTAAACGATTCAAGCTCCAACGGTAACTTTCCCTCACCATACTACTGTGTTTTAATCAAAAGTTCCGCATCGACGCAGGGAACGCATGGCTCGTGCTGCGATGCGTGGGCGAGCCGGGGGAACTTTGGATTTCCAACTGAACGAGGAACAGCTTCAACTAAAAAAAAGCGTGCGCGAGTTTGCCGAGCGCGAGATCGCTCCCAACGTCATGAAATGGGACGAAGCGGGCGAGTTCCCGCTGGCCACCGTGAAGGAACTGGGCAAGTTGGGCATGCTGGGCACGATTTTTCCGCCGGAACACGGTGGGGCGGGGATGGGTTACGTCGAGTACGTGACAGCCATCGAGGAACTCTCCCGCGTGGACGGTTCGGTCGGCCTGATTGTGGCCGCGCACACCTCGTTGTGCTCGAATCATATTTTTCTTTTCGGCAGCGAAGCCCAGAAGAAGAAGTACGTCAGCAAGCTGGCCACAGCCGAGTACCTTGGCGCATGGGGCTTGACTGAGCCGTCCTCCGGATCGGATGCCGGCAGCGCCCGCATGACCGCGGTGAGGACGAAGGCCGGATGGATGCTCAACGGGACCAAGACGTTCTGTACCAACGGCCACTATGCCGACGTCGTTGTGGCGATCGCGGTGACCGACCGCGCCGCGCATACACATGGACTCTCGGCGTTCATCGTTGAAAAGGGCCACAAGGGATTTCGTGCGGGCAAGAAAGAAAACAAGCTGGGCATGCGGGCCAGCGACACGGCCGAGCTGATTTTCGAAGACTGCGTTATTCCCGCGGAGAACCTCCTGGGCAAAGAAGGCGACGGATTCATTGACGCCATGCAGGTGCTCGATGGCGGTCGCATTTCGATCGCAGCGCTGGCGCTGGGCATGGCCGAGGGCGCGTATGAGGCGGCGCTGAAGTATTCCAAGCAGCGCAAGCAGTTCGGCAAAGCCATCAGCGACTTTCAGGCCATCCAATGGAAGCTGGCCGATATGGCGACAGAGATCGAAGCGGCGAAGCTGCTGACGTTGCGCGCGGCGGCGATGAAAGATGCGGGGATGAAGACGACTCAGGAGTCGTCCATGGCAAAGCTGTATGCCAGCGAAGTGGCGGTCCGATGCGCCAATGAGGGCGTGCAAATCCACGGCGGGTATGGGTTCATCAAGGACTACCCCGCGGAGAAGTTCTATCGCGACGTGAAGCTGTGCACCATCGGCGAAGGGACAAGCGAGATCCAGCGCCTGGTGATTGCCCGGCAGTTGTTGAAGGACTAGGGCTGGGCGTCTAGCTTCTGGCTCTCAGCCAAACCTGCCAAACGAACAATCCCAAGTATCTTGCGGCCAGCGGTCTGTAAGCTGGTCTGCAAGTTCTCAGATCAATCCGTCCCCGCTCAGTTCGGCCTACTCTACATCCGGAGATGCTGCCAAGCAATTGGGGGCATTTGTCTTCGATTTGTCCCGCCCCTGTTTTACACTGAACAGTTTGAGTCAAGACACCCAAGCTTTGGTTGAGCAGTTGCGGGCAGGCGATTCGCGGGCGCTCGCGCGGGTCATCAGCGCCGTCGAAAACCGCACCCCGGGATGGTCGGAGTTGCTGAAGGCCCTGTTCCCACACACCGGCCGTGCGCGCATTCTTGGGCTGACCGGCGCGCCGGGCGCAGGCAAGAGCACGCTGGTGGATCAGCTCGCCCGGCTCTATAGAAAAGAAAACCGCACAGTGGGGATTATTGCCGTCGATCCGACCAGTCCCTACACTGGCGGGGCGATCCTGGGCGACCGCATCCGCATGCAGGAACATTTCTCCGACCCGGGGATTTACATTCGCAGCATGGCCACGCGGGGCTCGCTGGGCGGGCTGGCGCGGACCACGGCGGACGTCGCTACGGTGCTCGATGCCTCGGGGCGCGATCTGGTCATGATCGAGACAGTCGGAGTCGGCCAGGACGAGGTCGACATTGTGCGCCTGGCCGACATCACCGTTGTCATCCTGGTTCCGGGCATGGGTGACGATGTGCAGATCATCAAAGCGGGCATCATGGAGATCGCCGATATTTTCGTGATCAACAAGAGCGACCGCGAAGGGGCGGAGCGCGTGGAGCGTGAAATCCGCGCCCTGCAATCGTTGGCGACGCGCACTGACAATTGGACGCCCCCGATTGTGAAAACGGTGGCGACCGAGGGAAGGGGAATCCAGGAACTGGCCACGGCTATTGGCGAGTATGAAGCTTATCTGCAAGAGGAAAACTTGGTCCTCAAGCGTAATATTCAGAACTGGCAGGAACGGCTGATCGAGATGCTGCGCGACGCGCTGCTGGAGAAAGCACGCCAGCAGATAGGAGACGGAAACGTGGCCCGTTACGCGGCCGAAGTCGCCGAGCACAAACGCGATCCGTATACCCTGGTGGAGGAAATTGTCAGCAAAATGGGACAGAGCTGAGTTAAATCGATGGAGCGACGGGCGTCCACGCCCGTCCTGTTCGGACCCGCCCGGGCGATGACGCCCGTGCCTCTATCGAAGTGGATTGGAAGAGAATGGATGTTTACCATTGACCATCTCGGAATCGCAGTGAAGTCGCTGTCCGCGGCGAAGGCCATCTATGAGAAGCTGGGACTGAACGTCTCGCCGGAAGAAATCATCGAGGCCGAACATGTCCGGCTGGTGATGGTGCCGGTGGGAGAGAGCCGTCTTGAGTTGCTGGAGCCGACCTCGGAGAATTCAGCCATCGCAAAATTTATCGCCAAGCGGGGCGAGGGCTTGCACCACGTTTCGCTGCGCGTGCCCGATCTCGCAGCGGCGGTCGAGAGGCTGAAGAAAGATGGTGTGCGGCTGATTTCAGAAGAAATCAAGGTCGGAGCTGGCGGTCATCGCTATGTGTTTGTGCATCCGTCGAGCGCGGGTGGCGTGCTGCTGGAACTGGTGGAGGCTGAGCACTAATTCAGACCAGCCACGGATTTTTCGCGGATCATGACGGATAAAAGCCAAAATAACCTTTGCTCGCACAGCATGCTCCTTCTCGCCGCTGACACTTCGGGCAAGCACGGCAGCATCGCGCTGGCGCACTGCGAGCCGGATGCAAGCTGTGCCGTGTTGGAGGTGGTCTCGCTCACCGGGGGGACGTTTTCCGCCCAACTCGTCCCGCAGATTGCGGCACTTCTCACCAAGCACGGCTTCAGCAAACGGGACATCGGCGCTTTTGCGGTGGCCTCAGGCCCAGGGTCGTTTACCGGCCTGCGGGTGGGCCTGGCCGCGGTCAAAGCGCTGGCGGAGATTCTGGGGAAGCCCCTAGCGGCGGTTTCACTGCTGGAAGCGGTGGCGATCACCGCCCGCTCGCGAGGCACGGTGATCGCGGCGCTGGATGCGGGACGAAGCGAAGTCTACGTGGGTGAATACGAGATCGGAGAGACCGCCACAGCCTTGAGTGAGCGCCTGTTGACGCGGGAGGAATTCCTGGCATCAGTTGGAGGGCGCACGCTAGTTACGCCCGACAAAAGCATCGCCGACTTGGCACGCGGCGCCGGGGTGCACGTTGAGGAGATTGCGCGCCCGCGCAGCGACGCGATCGCCCGGCTGGGATGGAAGAAGATTCTGGCTGGCGAAACGATCTCGCCGGAGGCACTGGAAGCGAATTACATCCGGCGGTCAGACGCGGAGATTTTCTCGAAGAGGAGCTCTTAGCTATTAGCTCTTGGCTCTTAGCTCAAGAACTGGAAACTCGAGAGACGAGAAACTTGAAACTGATTATCCGACCTGCCACTCCCGCTGACATTCCCGCCATGATGGCGTTGGAGAAGCATGCCGCCACCGCGTCACACTGGTCCGCGGCGCAGTATCAGACCGTGTTCGCCAGTTCTGGGCCCCGTCGTGTGGCGCTGCTTATCGAGGACGACGCCCGGATCGAGGGCTTCCTGGTCGCCCGCGGCCTCGATCGCGAATGGCAAATCGAGAACGTCGCCGTCGCCGGTCCAGCGCGGCGGCGGGGGCTGGGAACCCGTCTGCTGGGGGAGTTTCTCGATCTGGCGCGCCGGGAGGGCGGAGACGCGGTGTTCCTCGAAGTACGGGAGTCCAATCGGGCCGCCCGGAGGCTCTACGAGAAGTGGGCGTTCCAGGAGAGCGGTCAGCGCAACCGGTACTACCGCAATCCAGAGGAAGACGCACTCGTCTATCGGCTTTATTTTGGCTAATTTGCATCACAAATGGTGCATGTTGTGACAATTGGACATGACTTAATCTATGGAATTTTGGATTGAAGCTGCATACGTCGTGTGGTAGTTTGTAGACGTGAAAATCTCGTAGGAGGGTCTGCTGGATGCTAACTCCAAGGGACCAACTCCTGGCCAATCACGATGAATTCCGCAAGCTGGCACAGGAGCATACGCAGTACTCACAACGTCTCGACTCACTCACCCAGAAACGCTACCTCACAGAAGACGAAAAGCTGGAAGAAATACGGCTGAAAAAGCTGAAGCTGCGGCTCAAGGACCAGATGGAGTCGATTGAGCGGCAGTATCGGCAGGAAGTGCAGAACCAGGTCGCCTAATCGCCACCGTCCAATCGGGCGCGGCTCAGGCCGCGAACGGCTTGATATGCTCATCAGATGGCGCTCGTAAGCGCCTTTTTTATTGGTATTTAACACGAAAGGGAGGTTGGCTCTCCAAGCCTGCACTATAATTCTGTTGTCTCCCGATGGTACCTGACGGCTACTACTACGCACTTCCGTTAACGGGCGCTGCCGTCCTGCTGGGTTGGCTGGCCGCGCCTCCCTGGGCGTTCCCTCCATTGCTGCTGGCGGCCTTCTTCTTATGGTTTTTTCGCGACCCGGAGCGGCTGATCCCGAATACAGCAGGAGCGGTAGTCTCACCAGCCGATGGCAAAGTCACGGATGTGTCTACCGTCCTCGTGGATGGAATGCGGCGCACGCGCATCAGCATTTTTCTGAGCGTGTTTGATGTGCATGTAAACCGGTCTCCGGTGGCGGGCGTGATCCGCGATGTCCGGTACCAAGAAGGAAAGTTCCTCAACGCCATGGACGCGGCGTCAGCCGAGCACAATGAGCAGAATATTGTCACCGTGGAAGGCGGCGGACAGACGGTAGTATTCAAGCAGATCGCGGGGCTGCTGGCGCGGCGGATTGTGTTTAACAAGAAACCGGGCGACCGGGTGGAGCGGGGAGAGCGCGTGGGATTGATCAAATTCGGTTCGCGGGTGGACGTATTGCTGGACACCTCCGCCAGCCTGAGCATCAAAGCTGGAGACCATGTGAAGGGCGGAGCCAGCGTGCTGGCCTACCAGCGTCCTGAGCCCGAGCAACTGGCGGCGGTCGGGGCTGAACAGACCCGGCAGGGAGCACTTTGATGGAACCCGAAGTCCTGACGATCTCCAGGCGGCGCAAGGAGGATCAGTCCCGGCGACGGCTGCGCAAGGGCTTGTACATCCTGCCTTCACTGTTCACCTCGGCGAACATTGCCTTGGGGTACTACGCCATCCTGCAAGTGACGCACGGCACGGTCGCTGAACCATGGCATTTTGATTATGCGGCCAAAGCCATAGGGTTCGCGGTTGCGTTCGATGGCCTCGATGGCCGCATCGCGCGCATGACCAAGACCAGCAGTGATTTTGGCCGCGAGCTGGACTCGCTGGCCGATGTCATCACCTTTGGCGTCGCCCCGGCCTTGCTGGCCTGGATGTGGGGATTCCGCGTGTTGCCGACAGCGAGTATGGGCGAGTTGTCCACCAAGCTGGGGCAGTTCGGCGCCATCGCCAGCTTTCTGTTCCTGATGGCGGGAGCCAGCCGCCTGGCGCGCTTCAACATTACCACCAACCCGCAGCCGTCGAATCCGGGCCGTCCGGGGAAGAAGTATTTCGTGGGTATGCCGATTCCTGCGGGAGCCGGGGTCATCGCCGCCGTGGTGCATTTTTCCAAAGGCAACCCAATCCCATCGTGGTGGATCGCCAGCACCTGGCTGCTGACGATCGTGGCAGTCTCCTACCTCATGGTGAGCACCTGGCGGTTTTACAGCTTCAAGGACATTGATCTGCGTTCGCGGCAGCCGTTCCGGCTGGTGATTCTATTCGGATTGTTCTTTGCGGCCATTCGCTACTACTCGCACTGGGTGCTGTTTCTGATCGCATTGTTGTATATGTTCTCGGGCGTATTCTGGCGCTTGAAGTGGATTTTCCGGCGCAAGGGCAGCCCGCCGCCTCCTCCGTACAAGGAGGCGTCGCAAACCTCATGAGTTCGAATATCAAGTCCGCCACGGTGGCGCATACCGATCCCGCCCGCGGAGCCAACCTGTATCGGCTGGCTATTGTTGGCGCCGGCACGCTCAAGGGGAAGGAAGTCGCTGAGGTGCTCAGCGATCGTAATTTCCCCTCTCTGGATATCAAGCTGCTGGACGACGACGAATCGCTCGGGCAACTGGAGACACTGGGGGACGAGGTTACGTTCATTCAGAGTGTGCGCTCCGAACAGTTCGAAAACGTCGACTTTACCTTCTTTGCTTCCGACCAGGAGTGCACACGCAAAAACTGGAGGACCGCGCTGAGGGCAGGCAGCGCGATCGTGGATCTTTCCTTCACGCTGGAGGATGAGCCGGACGCAACCGTGCGCTCACCATGGATCGAACGGCAGTTAGGCCATATGCTGACGCCGGAATTGCAGCCTGGGCCGGCAGTTGTGGCCCATCCGGCCGCGGTGGTGCTGGCGCTCCTCCTGTTGCGGTCGCAGAAAGCCGGGCAGGTGAGGCGCGTAGTGGCGACCGTTTTCGAGCCTGCCTCTGAACATGGGCAGAAGGGAATGGATGAGATGCACGAGCAGACCGTGTACCTGCTT
>WNFH01001322.1_pt1 | contig 16724 bp, 16 predicted proteins | sample 5400411 | NCBI WGS metagenome assembly WNFH01 (sample SAMN13153347, study PRJNA577476) | soil metagenome | isolation source: 200 cm saprolite under Douglas fir tree site 2 hole 3 | place: USA:California | collected 2015-04-18
CGGGAGTGGGAGGCGCGCTCATGGATGGTCGACCACGGAAGATAAAGTATAAGACATTCGGCTGAGGTTTCGCTGCAAGTTACGAATCGTCGTGATCGTGTCCGGTTTCGTCGCGGTGCAGCGAGCCGCCAAATTGCACCTTGCCGAAACCGAAGCGCTCGCGGAGACGGTCTGTGGCGCTGGTGAGCTTTTCCAGTTTCGCGCGGCGCTCGGCGTCTAGCAAATCGAGTTGTTCACCGCCATGAGTAAATCCGCTGAGGCTGACTCCGAGCAGCCGGACCTTTCTTTTCACGTCCCGATGAATGCGAAACATTCCTTGAAACACGGCGAAAATATCGGAATCGAGCCGCGTCGGTTCGCCAAGTGTCTTGGAGCGCGTGTGCGTTTCGAAGCCAGCGTACCGAATCGTCAGTGTGAGCGTTCGCGCGGCAAGACCGGATTCGCGCAGGCGCTTGCAGGCTTTCTGCGAAAGATAGCTCAGCATGGCGGACAGCGCGTTTGAATCGTCCGTGTCCTCGCCAAACGTGTGATTGTGCGAGATGGATTTCGGTTCGGCGTCGATGACAAATTCGTAAGAATCGCCGCCGCGCGACTTGCGATAGAGCGCCGTCCCCCATTGGCCGAAGATGCTTTCGAGTTTTTCCTGTGGTATGGCCGCGATCTGTTCGACGGTTTCAATACCGAGGGCGCGAAGAGCGCGTTCCGTGACTTCGCCGATGCCTGGTATTTTTCTCACGGGCAGCGCCGCAAGGAATCGCTGTTCGCTGCCCGCCGGCACCCACACGAGCCCGCGCGGCTTGGCTTGGTCGGAAGCGACTTTGGCAACCAGGCGCGTCGCGGCAAGTCCGCCCGAACAAGGCAGTTCCGTCATGCGAGTGATCATTCGAAGCAGTTTGTCGGCCACCGCGAGTGGTGGCCCGTGCAACCGCTCGGTGCCGGCGAGATCGAGGTAGGCCTCGTCGATCGAAACCATTTCGACGATGGGAGAAAATTTCGCGAGAATACCCGCGACGCGGTCACTCCACTCCGCATATTTTGCATGATGCCCATCCAAGAAAATCGCGTGTGGACACAGTCTTCCTGCCGTTCGCAGCGGCATCGCGGAGTGAATGCCGTACTTGCGGGCTTCGTAGCTCGCCGCGGAAACGACACCGCGCTGGTCCGGGCGCCCACCAACGACCACCGGCTTGCCGCGAAGCTCGGGCCGATCGAGCAATTCCACGGAGACAAAGAACGCGTCCATGTCCACGTGGAGAATCGACGCCGTCGCCTCCGCGGACCGCTCGTCGAGCGGTCCGTGCTTGGCTCGGAATCGTGCGAGATCCGGCATGCCCCATAGCCTACGCTGGTGAATTGTTCCGGACAACATTTCCGATCGATTGTTCTCGAGCCCGGCGATGAAGACGACGCCTGCCTCGGAAGGCGGCCGTTACAACCGTTCGGCGGCGAGGACGCGGGGGATTCCGGCGAGGTCGTTGGTTACGCCTACGTTCGTCCAGCGTGGTCCGTCGAGAAGCGGCTGAACGGTGGGGAGGCTGTTGTGGCCGAGTTCGAGGACGAGAATACCGCTGGTTTTAAGGTGCGCGGCGCCTTGCGTGATGAGCTCGGCGTAAAGTTCGTAGCCTTCTTCGCCGCCGTAGAGGGCGAGTCCGGGTTCGTGATCGCGGACTTCGCGCATGAGCGTGGCGGCTTCGCGGCGGGCGATGTAGGGAGGGTTGCTGGCAATAACGTCCAGAAGAAGTGACTGGTGACTCTTGACTGGTGACTCGCTGAGCTCAGGATTCGAGCCTTTAGATTGAGGGGGCACGATATATCGCGCCCCTACAGTAGAAACTTTATCGAGCAAGCTGCATTCGAGAAAGTGAATGCGCTCGGAGAGGGAATGGCGGTTGGCGTTGCGTTTGGCGATGGCCAGGGCCGCCGATGAAATGTCGGTGGCGTAGATCGTCGCGCCGGGGAGTTCCTTGGCGAGAGCGATGGCGATGCAGCCGGAGCCGGTGCCGACATCGGCGATGCGCAAGCCTTCGCCGGTGAGGGTTTTTTTGCGGCCGGCACGGAGTTCTCGGAGGGCGAGACGGTCGAGCGCGACTTCAATGACATGCTCGGTTTCGGGGCGGGGAATCAGAACATCGGGTGTTACTTCAAATTCGAGGCCCCAAAATTCCTGTTTGCCGGTGAGGTGCTGCGTCGGCTCGCCATTCGCGCGCCGCGCAATCAGCGCGAAAAAGCGTCCGGCATCCGCGGTGGAGACTTGCTCCTCGGGATGGGCGTAGATCCAGGTGCGGTCGCGGCCCAACACATGCAGTAGCAACAGCTCCGCAGCAAGCGTGAAGGATGGCACGTGCGCATCGCGCAGCTGTGCCATGCCGTTCTTCAGTGCCGTGCGAACATCGATGTGCGATTCAGCGCAGCTCATGGGAGCTCGCGGCAAGAAAGGACCAAACGAATTAACGCAGAGGACACAACGAGCCAGAGAGCACAGAGAAGAAAAAACAGCAGAAATAAGAAAGAGATGAGCATGATCACCAAGAAGTGCTACATCACGCGCTAGCAAGCTCTTGTTCGAGTCGCTCGGCTTCGTAGTGGGAGACGAGGCCATCGACGAGCGGCCCGAGCTTGCCGTCCATGATTTCGGTCAACTGATAGAGCGTGAGGCCGATTCGGCCGTCGGTAACACGGTTCTGGGGGAAATTGTAGGTGCGGATTTTTTCGGAGCGGTCACCGGTCTTAATCTGCCCGCGGCGTTCGGCGGAGAGCGCGGCTTGCCGCTTCTCCTGTTCCTGCTCGTAGAGGCGCGCGCGGAGAACGCGCATAGCCTTGGCGCGGTTCTTGATTTGTGATTTTTCGTCCTGTTGCGACACGACCAGCCCGCTGGGAATGTGCGTGATGCGCACGGCGGAATAGGTGGTGTTGACTGACTGGCCGCCTGGGCCGGATGAGCAGAATGTGTCGATGCGCAAATCCTTCGGTTCGATCTTGATGTCGATCTCGTCGGCTTCTGGAAGAACTGCGACGGTTGCGGCGGAGGTATGCCTTCTACCTTGCTGCTCGGTTTCGGGAACGCGCTGGACGCGGTGCACGCCGCTTTCGTATTTCAATTTTGAATACACTTTGTTGCCCTGAATCGCGGCGACAACTTCTTTGAGGCCGCCGAGCGAAGACGGAGAGCTTTCGAGCACTTCGACTTTCCAGCCTTGCGTTTCCGCGTAACGCGAGTACATGCGGAAGAGTTCGGCGGCAAAAAGAGCGGCTTCATCGCCGCCGGTGCCGGCGCGAATTTCCACGATGACGCTTTTTTCGTCGAGGGGATCTTTGGGGAGTAGAAGGAGTTTTAGCTCCCGCTCCGCCGTTTCCTTGCGCGCAGTGAGCTCTTTTTCTTCTTCGTGCGCCATCTGCTTCATCTCGGCGTCTTCCGCTTCGATGAACATCTGGTGCGCTCCGGCAAGATCTTTCTCAATCTGTTTGAACTCGCGGTGCCTGGCAACGATTTCGCCGAGCTCGGATTGCTGCTTGGCGATCTTCTGGAAGCGTGAGGAGTCCGAGACGATTTCCGCGGAGGAAAGTTCCTGCGTGAGCTCGTCGTAGCGAGCGCCGAGCTGATCCAATTTTTCGGATAACGTTATTGTTGCCATGACAAATCCTCACAGAGAAATCGTAATTCGTGATTGGTGACGCGTGACGGGTAAATACAAGGAACGGCGCTCCGGCGTTGGAGCGATGAGAGAGTCAGCTAATAGAAGGCGGCAAACATCGATATGCTCTAAGCTAAGAATACCGCCGAATCCCAAATCACGCAACTCGAAGTATGGCCGGCGCCAGGGCTCTGCGACCATATCTACGCGAGAATGGCCTCAAAATGATCCGGATGTACGGCAAGGGACCTCAGACGTTGAGCGTAAGGGAAACGAGGTCCGGCCGCGTGGGTGGAGGAAGCGGCGGCAGCTTCGAGCGGTCAACCGGATGATAGAGGGTATCCCGTTCAACAGGGACGCGGCCGGCGGCGCGGATCAGGCGTTCGAGCTCGTTGCGCGGCGTAAACTCGGACGTTTTCGCGCCGGCGTCGTGGTAAATCTTTTCTTCCACAACGGTTCCGTCGAGGTCGTTCGCGCCGAAGCGCAGCGCAATCTGCGCGATGCTCGGCGAGAGCATGATCCAATACGCCTTGATGTGCTCGAAATTGTCGAGTATCAGCCGCGACGCGGCGATGTTGCGCAGATCGGCGTAACCGGTCGGCTTCGGAATGAAAGAGAGCGCGGTGTTGTCCGGATGAAAAGCAAGCGGGATAAACGCCACAAAGCCATGCGTCTCGTCCTGCAGCTCGCGCAGCTTGATGAGGTGATCGACGCGCTCTTCTTCCGTTTCCACGTGCCCGTAGAGCATCGTCGCGTTGGAACGCAGCCCGATTTCATGCGCCTGCCGCGCAATATTGAGCCACATCTGCCCGCTGACTTTGTGATCGCAGATAATCCTGCGCACGCGCGGATGAAAAATTTCCGCGCCTCCGCCGGGTAACGAATTGACACCCGCTTCTTTCAATTTGAGCAGCGTTTCCTTGGTCGACAGCTTCGCGATGCGCGCAAAGTAGCCCACCTCAACCATCGTGAATGCTTTCAAGTGCACGCCCGGGCAGCGCTGCTTCAGCCCGCGAATCATCTCCAGAGAATATTCGAACGGCAAATCCGGGTGCAGGCCTCCCACGATGTGGAACTCCAGCGCGCCTTCGCGTGCGCCCTGTTCGGCGCGGGCGTAAATCTCTTCCAGGGAGAAGTTGTACGCGCCCGGCGCGTTGGGGTCGCGGCCAAAGGCGCAGAGCTTGCAGTGAGCGACACAAATGTTGGTCGGATTGATGTGCCGGTTGACGTTGAAATAAGCCACGTTGCCGTGCTTTTTTTCGCGCACGTGATTCGCCAGCCAGCCAACAGCGAGCAAGTCCGGCGAGCGGTACAACGTGATGCCGTCATCGAAAGAAAGCCGCTCGCCGGCGAGCACTTTCTTCGCAGTCGGCTTCAACCGCTGATCGGTGATGGTAAGTTCGCTCATTATGAATCCATAGAAAGTTTCAAACGCGCCAAACCGCAGCCGCAGCGCCCCAGAACAGCAGGAACAACATACTAATATAGCCGTTCACGGTGAAAAACGCAGCGTCCAGCTTGCTCAGGTCATCCGCTTTGACAAGTGAATGCTCGTAACCCAGCAGAGACGCGACCACAGCGATGCCCGCCCACGCCGGCCACGGCAAACCAAAGCTGAACGCCAGCCACGCCAGAAGCGCGATCACCCCGATGTGCATCACCCGCGCGATCAGCAGGGCCTTGGCAATCCCGAATTTTTTGGGCACGGAAAAAAGTCCCGCGTGCTGATCGAACTCTATATCCTGGCAAGCATAGAGAACATCGAATCCGCCAACCCACAGCGTAACCGCGGCGCACAGGATAAGCATGCGCGGATCGAGGCCGCCCGTGATGGCGATCCATGCGGCGGCGGGCGAGATGCCTAGCGCAAATCCGAGAAAGAGATGCGACCAGTTCGTGAAGCGCTTGGTGAAGGAATAGAAAAACAGGATGGCGATGGCCAGCGGCGCCAGCTTCACAGCGAGAGGATTCAATTGCCACGCCGCGACAAAAAATACCGCCACCGCGACAACCGTGAAAAGCCAGGCAAATTGCAGCGTGAGCGCACCCGCAGGAAGCGCGCGCTGTTTTGTCCGCGGGTTTTCTCGATCGTAGCGGAGATCCGCAATGCGGTTCATGGTCATCGCCGCAGAGCGCGCCGCCACCATGGCGACGACAATCCACAAAATTTGGCGCAGCGAAGGCCAGCTATGATGCGTCGAACGCGCGGCCAGCAACGCGCCCGTCAACGCGAAGGGCAAAGCAAACACGGAGTGCTCGAACTTGATCATCTCGAGCACCGTGCGGATGCGATTCGTGCTCATCGGTAGAAAATAGAGTCGAACACAGCGTGCGCGGTGAACCCAGGCCGAAGCGGAGAATATGCCAGCGCGACACTGTGGACTCTGCGTTCTCGGTGATCTCTGTGTTGAAATCTTTTCATGCTTTTGCTTCCTTCGAAGCGGAATGACCCGTCCAGCGGTACATCTTTTCTTGCGGGAGTCCGATCTGCGCGAGCACGCGGCAAACGTATTGCGTGACAAGATCGTCGATCGTTTTCGGCTGGTGATAAAATGCCGGCACCGCGGGCATGATCACCGCGCCGGCTTGTTGCGCCCGCAGCATGTTTTCGAGATGAACGCGATTGACCGGCGTGTCACGAACACACAGAACCAGCTTGCGGCCTTCCTTCAGCATCACGTCCGCCGCTCGCGACACCAGATCGTCGCTCATGCCGTTGGCAATCGCCCCCAGCGTCCCCATCGAGCACGGAATGACCACCATGGAATCCACCGCGTAGCTCCCGGAAGCGATCGAAGCGCCCACGTCTTTGTTCGGCAGAACATCGATCTTCGCAACCGGATGGCCCAGAATGCGGCTCGGGAGTTGCTTCCCGTTGCCGGAATTGATGCCGAGCTCTTCCGCAAAGAGCCGCTGGCCGGCTTCCGTAACCACTAGATGAACACGGGCGACGCGCGGGTCCTCTTCGAGTAACAGCAGCATCTTTTGCGCCAGAATCGCCCCGCTGGCGCCGGTCACACCGATGGTGACAACCTGCTTTTGTGCGTCGGCCATTATTTCTGTACAGGTAGAATCAGTCTCGCAGCGGCGTCCGGGCAAGTCAAGCTAAGGCAATCGTCCTCTGCAATGATAGAATTCGCGGCGGCCGGAGAATATGAATCAAACTGAACTGCTGAAAATTCTGGAGGCTGTGAAGGCGGGCGAGCTTGCTCCGGACAAAGCCATCGAGCGCCTGAAGCATCTGCCATTTGAAGATCTCGGCTTTGCGAAGGTGGATCATCACCGCGCGCTGCGGCAAGGTTTTGCCGAAGTGGTTTTGGGCAAAGGAAAAACACCGCAGCAGGTGGCGGAAATTGTGCGCGCCATGCTGCGCAAGAAACATTCGCGGCACAACATCCTGGTGACCCGCGCCGACAAAAAGATTTTTGCCGCCGTAAAACGTGCCGGAGGAAAAGACGCGCGCAGCGCGAAGTTTCACGAGTTGTCAGGCGCAATTACCATCGAGCGCATCCAGGAAATCACCGGAAAAGGAACGATACTCGTGGTTTCCGCGGGGACAAGCGACATTCCGGTGGCGGAAGAAGCGCTTCTCACGGCGCGCATGATGGGCAACCGCGCCGAGCATCTCTATGACGTAGGCGTCGCCGGGATTCACCGCCTGCTCGAACATCGGGAAAAATTGACGCAGGCGCGTGTGATTATTTGTGTCGCGGGAATGGAAGGCGCGCTTCCCAGCGTCGTCGGCGGCCTCGTGGCGATACCGGTCATCGCGGTTCCCACCAGCGTCGGCTACGGCGCGAGCTTCGGCGGCGTCGCTGCGCTGCTCGGCATGCTCAATTCCTGCGCTTCCAACGTCACCGTCGTCAACATCGACAACGGTTTCGGCGCCGCCTGCGTCGCCTCCTGCATCAACCGGTTGTAGAGCAAGCTTTTCTCAAGGCTTCAGCAGAACTTTCATGACGCCGGGTTCTTGCGCGAAGGCGATGGCTTTTTGCGCGTCGGCAAGGGGAAAGGTGCAGGTGATGAGTGGGTGCGGATCGACCTTTCCCGAGCGCAAAAGCGCCAGCGCCTTGGCGAACGGCCCGCAGCGGGAACCGACAACTGTGATTTCCTTGACGACGATGGGCCAGGTTTCGACTGACGCTGCACCGTGGAACGTGGATTTCAGAACCAGCGTGCCCCGCGGCTCGGTCATGTGCTGCGCCAGAGTCAAGCCACTCGGCGAGCCGGTAGCTTCGACCATGAGAGGAAAGCTTTCTTTGATTCGGTTCAGATCGCCGGCGTCGCCGCTTACTTTTCTTGTTTGAATGCCTGCGCGGCGTGCGCGAGCGAGTTTTTCCTCGTGCTTGCCATACATCACCACGCGCGGAATGACAGTGCGTAACACGAGCGCGATCAACTGCGCGAGCTTGCCGTCGCCGAGGACGGCAGCGGCATGGAACTTTCTCACGTTTACCTGATCGAGGATTTCACAAGCAGCGGCGAGCGGTTCGACGAAGATGGCCTGTTCATCCGTGACGTTTTTCGGAACTGCGTACAGGTTTACCAGCGGCAAAGCCAGATATTCTGCAAACGCCCCATCGTGGTTCACGATCCCAAGGACTGTCCGGCGCGCGCAATGCGTTTTCAATCCACGGCGGCAGAAAGCGCAGACTGGTTTGAAGCCATAGCCCGTGCAAGAGACATTGATTTCCCCGCAGACTTTGCGGCCAAGCCACTTCTTCTTTATGGCTGCCGAAACGCCTCGTACCTCCTCGACCTCGCCGACAAACTCATGGCCCGGCGTGCCGCGGAATTTGTGGTAGCCGCGAAGAATTTCCACATCGGTGTTGCAGATACCCGCCAGCCGCACGCGAACCAGCGCCCACCCGGGCCGCAATTGCGGCAGTGGCTTCGAGGTTGCCTTCAGTTTTCTATTTTCCACGCGGCAGGAGAGCACGGGGCTGCCTAGCTCGTTTTCTTTTTATCTCTGTGGGATTGCGATCTTGCCGGCAGAGTCCTCCGGCCAGGTGCGGCCATCTTTTCAATCAGATCGAACTTGGCCTCCAGCCTCACCAGCCGGCGATCGAGGTCCGTGTAGCCTTCCGCCAAATGCTTCACTTGTGTCGTCAGCGCTTCCATCCGGTCTTCGATCAGTACGATCTTTCGGATGGCCGAAACGGCATCCCGCGCCCAGCTCACTTGCTGTTCCTGTGGTGTTTCAGAACGCGGTCAACGTACGCGATGGTTTCGTCCAGATTCTTGATCATTCGATCCGCGGCATGATTTGCCGTCTTGGCGAGGCCGCGCAATTCCGCCTCACTCTCTACCGGCAGGTCCAGGTACAAATCCACAGCATCGCGCACTTCTTGCGAGAAGGATTTTCCGCGCAGCTTCGCGCGGCGAGCGAGGCGCTGCTTTTGTGTTGGATCCATATGAATAAGCGCTGTGGTCATGTCGGCTCCTATATCACGCCTATATCATATCACGGCAATTCCTCAGTGGAGAGCAGCAGCAAGCGTCTTGAGCAGCAACGGCTCCTGTTCGGGAAAAACGGTGCGCAAGTCGAGAATCAGGCGATCGTCTTCGACGCGCGCGATGACGGAGACGCCGGCGGGAGCACGCCGCAGACGCTGCTCCAGCTTCGTCGAGGAGTAGCGCGCGCTGGCGATTCGAATGATTTTAGTAGGAAGAGACTGCGCGGGCGTGGAGCCGCCGCCGGCGAGTGAAGCGCCATCGGCCACTTCGATTTCGACTTCGTCCAGAGGCAGCTCGGGACGCAGCTCGCGGATGAAATTCTCCGCGCGGCGCTTGAGTTCCTGGGGAGTCGCGCGGATCATTCGAATGGCGGGGATTTCATCCCAGGCCGCGCGAAGATACGCTCCGAGAGTAGCTTCGAGAGCGGCAATGGCGAGTTTGTCCACTCGTAGTGCGCGAAACAGCGGGTAGCGCCGAACGCGGGCGATCAGATCTTTTTTCCCGGTGATGATGCCTGCCTGCGGACCGCCCAGAAGTTTGTCGCCGCTGAACATCACCACGGAAACGCCTGCGTCGATGCTTTGTTTAACCATCGGTTCGCTGACGCCGTATTCGGAAAGATCCACGAGACAACCCGAGCCGAGATCTTCCACCAGCGGAAGACCACTGCGCTGGCTGAGGGCCACGAGCTCTTCGAGCGCAGGCTTATCGGTAAAACCCGTGACCTTGAAATTCGAAGGGTGCACGCGGAGCAGCAGGCGCGTCTTTTCGTTGATGGCGTTTTCGTAGTCCGCCAGGTGCGTGCGGTTGGTGGTTCCCACTTCGCAAAGGATCGCGCCGCTTTGCTCCATGATTTCGGGGATTCGAAAGCCGTCGCCGATTTCGATGAGCTCACCCCGCGAGACGATCACTTCGCCGCCGCGAGCCAGCGCCGCGAGAGTGACCAGCACCGCCGCGGCGCAATTATTGACGACAATGGCGGCTTCCGCGCCGGTCAGGCGCGTCAGTAATTCGGCCGTATGCACGTCGCGTTTGCCGCGCGCGCCCGCTTCCAGATCGTATTCGAGATTGCTGTACTGAGTGGCGCTGCGGCGGAATTCGTCAACCACTGTTTCCGGCAGCGGTGCACGGCCCAGATTCGTATGTAGGATCACTCCCGTCGCATTTATCACCGGCTGCAGAGAGCGCGAGAGAAGGCGCTCAACCGCGGAAGCGATACACTCTTCCACCGTTTCAGCGGTAACGCTGAGCGCCGTCCAATTCGAATCGCCCGCGATCCTCGCGCGCAAGTCGACCAGCACCGCCCGCGCAACTTCCACGACCAGGCTGCGGTCCACCCGTTTCGAAAGCCCCGCCAACCGCGGTTGCAACAGCAATTCGTCGACCGACGGGATCTGCCGCAGGAGTTCCGCTTGCTCCGCCGAAATCGCTCTTTTGTTCCGCGCTTGCATTCGAACATTTCAGCATAGTGCTGGCTCCCCGGCAATCCCGCAGGCATTTCCCTCGCGCCCTGTATCGGGCCGCAACCTGGCTCCGGCCCGAGGACAGAATGCGGTAGCGGATTCGAATCGCCGCCTGCTCATCTGGTTGACGGTTTTGCTCCGTGCACCTAGCATGGAGAGCGAGGGATTGCAGCACGTATGGCGACCATCGAAGAAGAACTGGGCCAACTCGAGCGCGACATCCGCCAGCTCAAAATTGAATACGACCAGTATTTCGGCGGCGGCCGGAAGCGTCCGCCCACGGAAATCGAGTGGCGCATCGACCTGATCGTGAAGCGCTACGCGGAACGCGGCGGCGAATTAAAATTCGCGCAGCGATTCCGCTTTAACAACCTTTTGCAAACCTATGCAAAATACAAGGATATCTTCCGGAAGAAAGTGGCGCAGAAAGAAGAAGGAAAAGTCCAGCGGCATTTCGGCGCTGCGGCCAAGGAAATCGAAGCGGCTCGTGCGAAGAAGGAAGCGGAAGAGCCGGCCGCCACGGCGGCGGGAGACTCCAAGGCATTCCGCATGACGTGTTCCGAGCCGGAGCGCGAGGCGGAAAAGGTCGACCAGTTGTACCAGGCGTTTCTACAAGCCAAACAGGCGGCCGGAGAAGAGACCGGCAAGCTGTCGCGCTCCAGGTTCAACGAATTTGTGCTAAAGAAAACGAAACAACTGCAAAAGCAGAAGAATTGCCGCGACGTTGAATACGTCGTGGAAGTGGTCGAAGGCCAGGTCAAACTGAAAGCTCTTGTGAAGTCGTAAAAATGTGAGAATTGAAAGTTCAAAGTTGAATGTCCAGTTCCGGAAAACCATCGAAACTGGATCTCCGGTTTCAAGTTCACGCTAGGATTTTCCGATCCTTCTCCCCTGGCGCGGTTTTCCACATGGTGGCACTTTCCGAATGAGCATGGCGCGCTTACACTGATGTGCTTTTCTCATTGTGGAGGAAGCCATGACGGTGCGGCGGGCGCTCATCAGCGTGTTTGACAAGACCGGGATTGTGGAATTTGCGAGGCGGCTGGCAACGCTCAAGTTCGAGATTCTCTCGACGGGCGGAACCGCCAAGCTGCTTCGCGAAGCAGGAATCACGGTGCGCGACGTTTCCGATTTCACGGGCTGGCCGGAGATGCTGGGGGGACGCGTGAAGACGCTGCACCCGAAGGTACACGGCGGGCTGCTCTTCCGGCGCGGGAACCCGGAAGACCAGACACAGGCGGCGGAACACGGAATCGCGCCCATCGATCTGGTGGTGGTGAATCTGTATCCCTTTGAAGCGACGGCGGCGAGAGCGGGACTGACGCCCGAAGATTTGATCGAGAACATCGATATCGGCGGACCGGCGATGCTGCGCTCGGCGGCGAAGAATTTCGCGAGCGTGACGGTGGTGACGGACCAAGGAGATTTCGAGCGCGTGGCGGGTGAAATCGAGAGCGCGGGCGAAACAACTCTGGCGACGAGGCTGGAGCTGGCGCGAAAAGTGTTTGCGACGACTTCGCGGTACGACGGCATGATCACCACGGAATTGGAGCGGCTGTCGGCTGGCTCTGGCCGTGTTGCCCTGGGAGTGAAACCGGCGCTGCCGGAACGCGTGCATTTCGCTCTGCGGCGGCATCAGGAATTGCGGTACGGAGAAAATCCGCACCAGGCTGCGGCGCTGTATGTGCCGGCGGGACGCGCACCGGAAGGATTGGCGGCGGCCAAGCAGCTGCAGGGCAAGGAACTTTCGTACAACAATCTCGTTGATTTGGAGGCGGCGCGGAGCCTGGCCGCGGAATTCAAGAATCCAGCGGCCGTGATCATCAAGCACAACAATCCATGCGGGACAGCGGAGCAAGCGACGTTGCTGGAAGCGTACTTAAAAGCCCTGGCTTGCGATCCCGTGTCGGCGTTCGGCGGCGTGTTGGCGTTCAGCCGCGCGCTGGACGCAGCGACGGCGGCCGAGGTCGCGAAGCTGTTTGTGGAGTGCATCGCAGCGCCCGGGTTTGCGGATCGCGCAAAAGAAATTCTCGCGGCGAAGAAGAATCTGCGACTGCTGGAGCTGCCCGCGGGTGGCTTGCAGCCGGAACGCGAGCTGCAGCTCAAGCGCGTCCTTGGGGGAATGCTGGTGCAGCAGCCGGACCTGGGCGAGATCCAGGGCGACGAGCTGCGCACGGTGACGAAGCGCGTGCCCACGGCGGAAGAGATGCAGACGATGCGGTTCGCCTGGAAAGTGGCGAAGCACGTGAAGTCAAATGCCATCGTGTTTGCCAAGGATGGCGCGACTGTGGGCGTCGGCGCGGGGCAGATGAGCCGCGTGGATTCGGTGAAAATCGCGGTGATGAAGGCGCAATCTTCTCTAGCCGGTACCGTGGTTGCTTCCGACGCGTTCTTTCCCTTTCCGGATGGAGTGGAAGAAGCTGCGAAAGCGGGGGCAACGGCGGTGATCCAGCCGGGAGGCTCCGTACGCGATCCTGATGTCATCGCCGCCGCCGATCGGCTTGGACTGGCGATGGTGTTCACGGGCATGCGGCATTTTCTGCATTGAGGAGGGGAGGAAGTAGTGAGGTAACGAGGTAAGGAAAAAGCGCGGAGCGAAGTGTTCGGCTGCCGGCGTCGAGAAGAGAGATTCCTCACATCCGCAGGCCGACCCTTTCGCGGGAACGAAAGGGGAAGAAAAAGTCGGCCTGGTCCGGTCGGATAACGGAAGTAAGGGCGGGCGGGGAAAGCGGCGGACTACCAAATACGGCGAAGGCCGTAGGAGTCGAAGATAACTTCCTTGCTGATGATGGGGAGATTTTCGGCCTGGGCTTGGGCGATGAGCATACGATCGAAGGGGTCCCGGTGTGAGCCGGGAAGGAGCCCGGCGCGGAGGGCGTGCTCGACAGAAATGGAAAGCACTTGAAATCGCTCGCGCTCGAGGTAGCCAGTGAAGTCCGCCGCCAAACTCGCTGCCGTGGGAAGTTTGCCGAGACGAACCTTGGTGGCAATTTCCCAAGCCGAAGCCGCGCTCACGACAAGCGTGTTTTTCGTGTCGGCGATTATCTTCCGGGCTGCGCGCGTAAGCGCGGAGTCATCGGCGAGCCACCAAAGCAGTGTATGAGTGTCCAGCAGGGCGCGCACGGAGAGTTATTCCCATGCGGAAAGTTCTTCGGGCGGCAAAGGCTCGAAGAATTCCGGTCCAACTTGGAGTTGACCTTTCAAAGAGCCCGGCTGGCGCTTTCCCTTGACCTCGCCGACAGGGACGAGACGAGCCACAGGCTTTGAACCGCGCGCGATGATGACTTCCTCTCCGTTGGAGGCCTTCTTCAGAAGGCGGGAGAGGTTGGTTTTTGCCTGATGGACGGTCACGACAGTCATGCTGATTCCTTAGCTAACCAATCTTAGCTCAGTTCTTTTGCCGACGCAAGTGCATTCCAGAAGCTCGGATCGGTGTACAGCGGCAGCGGCCCGCCTCGGAAGGCGGGCCCTACAGAAACGGATCTAGCATGACAGCGAGAAAAGTAACCGGAATTTTTCGCTTTCAACTTTTTTCCGCCAGGCCGCATCCTACCCGTGGGGGCGCCCAAGCTCTAGAAACGTTTCGTATTTGGCTTTTGACCGCGTTTCGGCCGCATGGGATAATTTAAGTTTCTGGGGCTACGATGAAACTTCGACGGATTACTCTCGCCGTGGTGATGGCAGGCTTCTCCATTGCGGCTGCCACGGCGCAGACAGCACAGGAACAAATTACCGAACCGGGAGCCGCCCCTTCCTCAAAGGAATCCGCGCGCGCCGAGGCCTACTACAACTTCACGATTGGGCACATTTACGAACAGCAGTACGAAGCGACCAGCAGCACCGAATACGCCACGAAAGCCATCGAGGCCTACAAGAAAGCGTATGCGCTGGATCCCAAATCGCAGGTCATCAGGGAGCGGCTGGCGGAGATGTATTGGAAAGCACAGCGGATTCGCGAGGCGATAGCGGAAGCGCTGGAAATCCTGAAACGCGACCCCGACAACGTGCAATCGCGGCGACTGCTGGGGCGAATCTATTTGCGGAGCCTGGGCGATGTCAGCGCGGGCAACGGCCAGCCGGAAACGGTGAGCCTGGCCATCGAACAGTACCGCGAAATCAACCGGCTCGATCCTTCGGACACGGAATCGGCATTGTGGCTGGCGCGGCTTTACCGGCTGAAGAACGAGCACGACCAGGCGGAACAGGTTTTGAAGGGCATCCTGAAGAACGATCCGGAAAACGAAGCGGCGGTCGAACAATTGACGCAGCTCCTGATGGACGAGGGCAAGTCCCCCGAGGCAGTCACGCTGCTGGAAGGAATCACCGGACACTCTGCTTCGCCGGTCCTGCTGGATCTCCTGGGAGATGCACACTCGCAGGCGCATGAGCTGGCGAAGGCAGAAGAAGCTTATCGCAAGGCCGTTGAACTTGATCCCTCGGAGCAGAGCCACCAGCGCGGTCTGGGACAGACCTTGCTGGCCGAAGAAAAATATGCCGAAGCGTTGAAGGTGTACCAGAAGCTTTCGGATGGGATGCCGGACGATTCGGATGTGTATTTGCGAATCGCGCAGATTTACCGCGAGCTGCACCAGCTCGATAAGGCCGAAGAGAACCTGATGAAGGCGCGGCAGTACGCACCTGGCAGCCTGGAAGTGATGTACAACGAGGCGATGTTGTACCAGGCGCAGGGGCGCTACGAGGATGCTATCCGCGTCTTGTCGGACGCGGTGACGGGCGTCAAGGGGCAGTCCCCGGCGCTGCCGTCGCGGCGGCGGTCGCTGGCCATCCTGTATCAGCAATTGGGGCAGCTCTATCGCGACACGCAGAATTATCAAGCGTCAATTTATGCGTTCGAAGAATTGGGACATCTGGGCGAAGAAGAGGATCGCCGCGCGCGGATGATGATCATGGACACGCACCGCGCTGCAAAAGATTTGCCCAAAGCGCTGCAGGCGGGCAAAGAAGCGCTTGCGAAATATCCTGCTGATCCCGCGATTCGCGCCAGCCACGCGCTTTTGCTTGGCGAGAATGGACAGACGGACGACGCGATCAAGATGCTTAGAACGCAACTCCACGGCGACGCGGGAGATCGCGATACATATCTGAACATCGCCCAAGTTTATGAACGCGGGCGGCGTTACAAGGAAGCCGAAGAAGCGGCTCGAGCGGCGGAAGTGCTGCCGGGCCAGCCCCGCGAAAACGAAATGGTGTGGTTCCTGCTCGGCGCCATCTACGAGCGGCAGAAGCTTTTCGACAAGGCCGAAGAGCAATTCAAGAAAGTGCTGGCCGTAAATCCGAAAAATGCTCCGGTGCTGAATTATTACGGCTATATGCTGGGCGACTTGGGAATTCGGCTGGATGAAGCGGAAGCGCTGGTGCAACAGGCGCTGAAGGAAGACCCATTCAACGGGGCGTATTTGGATAGTCTCGGGTGGATTTATTTCAAAGAGAACAAGCTGAGCGCTTCGGAGAACACCCTGCGGAAGGCGGTGGAGCGCGAAAGGCACGACGCGACGATTCATGCGCACCTCGGCGATCTCTATGCCAAGACAGGCCGGGGCGACCTGGCCGCGGCGGAATGGGAAAAATCGCTGGTGGAATGGCGGCGCTCGCTGCCCGCGGATCTGGAGACCGATAAGGTCGCGGAACTCGAGAAGAAGCTTTCGCAATCGAAGCATCGCGTGGCGCAAAAATCGACGACGAACATCGCGAAGCCGTAACCCAGCGCATGCCCGAAGTCCGCATTCCCGCTTTCGCAAAAATCAATCTCCGCCTGGATATCCTCGGGAAGCGCGCCGATGGATTTCACGAACTGCGCACGATTTTTCAAACTATCTCGCTGCACGACGAATTGCGATTGCGCGCGTCACGCTCCGCGGGAATTACACTGCGAATCCAGGGGAACAAGCAGCTCTCCGCGGAACCGGTTGGCAAAAACCTTGTGTATCGGGCGGTGGATGCGCTGCGATGCGAACTGAGAGTTCGCGGCGGGGTGGAAATCGAGCTGAAGAAAACGATTCCTGCCGGGCGGGGGCTGGGCGGAGGATCGAGCGACGCGGCCGCGGCGCTGCTGGGCTATCTGCGGCTTACGAAGAAGAAATTGGCGGCGGCGCGATTGATGGAAATTGCCGCGGCGCTGGGCGCAGATGTGCCGTTTTTTCTATGGGGCGGG
>WNFH01001323.1_pt1 | contig 16723 bp, 13 predicted proteins | sample 5400411 | NCBI WGS metagenome assembly WNFH01 (sample SAMN13153347, study PRJNA577476) | soil metagenome | isolation source: 200 cm saprolite under Douglas fir tree site 2 hole 3 | place: USA:California | collected 2015-04-18
CGCCATGTGCCTCTGCGAAGATATCGGCCACGAAATTGCCGCCTTCCAGCCCAACCGAAAATTGGTGTCCGGGGCCATTGTGATAAGCACCGGGATAGAAGGGAGCGTAAGGCGGCAGCATTGCGGTCGCGGCAAAATCGAAATTGTGCAGTCCTTTGGGAGTGTGGTCTTCTACATACTTGATCAGCTTCGCGGCGGCGCGAATGCTCTTCCAATGGAGGCCATCCTCTCCGGCCACCACCACGCTCGCGAACACACCGGTTGTCGCCAGAATTTCGCTGAGCAGTTCGACTTGAGCGGGATCGTCTTCATCGCTCAACATGGCAGGCCCGATATTGGGAATGAACGATTCCTTCCGGGAAAGGTCGTACAAGGTTTTGAAGAACTCGAGCGCTTCCTGCTTCGGCAGCCCCTGAATGTACTGCGGAAAGGGCTGGGTGGTAATGCGGATCGTCTCGACTTCATAGCCGCCCTTCTCGAATGCTGCCTTGGCTTGACGAAGCATCGCTAGGGTTTCCCCGATTTGTCCGGCATAGTGGTCACGGTCTATCCGTATGAATGCGGTGATGGCGCGGACCTTGGGCCTTCGTGGCACGTCGCTGCCCCACGACGGTGCCACGCAAACGCTCATCAGCAGAATCACAGCAACTGCCGATCTGCCTCGGAAGCCTCTTAGGAATTGCAGCATTCCGGATGCACGCGATGTTTTCGTTGTCATGGTTAAACCTCGATCCACGTAAACCGGTTATCAGGCGAGCCATTGTCTCAGAAGCTCACACCCAAAGGTAGCCGCACAGCCGCCCGCCTTCCCTTGCACGTCCGTTTGGCGTTATAGTCTCAAGCCGGTTCATGCGGAGGCAATTATGGCAACACAAACCAGACCGGAAACCAAAGCCAAGAGTTTCGGCGAGAACCTGGAAAGCGATCTGGCGCTGGAATTCCTGCGCGTCGTGGAGAACGCGGCTATCGCCTCGGCCCACACCATGGGACAAGGTGAACGCAAGCTGTCTGACCACGTGGCAACCGAAGCCATGCGTCACACCATGGACACGGTGCCCATGCGCGGCACCATCGTGATCGGCGAGGGCGAGCGCGACGAAGCGCCCATGCTCTACATCGGCGAAAAAGTTGGGGCCGAGTTTCCCGACGGCCGCGACGTTCCCGAAGTGGACATCGCCGTCGATCCGCTGGAAGGCACAAATCTGTGCGCCACGGGCTCTTCCGGCGCCATCACGGTGCTGGCGGCTTCCGAACGAGGCGGCTTGCTGAACGCGCCCGACTGCTACATGGAAAAGATTGTCGTCGGCCCATCGTGTAAGGGTGCCGTAGAGATGGACGCGCCGGTGGCGGACAACCTGAAGAACATTGCCAAGCGGCTGGAGCGCGACGTCGAAGATCTCGTCGTCATTGTGCTCGACCGTCCCCGTCACGAGAAGCTGATTGCCGATATTCGCGCCGCGGGCGCGCGCATCAAGCTGATCGGCGATGGCGATCTTTCGGCGGGCATCGCTGCCGCCGTCATCGGCACTGGCGTCCATGCCGTCATGGGCTCGGGCGGCGCGCCCGAAGGCGTCATCACGGCTGCCGCCATCCGCTGCCTGAATGGTTACATGCTCGGCCGGTTGGTCATCAACAAGCCGGAACTGGAAGAACGCATCGCGCGTATGGGCATCAAGGACAAGAACAAAATCTACGAAGCCGAAGACCTCGCTCCCGGCAAGCAACTGATTTTCGCCGCCACAGGCGTCACCGAAGGTGCCCTAATGAAGGGCGTGCGCTTCTTCGGCGAAGGCGTGCGAACTTCGTCGGTGATCATGACGCTACGCACGGGCAAGGTGCGCTTCATCGACAGCATCCATCTGGAAAAAGGGCCCGATGTGAAGGTCAAGTTCGCGTAGCCACGGCCGTTGGTCGTTAGTCGGCGGAAAGAGCTAAGTTATGACGGGTTATCATTCAGGTCTATCAGACTCGTCAGATGCTTGCGGAGCTGCACGGCGCCTAGTATCTGACTACTGCTATCAGTGAGGAATTCCACTCCGTAGGTATAACCTTGCCGGTTGCAGATTCTTGCCTCCACTCTTATCGGCGGCGCCGAATATGGAGGTGTGAACTCCACCGCTACCTGGTCGCCAGGCCTGAGCTCTGCGCTGGCGAACATCGCCATGCCGCCTTCGCTCAAAGATGTCCCCCTGGCGTACACAATCGTAGCCTTCATTTCATTACCCACGATGACTCGAAGGGGGACATCCACTTTATATCGATTCCAGCGGCGGGTGTGAGCGTAATCCGCCAGGCCGCGGTTTGCCTCACACATAGATTGGCCTCGCATTATCTATCGGCGATTTGTTTCAGAACTTCAGCTTACCAAGGAGGTCTTGCCCGAAGAGGGGCAGATGGAAGGCAGTTAACTGCGGGCAGCAGAGGGGTGCGCATGGGGTGGCTGCTAGTCATGAAGCCTGCCTATGCCGGCTTCGGCGGCCACTCATTCGACATGCCCGGAAACAGGTTTACCGTTTTCTCCGCCCGACGCGTGCCGTCATGAACACCAATGAGATGGGGAGTGCCGTGGTCCGAGGCATAGCCTTCCCACAGTGAGACCCCGGCGTACGCGCCGTCTTTGCGCAGGATGTAGTAGGTCATGTCCATAAAGCGCAGACGGTCCATGTCACCGTTGTAATTGCGCACGATGCGCTTCAGCGCGTCCGTGCCGGCATCGAGCGGAGACATGCCTTTGCGCATGTTCTCGATAATAGTGTGCGCGCCTGCAACCTTGATGTTCTCTTCTCCGCTGCCGGTGGCGCCCGCCGAGCCAACGTCTTGATCGGTGTAGCAGCCCGCGCCGATGATGGGCGAATCGCCCACGCGTCCGGGAAGTTTCCAAGCCAGGCCGCTGGTTGTGGTGCAGCCGGAGATTTCTCCTTTTTCATTGAGGGCCGAGCAGTGAATCGTGCCGGTGGGCGGGAACAGCACTTTGCGGATGGCCGCAGTGCGTTGCTCGGGCGCGATGCCCAGGTCGGCTGCGACTTTCTCCATGTGCTTAATCCGCATCTGGAAGTCCTCGCTCTGCGGCGGTCCGGGGATTCGCTTTTTCCAGTGAGGATCGGCCAACCCGGGCCCCCACCAGTCCGAGTGAGTCTCTTTCCACAGCAACCAGATTTTGCGTGAGCGTTCCGTGAGCAGATTCTCCCGCGAAAACCCTTGCGCCACGGCGAAGCGTTCCGCGCCCTCGCCCACCAGCATGACGTGGCCGGTGTAGTCCATAACAGCTTTGGCCACGAGGGAAACATTCTTGATGTTGCGCACTCCCCCGACAGCGCCAGCGCGCCGCGTTGGTCCGTGCATGCAACAGGCGTCGAGCTCAACGACACCTTCTTCGTTGGGCAGGCCGCCGAGGCCGACGCTGTCGTCATTGGGATCATCTTCCGGCCCTTTAACCACTCTCAGCGCCGCGTCGAGGGTGTCGCCGCCGTTTTTGAGGAAACCGTAAGCGTCATCGAGGTAGTTGTAGCCATTGTGGGCGGAGATGATAATCGGTCGGTGGCCCGCCGAAGTCTGCGATTCTGACTTGTTCGAGCCCGGCTCTTTATTTTGGTTACTCTGGCCTTCCAGCCCGAGCGATAACGAACCAACGATAGCGCTGGCAAGAAAATCGCGGCGCGACGGAGTCATGCCGGCCTCCCAATCACTTGAAACGGCGAACAGGATAGCACGCGGCACTTGACCAATTAGGTGGGACTCCGCAGCGATCCGGGAAAGCTAAAGCTAGACACGCGTAACCACACAGGAACCCTTCGGCTTCCCTCTCGGCTCGGCTCGGTGGTTTCGGCGAAACAGGGACGGCTCCACACACGGACAACCGCTCACGAACCTTCGTGTTCTGGATTTGAGGGTTCTACGAGGCTGCGGTTATCCGGCTGCCTTTGCTCTGGTCGGTGCGGAAGCGCAGCAGGGCGGCGATGTTGCCCACTTGGTCGAACTCGAGATCGTCCTTCACATAGAACAACTCGATGTCGCGATGGATGGCGATGGGGAGGATGGCATCGCAGACGTCTTCCAACTCCCGCGTACTCCGGCCGCAGGCCGGGCAATGGCGGACCATGTGAGCGTCGAGGTGGCCGCAGCCGGTACATTCCACGGCGTGCGCCCGGTAATTGTCTCCAATAAGCAGGCTTTGCACTTCACCCAATTCGAGCGAGCGCAACACCCGCCGCAGGCCCGTCACTCCGCGGTTGTTGCTTTTGGCTTGGCTGAGCACTTCCCTCACCAGGGCATGGCGACGCTGATCGAGCGACTCGTGCAGGATGCGGGCAGCCTGCTCCCGCACCTGATCATTCGTCATGTTGCCCACGTCCGCCGGGAAGTGCCCCAATAGCCGTTTCTTCAGGTAAGGATGCAGGTGAGGTTCGAAATCGTGCCAGCTGCTGTCGTGGCACCCGATGATCAGTTTTTCGAAAATTCCTTTTTCCTGTGCCTCCCGCAGGTGCTCGGCCACGTTCTTGAAGTGATGCAGGACCTCATCATTCACGCTGCGCTGGGAATGACCGCCATCGTATCCGCCGAAACCGTCGCTGCGGCCACGGTGCGGCAAAGGACGGAAAAATCCTTCGCGCTCCGTCAGTTCATCGAGACGAAGATCGAAGAAGCGGGCCTTGTGTCGATCCACAAGCGCCACCCACAGATGGGGCTGCGCGCCCAGCAGCACGGCCAGCGGCTTCAGATGAAAGCGGCGATTGACAAAAAGCTGCGTGCCCGGCAATTGCGGGGGCAAGTCGAACTCGCGCCAGAAATTCTGCCTGCCGCTAGCGAAGACGGCCTTGGCGCGCGCTTGATTTCCATGCAGGCTTCCTGCCAAGTCGAGAATGCGGTTCAAGTCAGCCCGCGCGCAGCCATTTTTACCGTTCTTCTCCGCCTCGCGCAGGGCGTTACGAACCAAATCCTTGGCCAGAATCGATTCCTCGCGGTGAGATTTGTTCTGGGGTCTCCCCGGCTGAAAATAGAAGCTCAGCGCGCAGGCTTCCTGTTCGTTGAATTGGAACTGCGCCAGCTCACGGATGTCTTCGCGCGTGATCATTACAATTTCTCCAGAGTGCCCGTAGTGTTGCTAGTCCGTCCCCGGCTGCTGGAGCAGTTTGTCCTTGAAGCGGTTGGCGATGGGCGGAGAGCGGCGCAGGTGTTCGCGCGCGGCCGCGATAGAGGAGTGTATCTCTCCCGGCTTGCGATCCGTAATCGCAGCGATTTCGTCCACCGAGAACCCTTCGATGGTATGGAGAATAAAGGCCTCGCGGTCGACGCGGCTGGCGCCATCCAAGGCAAATTGCACCAGCGTGATCATCTCGTCTGAATAGGCGATATCTTCGGGCGTGGCCAGGCGGCGGTCGGCTATCACGCTCTCTTCGGTCAGAGTTTCATCCGGCTGATGGAACTGGAGTTCTGGTTCATCGCTGGCGCGCACGTTGGGGCGGCGGGTCGATACTTCCAGAGGAACGGCCGCAAGGCTTTCCTGGCTGCGTGCCGACAAATCGCCGATGGCGCGGATTGCCAGCCGGTAAAGCCAGGGTTCGAGCGCCAGACGCTCCGGTTTTTCTCCGCCATCGCCCAGAGCCCGGGCGATGACCTCGTCGATCACTTCCTCTTTGCTGACGAAGTCGGGTGGAATCTGCTCCGCAGCTTCCCGGAAATAGAGCTCACGCTCCACAAAGCGCTCCAAGCGGCCCAGGTTTGCGTTCACGTAGGAACGAATATCATCTGAAGAAATCGTGGGAGCCTGCACTGCCGCAATCGTCTCCTCGAACGGAACCTGCGGCTCGGGACGTGCATCAGCTACGCGCCGCCAGCGCGGCCACTTGTGCGAGTTGCGCAGCAGATCCTTGTGCTTGGTGATCTGCTGGAGCAGGTCGTCGAACGCACCTTTGATCGCTGCCACCGGGGTGGGAGCGGACTGCTGCACCGCCATTTGGCCCGAGGGCAGGCGCAAGTTCAAGGACACGATGGTCCCTTCGCGCGGCGAATTCTGCTCCACCACACCCTTCAGGTGTATCAACTCGGGGCGGAAAACCTGCAGCCGTTTGCGCAGCTTCTCCACCAGATGGTTGACGTCTTTTTCGATGTCGGGAGTTTTGTGGACCTTATAGCTGAAGTGGACGTTCATGCCACGCCTCGGAATACGGGAAGCAGATCCCGTGAAGCTTTCCCGTCCCTACAACCTGATTCTACACCCGACGCAAAGACCGCAACCGCAAATTGCAGTGGGGGTTTTTGCATTTGGAAAACCAGTGGGAGCAGTCCCATGGGCGAATTCCTTCCCAAACACTCAAAGTCTTTCACATGTTGAACCACATTCAAGTATCCCCTCACCACTACATTAGAAATGACTCATTTAGAGTGCCTTCAAGAAGGGCACTCAGATCGGGGCGGATAGGATTGTTCAACACTTGACTTCTTGAACATCCGAAGGCAAGATACTCAGCCGTCCCACTTTAAGCTTTCTAGCCAGCAACAGCATGGAGCGCTCGCAGATTCACCGAGTCAGTGTCGCCGATCAGGTGGCGTCCGTCCTGCGACAGAGGATTCTCAACGGAGAATTGCGCCCAGGGACTCCGCTGCAGGAAGTGCCGCTGTCGTCATCCCTTGGAGTGTCGCGAAATACGATGCGGGAAGCTACCCGCATTCTTTCGCTGGAAGGCTTGCTCAAGAGGAGCATCCACCGCGGGGTGGCGGTCTCGCAGCTTTCGCTCAAAGATGTGCAGGAGATTTACCACGTGCGGCGGATGCTGGAAATCCCTGCTGTGCTCGCGGCGAAGACTAACCATTTCGACATTCTTCCGGAATTGCAGAATGCGCTGGAAGGCTACGAGCGCACCGTGCGGGAGCAGGACTGGGTGCGAGCGGTGGAGTTCGACCTCCAGTTCCACAGCCTGCTGATACGGTTTCACCGCAACCGGCGGCTGGAGTCGTTTTATCAGAAAGTGATCGGGGAACTGCGTATGGGCATGGTGCTGGTGGATCGCAGCCACGACGACCCCGGAGGGCTGATCCCGGTACACCGGAAGATGTATCAGTTGCTGGTGAGCGGCAAACTCAAGCAGTGTGCGGCCAGGCTGGCACAACACCTGGATGATTCCGAGTCCCGGCTGAGCCAGATTATGAGCGGTCTGATTTCGAAGCGGAGTGCAAAGCGAGCAACCTGAAGATGGGGGTTCGCGGTAGGGCCGACATCGAGGAGGCGAGAATGAAGCCCAAGGTTACGAATACAGCGACGGGGAGCGGTTTCCGTGCGCTGAGCTATGTGGTGTGCGTGGTCATACTGGCCGCCGTGGTTCTGCCGCTGCAGGCCCAGGTTGTCACGGTGACGATCCAGGGCCGGGTGTATGACGCGACTGGCGCGGCAATCTCGCAGGCTAGCGTAACGGTGGTCAATGCCGCCACGGGGTTCTCCCGTTCTGCGACAGCGACTGCGACCGGCGATTACCAGATTACTTCCCTGCCCGTGGGCGACTACACGGTGACCGCGGAAAAGGCCGGTTTTAAGAAGCAGGCGAAGAAAATCCATCTCGACATCGGCGCGGCAGGCACCCTGGACTTCAACCTAGCCGTGGGCCAGGTCACGCAGGAAGTGACGGTACAGGATGTGGGCGAGGTGGCAGAACCCACGCGGACCATGGTGAGCTCCGTGATCGACGAGCAGAAGATCGAAAACCTGCCGGTCAACGGACGCCAGTTTATCGACTTCGCGCTATTGGCACCGGGAGTCAAGATTGGCGATACCACGTCGGGTAGCACGGACGTGATCATTGAACCGGTGACCAAGCTTTCTTTCGCCGGCCAGAACATCCATTACAACTTTATTGCCGTGGACGGTGCTGACAACATCTCTACCGCCTCAGGGGTACAGAAATACACGCCTTCGCAGGAGGCGGTACGCGAATTCCGCGTAGTCAACAGCAGCTACAGCACGGAATTCGGACGGGCCGTGGGCGGCATCGTTAATATCATCACCAAAAGTGGCTCGAACGATTTTCACGGATCGGTGTACGAATACTTCCGCAACGACAAGCTGGATGCCGGAAGTATTCTCGCCTCTCCCGATCTGACGACTTGCTCGGGACCGAGTGACCCCGGTTGCAAGAAGCTCAACAAACTCCGCCAGAACCAGTATGGCTTCACCCTCGGCGGGCCCATCGTCAAGAACAAGACTTTCTTCTTCGGAAACTACGAAGGGCAGCGGCGCCGAGAGTCTCCCTATTACAACTCGATCATTTTGGGCAACATTACCGATATCCAAGCGTTCGAGAGTGGGATCGGAGTTCCCGTGGACAACTTGAACGTCACGCGGAACACGGATTATGACAACGTGCTTGCCCGGTTAGATCATGCCTTTAATGACAAGAACAACTTATTCGTCCGCTACTTCTTTAACGACGGCACGCTTAAGAACTACTCTCCGCTGAATGATGGTTTTGACTTACCCTCGGGTTTCAAGAACAACGACGATAAGGACCACTCCTTGGTGGGGAATCTTTCGACGGTCATTTCGTCATCGCTGGTGAACGAGCTGCGTGTGCAATACGCCCACCGCAACTACGATTTTGCGACCGCGAGTTCCATCCCGCACATGGAGGTCGCCAACCAGTTTGCCATCGGCGTGAACCGCGGTAACCCAGACTTCTACCGGGAAGGCCGCTTTGAGCTCGTGGACAACCTCACCAAGAATGTGGGAAAACACACTTTCAGCTTTGGCGGTGACTACAACTGGGTGCGTACCACCGAGTCCTTTCCACTGTTTTATCCGTTCGAGGCTACATTCCTGTGCATCGCGCCCGACCCGAATAATCCCAACTGCTTCTCGAACCTTCAGGATCACATTCCCGTGGTCTTCTTCTTTGAAAGATTCCGGGCGCCGAATTTCGACGAAACTGCGTTTGATCCATCAGTGTTCCAGCTCAGCCACTATCCAGATGCCGTTCGCAGCGCAGCACAAGGCACGCTCGATCACACCTATAGCGGGCTTTTTGCTCAGGACAACTGGCGTGCCACAGACCGCCTCACGGTGAACTTTGGTGTGCGCACCGATTGGGAGACCTGGCCTAGCGGTGTTCTAAACACGCAATGGGGGTTAGACCCACGGCTGGGAATTGCCTACAGCCCGGGCAAATGGCACAACCTGGTCATCCGTGCGGGCGCTGGCCTGTTCCATGGAATCGTGCCGGCGCCGTTGCTGGCGTGCCAGAAGCCCTCTTGTGGCGGTCAGACAAAATTTCCGACGCGCGGGCAGCAGGAAGACGACCTGAACTCGGTAACACAGTTGTTCGGCTTTACAACGCTCATACCGCCGCCCTTCGGTTCGGGGCCTGCGGGAATGCAGCAGACCTTCAACAACCTGATCGCTGGCAGCTACCCCGACCCGACCAATCCACTGACGTCGGGGTTCCTCGGGCCGGCAACCATCGTCCGCTTTACCAAGAACCACAAGCAGCCCTACGGAATCCAGAACAGCCTCTCGTTGGAGTTTGAGCCGGTCAAGGACACGGTTTTGAACATAAGCTACCTTCGTACCCACGGCGTACACCTGGGCAGCTTCTACAACATCAACCAGGCGCCGAACGGACAGATCTGTGGCCTGCACGATTCTAAGGGCGACATCGGCTGCAAGGAGCAATTCCAGCCAGCCAGCGGCAACTTCCTATTCTTCGAGGCTGATTCCCGCTGGTATTCCGAATTCGACGGGCTGCTTGTGAACCTTAACAAGCGCGTGACGCACCATGTAGGGTTCGGAATCAGCTATACCTGGTCGAAGAGCCTCGATGACGGCCCGAACCCGAGTTTCGTGCTTATCCCGCAAGACACGTTCGACTTCCGCGCGGAGAAGGCGCTCTCAGCAGACCACGCAGCGCATCGCTTCGTGGGTAACGCCATCCTTGAGGGCCCGACCCACATGAACGCCTTGCTGAATGACTGGCTGTTCTCGACCATTGTCAGCCTAGAGTCGCCCCACTATTTCACCAAGTTTGCCGGTCTCGATACCAACGGCGACCAATTTCCTCTCAACGACCGTGTCGGAATCGAAACAAGAGATACATTCAAGGGCGACAGTTTTCAGAGCGTGGACCTGCGAGTCTCTCGCACATTCAAGCTAACCGAGCGGATGAGTCTGCAGGGTATCGCAGAGAGTTTCAATACGCTCAACACGGTGAACATCCGCTTCTTCAACACTGTGTACGGCGCTCGCGACTTCACCAACGGTCCGGGCCTCGAGGGCTCCTTCAACCCGAACTACGGGACGACGCGAGCAATCTTCAACCCGCGGCAGATCCAGTTCGCTCTACGGTTGACGTGGTAAAACTTTGAGGGCGGAGTGGGGTCATGGGACCGCTTCCGCCTCAAACTTTGAGGATCCGGGCTCCACCTTTCCATGAGGAATACCCCGGCAGAATTCCGGAGGGCGCTGGGCTGGTCTGCGGCCGGAATTACCGTGATTCCTGTGGCCCACGAAGGTGAAATACACGGAATGACGGTGACTGCGTTCACGCCGGTGTCGCTCCATCTCCTGCTGGTCTGTGCGGATCGCCGGAAACACTAGGAAGAGAAGCATGCGATTTGGCATCTATTGCGAAATTCAGACGCCGCCGGGCAAGTCGCACTACGACATGATCTGGGAGGTCATGCGCCAGATCGAGCACGCCGATGAATGCGGGTTCGATGTGTATTCGGTAATCGATCACCATTTCTTCCAGAAGTTCTCGATTTCGGCCAACCCGCTGGCCATGTTTGCCGCGGCGGCGCAGCGCACCAAACGCATCCGCTTCCGCACTGCGCTGCACACCTTGCCGCTGGAAAATCCCATGCGCTTGGCGGGCATGATTGCTGAAACGGACATTCTAACCAACGGACGCCTGGAATGCGGCCTGGGCCGCGGGCACGCCTGGCTTTTTGGTCCTTCGGCTGTCCCTCTGGAGGAGAGCCGCCCGCGCTACAACGAAGCCATCGACATCCTGGAACTGGCGTTCACAAAAGAGAAGTTCTCCTATGACGGGCGGTACTACAAGGTGAAGGATGTCACGGTGGTACCGCGGCCGCTGCAGAAGCCGTATCCCAGGTTCTACACTGGCGGCACCAGCGATATCACGTACCAGATGGCCGGGGAAAAAGGCTGGGGCATGTTTGTTCCCCCGCTGTTGCCGTGGAATGTGCTGGAAGGCCCGCTGAACATTTACAAGAAGGCTTGCGCCGAGCATGGCCACCAGCCCGACATCGTGTACATTCGCCCGGTGTACATCGACGAAGATGAAAAGCAGATCCGCAGGGAAGTGGAGCCAGCTCTGCACAACTTTCTCGCCTTTAATGCTTCCCCCAACGAGTCGTTACAGGACGAGGAAAAGAAGGTGGAGTTGCGAGCCAAGGGTTATGGTTTCTACGCCAGCGGAGCCCTCGAGTCGCTCACGAAACTGACCTACGAGCAAATCGTGGAGCAGGAGATCGGCTTGATCGGCACACCGGACAAGGTAATCCGCCAGGTGCGCGCGCTCGAGGAGAAGGGCGGAATCGGCGAACTGGCGATTGTTTCCAACTTTGGCGGGCTGGAACATTGGAAGAGCATCAAGACGCAACACATGTTCGCCAAACACGTGATGCCGGCATTCCGCCCAGCAGCCTTGGGCAATCGAGTAGCTGCGGACTAGCAAAAACCGTGTGGACACGGGTTTTCGAGCCACGCGAGCTAAGCGAAGTTTGGCCGCAGTTGAATACGAAATGGCAACCCCAGCAACGCCCGCCAGTGTCGCTGCCGCGTTCGCTCCCATGGGCGCGCGTCGGCTGCTCGTGTGTGGCGGGATCGCGCTGATTGCGGGCGGCATGATTTTCGGCGACATCTTCGCCGTGTTCGTTCTTCACCAGAACGGAGGCCGCACGGGCGAAGCGTTGCTAGCCGCGACGCAGGCCGTGGCCGCGCAAAATCCGGCTGCGGTCAAAAAGGCATTTGGGCGCATCGGCGACTCTCTGGAAGATCGCGGCACCAAGGTGGACACGCACGTTCACATGACCGACGCGGGCTATCTCGCGTTGCTGCTGGCGCTGGTTCAGCCTTACGTAGCGCTCTCCGCGTCCCGCAAGCAACTGTTGGCGAAACTGTTTCTGACTGGCGGCGTGCTGCTGCCGGTGGGGATTTTCCTAATTCACTACGTTGGTCTTGCCTACAGTCCATTTCCCGTGATTGGATGGGCCAGCATTCTTGCCGACTCGGCGGGAGCGTTGCTGATCATCGCGCTGATCGGCGAAGCTTGGGGTTTGTGGTGCTACTTCCGCGGCAAGCGCGCGGGCACGGTCGAGCCCGAATTGCTGCAAGACCGCAGCCGGGAACGGCGCACGCTGCTGACCGGCGGAACGGCATTGGTGCTGCTGGGATTCTTGCACGGTGCCTGGTACGCCGGTGTGGAGCTGTATGAACACGAAGCGAGAGAGACGAGAATTCTGGGTGCGATGCTGGAGGCTGCAGCCGTCAACGACAGTGCGGCTGCTGGTCAGTCGGTGGGCAACTTCGGCAGGTTGCAGGCCGAAAAGGCGGTCCAGATCGCGGCGCACTCGCACTTCATTGAGTTCGGATTGCTGGCGATGCTGCTTTCGTTCGTCCAGCCGTACGTGTTTCTCGGCGGAGTTTGGAAGCGCCGCTGGGTAAAGCTGCTGCTAGCCGGTTCGGTGATCCTGCCGGTGTTTGTCCTGCTTGAACTCAAAGTGGGCCTGGCTGCTGGCGGCATTGCGGATTTCGGCGGGCTGATGGTGATCGTCTCGTTGGTTGGGATGCTGGTCGGGGTGCTTCGCTACAGTGGCAGCCTCGACGCCGCGGGAGGTGCGCGATGAGCGGCGCGCGTAAGCTGCTAATCTTCGGGGGCCTCGCGCTGGCCACCTTCGGCATGCTCTACGGCCTGCACTACGCGATTTTCATCGAGCACCAGACGCTCGACCGGATGGGTGGTTCGTTGGCTAGTGCCTTCGTGCAAGCTGCCGATCGCCATTGGGAGCAATCGGAAGGCGCGCTCACTTCCTACAGTGAAACTAAATATGATTACGTCCGTCAGGTAGACGTTCACTCGCACTGGATCGGATTGGCCATGCTGATGATCGTGCTGGGCGTCGTCTTTGAAGAGGTCGCATTTCCGGAGCAGGTCCGGTTTTGGATTGCACTAGTGCTAATGATCGGCTCGGTAGTGTTTCCGCTAGGGGTGATCCTGCAAACCGCGAGCCACGGCGGCAGGTTTGCGTCGGCCTTGGCGGTTCTAGGTTCCGCCCTTGTGATCGCAGCGCTGGCAGCGGTGGCTGTGGGATTCGCCCGGCAGAACGCGTGAGCTGATTGGCGAGTTACTGTTTTGTTAAGCTTAGTCGCCCATCTTAGACGTTCTTCACGACGGACGCCAAGGGCGCAAGGAATAACGAAACGATGTATCCCCGGGCTTTTCACTATCACCGCGCCGGCTCGATGAAGGAAGCGGTGACCATGCTTGCGCAGTTGGGTGACGACGCCAAGCTGCTCGCGGGCGGTCAGAGTCTCATCCCGCTGATGAAGCTGCGCTTCGCCAACCCGCAGCATCTGGTGGACCTGAACTTCATTTCCGGTACCTCCTATATCAAGGAAGAAAACGACGCGCTTAGCTTCGGCGCACTCACCCGGCACGCAGAGATCGAGACCTCGCCTGCCGCCGCGAAAATTCCCATCGTCCACGACTGCGCCGCCGGAATTGCCGATGTGCAGGTCCGCAATCGTGGCACCATCGGCGGTTCGCTCGCCGAGGCCGATCCCAGCGGCGACTGGGCGACGGTACTCATGACGCTTTCGACGGAGGTTCACTGCCTGGGTACGAACGGCAGCCGCACCGTCCCGCTCAGGGATTTCATTAAAGATGCCTACACCACGGCACTCGGGCACGACGAGCTGGTCAGCGCAGTTGTGGTAAAGAATCCGCCTAAAGGCAGTGGCGGGGCGTATCTCGCGTTCAAACGCTCCGCGCCCGTGTATCCGACGGCCAGTGCGGCCGTGCAGCTCACCCTGGACGGTGACGTCTGCAATGACGCGGCGATCGCCCTGGGTTGCGTCGGGCTGACGGCAATCAAAGCGAAAGAAGCTGAAGCTGCGTTGCGTGGCCAGCGGATCAACGAGAAGACAATGGCAGCAACAATCGAAGCTGCCCGCGCCGCAGCCGATCCGCAGTCTGATATGCGTGGTTCGGCAGACTATAAGCGCGCGCTCGTCGGGGCATTGGTGAAGCGTGCGATTGAAATTGCCGTCCAACGTGCCCGCGGTGAGCGGGTCGAGGTGAGCCACATCTATGCCTGAGAGCGTCGAGAAAGTGCCGATCAAATTGAAGGTGAACGGAAGACTGCACGCGTTGAGCGTGGAGCCGCGTATGCTGTTAGTGCAGTTGTTGCGGGAGGAACTCGACCTCACCGGCACGCACGTCGGCTGTGACACCACCTACTGCGGCGCCTGTACAGTTCTGATGAATGACGCGGCCGTGAAATCATGCACCATGTTCGCAGTGCAGGCCGATGGCGCTGAGATCGTCACAGTCGAAGGCCTGGAGAAAGACGGCCAGCTTCATCCTATCCAGAAGGCATTCGGCGATTCCTACGGTCTGCAGTGCGGCTACTGCACGCCGGGATTGATGCTCTCGGCTTTGCAATTGCTGTCGCGCAACAGGCAGCCAGGCGAGAAGGAGATCCGCAAAGCCATTGCCGGCAATACCTGCCGCTGCACCGGGTACCAAAACATCCTCAAAGCGATCCAGTTGGCCGCGCAGAACATGAAGGGGGCCTGAGTCATGGCGATCAAGTTTGGCGGCCAATTTGAAGTCAAACGCCAGCCGGAAGAGGTCTATGACTTCCTTACCGACCCGAAAAAATTCGCGCCCTTGCTGCCGGACTTTCAGGGCATGACGGAACAGGATGCAACCCACTTCACCGTAAAAGTGAACGTTGGAGTTTCCTACATCAAGGGAACGGCGGAAGTGAAAATGGAACTGGCGCAATCCGAGCGCCCCAAACGCGCGCAGTACAAGGGACAAGGAAGCGTGGCAGGTGGGAATGTTTCACTGACGGCGGGGTTTGACTTGTCGCCTGACAATGGCGGTACCAAGGTGGCCTGGCAGGGTGAGGCTCAGATCTTCGGCCGCCTGACTTCAGTTGCCGGCGGACTGCTCGAGCCGCTGGGCAGGAAGAACGTGCAGAGGTTGATCGACGGATTGCAGGCGGCACTGCAATGAATTGTCATCCTGAGCGCGCTGCGTTTGCGGGCGAAGGATCTGAGCGAGCCAGGGCGCAATCGTGCTTTGCGCAATTTCCATTCGCGCCAGGCGAGCATCCTTAATTGGAGCTACATTCGTGAGTCCCGAAGCTGACAAGAAAAGCTGGGTAGGAAGGCCACTCCCTCGCAAAGAAGAAAATCGTCTTCTGCGCGGAAGGGGCAAGTTCGCCGACGACATCAAGCTACGCGAGATGTTGTACCTCCACTTTGTTCGTTCCCCCTACGCCCACGCCAAAATCGTCAGCATCGACGTGTCGGCCGCCGAGGCTGTCGCTGCGGACATCTGCACACTAACCGGCCCCGAGATTGCACCGCAGGTCCAGCCTTTCATCGAAATCGGCCCCGATCCCTGTGCCAAGATAAAAGATTACCCGCTGGCCATGTCGAAAGTCCGTTACCAAGGCGAGCCAGTGGTAGCAGTGGTGGCCGAGTCTCCGGCCATCGCCGACGACGCCGCGGAACTCGTGCAGGTCGAGTACGAGTCTCTTGAGCCGGTGGTTGATGCGGAAGAAGCCCTGAAGGACAAGAGCATTCTGCACGAGGAAGCGGGCACCAACCGAGTTTGGACCGGAGTGTTCGAGTACGGCGATGTGGATAAGGCGTTCGAGGATGCTGCTTACGTCGTGAATATCGACCGGCTGCATTTTCATCGCTTCTCCAGCACGCCGCTCGAGAACAACGTAATCATTGCGCAGTGGGATGCCAAAGACGAGCGCATCTACTACTGGTGTAACAACTCTTTCCCTTCGTTTGCCATCCAGTTTCTGGCGGCGCACCTGAGCGTCCACATTGATCGGATTCGTGTGGAGACCTCGGATATCGGCGGCAGCTTCGGCATCAAGATCACCAGCTACCCGCAGATGGCGGTCTGCGCGCTGGCTTCGAAGAAAGCCGGAGGACGTCCGATCAAGTGGGTGGAAACGCGCTCCGAGCACATCACGTCGAGTGCGCATGGCAACGAGCGCACTTTCCGTGACACGCGGGTTGCGCTCGACAAGAATGGCGTGATCACCGCAATTGTGTCGCGGCACATTGACGACTGCGGCGCGTACCCTCGCTATGAGCCGCTGGGATGCGTCATCTGGTCGCAGGTGTTTCCCGGAGTGTATCGCTTCAAGAATGGCCGCATCGATTTCACGCAGGCGGTCACGAACAAGTGTCCCGTCGGTCCCAATCGCGGCTATTCGCGCATGCAACACTTGTGGTTCCTGGAGCGTGTGGTGGATATCTGCGCTCACGAATTAGGCATCCCGCCAGATGAGATGCGGTTGCGCAACTACATCCGTCCCGAGGAGTTCCCCTACACCACGCCTAACGGCTGCGTGTACGACTCAGGTAACTTCCCGAAGATGCTGCTAATCGCGAAAGACCTGATCGGCTGGGACGAATGGAAAAAGAAACAGGTCGCGGCGCTCAAAGAAGGCCGCCTGATCGGGA
>WNFH01001326.1_pt1 | contig 16720 bp, 15 predicted proteins | sample 5400411 | NCBI WGS metagenome assembly WNFH01 (sample SAMN13153347, study PRJNA577476) | soil metagenome | isolation source: 200 cm saprolite under Douglas fir tree site 2 hole 3 | place: USA:California | collected 2015-04-18
ACTTCTTGCGCCTGCGACACAAAGGGTCATTGTTGGAAAGAACACTTTTATGTTCCAAGCGGAAGGGGTAGTGATTTATGGTAGATACAAATGTAAAAGTAAAAGCTCTTCCAGCAGAAATTGCGGATTTTTATGATGCCGTGGTGGAAAAGGTTGCAGCTTTGCAGTTGAATGCTCATCAGACTATCGCCAGTGTCAAAAAAGAGCAGGATGAACTTGCATCTAAGCTGCAACAGAATTTAGCTAAGGGAGAATCCTTAAGAAAGGCTGATTTTAAGAAGCTGCTAGGAGAGGTGATTGAAAAGCGCAAAGCACGAGAGAAGGAAGTAATGGAGATGCTGGCGCAGTTTCAAAAAGAGGAGCAAGCTCTAGCTGAAGGACTTAAGAACCTTTTTGGCGATGGCAGACAAGTGAGGTTGCGCGATTTTAAGAGGTTTATCGCTGAGGCCAAGAGAGCGACAGAGGCACGGAAAGAGGAAGTTGAAGAAATCACTCAGGTAAGTATGGCTATAAGGAAAAGTGCTGAGGAAACAATTGCGAGGTTTCGTGAGGAGCGGGAAGAGATGGCGAAAAGTTGGAAGGAATTGGCAGAAGAAATGCAGAAAAAAAGAGCGAAAGCAAAAACACAGGAGGAAGAATAGGTGATGGCTGAAACAGCAAAAATGAAATGCGCTTTTTGTCAAGGCGAGGGGACAGGTCCTTTATGAATAAGACTACTGGTTTATCTGTCAGTCCGTCCGAGGAGTTTATAGAGACACCGGCAGTCAAAAAAATTATCGACCGGGCGATGTCATACCTTGAAGCCGGCTTTCCAGTTCATTTTACTGGTCCAACCGGTACGGGAAAAAGTACGTTGGCGATGCACCTGGCGTATAAACTTCATCAACCGATGATGCTTCTGTTTGGGGATGAAGAGCTCGGGACTTCAGATCTGGTTGGAGATAGAATGGGTTATCGCAAGCGTAAGCTGATTGATAATTTTATTCACTCGGTGTTAAAGACAGAAGAAGACGTATCGCAACGCTGGGTAGACAACCGTTTAACTACTGCTTGTAAGGAAGGGTTAACCTTAGTATATGATGAATTTAACCGGTCAAGACCGGAAGCCAATAACGCCCTTCTGTCTGTTGTAGAGGAGGGAATTCTGACGTTGCCACCGTCACAGGGGGAAGGGGAAGAGGCAGGCTATATTAAAGTTCACCCTAATTTTAAAGCCATCTTCACCTCCAATCCCTTTGAGTATGCTGGAGTTCACAAAACCCAGGATGCGCTTTTAGACCGGATGGTGAGCATGCATTTAGATTATTTTGATGAGGAGACAGAACGAGCGATTGTGGTTGCCAGGACCGGTGTGACGCTCGAAGATACCAAAAAGATTGTGGGAATTTTGCGAGACTTCCGTCAGATGGTTGGCCCCTGTCAGCCAATAAGTATCAGGCCGGGAATTGTTATTGGAAAGATTCTCAGACAAAAAGGGGTGCATGCGGAGAAACATAATCCTCTTTTTGTTGATATTTGTGTTGACGCCTTAATATCAGGGAGACACAACAGCAATGATAGAGGGCAAATGACAGAGGCAGTTATCGGTCTCATTGAGAAACACTTCTAGGTGGAAGGTTTGTTTCCATAAGAACTGCAATTTTAAAGCAAGGAGGAGCATATGATAACCAAAGGAGCCAGTGATATAAGAGGAATTCGCAGCCTAAATACCAGACCGGGTCCAATCACCGAAAGTAATGGACTTTTAAGGCTCTACCAATTGGCTGCTGAAAAAGACAACTTACTGAAGAAACTTGAATGGGTCAAGTGCCAAAAAGATCAAACAGAAAAAAGACTTTCTGAGGTTGCGCACACGATGCACGCAGTTAAGAAAATAGTTGAGGAAAGGGCAAAAAGAGAGCCGATCTCAAACTCTCACGCTGGGTTTCGTAGTACGTTCATTACGTACTAACTGGGGGTACCCCTTGACACAGCCATAATATCCACCTATAATCTTATTAGATAAAGAACCGACGTGTCAGTCGGTAAACGTGTAACAGATGGAATAATTGTATGCTCAGCGAACAAACGACAAGCATAACACACCAACAATACAGTTTTTGCTATTGGTTTAGCCCTCCAGCATGATGGTGGGCCCTTTGGGCTGAGCAAAATTTTCACCAGTCATGCTGGAGTAAGCAGAGGAGCAAACCTCTGCTTTTTTGTTTTTATTGTACTTAGTAGACAGAGAGGACTTTTCTGATGATTATCAACATTCGTAGCCAGGCCAGCGGCGAGGAACGCGCACAATTGATGGCACTATTGTGTCGCATAACGGGCAATGCACGACCTATCACCCCTACATACATTGATGGATGCGAGGTGATTGCGTTGGATGGCTCTCAGATAGATATGCAGGCAGGCGCACTACTGGCTGAGCAGGGTGCTGTGGAGACTATCACGCGCGTGAAGACACCGTACAAGCTGGTCAGTAGAGCCTTCAAGCCAGAGGGAAGTACTATCATCGCGGGTGGCATCTCTGGCGGGAATGCCGTGACCATTCGTAGCTCTGTTGGTAGCACATCCTCTTCGCCTGTCATCATTGCGGGTCCATGCGCCGTCGAAAATAGAGAACAATTGCTAACCACGGCACAGGCGGTGAAAGCTGCCGGTGCCGTGGTTTTGCGTGGGGGAGCATTCAAACCGCGCACCTCGCCCTACCAATTTCAGGGACTGGGCATAGAAGGGCTGCACCTGCTGGCTGAAGCTCGCGAGCTGACGGGGCTGGCGGTGATTACCGAGGTGATGGAACCAGACATGGTAGAGACAGTGGCTGAATACGCGGATATCTTGCAGATAGGCAGCCGTAACATGCAGAACTTCCCCCTGCTGCTGGCCGCGGGCCACAACAGCCGGGGGCGTCCGGTCATGCTCAAACGCGGAATGGCGGCTACCATTGATGAATGGCTGCTGGCAGCAGAATACATTGTCTCGGCAGGCAATCCGAGGGTCATTCTCTGCGAGCGGGGTATCCGCAGCTTTGACCAGCAGACCCGCAATGTACTCGACCTCGCCTGCGTGCCGCTACTTCACGAATTGACCCACCTGCCGGTAATTGTTGATCCAAGCCATGCCACCGGTCGCCGAGAACTGGTTCCCACCATGTCTCGTGCTGCCATCGCGGCTGGAGCGGATGGACTCATTCTAGAGGTTCACCCCGACCCCAACAGCGCACTCTGCGATGGTCGCCAGTCGATCACCGCGGAGCAGCTGCGCTCGATCGTTCGCGAGACACAGTTGATTGCCGAAATGATCGGGGGCAAGAAGGGGCTATCATGGGTAGCTTGAATTTTTTGTTTGAAAATCTCGACTCATCTTATGTTATATGTTATACTCTTCATATCTAAGCACCCAGGCGCGAGTTGACCGGGAGGCGCGGAAATTGGGGATTGCCTGGTGTATTCGGCCTTGACCTGGGCTGGATGAGGAACAGAAGAGGTAATACACATGCCAACACGAGTTATAATCGCTGACGACGAAACCATTCAGCGAATGGATTTAAAAGATGTACTGACCAAGCAGGGCTATCTTGTAGTGGGGGAAGCCGGAGATGGCCTCAGTGCCGTCAATTTGGCCCGCGAGATACGACCAGACCTGGTCATTATGGATATCAGAATGCCCGATATGGACGGCATCGCCGCCGCCGAGACGCTTACGCAGGAAAAGATAGCACCGGTGCTGTTGCTCACCGCCTTCGGGGATATGCCGCTGGTCGAACGGGCCAAAGAGGCGGGTGTGGTCAACTATATCGTCAAGCCATTGCGAGAAAGCGAAGTGACCCCCGCCATTGAAGTAGCATTGGCTCGCTATAATGAATTTCGCGCCCTTGAAGAAAAAACGCGCACGCTTAGCGAACAATTGGAGACGCGCAAGGTCGTTGACCGGGCTAAGGGACTCCTGATGGAAAAACAAGGCCTGACTGAGCAGGAAGCATTCCGCAAGATTCAAAAGGCGAGCATGAATAACCGCAAATCCATGCGCGAGGTAGCGGAGGCAATCCTGCTGACCAACGAAATGTAAATGCAACGCGGCTCCGTTGCCGCGTTTCTTTCTGTGTCTAGTAAAGATAATTAAGCATGATATCAGCGACAATTACCGGAAACGTTGTTGTCATCACTGGAATTCGTTTCCGTCCTGCCGGACGCATTTATTATTTTGACCCACGGGAGCAAACCTATAACACAGGCCAGTATGTGATTATTGAGACGGTTCGAGGCGTAGAGGCTGGGCGTGTAGTGATTGCGTCGAAGAAGATAGCCGAAAGCGATCTCACCGATCCGCTCAAGCCAGTATTGCGCCTGGCTACCGAAGACGAATTGCGCATGATGCTCTCGTTCAAGGGAAAAGAGAAGGAAGCCCTGGTCAAATGCGCGGAGCGCGTTGCACAACACGCCCTGCCGATGAAACTGGTGGAGGCAGAATACGCCTATGATGGCGGTCGGCTGACCTTTTATTTCACGGCTGATGAACGTGTTGACTTCCGCGCACTGGTGCGTGATCTGGCCGCGGCCTTTCGCACGCGCATCGAACTACGCCAGATTGGGGCACGCGACCAGGCCAAACTCCAGGGAGGCCTGGGACCTTGCGGCAAAACGCTCTGCTGTAGCTCATGGATTGCGGACTTTGGGGTTATCTCGATTAAGATGGCGAAGGAGCAGGGATTGCCTCTGAATCCTTCGAAGATCTCCGGTGTGTGCGGTCGCCTCTTATGCTGTCTCTCGTATGAAAATGATAATTACATCCAGGCGAAACAATCGATGCCACAGATTGGCGCGATGCTCAATACGCCAAGTGGCCCAGGCAAAGTCGTCTCGGTCAATGTGCCGCAAGAGTCGGTCGAGGTCATGTTGGAGAGTGGCGTAACCATTACGATACCTGTGAATCAGTACCAGTTGCCGGGGGCGGAACCGGCAGAAGCAAAAGTAGGGGGTAAAGGCTGCGGAAGTTGCAGCCTCAATAAAGGCGGCGGTTGCGGCAGCGGAGGTGGAGGTTGCGGAAGTTGCGGCAGCGGGGGAGGCGGCTGTAAGCGGAAAGATGGAGGCAGTTGTGGGAGTTGTGGCACAAAAGGAGGGGGAGGTTGTGGCTCGTGTGGGATAAAGCGAGACTTTCAATTACAAGGCTCTGCAAGGTGAATGGCATCGTTCGTGGAATCGTGCAGTAAACTATTGATGATGAGAGGGAGGAAGCAGCTCTTATGTCGCCAGAACGAAAGGAACCCAATGCCACATGGCAGTATTCCAGCGATTTGAGCTGGGATGACTCGAATGAGGAGGGACTTCCTCTCTCATATGAGCAGGACGAGGAAGCAGCGTTCTATTCCGACCAGTCAGCATTTCCAGAAGATGGAGACATCGAAGAGGATGAGCAAGCAAAACCGGAACCATTTTACACGAACACTGAAGCCCTGAGGCAATTTGGACAACAACTATCCCCCATACTTGCTCCACTGCTTTTTGGTGCATTGACCTTCTTATTTCTCTTGCCGCTGATGCGCACTAATCACTTCTACTTACACATGGAACGGCTCTGGCCAATAGGACTTGTGCTGGTAGCCGTTGCGATATTGCAAGGAATGATGCTCTATTATGCTGGCGCGAACAATGTATACTGGTCGCTCGGCATAGTTGCGGGCTTCTTCCTTTTCCTGCTCGTTGGCTGTTTTGTCCTTTTTGGGCCTCTTCCTACCTTGATTGTGCTGGTAGTCATGCTGATTGGCAGCTTCATCACGGCCCGTATCTGCATGCGTCCCGTTCCTGAAGGCTCTGTCGATCTTGTATATTCATTTGGTAAGTACAGCCGTACACACTATAAAGGCCTCAATTTTGTGTTACCCTGGGAATGGATTGATACGCACCTGGATACGCGGGAAAGGCATTGGACGTGTCCTGAGCAGACGGTGCCTGTGTCACTCGATGAAGAATTGAGCTTCAAGGCAACCATCTCGTATCAGTTGGTGCCGGAGGATGCCTATCTTGCCGTGACACAGACCGAAAACTGGGAGGAGAAACTGCAAGATTATTTTAAGGTTGTCCTGCAGTACGCCGCTCCCCAACTCACGGCAGACGATTTTCTGGTCTGGGGGCAGAGGTCACGTTCCCGCTCACATGCCAACGGAGAAATGGCGGAGGAAGCACGCTGGGATTATCTCAACACTATCCTCTTTGAACACATGCGCGACCGCGCTGCTCAGTGGGGAGTAGAAATGAAAGAGGTGAAAATTCGAGATATTACTCTCACTCCCCGCGCCTCCCTATCCAGTACTACAAGGCCGGTCTTCGTAGGAGATGCAGCCCAACAACAACCAGCACAGGCTTCCCCCAGAAGGATGGGGTCAGATACAGGTGGACGAGTGGAGACGCCGCAACGTGCTGCTGCACCTCCAGCAAATCCAATAACCATAAAGCCGCCTCCGGATTCCGCAACTCCGCCGCCTGCTGCTGCACCTGCTAAACGCCCGAATGAGGCGGTGTTAATCAACGCCTATAAACAAATACAGGCAAAAGTTATTACCTCGCCAGAGGCGATTCGTAAGGTGGCGGAAGGTTTTCTCGCTATCGCAAACGATTCCGAAGCCAATAAAAATGTAAACTTCGATGCTGGTCTTGCCGCCGAACGATTATTTGAGCAGGCAAGGTTGTACGAAGAACAGGAAAAGGCCGCCAGCGTTGCTCCTCAGTATGCCAATGAAGCTCAATTTAGCGATGAAACACCTATGCCTCCCTGGTCTTTTCGCCCGCCTACCGATGATAACCTGACCCTCGGAGGATAGAGAAAAACCATGAATGGATCTGCGGGTTTCCGGCAGGCGCGCCTGCCGGAAACCCGCAGATCCATTCATGGTTTTCAGGTTAGGATGGGTTATTTCTCGATTGGTGCGCCAATCAGGCTGCCCCACTCTGTCCAGGAACCATCATAGTTACGCACTTTGGGATAACCAAGCAGGTAGTGGAGGACATACCACGTATGGCTACTGCGCTCACCGATACGGCAATAGGCGATAACTTCTTTATCTGGCGTGACACCCTTGCCTCCGTATATAGCACGCAACTCGTCTGCCGATTTAAAAGTTCCATCCTCACGTACTGCTGATGCCCAGGGGATGTTCGCCGCACCCGGAATATGGCCACCACGCTGTGCCCCTTCTTGTGGTAGATTCGCGGGAGCCAGCAGTTCCCCACTGTATTCGCCAGGAGAACGGACATCAACCAGGGCCACGCCCTGTTTGCCCAGTTCTTGCATTACCTGGTCACGCAGCGCGCGAATATCGGCCACTGGCTTTCCCACGTGGTACGTTGTATGAGCATGGCCTGGTACTTCTGTAGTAATCTCGCGCTTGTCGGCAAGCCACTTCACACGTCCACCGTCCAGCATACGCACATCGGCATGCCCATAATACTTGAGAATCCAGAGTGCCCAGGCGGCAAACCAGTTGTTGTTGTCACCGTACAGCACAATGGTGGTGTCATTGCTCACCCCTGCGCGGCCCAATAACTCTTCCAGGTGCCTCTGGCTTATGGGAGCGCGGATGAGCTGGTCTTGCAGTTCTTTCTGCCAGTTAAATCCCACCGCACCAGGAATATGTCCCTGATCGTAGGCTTTTGTATCTACATCAACCTCGATCAAACGAACCTTGGGATCTTTCAGATGAGCCTGTACCCAATCTGCGTCGACTAATACCTCTGGATGAACGTACCCCTTGTTTTCTGACATGCACTTCTCCTTCTGTCTTCAAAATACGAAATGTTGATGCTTGGGGTTATGCGTGCGATTTTTGCATGGCTGAAGCTGCCTTCACCATTCCCCGAATGCGGCTGCGCAGCCACTACTATACGACGCTGATGCCAGGCATCATAGGTGATTTAGTTAATCAACTATATCCACCTTACAATAAGAATACCACAAGGATACCACATTTTATTCCCTTAATTCCAGTTATGTAACACATTACCAGGGCTTCGCAAAGTCGCTCTTCGTGGCTTTTGCTCGCGCCTACGGTGCTCGTAAAGAGAAAAAAGTGTTGAGGTTTTTGTGCGCTTTGCGCACAAAAACCTCAACACTTTTTTCTCTTAATTGTTCCATGGCATTTCTGACGTGGAGCGCAAACTCCTGGCCCGCCGCAGTCAACGTGACACGTTTGTTTTTGCGCGTGAAGAGTGCGACCTCCAACTCGTCCTCCAGTGCCGCGATCTGGCGACTCAAGGCGGATTGCGCAACTACACACAGTTCAGCGGCCTTACGAAAGTTTTGCGTCTGCGCTGCCGCCAGGAAATAGGTAAGCTGGTGAAACTCCATAGTGGTCCTCCTCCTCCTGGCTAAACCTATGCCTGCGAAATTTGCAACCGTAGGCTGCAAATCTCGCAGGCACACCAAAATCCTTGCGAGCCGCGAAGCGGCGAGGATTCAAAGAAACTCGCACATCGGATTGGCTACTTGATCTCAAAATGAGATCACTATTATACCAAATAGGTGTTGGACGCATCAATTGACATGCCTTATACTAAGGTATGTGAAACTCCTGGAGAGGAAGCAACGCGAATCTATTAAGGAATGTAAGTATGATTATTGCATCGAGCGTGGTAGGTGAGCATGGCGGAGGCAAGCACCGCCACTACTATACACGAGATGCACGACGTGCGTGTATAGTAGTGGCGGCGCTTGCCTCCGCCATGCAAAACCCACCTCCGCCATGCTCGTCCACCTCCGCCATACAAAACCCAAACGGAGTAGAAAAGAGGGAGATATGACCCAGGTTGAACAACTGGCGGCTTTCGTCGTGCGTATGACGTATGAAGACCTCTCGGAGGAAGCGCGCCAGCAACTCAAGATCCGCATAGTAGATGCCCTTGGCTGTGCCATTGGAGCACTTGAAGGTCCACCTCTCAATATGCTGCGCGCCCAACTCGAAGACTTTGGCGGCAAGTCCCTGGTAACGCTGATCGGCGGCGGGAAAACTGCTCCCGACCGCGCGGCTCTCTACAACTCAGCCCTGGTGCGTTACCTGGACTACAACGATAGCTACATCGCCAAAAATGAAACCTGCCATCCCAGCGACAACCTGGGGGCGGTACTGGCCGCCAGCGAGTATGCACGGAAGAATGGCAAGGAATTCCTGACCGCCCTGGCACTGGCTTACCAGGTTCAGTGCCGGCTCTCAGACGTAGCACCGGTGCGAGCAAAGGGCTTCGATCACACCACGCAGGGAGCCTACGCGGTGGCGGCTGGCGTGGCAAAGGCACTGGGCCTTGACCAGAAGGGAGTGGCGAACGCCGTTGCGATAAGCGGCACCGCCTACAACGCCTTGCGCGTCACACGAACGGGCAGCCTCTCCAACTGGAAAGGGCTGGCCTATCCCAATACAGCCTTTGGTGCTACCCATGCCGCCTTCCTCGCCATGCGTGGCATTACCGGTCCCATGGAAGTGTTTGAAGGCAACAAGGGCCTGATGGATGCCATTACTGGACGTTTTGAGCTGGACTGGGCGCAAGAGAACCTCGAGGCCGTGCGTAGCACCAGTGTCAAGCAGTACAACGCTGAGTTTCATTCGCAGTCCGTGCTTGAGGGCGTCCTGGAGCTGCGAGCGGCCCAGCATGTACACCCGCAGGAGATTGAGCGCGTCAAGATCGACATTTTTGATGTCGCGTATCACATCATCGGCGGGGGTGAAGAGGGAGACAAGCAGCAGGTGCGTACCAAGGAAGAGGCCGATCACAGTTTGCCCTACATGGTGGCGGTCGCGCTGCTGGATGGCGAGGTTTCTCCGGCGCAGTATGTGCCAGAGCGCATTGTGCGCGAGGATGTGCAGAGCCTGCTGCGCCGGGTAAGCATCCAGCCCGATGAGACGTTGAGCAAACGCTTCCCCGCGGAGATGCCCTGCCGCATACAGATCAGGCTCAAAGATGGCCTGACGCTGAGCATTGAGAAGCAGGACTACGAGGGATTTTACACGCGGCCTATGTCATGGGAGAAGGCCGTGGCCAAGTTTGAGCGTCTCGCGGCCCCCTATACCGACGCCGCGCAGCGTGCGGTTATCGTAGAGACGGTGGCTCACCTGGAAACGAAAGAGGTAGAGCAGTTGACCAGCTTATTAGGCGCATCTTTTGCGCGTACCCGTTAAGCAGAGAAAGAGAGACAATTCTATGAGCGAGCGAGCATTTCCATTTATTCGTATGAACGAGCGCGAGGGCAAACCCCGCACGCGCGGTATTACCGAGATTCGCGGTCCCTACTACACTCCTATGGGCAAGCGTTACCTGGAGGATGTGCTGGAGACGATGGGCGCATACGTAGATTCTTTGAAATTTGCGGGCGGCTCCTTCACGCTGATGCCGGAGAAGCAGCTCAAGGAGATCATTGATCTTGCCCATCGCTACAATGTGCTGGTCTCCACCGGCGGCTTCATCGAGCATGTGCTCACCCAGGGGCCTGAGGTGGTGGATCACTACATTGAGGAGTGTCGCAATGTGGGCTTCGATATTCTCGAAATCTCAAGCGGTTTTATCACTATCCCGGTTGATGACTGGCTGCGCCTGGTCGAGAGGGTGCAGCACGCGGGACTCAAGGCCAAGCCGGAGGTTGGTATCCAGTTTGGCGCGGGGGGAGCCAGTGCCGCCGAAGAGCTGGCATCAGAAGGCACGCGCGATGTGGATTGGGCCATCGGGCAAGCCAGGAAATTTCTGGACGCCGGGGCCTACATGATCATGATTGAGTCCGAGGGCATCACCGAAAATGTGAAAACGTGGCGCACCGATGCCGCGGCCAAAATCATTGGCGCGTTAGGCCTGGAGAAGGTGATGTTCGAGGCCGCCGACCCGGAGGTCTTTGCCTGGTATATCAAGAATTACGGTCCCGAAGTCAATGTTTTTGTTGATCACAGCCAGATTGTCCAACTTGAATGCCTGCGCGCAGGTATTTGGGGGACTAAGAGCTTGTGGGGGCGTGTTTTGACTTACAAGGGGTGATATACAGCACTAGCTACTCCTTAATGAAAAATAGTGATCTCTATGACGATGTTACAAGTGTTTCTTATGCTTTGCAGCAGGATCGAGAGGTACAATATTTATTGGTCGGCGTCGGGATTATCGAAGTAGAAACGATATGTATTTTCGGCACACAATGTTTAACGTGTATCCATATCAGGGCCTGCACTCATTGTGTGTATTTGTGCGAGGACACATTTATGTGCATGTAAGTGGGGAATAATAATGCTATCCTGATGAAATGCTCTAGAAGGCTGGAGAACTCGTAGCCCATCGCCTAGTTCAATAATGATAGTGCCAGCACAAGGACATCCTCGCCTTGAAGCTATGCGTTCGCAACCTTTGTTGTTCGCTTGTCGATCTAAGAGTTGAATGATAGATTGTTTTTGATCTAACACAGGCACTTGGCACTGGTTGGTAGCTTGAGTACAGAGGATTTGGATATGCGAATATGCGGGTGATGACAGCGTTTGAAATACCTCTGCATTAGGGTGTTTGTACTTCTCACCTTCTGTACCGACAGATATAACGACGACTGATGGTTGTACTGCATCGAGCAGAGATTTCGTATCTTCAGCATTCCATGCTCCACCATGGTGAGGGAACTTCAATACATCGCAGTGCAGGTGGGGATGATTCTCTTGAAGCAATTTCCAACCTGCTGGCTCAAGATCACCCGTAAGGAGCGCACTTGAGTTGGAACTGATAATGTGGAGGACGACTGATGTGTTATTTAAGCCTTTTTTTTCTAATCCTCTCAAGAGATCAATAGCGTAGGGATGTATTAAATAAATATTCTTGGCTACCGTTCCCTTAAATGGCAGCGAGTTTACTTCTACCTGGACAGAAGGATCAATATACCTTCTTTTATCTTCTGAGCACCAATCCGTCATATTTTGTAGCACAGTTCTTCTATATATTTTCCCTTTATTGGGTTCGTCAGGTATTGCTTGTTGTTGATGTCCATCGGAATCTTGCCTTAACTGATCAAATTTTTTCCGATTTATGATCTTTCCGATAGCTAGCTTTTCGCATTCTCGCATGTTAGGTACGAGGTTAGCTCTATATAACAGATCATCAACCTGGCTGTAGTGATCATCATGCAAATGGGTTATAACAATGCCGCGCAGAAACGTTATTTCTTCTTGTTTGAGGTACTCAAGCACAGCATCGGCGTCGATACAATCTACAATAATAGCTTCACCTGTTTCCGGGCTTGAAATAACTATGGTGTCTCCTTGGCCCACGTCGAGAAATGCTATTCTGATTGTGGGTGCACTTCTATTCAACTCTGTCTTGACTAATTCAGTGTAGGAGACTGGTGAATTGTCCAAGCAATTCCTCTTCACTCATATATGTATATGGTTGTGGACGAAATATTCCCCAAGCAGGAGTATCAGTATCTATTATACCATCTTTAATATATTTACGAGGTGTTTCTGTGCGAAATGCGATACCAGGACGAAGTATCCATCCGGGCATGGAGGGGATAATTTGTACTGTTTGAAGTTCATCGAATCCCTTTAACCAAAGAGTAATTGTTCCTTGAGCCGCATTAATGCTATCAACAATTCCGCTAATGAAGCAATTGGCCTCATCGTTATCAGATGGGAGATCAAGCGTGATTTGTGGTTTACTATCCCATTCTTTCACTTGGCGAAGACGGGTAAAGGTTGCATCATCAAGATGATAAGCTCTTTTAAGAACGGCATCTATTGTTTGTGTTGCCTCTATTGGTTCTGCTAAATTCGCGTAAGCTGCAAACTCAAGTTGTAGCACTGCTTGAGTAAGGCTTTTGCAGTCCTCTTCGCTTAAATCTTCGGGAAAAGGAATAGTATCTACTACACGCTTAGGAATAGCAGGGTTTTTTAGATGTTCAACAATCCAGGCATTACTGACGTCCCAATTTAACACTGCTGCAACTACCTCGTGCGTAATATGTCTTTCCTGGGCTAGTGAGATTGGAGCTACTACATAGAAATGGTCAGAAACGTAGTAACCTTTTCGTTCTATAGCAGCCCGTATCCTTTTACCCCAACTAGAGTTGATATCATAAGGCACCAGCACTTTCACACCGGCCAGAATATGCTCTTTATCTTTTTCTGGTTTCTTACTTTTTCTGGGTTCCTCTAAATCATTTGGATAAAGGATAGTTGTAGCATTCTTGTATTCAATGAAATATGGATAAGGCATTACATCTTTGACGCCTGTGAGCCATGGAACAATTTTTGGATTTTCAAAATCTGTCCACCTCTTATTTTCAGGTTTTTGTCCTACAATCGCTCCGCGAAATATTTCTGTTAAATCACGCAAAGTCCTATCCTTACAGGAGGCGCGAATGGCATTCCAAGTATATTCCGGTAGAATTATTTTATAATCCATAATATAAGTATTCAGAGAACTTTCTGATTTCCGAGCCTGCTCATTCCAAACAGATTGATCAGTAACTAATCCTGAAGCAGTGTATGTCTGCATATCATCCGTATTTTTAAGTGTATGCCTTTGTATTGTACGAACCCTTACAGGATAATGTGTGCGCTCTGAAGGATCATTCTTCTTTTGAGCAAATACAACAACTGTCTGTACCTCTGCATCAAATACGCCTGAAGGGATGTCCCACAATTCAAGGACATCACAATGCTCAAGCAGTTGTTTACGATAGTATGGTGAGGCTTCTGCTACTGTGAAAGAGCTAGGCATAAGCATGGCTAAATAGCCACCAGGAGACAATCGTTGAATCGCATACTCAAGGTAAGTATTTGCCTTCTCATATCTAACTTTCTCTCTCAAGGAAGAAGCATTATCGGGGGATTTCTTCCGATCACCTCCAAAGGGAGGGTTGCCTACAATGAGTGACGGTTGATGGTTCTGTAACCAAGGCCATTGCAATGCGTCACTACTATGAATGTTCCAACTATCCTCAGATGTAGAAAGCAGTAATCCCAGTCCTGCTAACTGAGCAGTAAAATCAGCGCTGTCATTGCCATATAATTGGTTACGTAGAATAATACTTTCCATATCCTTGAGACTAGAAAGTCGTTCGTATCCCGCAACTAGGAAGCTTCCCCATCCACAAGTCATATCCGCTACGACTCTACTTTCTGGCGGAAGATACTCTACAGGGATATTCTTCCAGATACGACGAGTAAGATAGAGGGGCGTATCATAACTTCCTGATTCCTTTCGCTCTTTTCTACTGTATGCAGTTCTATACAGTTCTTTGAGCATATCAGGTACAAATCCGGCATAGCATATTGTTTGTAAGAGTTGGTATGCTTGATCTGCTTCAAAAAAGTTCTCTATAAACATTTCATATTTGAAATAACGCCTGAACTTTTCACTCGCTGTCCGAATCAATGTGTCGAGGGAAGGCCTACTTAGACGTATCTCGTCACCAAGTACCCCTGTATCGGCAAGAATGATTGCACCAAGAATCTGTATCGATATCGTGGTAACAAGTTTATCTCTTTCTTCTTCATTTAAGTAAGTCCGATGTTTCAAGAGTTTACGAAGTCGTGCTACAGTTACACCAAAATGGTTTACCAATTGAGTACTAGTCACTTCTGCTGCCCATAAAGATAATTGCAAAGGTTGTATATCACGAAAGATAGTAAAAGTGTCGCGTCCTTGTTTGACATCGATAATGCGTTGAGGTTGCAAATCAGCCTCATACTCGCTGAGGACATTGTTAAGTTGATCGTAGGAAATATGGGCTTCAATCGGAAGAGGAGTTGGAACCTTATCCTGTACAAGACATCTCCAAAGAGAGAACTCGTCATTCCGGTGTATGATGTGGAATGGGGCGGCTGACCTTGCCAATAGTTGCACGAGTGCCTCATCTTCGTGTCCATTGACCGCATTGTATACGGTTATGCCCGTATATTCAGGTGTTCGGTGAATAGGATGAGCAAAGGCAAGTACGTTAGCCTTGATTGATCGGTTCTCTCCAAGTGAGAAGAAGTTGAAATGCTCCAGCGGAGTGAATCCTTGTTTTGAAACACCATCAAGTACTGCGCTGCGCGCGTTCTCTGGTAATGGCACATATGGAAGGTCAGGATTTTGAAGTGTACCAAGGTTTAGCATTTTGCTACCCTACTTTCCGGTGATAACATAAGCTGACCTTTCAATACTATCAATTAGATATTATCTTTTCTTCAACATACGAAGTGGCAAGGAGTGCTTCCTCCTGCAAAGCCCAGAGATAAATCCACATCACTTGTTGTCCGCCAGGGTCTAGGCAATCTAATAAGATACGCTCTCCTTCTTTAGTTTTACAGATGGCAAGAATGGTTTGAGCACCGTGAACAGGAATAGCTCTCTGTAAAACATGTGGGTCATCCATCACTTCTCGTAACTTGTTGATAGCCTCCCGAATCTTCTGAACCGACCAGCCACGATTCCTGAGTTGTCGTACAAAGCGCAATTGCAACAAATCATCAAAGCTATAACGTCTCCGCGTCCCTGACCCATGAGCCTGTTGAACACTTGGAACAATAATACCTTGCTTTGCCCAGTACGCAATCTGCCGTACTGAGAATCCACTCATCAGCGCAAACTCATTAGTACTATATATTCGACTTGTAGTATCTGTGCCAAGCATTTCAGCAAACCTCTCTTTAACTATACACTAGGTTAAGATACAAAGTCAATGGATTTTTGTCGTTTTGGATCATTTTTCATTACGACCTTATCCGTCACAGACAAGCAAAACCTAACTTACTACGCCCATGATATCGATTCTAAATATCGTCAGAATTATCTTCTTCCACTTCGTACAATTTATGATTTCTGAGGCAACTGCTTATGAGATTGGGAAATATGGGCTTTGCTCTTCTTCAAGCACAATAATACTGCCTTTTCGTGGCCTATATTTTTTTACAGTTATCGCTTCAATAAACACAAACGGTATCTCTTCATCGAGTGTATGACCAGGAATGGAAGTCAGATGCACAGAACAAGAGACTCCTCCATAAAATATGGTAATATAGGCAAACAGAAAACCCAAACTTTTCGAGTAAAGAGAGGTATTGTATGCCCTACCAAATGTGGATCAACGGAAAACACACATTAGGAACATCCGGCAGCATCATCGAGGTACATAATCCTGCCACCGAAGAAATCATCGACACAGCTTCTGCCGCCCCGCCGACGTGGACAAGGCCGTCTCGGCGGGGGCGGCTGGTAGAACCCCACTAAGAGCTTATTCGGAAACTGTATGTTGCCTGACGCCCTTTGTGAACATCGGGGAGCGTAGAAATGTAGTGACACCCCTTGTGGGTGTCAGGGGAGGGGTGTGGACCTGGATTGAAGCCGCTTCAGATAGGTTTCCGACTCCTGCGCGTGTTCCAGAGGAAGCATCAACGCCAGGCATGAGGCACGGAGGCCAACGAAAGCGCATCTTGTACCAGAAATGGCTTGACAAGATAGCTCACATGTATCTCTCTCAATATACGCTGTACCTGGGCCTGGTCCTCTTGCCGCACCATAACAATCAGATGTGTAAAAGCATACTTCGAGAGCTTTTTCACATACCAGATTACCTCAAAATCCTCTTTGAGAGCAGGATGTACGGCAAGGAAGACCAGGTCAGGAGCATCTTGAAAGACCTCAAGCGCCTTCAATGCCTCTTGAGAGCTTGAGTAGACCAGCACATGATGACCAGCCTGTTGCAGGTGAATCTGCAAGAGCGTGCGGATCACCCGCGA
>WNFH01001332.1_pt1 | contig 16681 bp, 18 predicted proteins | sample 5400411 | NCBI WGS metagenome assembly WNFH01 (sample SAMN13153347, study PRJNA577476) | soil metagenome | isolation source: 200 cm saprolite under Douglas fir tree site 2 hole 3 | place: USA:California | collected 2015-04-18
CCCCGAATGTTTTAATCGGGGGTCCAGTCCGAAATTCCCCTGGATTCCCGCTAAAAACATGCGGGAATGACGGACTCTGGCAGAGCCACCAACCACCGCTACGCAGCAAGCTGCGGGGAATTAACCCGCAGCGATTAAATAATGTAAAAATAAGCCAGTTGGGCTGAAGCGTCAACCCCCCGGCGCAGCTGTTCACCGGTATCTTTCCTGAACGCTCAGAATCTTCCGTATCAACGGCTGAATGGCCTCACCGCCCGTTGGAGAAAATTCTTCCCTTTCCCCCTCCATCTTTTTGAGAACGGCCGCGACCGACCTTTTCAGCGCGGTCAAGTTGTAGCCGCCTTCGAGCAGGAAGGCAATCTTTCCTCCCGCATATTTTTCCGCGAGCTCGATCAGCATCGAGGCCATCGCTCCGAAACCCTTCTCCGTCACCATCATTCCGCCCAGAGGATCCTGTTGATGCGGATCAAAGCCGGCCGACACCAGAACCCACTCCGGCTCGTAGTGCGTCACTGCCGGAATGACTATTTCTCTGAACACTCGGAGGTACTCCTCGTCGCCGCAGCCTGCCGGAAGAGGGATGTTGACCGTATATCCCTCTCCTTCTCCTTCCCCCACCTCCCCAACTGCCCCGGTCCCCGGATAGAAGGGATATTGATGCGTCGATAGATAAAGGACCGACGGGTCTCGGTAGAAAGCGTCCTGTGTGCCGTTGCCATGATGAACATCCCAATCCATGATCAAAACCCGCTTCATTCCGTGACGGCGCTTGAGATAATGAGCCGCAATCGCAACCGTATTAAACAGGCAGAAGCCCATGGCTCTATCTCTCAAGGCATGATGGCCGGGGGGCCGAACCAGAGCGAAGCCGTTACGGAACTCGCCGGCAGCTATGGAGTCCAAGAGCTTCAAAAAACCGCCTGCGGCCAGGAGCCCGATCCCAAAGGAGTCTCTGCAGGTCATGGTATCTCCGTCCAGGGCGTAGCGATTCTTTTGGGAGGTCGCCTCGAGGAGCTCAATGTAATCTTTGCTATGGCAAAATTCGATCTCCTCTCTCCGAGCGGCCCGAGGAGCCAGGAGTTGAAAACTCCGGGAGTCGAGCTCGGCAGCAAGATCGAGAAGCACTTTCAGCCGCTCCGGCCTCTCCGGGTGGAAAGGACCGGGCTCGTGTTTGAGAAAATCGCGATCGATAATCACCGCGGACCGGGCCATCTTTGTCCCCTATCTATCACTTCGAGTCGAGCTTGCAAAGCGCGAAATGGCGAAGCAAGTTGGCTTACGATATGGATGATTGGCTGATTCAGAGATGATGAGGGTTTCGCCGATTCGGTCAAGCCTCTCGTCAATAGGAACCGCTATTTCTTAGTCTCCGCTTTTTTCTGATCCGCCACCACGACCACGATGAGCTTGTCCGGCTGGAGATATTGTCTCGCCACACGAAGCACATCCTCCCGGCTCACACGGCCGATCAACTCGGGATATTGTTCCGGATAATCCGAACCCAGGCCGTAATATTCCACCAGGGAAAGGAAATTGGCAACCGCCCGGTTGGTGTCGAGCCGGAGGGGAAAGCTACCGATAAGATAATCCCTAGCGGCTTGCAACTCCTCTTCACTCACCTTCTCTTCGCGAATCCGCCGGATCTCTTCCCGGGCAATGCGAATGGCCTCTTCGGCGCTCTCGTTCTTGGTCTGCATGGTCACTTGGAAGGAGCCCACGTATTTTTCCGCGTCAAATTGGCTATAGACCGAATAGGCGAGTCCTCGCTCGTTGCGCACCGAATCCATCAGACGGGAGGAAAAACCTCCTCCGCCCAAGATGTAGTTCATCACCTGGATCGCGTAATAATCCGGACTTCTCCGGGTAACTCCCGCGTGACCCATCGTGATATTAGCCTGGGTGAGACTCTTGTTAACCCGGATAAAATTTGCCGGACCAGGCGAGGAAACAGGAGGAGAATCCTTGACGACAGCCCCTCTCTTCCAAGACCGCAACGCCTGAGTAAGCTTCTGGGCGATTTCCTGATGCGAGATATCCCCGACCACGGAGAGGATGGCCCGGTCGGGACGATAGAAGCGATCATAAAACTCCAGCAGATTGGCTCGATCCACCCGCTTGATGGAATCCACGGTCCCTTCAACCAGGCGACCATACGGGCTTCGGGGAAATAGGGCCTCGGAGAATTTGATTTCGGCGATCTCTCCCGGATCCTCATCTTTGGCTCTTATCGATGCGATGACCGACTGCTTTTGCCTCTCGATCTCCTCGGGAGCGAAGACCGATGCGGTCAATATCTCGGCCAATAGTTTGAGTCCGGTGTCCAGATCCTTTTTCAGCAGCGTCAAGCTCACTGTCGCAACGTCCTGGCCACACGCGGTAGAGAGGGAAGCGCCGATAAAGTCCAATGTCTCGCTGATCTGCAAGGCGGTTTTGTCGCGCGTGCCGTAAGTCAGGAGTCGCGCGGTCAGGTTGGCCATCCCCTCTCGCCCTTCGGAATCATAACGGGAGCCCGCTTGGATAATAAAATGGAACGTGACCATCGGCAGGGCCCTTTGTTCCGAGGCGAGGAGAACCAGTCCGTTCTCAAGCACCGACCTCTGAGACGAAAGACGCGCCTCCGAAAGAGACGGGAGAGAGACCGCGACAGCGACGATGAGAAAGGCGAAAATAGTTTTCTTCACGGATTCTTTTCCTTCGTAGGAACTAGGATCCCGACGGTGCGTTGATCGGGATCGAGATATTTCTTGGCAACCTTCAAGATGTCAGCCGGAGTCACCTTCCTTATCCCCGCGAGATAGCTATCCAAAAGCTGCCATCTGGCCGTGGCTTCGTACTGTCCCACTCTCATCGCCTGTCCGAAGATCGAATCCTGGCCGAATACGAAGGCCGCTTCGACTTGGTTCTTGGCCTTCTCGAGTTCCCTATCACTCACCGGCTCGGATTTAGCCCGTTCGAGCAAATCGTAAATGGTTCGTTCGACCTCGAGCGGATCTTTTTCCGGCATCATCTGAGCCGTCACGGAAAGAACCGAAGGATCGACCGACAACCCGTCGTAGTCCGCATCCACACTGCGGGCGATGCGCTTGTGATAGACCAGATCCTGGTACAACCGGGAGCTGCGCCCGCCGGCAAGAACGACCGTGAGGAGATCGAGGGCAAAACTATCCGGGCTGGGGATATTGGGAACGTGGTAGTAGATCAACAGAAAGGGAAGCTCGGCTTCCTTCTTGAGGATGATTCTTCTTTCCCCGCTTTGCGGCGGCTCTTCGAATCTGACCTTCGGCGCCGCCGGCCCTCGTGGGAGGTTGCCGAAGGCGGCCTTAATCTTGGCCAAGATCTCCGGGGTCGAGAAATCGCCCGTGACCACGATAAACGCGTTGTTGGGCGCATAATAGGTTTGGTAGTGCCGGCGCAGATCTTCGCGGGTGAGATTTTCAACATCCTGCATCCAGCCGACGACCGGACGGCGGTAAGGATGAATGGTATAGGCGACGGCCGCCGTCACCTCGGCCAACGAGGAGACCGGGCTGTCCTCGGTCCTGAGTCTTCTCTCCTCCATGATGACTTTCTTCTCAGGCTCAAAATACTTTCCATCCAGAAGCGCATTGGCCATACGGTCCGCTTCGAGATCGATTTCGATGCCGATCTTCTCCCGGCTCATCGTGGCAAAATAGACGGTGACATCGGATGTAGTGAACGCGTTGGAACGGCCGCCGTTCTTGGCAATGATGCGAGCATACTCCTCGGGACCGACCTTCTGCGTCCCTTTAAACATCATGTGCTCCAAAAAATGGGACAGCCCGCTTTTTCCGTCTTCTTCGTTGCGCGATCCCACGCGATACCATACCTGGAAAGTAACAGCCGGACTTTTGTGTTCCTCCAAGAGGAGAACTTTAATGCCGTTGTCCAGAACAACTTCTTGAATCCGGGAGCCCTGAGCTTGGGTACCCTGACAAATGACGCATTGAAGTAACAGGACAAAGAAAACAATCGACAAGCGCATGACCCTTATCAAACTAAAGTAAGAAACATAAAAGTGCAATAGGAGGTTGTCTCGACTCCTATTTTTTTGGCATAAAGCAAGATAGGCTCATTAAGGAGGAACTGAAGGGCAGTGAATCATGGCTAGTTCGGGGGCTCTTTCATTCGAGCGGGCGGGCGATGCCACACTGGTCATTCGCCTTTCCGGAGCGTGGGATCTCAAGACCGGGCTCCCTTCCATCACTGAGGTTGAACGGCAGGTAGCGTCCGCCTCCGCGCCGCGACGCATTGCCTTCGACACGCGGGAGCTCAAGGTCTGGGATAGCGGTATTTTAACCTTCCTCACCAAGGTCAACGAACTCTGCCGCGAGCAAGGCGTCCCGATGGACCGCGAGGGCCTGCCTACCGGTTTGCGCCGGCTCCTCGATCTCGCGGAAGTGGTGCCGGAAAGACAGGGCGCACGCAAAGAGCTCCTCGAGACGTCGCTGCTGGAGCGCATCGGCGCCACCACTATCGGGGTCGCGAACTCCGCTGCCGAGATGCTCGCCTTTCTCGGAGAGATGGTCTTTGCCTTTGTCCGGCTCCTGCGCATGAAAGCGCGCTACCGGGCTTCGGACCTTTTCCTTCTGATCCAAGAATGCGGGGCGAACGCGCTTCCGATTGTCACGCTGATCAGCTTTCTAGTCGGCGTCATCCTCGCCTTCGTGGGCGCAGTCCAGCTTAAGCAGTTCGGCGCTCAGATCTACGTGGCGGATCTGGTCGGGATCGCCATGATGCGGGAAATGGGCGCGATGATGACGGCGATCATTATAGCGGGAAGGACCGGAGCGGCCTTCGCCGCTCAACTCGGCACCATGAAGGTCACCCAGGAGATCGACGCTTTCATCGTCTCAGGCTTTTCGCCCCTCGAATTCCTCGTGCTGCCACGGACGGTCGCTCTGGTACTGATGATGCCCTTGCTCTGCCTTTACTCCGATTTCATCGGAGTCCTGGGCGGGGCCACTGTAGGCTTCGGAATGCTCGACCTGCCGTGGGTCGTCTACTTTCGGGAGACCGCCAACGCCGTCACCCTGACCGACATCTTCGGCGGCGTGTTCAAGAGCTCGGTTTATGGGGTGCTGATCGCTCTCTCCGGCTGCCTGCGAGGTCTTCAGTGCGGCGGCAGCTCCTCTGCCGTGGGTGACGCGGCCACCTCCGCCGTGGTCACCGGAATCGTCGCGATCGTCGTCGCCTGTGGCATCTTCTCGGTCTGCTTCTACGTTTTGGGGATTTGAATGGCCGGCGAAGCAGCCAACGGAAACGGCGTCAAGCCCCCTATTACCGTGCGCGACCTCACCATGGCCTACGGCAGTTTCGTCCTGATGCGCGATCTCAACTTCGCCGTCAAACATGGTGAGGTTTTCATCATCATGGGAGAGAGCGGCTCCGGGAAGAGCACGCTTCTCCGCCATCTGATCGGGCTCAACGAGCCGGCGGAAGGAGAGGTTTTCTACGGGAACGAAAACTTCACCAAGGCGGACTCGGCGCAAAGACAAGAGATTCTCAGACGGACCGGGGTCCTTTTTCAGAGCGGCGCCCTGTGGAGCTCCATGACGCTTGCGGAAAACATCAGCCTGACGCTCGAGGAGTACACGGATCTAAGCCCCGCGGAAATTCGTGAGGTTGCTTCTCTGAAGCTCGCCCTGGTGGGGCTGAAGGGCTTCGAAGACTATTACCCCTCTCAGATCAGCGGCGGCATGCAAAAACGGGCCGGGCTCGCCCGGGCCATGGCGTTGGATCCCGAGATCCTGTTCTTCGATGAGCCTTCGGCGGGACTCGACCCGATCAGTTCGCGGCTGCTCGACGAGCTGATTCTGGAGTTGCGCGACAGCCTCGGCGCCACGGTGGTTGTGGTGACGCACGAGCTCGCCAGCATTTTCACCATCGCAAACAACAGCGTCTTTCTCGACATGGAAAGCAAGACCATCATTGCCGGCGGCCACCCCAAAGAACTTCTCGCTCATTCTCAAGATCCCAGGGTGCTCCGCTTCTTAACCCGAGGAAAAGAGAGGAAACTATGAATAAGAAGATCCGCCCGACTCTGATCGGAGCCTTTGTCGTCGGCGCACTGACACTGGTCGTAGTTGCGGTGCTGATGTTCGGCTCCGGCCGCCTTTTCCGCCATTCCAAGGAGTTCATCCTCTACTTCGACAGCTCGATCAACGGCCTGCGCGTCGGGGCGCCCGTGAAATTGAGAGGGGTCGAGATCGGTTCGGTTAAAAATATTTTGCTCCAGTTTGAACCGGACATGAATATCAAGCGCATCCCCGTGATCATTAAGATCGATGCGGAAAAAATCACCAAAAGAGGCGGCCAAGGAGATTTTCTGGATGACCCGGAGGCTTTTAAAACAGCCATCGACCACGGTCTGCGCGGCCAGCTCCAGACAGAGAGTTTCCTCACCGGCCTCCTCTACATCGGCCTGGATCTCGTTCCTAACAATCCTCCAAACTTCGTCCAGCCGCCGGACACCTCGCAGCCATACCAGGAAATCCCGACCATCCCCACCGCCTTCGAAAAGGCGCAGGATGCAGCCGCCCGGATCATGGACAATCTCGCGGAGATCGACATCAAAAAACTGATCGGCTCCATGCAACGGACCGTTGACGGGATCAACGCCACGGTCAACTCTCCGGCGCTGAAGGCGTCGCTTCAAGCCCTTGAGAAGACCATGCCCAAAGTCGACGAGGCGATCGCCACCGTCCGCAACGCTCTAACGAACATCGACGGAAACATCAAAGAGCTGTCCGGCAACCTCCAGCAAACCTCAGCCGATGCCCGGACGGCGCTCAAGGAGGCGGGTGAGGCCATGAAGGAAACTGAGGTCACCCTCTCCAGCATCCGGGATTTGATAGATCCCGATTCTCCGACCTTTTACGAACTCACGAGAAGCCTGCGCGAAGTTTCCGCCGCAGCACGCTCTCTGCGGCAGATGGCCAACTACCTGGAACGTAATCCGAGGGCGCTCGTATTCGGGAAGCCGGAAGGCAAGGAGGACTGATGGAAAGTCTGCGTTCACTGGCGGCCTCAGCGCTTATCTGCCTGACGATTACAGGCTGCGCCAACCTTTCGCCGAAGCCCGATTCCTCCAGGTTTTTCACATTGACGCCGCTTCCCCAATCCGACGAGGCCCGCACTAAAAATGTTGCGAACCCAAACCGGCCCTCTCTCGGTATCGGCCCGATCAGATTTCCCGGCTATCTCGACCGCGAACAACTGGTTACCCGGATCTCTCAAAATCGATTTGCTCTCTCAGAAAACGACCGCTGGGCCGAGCCCCTGGAAGAAAACTTCAGCCGCGTTCTATTGCAAAACCTTTCCGCATTGCTCCGGACCAACAAAATGATCCGTTACCCCTGGCAAAACAATCAACGACCCGGCTATCAGGTGGAGATCGAGCTGCTTCGTTTCGAGCCCAACGCCGCGCAGGAGGTCGAACTGTCGGCCCGCTGGGCCGTCATCGACACCGGCAACAAACAGCCACTCAGCGTCAGAGAATCCCGCCTGGTGCGTCAGGTCAAATCAAGATCGACAGAAGCATCCGTCGCTGCATTGAGTGAGGCTCTGGGAGACTTGAGCCGCGAGATCGCTGATGCCATACGGGCCATCAACGTGCAGGGCAAACCTTAGCCTTGGCGGAAAAAAGTCGCCGGGAGCAAAGAGCTGCGTATCCGCCCTTCTTGATGGCAGGTCCAAAGGATTTGAACCGAAGGACTAAGTCCGAACATCAAACCAAGCGAGAAAAGTTGACACGTCAGCTAGGCCACAATAGTATGGCCGGAGAGAGGAAGCAGTTATGCAAGATGTGACCGACATGAGGGGATTCATCCGCTGCCTGGAGGAGATGGGAGAAGTGAAAACACTCAAGGGAGTCGATCTCAACCTTGAGGTCGGAGCCCTGACGGAGCGCGCGGCGGAAAAAGAAGGCCCGGCCCTGTTGTTCAGCGACTTCAAGGGATATCCGGAGGGTTTCCGGGTGATCTCGAATGTTTTTAGAACTTGCAAGCGAACCGCGCCGGCAATGGGACTCCCGACAGAGCTGAAAGGCGTTGACTTTCTCCATGCTTGGCGAAAAAAACTCGCGGCCTTCAAGCCGGTCCCGGTCCGGCAAGTCGAAGGAGGGCAGGTCTTTGAAAACCAGATGAGCGAAGACGAGGTGAACCTCTACAAGTTCCCCACTCCGCTCTGGCACGAACTCGACGGCGGACCTTATCTCGGAACCGGTTGCGGCGTCATCACAAAAGATCCCGAGACGGGAAAGATCAACATCGGCACCTACCGGGTGATGATTCAGGAAAAGAACAAGGTGTCGGTCAAGATGAATATGGGAAAGCACGGCAGGCTGGCATTCGAGCGCAGCCGCGCTCTAGGCAAGCCCTTGCCGGTGGCTATCACTTTGGGCCAGGGGCCGAGCGTTTTTCTTGCTTCGCAGATGCCCTTGTCGCCGGATGTAAATGAGTACGAGTTTGCCGGTTTCCTCCAGGGCTCCCCGGTGCCTGTCGTTCGCGGGGCCGCGACCGGCCTTCCGATTCCAGCGAATGCCGAAGTCGTGCTGGAGGGAGAGATGCCGCCGATGAAGGATGAGGAGATGCCGCGCGAGGGGCCTTTCGGCGAGTGGCCGGGCTATTTCACCGACGCCAACATAGGGGAAACTCCGGTGATGGTGGTCAAGCGGGTATACTACAGAAATGATCCGATCATTCTGGGCGCGCCGCCGCTCAAGCCGCCCGCCAGCTACCTTCCGATAGCTCTCGGCGCGGCGACGTTATGGGAGCAGTTGGAGAAAGCCGGAATACCGGACGTCAAGGGAGTGTGGGGATTTGTCTACGGCGGGCAGCCGGGGCCGTTCACGGTGATCTCTATCCATCAGCGCTACGCGGGCCATTCGAAGCAGGCGCTGCTCGTCGCAGCCGGAGCGCGCGCGGGAGCCTATGGCGGCAAATTCGTCGTGGTCGTGGACGACGACATCGACATCGCCAATCCCTACGACGTGATCTGGGCGATTGCGACCAGATGCTACGTGCGGGATGGAATCGACCTTATCAAGAGCGTCTGGGCTTCGGTATGCGAACCCGCCATGCCACCGGAAGAGAGATCTCCCAAAGGTTATACTTCAGACCGCGTCCTGATCGACGCCTGCCGCCCGTACAAATGGTTGGAGGAGTTTCCGGCGGTCAACGCCTTCACCAAAGAATTTAAAGATGAAGTAGAGAAGAAGTGGAACGTCTAATGGTGAGGGAGCGTAAGGTCTGAACTATGGGCGTCCTGGAATCACTCAGCTTGGCTTTGGGAACGGCCTGGACTTCAGGCATCAATCTCTACGCCACGATCGCCGCCCTCGGCATCGCAGGCAGAATGGAAATGATCCAACTGCCGCCTGGCCTCCAGATTCTGACCGATCCGCTGGTGATCGGAATGGCCTGCGTGATGTATGCCATCGAGTTTTTTGCCGACAAGGTGCCGTACGTCGATAACGCATGGGACATACTGCACACGTTCATCCGCGTTCCGGCGGGCGCCATCCTAGCGGCGCGATCCCTCGGAACCGTCAATCCCGCTCTGGAGTTGGCTGCGCTCCTGGCCGGAGGCGGAGTTGCCTTAGCCGCGCATGGGACCAAAGCGACGCTGCGCTTGGCGATCAACGTGAGTCCGGAACCGTTCAGCAACTGGCTGGCGAGCATCAGTGAAGACTTCGCGGTCTTGGGCGGGATCTGGCTCGTCTTCAACCACCCGCTGATCATGCTGGTTCTAGTGCTCGCGTTTCTCGCCCTCGCCGCGTGGCTGATTCCGAAACTGTTCCGCCTGGCCAGGCGCGGATTCCAGGCGCTTCGCGCTCGACTCAGACGGAAAGAGCCGCCGCAACCAGTGGCTGGAACCAACGCGCCGTCAGCGTAAACCGTAGCCACGACTCACCTTGCATAAGGAGAAAAAACGATGACAACAAGCGAGTTTCCTCCAGTGCCGCTGACGCTGGAGGGCTCCTGCATCCTGCATCAGATGTTTCGTGTCCTCTGGCCCGCCTGGAAGGAGATCAACGAAACTACCAGGAAAGAAATCGTCGGGGAAGCAGCAGAATCGCTGGGGGCGATGGAGCAAGGCAAGGAGGATCAAAGCGGGCTCTTTTCTATGCTCGGACACAAAGCGGATCTCATGATCCTCCACTTCCGCCGCACATTCGAAGGACTCAACAGCTCGGAGCTCAACGTAGCTAAGCTCAAGCTGGCGGAGTTCTTAGAGCCAACGACCTCCTATCTCTCTGTCGTCGAACTTGGATTATATGAGGCGACTGTCCGCCTCTACAATTCTCTCAAGGAGAAAGGCCTGCAGCCCGCCTCGCCCGAGTGGAACCAGGCGGTCGAGGCGGAACTAGCCAACCAACGAAAAATCGCCGCTCCCCGGCTTTGGCCGCCGATTCCGGCGCGGCGCTATGTCTGCTTTTATCCGATGAACAAACTGCGCGGCGAAATCAAAAACTGGTACCAGACCCCGATTCGAGACCGCCAGAAGATGATGGCTGAGCATGGCGTTATCGGCAGGAGATACGCAGGTCAGGTGACGCAGATCATCTCCGGCTCCATCGGCTTCGATGATTGGGAATGGGGCGTCGATCTCTTCGCCGATGATCCGCTGGTCTTCAAGAAGCTCGTCTATGAGATGCGCTTCGATGAGGCCAGCGCCGTCTACGGCCTGTTCGGCTCCTTTTATATGGGAATTCGCTTCCCGGCGGCAAAACTCGGCACACTGCTTGAGGGCAAAGCACCTACCGCAGCTTAGGCTTTGAACTAACGGTCAATCCTCTTTAGCGACGATCTCCAGCCTTATTTTCTCTGTGACACTCGGCTTGTTCTTCTTTCCTTTTTCTCCCGAGATTTGATTGACATGAAAAGCGCATTATGGCATTTTTTGCCATAATGGCGAGGAAGCCACGCGTAACCCTGCTCCAACATGACGATATCTACGACGAAGAAGGCTGGCGGATGATCATTAGGATTTGGAAAGTGCCTGTGAGTCGAACGAGCCCGGATGGCATCGACTATTCTCTCTCCCTGATCTCGCCCGAGGGGGAAAGAGTGGTGGGCTACGATAACCACTGGCCCAAAGGTGACCATCGACATGTCCTGGCCGAGGAGGGTCCGTATATTTACAGCGGCGTAGACACCTTAGTCGCTGACTTTAAAACTGACATTGCAATGGTTAGGAGGCAAAGATCATGAAGGTTAAGAAACTCAAGATCGGCATCCGCAGCACCGATGACGTACTGAGAGAGGCAGCCGAAACCATGAAGAGCGTTGCGGCAGGAAAAAAGGTTAGGCCCAAAGGCCATCGCCTCTTCTTCACGAGTCCCGAGGCCTTAAGGCGGTTCCTGACTCCCAAGAGGCTGGAGCTCATCCGCCTCATCCGCAAGCGCCAGCCAGGCTCCATCAACGAGCTTGCAGGTTTAGCCCACCGCGATTTTAAGAGGGTCTACGAGGATATCCAGAGCTTAGCCCAGGCAGGCTTGGTAGACCTGGCGAAGGACAAAGGCCGGGGCAAAACCCCCCGCGTAGCAGACGAACTACATCTGGAGATTGTGATCTAGCAGCTCAGGCACGTGGAAGAAAGGACCAGGCTTCTACGACTCAGTAATTTGGGAAGAAAGTCAAGAAATAGAAGCTAGACCTCTGCAAAAGCACCGCCACCAAAAGGAAGTGCTGAGAGAGAAAATCAATCAGCACCTCCACGAAACTATCCTTCTAGAACCAAGCCTGCAAAGCTGCTCTTAAACAATGGACAGCGCCTGGAGATTAATTGAATAAGCGGTTTGACCGTTAAAAAACATCGCAAGCCCTGTTGACATGGCTTCTCTCCTTTACTAGAGATAGAGGCCTAACAGTTAGCAAAGAGTCTTTCCATCTTTGACACGCCTTCTATTGTGATGTGAGGTCTAAAGGAGGTAGGGCAAATGAAGGTTTGAAAGCCAGCCGCTCTGGGATATTCCCAGGGGTGTGCTGGCTTTTTTATTAACTTTAATCCTGAAAGGAGGTCGTTATGGCGACCGTTATCGTTCTAATCAATTTTACCGACCAGGGAATCCGCAATGTCAAACAAACAATTGATCGAGGTAAAGCTGCAACCGCTGCGGCCGAGAAGCTGGGCATCAAGGTGAAGGATATATACTGGACATTGGGGCAGTACGATGCTGTGCTCATTGTTGATGCTCCGAATGACGAAGCGATCACTGCGTGGGCTTTAGGTACTGGTTCCCTGGGCAATGTCCGCACGCAGACCATGCGGGCCTTCTCGACTGAGGAGACGCAAAGGATCCTGGCAAAGATCCCGTAGAATGGGGAGGCAGCCGTCCGTAATGCGGTAGCACCACCTCATCCCTGCCAAGACCTAAAAGGGGTCCCTACCTAGGATTCGTCGTACGGTGCCTCTTTTGCTACTGAAATTTTGAGGAGGCTGAAATGAAGGATTCAATCCGGTCGATATGGCAAGTTCAGTCGATTGGCGAGACCGCAGGCGAGGTATGGCATTTCTTACACTCAAAGGGAAACTCAAGTCTCAGTGCTGTCGAGTGGGGAGTCCATGCGCCCAAACCGATGGTGCACATGGCTATCGGGTGGCTTGCCAGGGAAGAAAAGCTGGATTTAGTTCAGGAAAAACGCACGATCAAGCTCTCGTTAAAAGAGATTCCGCCGTCTCTCCGCTAAACGGCTTTAGTTCTCTTTAAAGACGGGCTGTCGCCGCCCAAAAAATTATGGCCGATGTAGTCTTCGTTATCCTGAGCTTTGAGGGACCGGACCGTTACTCTCATGCCGGGGGGCTGGGAAGTCGTGTTTCCGGGCTGTCAAAAGCCCTTGCCGGAACAGGGTTTGAGACTCATCTCTTCTTTATCGGTGACCCTTATCTTGAAGGGCATGAGGTAACGGAAAATGGAAGGCTCCACCTTCATCGTTGGTGCCAGTGGATCAGCCGCCACCATCCTGGGGGCGTGTACGATGGCGAGGAGGGCAAGCTATATGATTGGAATCATTCCCTGCCCAGCTGGCTGGAGTTTGAGCTACTGCGCTCTAAAATCCTCCAGGGCAGTTCGGTTGTGGTTCTAGCAGAGGAATGGCACACAACGGCTTCAGTGCTCGCCGTTTGCGAGATCTTAGCCCGTTTTGGCTGGCAGAATCGAGTTCATCTGGTGTGGAACGCCAACAACACCTTCGGCTTCCACCGTATTCCCTGGGAAACTCTTAGACGCGCTGCGGCCATTACCACTGTCAGCCGGTACATGAAGCACGTTATGTGGGCTTATGGGATAGACGCTCGAGTCATCCCCAATGGGATTCCAGATGTTTGGCTAAAGTCTGTAGACCGTAGAGCTTGCCTGAGCTTGTCCCGGCTTTTCCACGACCGACTGACGCTGGTGAAGGTAGCGCGTTGGGACCCGGATAAACGGTGGGAGATGGCTGTAGATGTAGTGGTAGAATTGAAGCGTCTTAGGCTGCGGCCGTTATTCTTAGCCCGTGGCGGCGTGGGGGATCATAGGCGAGAAGTTCTCGCTCGGGCAGCTCAGCAAGGCCTTAAGGTGACCTCGGTGCATTGGGCGGAGCCTCACATAGAAGCCCTTGCGGAGTCCATACGTCTGGCAACGTCAGCCGACATGATTGTGCTTGAGGGTTATCTTTCCGAGGAGCAGCGCAGGGTTCTATTCCATGTAGCTGATGCCGTGCTGGCGAACAGCGGCATTGAGCCATTTGGACTGGTAGGGTTGGAAACCATGGCTGTGGGCGGCATAGCCTTTGTGGGGTCCACCGGAGAGGACTATGTTACGCATGGCCACGATGCAATCTCGATTCAGACAAGTGAGGCCCGAGAAATTGTCCACCATGCTGTCTACCTGCGGGGTTTTAAAGAGAGAGCTCTGAGCTTACGCCAGGCTGCGAAGCGCACTGCAGCGCGGCATACTTGGCAATCAGTTATTCGAAGAGTTTTGTTCCCATTTCTCGAGCAGCTGGGCGTCGAGTTGAGTCCCTCATTGCCTCCTAATCTCCGCTTATTAGACTCGCTGGGCCAGGAAAAGGCTTGGTTACCAATCAATGAATCCTCGGACCAGACGCGGGTGCTGTAAGCAGCAAACGGCGCAGAAGATTGTACGTCATGAATCAGGTGTAACTGAGTCTGAAAAAAGCTCGTCTATGAGATGTGCTTCGACGAGGCTAGCGCTGTCTACGGCCAGTTCGGATCTTTCTATATGGGAATCCGATTCCCGGCCAGCAAACTTGGCACGCTGCTGGAGGGTAAAGCGCCCTTCTAGAGACTGCCTCCTTAAGAAAGCGATCTGCAAAACCTTAAATATCTCTCATTCTGAAGAAAGCCTGTCGTAAGATTGTACCTGTGAAACTCCCCCGGGATTCAGTCATCAGCGAAAGAAAGATACGGGAGTATCTTCTCACATCTCGACTTGAAGACGACAAATCTCGCTTCTTGGCAATGGCCGGTTACTCGTTAGCAAACTGGCGCAAGCTAGAGGCGGACCTGCGACGTCACGTTGAAGAGGGAAACGCACTCTTGATACGGACAAACCAGTATGGTGAGATATATCATATGAAAGGCCAACTCATAGGGCCAAACGGTAGGGCTCTCCACGTGACCACTGTGTGGATTCGCCTTCACTCTACTGGAGAGACAAGATTCGTCACCCTGGTGCCAGATTAAGGAGGCAGGACAATGGAAATAGATCTGTTCAAACGTGTAGCCTTGAAGATAGATATCCCTGACGAAGGGCTTCGCAAGGGCGACGTGGCAACAATTGTCGAACACCTACCGGGCAAGGATGGCGAGGATGGTTATGCTCTCGAAGTTTTTAACGCGATTGGCGAAAGCATCGCCGTAATCACGGTGCCAAAATCCGCTGTCGAACCCCTGACCGCCGATAAGATTCCGTCTGTGAGACCGCTGGCCAAAACAGCGTAGCTGGCCCAATCAATTAGCACCTGCACGGAATTTTCTTTAAAGATCTAAACCCGGAACCGCGCTTTTAGCAAAATCAAAAATCGAGTGGAGATTAATTGAATGAGATGCGATTGAAGCGTCGATCAGTTCGATCTTCCAGAAAAAAGTAGATGGTGGCCCAGAAAAAATCCCCAATTTGCGTCATCTGTGACCGTTGACAGATAGGCACTGTGTGCTGTAAATCGAGGCCAATTTACTAGGCCCAGGTGCATGGAAGGGGTCGCTCGATCTGGCATATCACTAGTTAGCTAAGTCACAGAGGCCACGATGCGCATCATTTTCAGCAGAAAAGGGGTTGACTCGAGCTCTGGCCGTTTAGCTAGCCCTATCCTAAACGGCTCCCTTGTGTCACTGCCAATTCCGGGTTCCAGCCAGATCACCTATACTGATTTGACTTTTGGCGCAGTTTCGATTGGCAAACTTGTGGAAGACCTCTCCGGTGGCCGGCTTCGCTCCAACCGACAAGTTCACTTGGATCCGGATCTTCGGCGCAGCAGTTACGCTCGGAAGCCCGGATGGAGACCCATCTTCGGCCAAGGACAGGACGCTGCGGAGTCCCATCTACAAACCCACGGCGTTACCGTTGGAGATCTGTTTCTATTCTTCGGTTGGTTTCGGGAAGTTGAGCTGCGGGAGGGCACATATCGCTACAGGCAGGACGCACCCGATCTTCACGTCATTTATGGTTGGTTGCAGGTTGGCGCGGTAATCTCGTGCAACGACCGCCAGTTTTCAGACTTCGCTTGGGCACGTTACCATCCACACTTTCGCGACGGCTATGGCACAGCTTACATCTCTAGTAAGACGCTGCACTTACGATACAATCTGGCTGGCATAGCAGGAGCTGGCCAGTTCGCCCGTTATCACGAGTGTCTCCGTCTTACAGCACCGGAAAGCTTGCGGCGAAGCGTGTGGCAGTTACCCAGATGGCTCTACCCACGTGATGGGTGTGTCCCATTGACCTATCACCCTGACAAGGCATCGTTCCGCAGAAAAGGCAATCATACGATCTTAGAGTCAGATGGGCGCGGTCAGGAGTTTGTATTGGATTCACGCGAATATCCAGAGGTGGTATCGTGGGCGGAACGTCTTATCCTAAAAGCGAACAATGTGGCCTGACCATGATGAAGACAGCATATCGTCCTAATGGGGAGGGATTATGGGAATCCGTTGTTAAAAAAGCCTCTCCCCATAGTGTGCGGTGACGGAGATTTACATCTCTCCCCTTGGTTAAAGTACATTCCAAAATGCTCCGGCAACAAGTTCAGCAGTCGCTTTGTAAAAACTTGCCCAACATTAACACTAAGCCTGTCCCCCGCTGTGAAAGTGGTGTTTGTTCACGTTCGGGAAGTAGCGAAGCCTCTTATCGCCTTCCGCGCAGACGTCGCTTGCCGTCTCTTTACAAAGATATGCGTAACAAGGAGGCACAAATCCGCTTCTACTATATCAACTCAGTAGAATGGATTGATGGGGAAGATCGCAAGCCTGGGCTGTACCAAACTGGATGTGGACTCAACCTGATGAGTAAGTATGCTACATTATGCACGTGCAAACTAGAGATGCTTAGAGTTATCCACAAGGGCCGCGGACGATTGGACAAAGAACCAGTATATGTTGCGGTCTTGGGGGATACCGAAGGTCGAAGGGAAGATTCTAGAATCACACCTCTCGTTTT
>WNFH01001333.1_pt1 | contig 16680 bp, 14 predicted proteins | sample 5400411 | NCBI WGS metagenome assembly WNFH01 (sample SAMN13153347, study PRJNA577476) | soil metagenome | isolation source: 200 cm saprolite under Douglas fir tree site 2 hole 3 | place: USA:California | collected 2015-04-18
CTGCTCACCTTCCTGCCCGCCCAGGAGCCCGAGCGCACGCGCCGCGGGCGCGCCCTGGCGAACGCGCTGGCCCGGTTGGTCGACTCGGGCAGGCGGCGCGCGCTGCTCATCTCCCGGGTAGACGGCGAGCCGGTGCACTCGTCGGCGCTGGGCTTGCTGCTCGTCGCGGCCGGGTTCTCGGCCGGGCACAAGGGATACCTGAGGCGGGCGCCGGTCGACTCGTTGGGGCTCCGGCTGCGCGCCCCCGCCGGGGCCCTGCGGGGGCCGCTCGGACCGGACCTCCCCCGCCACGCCGCACCACCCTCCGCGAAAAAATGATTGCCCGCGCTGTCAGGGCGTGGCGAGCTGAAGCCGCGCCATCACGCTGGCGACGATCCGGTCGCAGCGCTCGCCGTCGAATCCGAACGGCGGCAGGGCCGCGGCCCCGACGCGCTCGTACAGGTCGTGGCGGAGCGCCGCGCGAGCGCGATGCAGGCGCATCTTGACCGCCTGCTCGGAGAGGCCGAGCGACCCCGCCACCTCCGCCGTGGACATCCCCTCCACGTCACGCAGCACGAAGACCGTCCGGTACCCGACGGACAGCTCGTCGATCGCCGAGACGAGCACTTCTCGCAGCTGCTTGCCGAGCGCTTCCTGCTCCGGATCGACGGACGGCGAAGGCACCGCGCGCACGGGCACCTCCTCGAAATCGACGAACCGGCCGCGCCGCCGCAGGCGCGCCTTGGCTTCGTGCGCCGCGATGTTAGTCAGCCAGGAGGCGAGCCTTTCGGGGTGGTCCAACTGGTCGAGGTGCGTGTATGCGCGTACGTACGCGTCCTGGAGTACGTCCTCGGCCTCGTTGTCGTCGCGCAGGAGCGCGCGCAACAAGCGGAAAAGGCGCTGGTTGTACCGCCGCATGACCAGCTCGAAGAGCGCCGTCTCGCCGCCCCGGATGCGCCGCACCAGCTCGGCGTCGTCGAGAGGCCCCACCACCTCGGCCAGAAGCTTGCGGGCGTTCAAGGACGGCTCTCCATCCATGGTCGGAGTCGGCACCTGCAAAAAGGTTTCGCCAGTGTCACCTTGGAGAAGATGCGGACTCTATCAGGTGCGGCCGCACGGCCGCTGCAGGGAGGACCCCATGCGCCAGATTACGCTCGCGATCGCGCTGCTCAGCGCGTTCGGCTGCAAGAACAACACCCCCTCTTTTGATCCGGCCGCCGGCAGCGCCGACGAGCGCGCGGCGCCGGCGATGAACCACGACCGGGACGACGATCGCCCGCGCCGTTTTCGGCTGAGCGAGGGGCGCCACATCTTCCGCTTCGATACGTTCGGCGACGAGGCTTTCTGGGGCGACACGCTGCTGCTGCACAAGGCCATCGAGGGCTCCGCGCTCGGCGGCGTGGGTCCCGGCGTCAGCCCGAAGACCGCGCTCGCGGTGGGGCTGAAGGTCGACGTCGACGCGCTGTCCAAGGCAACCGTCGATGCGCTGAAGGCCGACAAGGTGAACCTCGACGATCCCGCCGTCACCGTGGCTCTCTTGACCTCGAACGCGGTCGTCGGCGTGACGGGGTTCTCCGACCGCAAGGGAGGACTGCGCACCCTCGGCATCCAGTGCGCCTTCTGCCATTCGACGGTGGACAACTCGCTCGCGCCGGGCATCGGTCACCGGCTGGATGGCTGGCCGAACCGCGACCTGAACGTCGGCGCGATCGTCGGGCTCTCGCCCGACCTGTCGGCCGTCGCCACGCTCCTCGGGGTGGACAAGGAGACGGTGCGCAACAAGGTGCTCGCCAGCTGGGGCCCGGGGAAGTTCGACGCCGAGTTGTTCCTGGACGGCAAGGCGTTCCGGCCCGACGGCAAGTCCGCCGCGACGCTCATTCCCGCCGCGTTCGGCCTGGCCGGCGTGAACCTGCACACCTACACGGGCTGGGGAAGCATTCCCTATTGGAATGCCTTCGTCGCGATTCTCGAGATGCACGGGAAGGGAAACTTCTACGACCCGCGCCTCGACGACCCGAACAAATTCCCCGTAGCTGCCCGCGAGCGGTTCGGGCATGTGAAAGCCGACCCTGACCTGGTCACCTCCAAGCTGGCTGCGCTGCACGCTTACCAGCTCAGCCTCCAGGCTCCGCGGCCGCCGGAGGACAGCTTCGACGAGGACGCGGCGACGCGCGGGCAGAAGCTGTTCGCCGGCAAGGCCAACTGCGCCCAGTGCCACGTTGCGCCGCTCTACACCGAGCCCGGCTGGAACATGCACACCGGCGCGGAGATCGGGATCGACACCTTCCAGGCCGACCGGTCGCCCGACGGGCACTACCGGACGACCCCTCTGCGGGGTCTGTTCACCCGCGAGAAGGGCGGCTTCTACCACGACGGTCGCTTCGCGACGCTGAATGCCGTGGTCGACCACTACGACTCGACGTTCAGCCTGGGCTTGTCGGGCCCGGAGAAGTCGGACCTGGTGCAATTCCTCAAGTCGCTGTGAGCGTTCCGCCGGCGGGGTGCGGCATCGTGGCGCCCCGCCGGGCCGCGAGCGCGGTACAATGGCCGGTTCGCGGAGGTCCCGAGTGGAATCGATCCAGGGCTTGCTCGATTTCGGCTGGTGGCTGCGCATCGTGGCGGTGGCGACGTACGCCGCCGCGTTCGTGGGGTACGCCGCGCGTCTAGCGGTCCAGAAGCTCAAGCTCGATCGGGCCGCCACCGCGCTCGCCGCGCTGGCGGTCACCGTGCACACCGCCTACCTGGTCACGCGCTGGGTGGCCGCGGGGCGCATCGAGATCCTCGCGCGCCAGGCGACGGGCGACGTCCTCAGCTCGACCGACCGTTTCTGGTTCATGGTCTCGCACCCGCCCTACACGAACCTGTTCGACGCGCTGAACTTCGTCGCGTGGGCGATGATGGTCTGCTACCTGATCATCGAGCGCAAATGGGGCCTGCGCATCGTCGGGGTCCTGGCGGTGGCGCTGGCGCTGGTCGCGATGGGCGAGGCCTCGCTCGTCACGGACAAGCAGATCGAGCCGCTCGTCCCGGCGCTGCAGAGCTACTGGATCCTCATCCACGTGGGAATGCTGTTCGTCAGCTACTCGCTGTTCACGCTGGGCGCCATCTGCGCGCTCCTGTACCTCGTGCGGACCGGCACGCCCACCGCGATCCTGGGCGGGGTTGAGGCCGCGGCCGCGGCGCTGCTGCTCGCCCTGGTCGGGGGAACCAAGCTGCTCTTCGGCGCGACCTTCCAGATGGCTCCGGGATGGGAGCACCAGATCGCCAGCCGCCTGCATCCCGGCAAGCTCCTCGCCGTGACCACCGCGGTGCACGTGGTGCCGCCGGGCACCGACAAGGCGGTGAAGTTCCTCACGCCCGTCGCCGGCGTGGGCCCGTTCCTGCTCGCGGCTGTCCTGCTGCTCGCCGCCGGAGCCGTGGTGTACTTGCGCGCCCGCAAGGGACCCGAGGAGGGCGTGCACGGGCGCGGGTACAAGATCGTCGCCGCGGGGTTCGCCCTGCTCACCCTCGGGCTCGCCCTGCTCGTCTATCGCATCCTGAGCAGCCACGAGATCGTCCTGCCCGAGGGCGTTCGCCTCGCTCCGGGCGAGCACGGCCCCTTCCGCCTCGGCCTCGCCTCGAACTATGCGCTGGGCCTCATCGCGCTGGTGTGGGGGACGACGTTGGGGTTCCTCCTGACCACGCCGCTGCGCGACCGCATCTCCGCCGCGCTCCCCGATCCCCGCAAGCTGGAGGACATCACCTACCGGGTGATCATCGCCGGCTGGCCGCTCCTCACCGTCGGCATCGTGATGGGCGGCATGTGGGCCAACGAGGCCTGGGGCCGCTTCTGGGGCTGGGATCCAAAAGAAACCTGGGCGCTGATCACCTGGGTCGTCTACGCGGGCTACCTGCACACCCGCATCACGCTCGGCTGGGCGGGCAAGCGGCCGGCGGCGATCGCGGTGTTCGCCTTCGCGGTGGTGGTGTTCACCTTCATGGGCGTGAACCTCGGCCTTACCGGCGAGGGCCTGCACACGTACGGCTCCGGCTGACGCGCCCGATCTACCCGGAAGGAAGCGTGAACGAGATCGTGGTGCCCTGGCCGGGTGTGCTGTCGGCCCAGATGCGCCCGCCGTGCGCCTCGACGATGCTGCGCGCGATGTAGAGCCCCAGCCCCGCTCCGGACCGTTCTCCCTGGCGGGCCTGCCAGTAGCGCTCGAAGAGGTGCGGCAAGTGCTCCGGCGAGACGCCTCCGCCGGTGTCCCGGATGGAGAAGCGGACCCCGCCATCGCCGGGCACCACCTCGAGACGGACCTCGCCCCGGTCGGTGAATTTGACCGCGTTCCCCAGCACGTTCGCGAAGACCTGCAGGATGCGCCCGCGGTCGCAGCTCACCGGAACCGGATCGCCGGGAACCTGGACGGCCAGCCCGATGCCCTTCTGCTGGGCGACCGGCCGCACCGCCGCGGCGGCATCTTGCGCCAGGGCGCGGGCGTCGCAGCCGCCAGGCACGATGCGCAGGCTGCCCGCGTCGATGCGCGCCACCTCGACGAGGTCGTCCACCAGGCGTCCCATTCCGGCCGCCTGGCCCTGCAGGGCGGCGATGCGCTCGCGCGCGCGGCCGGCGTCCTCGGGAAGCTCCTTGGACAGCACCGCGGCCGTGATGCGGAAGACGCCGAGCACGTTGCGCAGATCGTGCGAGACCACCGCGAGCACGTCGTCGCGCTGCCGCACGGCCTTCTGCGCCGTCTCGCCCGCTTCTTCCGCGGCACGCCGGGCCAGCCGCTCCGCTTCCAGGGTCTGCCGCAGCTCGTCGCGCGTCTGCAGCTCGGCCTCGGCCGCCCGGCGCTCCATCTCGGCCGCGACCCGGTCGCTGACGTCCCGCGCGGTGACCGCGACGCCCTCGATTTCCCCTCGCGGTCCGCGCAGGGGCCCCAGCGCGTACTCGGTGTGGACGACCCCGGCCGGCGTGGGCACCGCGCGCGCGTCCTCGATGAGCTGCCCGGTGTCCAGCGCGAGGCGGAGCATCCCCTGGAACTGCGCCGCGTATCCTGAGTCCCAGCCCACCTCCTGCCAGGTGCGCCCGACCATCTGCGCGGGGACGAGCCCCATCGTGCTCGCGCCCCGCTCGCTGGCGAAGAGGCACCGGCCGCGCGGATCGAATGCGTAGAACTGGTCGGGCGAGGACTCGATCAGCGCCTCGAGCAGCCGCACGCGCCGCCGCAATTGCAGCAGGGCGGACGCCTGCGCCGCCGCCACGCGCAGCGCCTCGAGCTGGTGCGGCGCCGGCGAGCGGGGCCGCCGGTCGAGCACCGCCAGGGTGCCGAAGCGCGCCGGGCCGTCCTGCAGCGGCGCGGCGGCGAGGAACAGCGCGTCGGGCACGGCCGCGAGCAGCGGATGCAGCGAAGCGCGAGGGTCGCGCGAGGAATCCTCGATCACCTCGACGCCCGGCGCGAGCTCGGTCAGCGGCGCCTCGGCGGCATCGACCCCCACCCGGCACTTGAACCACATCTTGCCGCCCGCTTCGACGGCGAGCACCGCGTAGGGCGCATTGCAGGCGTACGCGACGTACCGGGTCAGCTCGTCCAGCTCGGGGTCCGGCGACGCGGCCCCGGCGCCGGGGGAGAGGAAACCGGCGGCCAGCAGGTCTTCGCGTGAGCCAGCCACCGCAAGTCCTCCCTTCCGGATGTCGGGCCGCTCAGAGCTGGCGGTAGAGCTGCTCGCCGAGGCTGGCGAGCTCGGCGCCGGCCTTGAGCGGCCTCAACCAGCGCTCCGGAATGCGGCCCTTGCCGTGCTTGGCCCCGAGCAACGCCCCCCCGACCGCGCCGTTGGTGTCAGTGTCGCCGCCGCGGGCCACCACGGACACCAGGCCTTCCTCGAAGCTGGGCCCGGCCGCGAGCGCGCTGAAGGCGATCTCGACGGTGCGCAGGACGTATCCGCGGTCGTCGCCATCCACGGCGATGTCCGCCGGCCGCCGCGACGCCCCCCGCTCGACGGCGGCGCGCACTTCGTCGGAGACGGCGCCGGCCGCGTCGGCTGCCTGGGCGATCGCTTCCTCCGCGTCGCGGCCGCCCCGCACCAGGAGCGCGATCGCGGTGGCCACCGCGACGCAGCCGCCCACGCAGCGCGGGTCGTGGTGCGTGATGCGCGAGGCTCCCGCCGCGTCGTCGGCGAGGCCTTCCAGGGCTCGCACGTGCAACAGCCCGATGGGCGCGCAGCACATGACGCTGCCGTTGCCCGCCGCGCGCCTGCCCGAGTCCTCCCAGGCGAGCGCGGAGGCCTGCTGAGGCGAATCGCCTGCGCGCAGGTTCTCCAGCGACGCCCGGGTGAGGAGGCCCACGTCCTTCGGTCCCCTCGAGAACCATTCCAGGTAGCGCCGGGCGGCGTCGTCCTGATCGAACCGCCGCCGCGCCACGATCGACCGGAGCAGCGCCAGCGTCAGGTCGATGTCGTCGGTCGGCTCGCCCGCGGCCCACCGGCCCCCGGCGGTGATCTCGCGCAGCGGCCCGACCTCCTCCGCGCGCTTCCCCTCGTGCGGAGCGCCCAGCGACTCTCCCGCGGCGGCGCCGAGGAGCGCGCCCAGGAAGCGGTCCTTCTCCTGGAGCTGATCGAGCGTGACCGCGTTCGGGTGCTTCTTGAGCAGGTTCGGATCGGGACGGATCGAGCTCATGGCGCGCCCCCGGAAGGCTGGCACAATGTCCGCGCCATGAAAAGGCGTAGCGCCGCCGAATACGGCGCGACTACCCCGAGAGCCGGGCGTGGCGCAGCGCCGACTCGACGAATTCCAGCCGGTCGTTCCCCCAGAAGCTGCGCTCGCCCACGAAGATGGTCGGCACGCCGAACACCCCCCTCGCCAGCGCGAGGTCGGTGTACTTGCGCAGCTCGTCCTTGACGTCCTGCTCCGCGGCCATCGCGACCAGGCGCTTCCCCTGGAGCCCCGCGTCGCCCAGCACCCGCTCCACCACGGCAGGGGCGGAGATGTCCTCGCCTTCGCCCCAGTAGGCGTGGAACAGCGCCTGCATCGCGCGCTCGCCGTCCCCGTTCCGCGCGGCGGCGACCGCGGAACGCAGCGGCAGGATGGTGCTGACCGGGAAGGCCTTGGGGATCTGCATGGGGACGCCGTACTTCTCCGCCCACTGCGCGGTGTCCTGCGCCATGTAGGAGAGCTGCTGCGGAGGCGGGATCTGGTGGCCGGTCGCCTTGCGCACGCCGCCCAGCGTGATCGGGTACAGGCGCGGCCTCGCCCCGGTGCGCTCGGAGATGCCGCGCAGCTGCGTCGAGGCGAGATAGCTGTACGGGCTGCCCAGGTCGTAGAAGAAGTCGAAGCTCGCGGGGTCCATGGGAGGAAGCGAGCCTAATCCGCGGACCGTGCGGGTTGCAATCCGCGTTGACCCCAGAGGTCGCAAGCGCGAACATCGCGAGAGATGCTGAAGATCTGTCCCATGTGCCGCCGCACCTGGAGCGGCGGCCGAGACTGCCCGCGCTGCGGCGGGGGGCACCCGCTCATCGACGTGGCCGAGCCCTCCGGCCGCAAGGTGTTCCTGCGCGACAAGGAGCTCGCCTCGGCGATCCGCGGCTACTACGGCGCGCGCACCGGGATGCTGGTCGCCTTCTGGGGCATCCTGCTCGGCCTGGTGGTCGCCATCGCGCTGGCGCGGAAGGCGATGGTGGCGCCGGCCGGCCATGCGCCGGCATGGTGGATTGCGGCCGCGGTCTGCGCGGTCGTCCCCTTCGCGGTGGCGGTCCTCGCCGGCGACCGCATCGTGCGCCGCTTCTCGCGCGACTGCATCGGCCGCGCCCCGGGCCCGCAGGACATCCGCGTCGCCCCGCGAGACGACTCCCGCCGCGACCACCTCGCCTTCGGCCAGCGCGGATAGGGCAAAAAGACGAACGCGGAGGCGCGGAGGCGCGGAGAAAAGTTCGGGTTAGCTGGCTGGCAGCAGTGCGCGTTCGAGCAATGAAAATTGATCCTCCGCGCCTCCGCGTCTCCGCGTTGATCTTTTAGGCGGGTTCGTCGGGGGAGTGGGCGAGCTCGGCGGCCAGGGCGGAGAGGATGCGCTCCGCCGCGGCGACGTCGTCCGGCAGGCGCAACAGGACGCGGCGGACGGCCTGCTCGACGGTGCCCGTGCGTAGCGTGTCCATCTTGCGGCCGCGCGGGGTGAGGCCGAACAGCGCGCGGCGCGCGTCCCTGGGGTCCGCGCGGCGCAGCAGCATGCCGCGGGTCTCGAGCCGCCGCAGCACGCCCGTAAGCGTCGAGGGATGCACGTGCAGCACCTCGGCGAGCGCGCCGGCGGAGATGCCGGGGAAACGTCCCACGATGCGCACCACCAGCCGCTGCGGGCCGGTGATGCCGAAGCGCGCCTCCATGCGCTTGGAGACGGACTGCAGCCCGTGGTCCAGCGCCCAGAGCTGCTTCATGAATTCCAGGACGGGCCCGAGCTGATCCGCGCCCTCCGGCTTGGAAGCCTCCCCCATGGCGGGCGAGCGTCGCGCGAAACGCCTGCGCGAGGCAAGTCACCGAATGAGCGGCGCCAGGTCCTTGAACTCCGGCGTCCCCGCCACTCCGAGCAGGTCGAACAGGACCGTCTCGGTGCTGGTGAGCGTCGCCCCGGCCTTCTCGCACAGGTGCAATCCCACCTGCCGGTTCTCCTCGGTGCGCGAGACGATCGCGTCCTGCGGGACGAAGACGGCGAATCCGCCGCGCAACAGGTCCCGCACCGTCTGGAAGACGCACACGTGCGCCTCCATCCCGGCGACGATCACCTGCTTGCGCCCGGTCTGCAGGATCTCGCGCGCGACCGGCTTCGAGGCGCCGCAGGAGAACTCGAGCTTCTCGACCGGAGCGGCCGCGAGCAGCTCGCGCAGCTCGGGGACGGTGTCGCCCAGCCCCTTCTTGTACTGCTCGCTGGCCACCACCGGCAGGCCGAGGCGCCGCGCCGCCTTGAGCAGCACCCCCGCGTTCTTCGTCAGGCGAGCCATGCCCTCCTTCGGCATCGCCCGCGCGAGCTTGTCCTGCACGTCGATGAGCAAGAGCAGCGCGTCGCCGCGGTCGAGGGCGAGCGCTCGCGGGTCGGGAAGCTCAGATGGCATAGCCCTGCGCTCCGCTGGCAGCCGGCGCGTCCGGGTCCAGCACGACGTTGACGCAGGCCACGGTGCCGGAGGCGACGGCGCGCTCCAGCGCGGGACGGATCCCGGCGGGGTCCTCGACGTGCTCTCCGTGGCCGCCCAGCGCCTGGACCACCTTGTCGTAGCGGGTCGGGGCGAGCAGCGTCGCGGGGCTCTTCTCGGGACCGAAGAGCTGCACCTGGGGAAGCCGGATCTGGCCCCAGGCGGCGTCGTTCCCCACCACGCAGACCATGGGCAGCTTGAAGCGGAGCGCGGTCTCGAAGTCCATCCCGTTGAATCCGAACGAGCCGTCGCCCTGGATGACGAACACGGGACGGTCGGGGTGCAGCAGCTTGGCCGCGATGGCGAACGGCGCGCCCACGCCCAGGCATCCGAGCGGACCGGGATCGAGCCACCGGCCGGGCCGCCGCAGCTGGATGACCTTGGCCGCGATGGCCACCCAGTTCCCGCCGTCGGCGACGAACATGCTGTCGCCGGCCGCGCGCGCCACCTCGTCCAGCTCCTTGGCCAGACGGAAATGATGGACGGGCTTCTGGTCGCTGCGCTCGAACAGCGACTGCCGCTCCGCCTTCGCGCGCTCGCGGCGGCGCAGCTCGGCGAGCCATCCGCCGGCCTTCCGCGCCTGCGGCAGCGCCGCCTCGAGCTGCGCGAGCACGCTGCGCGAGTCGCCGATGATGCCCACCTCGACGGCGCGATTGCGGCCGATCTCGCTGGCGTCCGAATCGACCTGCACGATCTTCGCGGACTCGCCGAACCCGGCGCCGTAGCCGAGCCGGAAGTCGAGCGGCGTGCCCACCACCAGCACCACCTCGGCCTCCGCCAGCGCCTCCTTGCGCGTGTGCGAGAAGAAATGGGGATGGTCCGCCGGCAGCGCGCCGCGGCCGGCGCCGTTCAGGTACACCGGGGCTCCCGCGCGCTCGGCGAACGCGGCCAGCTCCCGCGCGGCGTCGTCCCAGAAGACCGAGCTGCCGGCGATCACCGCGACGCGCGCGCCGCTCTCGATCAGCCGCGCCGCCTGCTCGATCAGCTGCGGGTCGCCCGGCTGCCGCGCGCGCGTCCGGTAGCCGGTCGGCAACGGGCACTCCGCGTCGTCGACTCCGTTGGAGAGGACGTCCCAGGGCACCTCGAGGAACACCGGACCGGGCCGGCCGGAGAGCATCACCCGGAAGGCGCGCGCCAGGTACGTAGGGACCCGGTCGGGCGCGGGGATGCGGTCGGACCACTTGGTGATGCGGGTGAAGAGATCGACCTGCTCCATCTCCTGGAGCGATCCCTTGCCGGCGTTGAAGGTCGGCGCGGCCCCTCCGAGGAGCAGCACGGGGCTCGAGGCGGCCCACGCATTGGCGATGCCGGTGAGCGCGTCGGTGACCCCCGGGCCCGCGGTCACGCAGCACACGCCGATGCCGCGGGTCAGGCGCGCCGTCGCGTCGGCGGCGTGCGCGGCCGCCTGCTCGTGGCGCGTGTCGACGATCGCGATGCCCTCCTCCACGCACGCGGCGTAGATCGGCGCGACGTGGAGCCCGGAGAGCGTGAACACGTGGCGGACGCCTTCCGCCTTGAGCATGCGGACGAGGAGCTGTGCGCCGGTGGAGGTGGGCATCAGCCGGTCGCCTTGGGCGCCTTGCGGAAGCGGGAGAGGCTCGGAGTCAGCTCGGCGAGCGGCGGGATCTTCTCGTCCGGGTGGAGGCGCCTGGCGCGCTCGTACAGCACCTCCTCCGACTCGACGATGTTCGGATCCGGGATGCAGCAGTCGACCGGGCACACCGCCGCGCAGGCCTCCTGCTCGTGGAAGCCCACGCACTCGGTGCAGAGCTGCGGGTCGATCACGAAGATGTCTTCGCCCTGGCTGATCGCCTGGTTGGGGCACTCGGGCTCGCAGGCGCCGCAGTTGATGCACTCCACCGTGATCATCGTCGACATGGCTGGCTTATTGTACCTCCAGGCGGCCCACCGCCACGGTTCCTTGTACGTCCCCGGCGCGGGTCCGCAGCCGCAGGCGAAATCCGTCGCCGGTCGTCCCGTCGAGGACCAGCCCCGTGCCCCCCGCTGCCTGCAAGTCGAGCCCGAACGTGGCGAGCGGCGCACCAGCGGTGATCACTGCGTCTGCGGCTGGCCCTCCCGCCGCAGCCGGTTTCTGCGCCATCCCGAGGAACAGCACACCGGCCAGAGGTCCGCTGCCCGGAAGCGCGCCCGCGGCTGCGGGCGTAGCGGAGCCGGTGGTGAAATCGAGTCCGGCGAACGCGACGCCGGGCGGCGACAGGGAAACGCGCGCGATCCCGTCGCGCGAACCCGGAACGGCGCCGTCGAAGGGCAGATCGAGGGCGATTCCGTCGAGCGCGAGGTCGCGCGCCGCGACGAGCTGCAGGTCGACGTGAGTCCCGGGAGAAGGTGGCGCCAGCACCTGGACCAACCGGATCGCCTCTCCCCCGCCCACCGCTGGGAAGCTGTACACCAGCGACGTCCCGCGCGCTCCCGTCAGCGTCACGACCAGGTCCTGCGTGGTGCTTCCGAAGGCGTTCGAGGCGGTCAGGGTGTAGGTGGTGGTGTCCGCGAGCGGCCGGACGCGCCGGCTGTGCAGACCGCCGGCGGGCCCCGCGCCGTCCCCGCCGCTCAGGGAGAACCTCTGCGCGCCCGCCGCCTGCCAGGAGAGCACCGTGGACGTCCCGCGCGGGACCGGGTTCGGCGTGGCGGAAAAGCTGGTGATGACCGGGGGAGTGCCGATGCGCACGACCGCCGTGGCGGTCGCGGTCGCGCCCCCGCTGCGCGCGGTCAGCTGGTAAGCGGTGTCCTGTAGCGGAGTTACCTGGGTCGATCCCTGGACCGGGCTGACCGCGGCGCCCTCCAGCGCGGCCGAGAGCGCGCCCGAGATCTTCCACGAGAGCATCACCGGCTGGCCGGCGACGACCTCCGCGGGCGAGGCCGCGAACTGCACGATATCGAGCAGGTGGATGGGGATCGTCGCGCTGGCCGATCCGTGGCTGTTGGACGCCACCAGCGTGTAGTCCCCGCCGAGGCCCGCGTTCAGCGTGACCCTCGTCCCCGTCACCGTGCCGGGCCGCGGGTTCAACTGCAGCGCGTCGGCCCGGCTCACGCGCCAGCTGAAAGTAATCGGATCTCCGCGCGCCACGTCGGTGCGGCTGGCGGTGAAGCTCTCGATGGAGGGCAGGTCGTGCGAGCACGCGGCGCAGAGCGCGAGCGTCGCGACCAGGGCGAGGCGCCTCATGGACGCCCTCCGACGCGCTGCAGGAACACGACCAGATCGGAGTCGTCGACCGCATTGGTGGTCCCGACCAGGTCCGCCTCCTGCCGGTAGGTGGGATCCTGGCTGGTCGACCCCATGGCGGCGACGAGGTCCAGCAGGTCGAACCCGTCGAGCTGCTGGTTGAAATCCATGTCCCCGCGGCCGCGCGCCCCGCTGAACAGGCCGCCCGGCCCGATGTTGAGCTGCCAGATGCCACGGCCGTAGGTCGCCGCTTTCATGTTGGAGCTGCCGGGCGCGACGCAGATGTCGCTGACCTTGACCAGCGGCAGCCCGGGATCGCGGGTGAAGGTCTGCCCGGCGTCCGTCGTCTTGTAGAGCCCGACATAGGTGCCCACATAGAGTGTGTTCGCGTCGTTTGGATCCGCCTTGAGCGAGGCGATGGGGACGTTGGGCAGCGTCGGGGGGCTGGTACCCGCCGGGCCGGTGCCCAGGACGGGCCGAAAGGTCCGGCCGCGATCCTCGGTCAGGAACAGATGGCCGAGGCTGTCCGGGACGGGCTGCGCGGGCGGATTCGCGGCAACCGCAACCGAGGTGTCGAAGGCGGTGGTCGCCTCGCTCGCCGCCCAGTAGCGTGTGCCGCTAGGGTCGGTGGGATCGAAGGCGACCCCGGTCGCGCTCTTGAGGCCCACCGAGGTCTGCTGCGCCCCCGTGCCCAGGATCCCGCTGCCCCACCAGTTCGCGCCGCCGTCCGCGGTGACGAAGATGGTGCCCGCCGAAGCGGCCACGGCATAGATCCCGGGCTGCTTGTCATGTGCCGCCAGGTAGCGGAAGTCCACCAGCGTGCCCGCGTAGTCGGTGAACGACCTGTCGGTGGTGCCGTTGGCGTGGTGGATGGGGCCCTGATCGATGCGCGTCCAGGCGCCGCCTGCGCTCGACCGGTAGACGTGGCGGTCGGGACGGAAGGTGAAGGTCACGAAGGTCTGACCGTCGGGCGCGGACACATCCGAGACCAGCCGGATGAAGAAAGGGATCGAAGGGCTGTCGGCCCCCGGCAGCCCGGCCATGAAGGCGGTCCACGTGCCGGCGGCCCCCCCGCGCGTGCTGCGCCGGATCGCGTGCAACGGCTGGCTCGCCAGGATGGCCGCCGGGACCCCGCCCGAGATGGCGGTGCTGACCGCGACGCCGATGCCATCGCCGCCGAGCACCTGATCGAACGTCCCGGGAGAAGAGAGGCTGTCCCGCAGCCGCGTGCCGTTGTCCTGGAAGCCGGCGATGACGAAGTCCTGGTCCGCCTCCCATCCGGGGGCGTCTGGCGCGCAGGCGAGGTGATACACGAGATGGCTCACCACGCCGAGGTTGAGCTGGTCGGAGATGGAGCCGACGCGCGGGTCCGCGATCGACACGCTCACGGCGAACAGCCCGCCGTCTCCGCCCGCGTACAGCTGGTGGTCGGCGGGCGAGAACGCGATGGCATGCAGATCGGCGTGCACGTACGAGAGGCCCGACTGGCTGAACTGCGGCGACCACTCCCCGAGGATGGTCCAGGTCTGCCCGCCGTCCTGCGAGCCGGCCATCGACAGCTGCCCTCCCACGTAGACCGCGTTCGCGTCCCGCGGGTCGACGGCAATGGCCTGGTTGTAGGTCGCCTGGCCGCCGAGGATGTCCAGCGTGCGCTGCGAGGGGATCGGATTGGTCGGGACGCGGTCGCCGTTCAGCCCCAGGGCCGTCCACGTGCGGCCGCTGTCCTCCGAGCGGTAGAGGTCCTTGGTCGCGCGCGCATCGCCGCTCTGCGCGTTCGCGGCGAGCAGGAAGACGCGCGAAGTGTCGCCGGAGCGGGTGGTGCTCGGCGCCACGGCCAGCGTGCCGCGGCCCAGGTCGGCGACGTCTTGCGCGGGGAGGCCGCCCAGCGCGTCGGTCCAGGTCTCGCCGCCGTCCGTCGATCGCCACAGCTTGAGCAGGGGCTGCGTCACGGGCCCGGCGGGAGTGATGTCGAACCCCTGCCCCGACACGAGCCAGGTGTCCGGCCCCACCCAGGCGATGGACCACGCCCCGGCTCCGCCGGACGCGACCGGCAGGGCCAGCTGGACCGGCGCCGAGGCCCCGTCCCACTTGAACAGCCCCACGTTGGTGGCGACCAGCACGTGCGCGCTCCCGAGCGGGTCCACCGCGATGTCGCGCACCCGCTGGGCGACCAGCGGCGCGCCGCCGTACACGGCGGTGGGGAAGACGATCGGGTCCCAGGTCACGCCTCCGTCGCGCGTCCGCGTCAGCCCGGGCTGCGGCGCGTCGAAGGGATCGCCGAGCCCGAGGTAGAGGATGTCGGGCATCTGCGGGTCCATCGCCAGCGCGCCCACCGAGGTGGATCCCACCAGGTCCGTGAGCGGTTCCCAGGACCCGCCCCCGTCGTACGTTTTCCACACGCCTCCGCCGGAAGTGGCGAGGAAGAGCACGCCCGGCTCGGTCGGGTGCGGCACCACGTTGCGGACCCGCCCGGCGATCTGTCCCTCGGGACCGGCGTCGGCGAGCGGCGGGAAGAGGACGTCGGACCGGGTCGGCCCGAGGTTGATCCAAACGCCGTCCGGCACCCGCCCGAGCGCGGTGCGCGAGAGCGTTCCCGAAGCGTAGGGACGGCCGGCGCGGTCCCGCTCGCGCTGCGCGGCGCGCAGGTTGCGGATCAGCGCCGCGGGCGTGACCTGCTCTTCCTGCAGCGCGCGCGCGGCCTCCATGCGCGCCTCGGCGTCGTCGGGTAGGGCCTCCTGCGCGCGGGCCGGCACCACGCCGGCCGCGAGCAGCAGCACGAGCAGACTCCGCTGTGGGGGCACCGCCGACTCCCTCGCGCCGGGCTTGCGCGGCGGAGTCTACCTTGAGGACGGGAACGAAGCCTTCAGATCGGTGAGGGATGGCTCGGGCGGATTGGGCGGTGCCGCGGCGTGTCCGATCTCCTCCCACTCCGGTGCAGGGATGCGTAGAAACGCCGACACCACCTCGGGATCGAACTGGGTGCCGGCGCAGCGGGAGATCTCCTGGCGCACCTCCGCGGCAGGCCGCGCCGCCCGGAAGGATCGCCCGCCGGTCATGGACTCGTATGCTTCGCAGAGGTGCAGGATGCGCGCCGGGAGCGGGAGCTGTTCCCCCGAGAGCCCCAGCGGATACCCCTTGCCGTCGAACCGCTCGTGGTGCGTCAGCACCAGCCGCCGCGCGTCCTCGAGGAACGGGATGTTGGCCAGCATGCGGTAGCCCAGCTCGGGGTGCCGCTTCATCTCCTCCCACTCCTCGGGGGTCAGCTTCCCGTTCTTCAGCAGGATGGAGTCGGGGATGCCGATCTTGCCCACGTCGTGGATCAGCGCGCCCTGCTCGAGGACCGCCAGCCCGGCCTCGGGCAGGGCCAGCTCGCGGCCCAGGCGCACGCAGAAGGCGGCCACCTTGCGCGAATGCACCGCCTCGGCGCCGCGCCGATCGAGCGCGGTCACCAGCGCCTCGATCAGGTCGTGCGTGCGCTCCACCACCCTCTGCTCGAGGTTCTTGTTGAGCGCCGACAGCTCCGCGTTCTTGCTGTGCAGGAGCGCGGTCATCTCCTGGTAGTTGCGCCGGAGGTGGTAGTCGTCGACGGCCCCGCGCACGATGGTCAGGAGGTCGTCCCGGTCCCACGGCTTGGGCACGAACCGGTAGATCTCGCCGCGGTTGATGGAGTCGACCGCGGCGTGGAACTCCTCCACCGCGGAGATCAGCAGGCGGTAGCTCTGGGGCGCCAGGTCGCGGGCGCGCTGGAGGAACTCGGCGCCGTTCATCTCCGGCATGCGGTAGTCCGAGCCGATGACGACGAAGCCCGGCCCCTTGCGGAGCAGGTCCAGCGCGTCCGCGGGACGGAGGGCGGTGACCACCTCGAAGCCCTCGAGCTCGAACGTGCGCTTCAGCGCACGCAGCACGAAGGGCTCGTCGTCCACGAAAAGTAGGCGGTCCATGACCCGATCGTCATCGGCCGCATCGGCCGGATCTTGAGGGGTACTTTTCCCTACTCGGTGCCGGGGAAGGCCTGCTCACCGCCCTCGCCGATCCAGACCGTCTTCCAGTTGACGAACTCGCGCATTCCGATCACGTCCAGCTCGCGCCCGTGGCCGCTCGACTTGATGCCGCCGAAGGGAAGGCGCGGGTCGGACTTCACCATGCCGTTGATGAACACCTGGCCGGCCTGCAACTCGTCGGTGAAGCGCCGCACCTCGCCGGCGTCGCGCGTCCACGCGGCCGAGCCGAGGCCGAACTTCGTCGCGTTGGCGAGCTGGAGCGCCTCGCCGGCGTCGCGCACCTTGAAGAGCGTGGCGACGGGTCCGAAGATCTCCTCCTCCCGGCCCGGCGTGCCGGGCCCGGCGTCGGTGAGCAGCGTGGGCTGGAAG
>WNFH01005915.1_pt1 | contig 16657 bp, 14 predicted proteins | sample 5400411 | NCBI WGS metagenome assembly WNFH01 (sample SAMN13153347, study PRJNA577476) | soil metagenome | isolation source: 200 cm saprolite under Douglas fir tree site 2 hole 3 | place: USA:California | collected 2015-04-18
GAGGCGGCGACTCAGGTGCGCGCGCACAACCTCCCGACGTTCGCCGCGACCGCGCCCTCCACGAATATCCAGGGCACAACCCTCACGGCTCCGCACCGGCATGCGGCTCCGCCAGCAAGTGCGAACGCCAAGAAGGTGCCGCACCACCTGTAGTCAATTATCCTCGTCCGCGATGAGGTGGAGATGGGGCGCAGCAGTGCTGCGCCCCTACAAAGAAGAAGACAGGAGTTATCGGAGGTCGCGGATGATTTCGCGGGCGGCGTTGGCGCCGCTTGCGCCGGTCAGGCCGTTGCCGGGATGCGTGCCGGAGCCGCAAAGAAACAGGCCGCGGATGGGCGTTTTGTAACGGGCCCAATCGAGAACGGGCCGCATGGTGAAGAGCTGATCGAGAGCGAGCTCGCCATGGAAAATGTGGCCGCCGGTGAAACCATAAGATGTTTCGAGATCCTTGGGGGTGATGACCTGGATGCCTTCGACGAGGCCGGGAAGATTCGGCGCGTATGTGGCGAGAGTTTTGATGACGGTGTCGCCGAGATCCTTGCGGCGGGCGTCCCAGTTCCCTTCCTTTTTCTGTGCGCCCGCAGAGCGGTCGACCAACTTGAATGGGGCGAATTGAACGTAGGCAGAGAGGACGTGCTTGCCGTCAGGAGCGAGCGAGGGATCGAGAATCGTGGGAATGGTGACCTCAAGATAAGGGGCTTTCGAAAATTCGCCGTACTTGGAGGCGTCGAAGGCGCGCTCGAGGTAGTCGATTTCCGGGCCGATGTGGATGCGGCCGGAGAGCGCCTTGAGAAAGCCTTCTGCCGCGTCCAGCGCAGTGAAAGTCGGCAGACTACCGAGGGCGAGATTGACCTTGGCCACGGTGCCATTGGCGCGGAAATTTTTTATGCGGTTGGCGAAGGTGGGATCGAGCTGCGAGGGATCGACGAGATGGAAGAAAGTGCGCTTGGGATCGACGCCAGAGACGACGGCTTCGACGGGGATTTCTTCGCCATCGGCGAGAACGATGCCGGAGACAGCGCCGTCCTTGACGCGGATGTGCTGAACTTCGGCATCGGTGCGGATTTCAGCGCCGGCCTGTTTTGCGGATTCGGCAAGAGCGCGCGTGAAGGCGCCGAGTCCGCCGCGCGGAAACGCGGCTGAGCCTACGGGGTGGGCATCGGCGGCCGCGCGCAGAAGAAGGACGGCAGTCGAGCCGGCAGACCATGGGCCGAGCGCAGTTCCAAAGATGCCGCGAGCGGCGAGGACGGCGCGAAGCAATTCTGTTTCGAAGAATTCCGCGACGAAGTCCGCGACGGCCATGGGACCCCAGCGGAGAAGATCGAAGATACCGGTTTTTCCAAGGCTGCGGACGCCGCGGCCTGTCTTCAAGAGATTCCAGAGATCTTCGGGAGTGGGCTTGTCAATCGCGGGAGGGGTGATGGAAGTGAGCAGCGTGAAGAAGCGGGCGGTTTCTTCGAGCGACCTGGCGAATTGGGAATATTTCGAAGCGTCTTTGGCCGAGAAATTGCGGATGGCAGAGGCCGTTTTGGCAACGTCGTTGTAGAAAAAGAGCGCCTTACCATCGGGCGTTGGAGCAAAGACGCGGGGGTCGGGATGAAGAACTTCATATTCGAAATTTTCAAGCTGGAGATCTTTCGCAATGTCGGCACGAAGGGGACCGAGCGTGTGCGCGAGAGTGGAAGCACGGAAGCCAGGATGAAATTCCTCGGTGATGGCGCCGCCGCCGACCATTTCGCGGCGTTCGAGGACGAGGGGCTTGAAGCCACCCTTGGCGAGATAAAAAGCGGTGATGAGAGCGTTGTGACCGCCGCCGATGAGAACTACGCGCTGTCCGATTGGCATGATCAGTGGGCCGCCTTCGATGCGGTCGCCGTGGAGCGCGAAGAGCCGCCTTTCCACTCTTTCAGGATGACCTGGCTGGCGATGCGGCCGTTGGCGCCCATGATGCCGCCGCCCGGGTGGGTGGCGGAGCCGCACATATAGAGGTTGCGGATGGGCGTGCGGTAGTAGGCCCAGCCGGCGACGGGGCGGAGGAAGAAAAGCTGCTCGAGAGAAAGCTCGCCTTGAAAAATATTGCCCTGGGTGAGCCCGAATTCGCGCTCGAGATCGAGCGGAGTGAGGACCTGGCGGCCGATGATGATGTCTTTGATGTTGAGGGCGTACTCGGCAATGGTGTTGATGACGTTGTCGCCGAAGGCTTCTTTTTGATCGTCCCAGGTGCCTTCGGCGAGTTTGTAGGGCGCGTATTGGACGAAGCAAGAGAGAACGTGCTTGCCGGGAGGCGCGACGCTTGGATCGGTGAGGCTGGGAATGACCATATCAATGTAAGGGCGGCGCGAGTAGTGGCCGTATTTGGCGTCGTCGTAGGCGCGCTCCATGTATTCCATGCTCGGAGAAATGGAGATGGCGCCGCGGAGATGCGCACCGGGGCCAGGGAAACATTTGAAATTGGGAAGCGCGTCGAGGGCGAGATTGACTTTGCCGGAAGAGCCGCGAAACTTGTAGCGGCGGACGCCTTCGAGAAAATCGCCGGGAAGCTCACGAGGCTCGAGAAATTTTTCGAAGGTGAGGTGCGGGTCGACGCTGGAGGAGACGACGTTGGCGGAGAGTTCTTCTCCGCTCTGGAGAGCGACGCCGCAAGCGCGGCCGTTCTTGGCGAGAATTTTGCCAACAGGCGCTTGAGTGCGGATTTCTACGCCGGCTTCGCGGGCGGCATCGGCGATGGCGTTGGAAATGGCGCCCGTGCCGCCGCGGCTGAAGCCCCAGGAGCGGAACGCGCCGTCAATTTCGCCCATGTAGTGATGAAGGAGAACGTAGGCGGTGCCGGGCGAGCGAATACCGAGAAATGTGCCGATGATGCCGGAAGCAGACATCGTCGCCTTGAGGACGTCGGTTTCGAACCACTGATCGAGGAAGTCGGCGGAGCTCATGGTCATGAGCTGGACGAGGGTGTAGCGTTCGTCGGAGGAGAGTTCGCGGAAACGTTGCAGCAAGAAGTGGAGCTGCTTGAGGTCTTTGGGATTGAGAGTGGTGGGGTCGGGCGGAACCATCGAGAGCAGGGGCTTCACGAAGCGGCACATCGGCGTCATCATCTTCGAAAATTCGTCGTAGGCTTCGGCGTCGAGGCGGGAGTGGCGGCGGATGTCACGGATGGATTTGGCATGGTCGTTGACGCGCCAGAGGTAATCGCCGCTGGGCATGGGAGAGAAGGTGCCGTCGAGCGGGAGGATTTCAAGGCCGTGGCGAGGGAGATCGAGTTCGCGAATGATCTCGGGGCGGAGAAGCGAGACCACGTAAGAACATTCAGAAAAAAGAAAACCGGGGATGATTTCTTCGGTGACGGCGGCGCCACCGAGAACATGGCGGCGTTCCAGGACGACGACCTTCTTCCCTGCTTTGGCGAGATACGCGGCGTTGACCAGGCCGTTGTGGCCGCCGCCGATGACGATAACGTCGTAGTGCTGACCCATTCGATATGACTCCGGCATAAATCCGCGATGAAGAGAAGATTCGCGCGATTGGAAGACTGCACATTCTACTGAGACCAGAGTTTGGGCACAAGTCGGGGTGATGCGATGTGCAAAATGGAAAGGGATTTCGCACGAGCGATGGAGACATGGGGTATACTGATCTGGGTGTCTTACAAATGTCTTACTTTTGATAAGGCGAAGCAATGAAAACAACCAGAATATCGTCCAAAGGGCAAGTGGTACTGCCAAAGTCGCTGCGGGACTCACGAAAATGGGAGAGTGGAACAGAATTGGCCGTGGAGGCGATGGAGGGAGGCGTTTTTCTGAGAACGCTGCAGCCCTTTCCCGGAACAACCATAGACCGCGTTTTCGGGTGCCTGAAATATAAGGGGAAGCCAAGGAGTGTGGCGGAGATGGACAAGGCGATTGCAAAGGAAACGAGGAGACGCCGTGGTCGCGGCAGATACTAACGTCATTGTGCGTTTTTTGACGCGAGATGACCCGGCGCAGGCAGCGCGCGCTGCTTCGCTTTTGTCGAGCAGGCTGGTATGGATTTCCAAGACGGTGCTTCTTGAAACGGCGTGGGTGTTGCAGAGGTTGTACGGATTTACTGTTACCGAAGTAAACGAAGCGCTTAAAGGATTCGCAGGGCTGCGCAATGTGCGATTGGAAGATCCAATGGGAGTGGCAAAGGCGTTCGACTGGACAGCTCTGGGAATTGATTTCGCAGACGCCCTGCATCTTGCGAGCAGTGCCAGCACGAAGCGTTTCTTGACGTTCGACCGCAGATTTGTCCGCCGCGCGAGAAAACTGACAGGGGTGCATGTGGCGGCACTCTAGTTGATGCGGGGATGCGGGGTGGAACAGGAAACAGCGGCCCCGCTCATCCGTTCGGCGTGACTTCGATAGCACCCAACTCACAGAAAGAAAAAACCACCGAAAACAAGAGCTCTTCGTCTTAGTGAAACCAGATTCTTGGTACAAGCTTGGGTGTGCGTCTGTCGCTGCCGCTGAGGCCATTCATAAACACTTGGAATCATTCCACTTTGGCATTCATGCGTTTCATATCGGAACAAAGGGAACGGGAGGTTGGCTGAGATGTCGGAAAACACGTGGATGGGCGGTGGACTTTCCGTGCGTAGGTACTAGATTCTTCAAAGATTGTGCCCGAAGCGGTAAGCGATAGAACTCCCGCGTCCGGTGGCACGGCGCGTGCTTTCTAGCCATGCGAAGGCGCATAGGTGGCTTCGCTCGGAGGATAAGCATGCGCACGCGACTTTTGGTTCGGATGATTCTGTCCGGGGCGCTCGCTGGAGGATTGTGTTCGCAGTTGCAAAGTTTGGCCGCGGCACAGGGACAAACAACCGCTGCGACTGATTCATCGGGTCTCGCGGATGCAAAGAACACAGGCGCCGCCGCGCAAGTTACCCAGACGGCGCCGAAGCTGGATGAGATCATCGATCGAGTGATCAAGCGGGAGCACGACGAGATCGCAGCTTTCGACCTCTACAGCCCGATCGTGGAAACCTATATTCAGGAAGTGAAATTCAACCAGGTGTTGGGCACAGTCCCAAAGTCGGACTACTATTTTCTTGGGCAGGCAGATTTTCGAGGGCGGCTGAAAGTTCACTCGATGACAGAGAGCAGCAGGAAAGGCTCCTTACTGTGGTCCTTCGATCCGGACGGATTCCTGCAGATGATTTACATCGATCGAGGGAAGTTCGACAAGGTTCATTATCGGTTCAAGTATTCGGGGCGGGAGTTCCTGGGCGAGGTGAGATGCCTTGTTTTTGACGTGTCCCCGGCGCCGAAAGCGCGCGGCGCCCGCTTTATCGGGAGGATCTGGGTCGAAGATCAAGACTTTACCGTGGTGCGAATCAACGGCAAGTATGCTCCGGCAATTCATTTCTCGTTGAAAACTTTTGAAGATGAATACTACCTGCACTTCGATTCGTGGCGCACCAACGTAAAATCAGGGCTGTGGCTGCCAAGCTATATTTACAGCCAGGAGCTCAATCGACGCATGCGCTTCAGCAATCCCAGCTACAAGTCCTCGACACATCTCTGGGGCTATAAGCTGAAGCCGGGTTCGCGGGAAGAGGAATTCAACAGGCTCCTCATCGAATCGGCGAAACCGATCAAAGACGAAGCCGCGCAGCATGACCGGTCTCCACTCGAAGCCCAGCGCGAATGGAGACATGAGGCGGAGAACAATGTGCTTGATCTGCTGGAACGCGATGGGCTGCTCGCTCCGCAGGGGGACGTGGATAAACTCCTGAACACCATCGTCAACAATTTGGAGGTCACCAACAACTTCGACGAGCAGATTGATCTGCGGTGCCGCGTGCTGCTCACGAGCAGCCTGGAAATGTTTTCCGTCGGCAACACCATCGTGCTGAGCCGCGGATTGATCGATGTCGTGCCCAACGAAGAGACTTTGGCCGCACTGGTCGCGCATGGGATGGCCGATGCGATGCTGCCCAAACCGAATCAAGATCAATATGCGTTCAGCGATATATTGCGGCTGTCACCGACGGAAGTGTTGAAACGACTCTCTTTCGAAGAAGGAAAAATGGAGACTACCGAGAACAGCCAGAAGGCGATGGAGCTTCTGAAAAAATCGCCCTACGCATCCAAGCTCGGGAATGCGGGCCTCTTCCTGGAACAACTGCACTCGCAAGCGAAGGAACTGAAGCAATTGATCAGTCCCCAGCTTGGAAATCAAATCTACTTCGCGTCGCAGTTACTCCAAGCCGCGCCCACATTGCAGCCGGGGAATAAGGGCCAGATCGCCGCGTTGCCCATGGGGTCGAGACTCAAACTCGATCCTTGGAGCGCCGGAGTTAGTTTGATGAAGTCCAAGCCGATGGCGCTGCTGTCCGCGCGCGATAAAATGCCCTTCGAGGTGACACCTTTGGTGCCCTACCTGACGAGGTATACAGAAGTCTCGGCGGCCCAGGCCGACTCCAAAGCGGCGATGGCTCTCAATCAGTGAAATCGAGTTGCGCCTTCGAAGGAAGGACTGGAACTTTTCCCGTCAGGACCTCGTCCAACCCAACGGTTCAAGCGTTCCATTTCGCTTCTAGTGACAATTCCGGCTGAGCTATGCCGTAGTTGGTCAGGAGCCAAACTGAGCTTGGCTGCTACTGTGAGTGCGACACGCAGGCACATCAGCCAACTGCCCGCACGCGGCGAATTCGTCCCATCCGAAGCTGGCAGCCGTTGTTTCGGAGCATCAACCCTTGGGGACCGCGCGCTCCAGCTCAAGCGATTCAGAAGGTGAAAATAGGGCCGCCTTCCGAGCGCAGATCACGCCAGGTCCGCGTGGGGACACCCTGAAAGAGCGGAAAAATTCCTGTCGCAGTGAGGGGTACGTTTACTGTTTCCCAAAGCGATTGTTCATAGCCGAAGCTCACCCAATTGTTGAGCTTGTAATAGAGGGTGGCGGCATAAAGGTTGCTGCGATGGCGTCCGCCGCCTGCGCGACGAACGTCTCGAGCTTTACCGAAGTCCACGCCGTAGTGAAGATACAGGGACCAGCCGTTGTTGCGGCCTGAAGGATTAGCTCCAAAGAGGCGCGACAGCGGCAGGCCGAGATTGGCAAAACCACCTTGGGCGCGAATGGGCCGCTGGGGAGCGAACGTTGGATTACCAGCGGCATTGGTGCCAAAAATCACAGTGGAAGAGCCGTCGACCGAAAGACCGGCCGCCGTTGGGCCGATAAGGCCAGCGGTGTCGTTGAAATTAGAGAAAAACTGGCCTGCAAAGAAGAATCGCAGATCGCTGCCGCTGTAAAACTTGGCCAAGAGCGTAGCGAAGCGCGTAGGTAACTGAGCTTCAGCAGAGAAGCCATCGCGCTTGCTTGTGAGCGTGACGCCTTGCGGAAAGGCCGGCTTAAAAGCGGCCGGCACTCCCGTGGGCGCGACGATGGCTTCGCGCCTGCTATCGACGAAGCTGGCGATCAGTTGGGCCGGGGCAACTCCGGGCGCGTGATCAAGCTGAAATTGACCGACAATCCGACCCTCTACTTCCGGCCGGCCGGAGTCGGCGCCTTGACGCTCACCGAATGCAAGTTGATTAGCGAGGTCAGTCGGCAGATTGCCAAATGCAGGAAGCACAACGGCGATCTCGGGAAGCAGCTTGAACCCACCGAAGTCATGCAGCCATCCGAAGCGGAATTGCGGAGCGCGTTCCGAGAGCGTACCGAATCCCCACCCGATGAATGTAGTCTCAAGCAGGCTGGGCAGCGTCGATGAGCCGAAAGGTGTCCAGTCTTGCCCGAAGAGCATCGATAAATTGTCATGTTCGCCGAGCTTGTAGTCGACGCGACCGAACGCCAAGCGGATCGAAGGCTGACTGGACCGTATCGACGAGATGTTCCGATTACTTACGCGGGTGAAGTCACCCTCGAAATCAAATTCAAGTTTTCCTGTCACTGTCACATTAGGCGACGGATCAAGCCATTCGAAATTCATGCCGAGTCTCGAGGATCGGGGCTTGATGTGGAATTCCGGGGCTGCATTTCCACTGATATCTCCAATAAATCCGGGCAGAGGAAAGTCGTTGCCGTAAGGAGAAGAGCTGTCGTGAAGGAAGGTGGCTTTCAGGAACCCATACGGTTGCAGCGTGAGGTTGCCGAGCTTGAGCCCTGTCTTGAGGCCTTCGCGCTTCGGCGGATCCACGGGGAGTACGCGGAGCGGTGTGAGCGCTGGAATCACGGTTGGCGCGGCTGACGGGGTTTGATCGGATGGCGGAGTTGTAGGCGCCATTGCCGGCGCTACCGTCGAGGCGGGGGCCAGAGATGGAACGGCCGCAGGCGTAATTCCCGGAACTCTATAGACTGTGGAAACGACGCGGGCTCCGGTCGTATCCGCAGTGGACGCATTCACAAAGGTGCTCGCAGCCACTGTTTGATCGTAATCGGCCTGCGAGATCACCCCCTTCAAGAGGAGCAGCTTCGCCAATCGTTGATCGGCCTCAACGGGAGAAGATGCTTGGTTGATTTGTGCCATGTCGTCATCCGTGAGAATCCCCTTGACGTGAAGCACGCGAACCAGAGGGCTCACCGGAGAATTGCTGACGCCCTGCTGTTGTGCCAGGGCCTCCTTAGAGGACGCGAAAGTTGTGAGCAAAATGACCACCAGACAAACCACTGTCCCAAAAAGTTTTCTATTCATCATCACTACCCCCCTGTAGGCCCGCCTTTGACGCGAGCCAAGTACTTAGCCGTGGAAGGGCCGGAATTCGTACATATACGTGAGGGCGTAGATTGTCAAGGAATCACTTGTCGCGAAACTGTAAAACCCGTTGCATGGTATCGGCTTGGCGCATGCCGCGTATTGGCGATCACCGCTAGCCCGCTTTTCTCACGAGGATTTTAGGCCTCGCCCAAAAGCTCAGCAAAACCGCTCTAGTTGGCACAGTCTTGCCGAGTAGGGGCGCAGCATGCTGCGCCCCTACAACCGAGCAACGATCCATATGGTGAGGACGAGGAAAATGAAAGATCCCGGGTTGCCCTCCATTGAGGGCAACCCGGGATCGGAGATGCTCGTAACGCAGCTAGGCACGGGAAATTGCAAGCGCCCCGTGCGCGAGCAGCTTAAGGAATGTAGTAGCGGAAGGAAGTGAACACCATGTTGTCCACTGCCTTGGCGCTGACGCCGGGATTGCCGGCCGGAGTATTGTTGTGATTGCCCGACCAGGTGTTCTTGGTCAGATAGGAATATTGCAAGCCCCACTGCAGTCTGCCCTTGGGGCCTTGATAGAGACGATGCCAAAAGCCGAGGGTGCCCTCGATGACGTTCCGAAGATCGCCGTTGCAGACGCCGCCGGAGGAGGGAACGAAAGTACCAGATGGCAAAGCTTCCGATCCTTCGCAGCCGGAATTGTCAAAGCGCGGGGAACCATATCCGACGGGGACTGTCGCGCCGGTCGTAATGTTGGTGAATGTGTAGGCGGTGCGGTAAGCATATTCACCGCCGATGTAAGCGTAGATATCCAGCTTGGGCGTGGCATGGACCTCAATGGTGCCGAGGCCGGATCCCCCGCGGATCAGAGCCAGCGTTCCATCGGGCCGAGCGGTGGCATCCGCAAGCTGAGCGGAGGTGTACCGCCCAATGCCGTCTCCTCCGAAGAAGTGGATTCCCAGATCCAGTTTCTTGTTGAAGAAAGGAGCGCGGGCGTTGACGCCAACGCCGCCGCCGGTGCGCGTATCGTTGAAGGCGTTGGCCGCAGAAGCGGTAGTGCCAGGGCAAGACGCGGGCAAGGCCAGGACTGCAGGATTCACGGAGCATGGATAAGTCCGCGAGCGGAATGTGCTGACCACGCCGAAAATCTCGTAGTGACCCCATCCGGGATCGAAAGCGGCCTTGACCACAAAGTCCGGCGTTTTGTTGATGGAATAACCGGTGGTATCAACGAAATTGAGAAGGCCGCCGCCCGCGCCGGGAGCGCCGATAAAAAAGGCGGTCGGAAAACCACGCCCGCCGAAGGTCGCCTGGGGCTCCTCGACAGCAACTCCAAGTGCAAACTTGTCATTGAAATTCTTGGTGACGCGGAAGCCATACTGACGAGCCCAGCTGAAACCCACGTTATACTGCGCGTCGATGGTCTGCGGCAAAGCTTCTAGCCGGTTGGTGATCCCCTTTTTGGTTTCCGTGACCAGGCTCCACATCTGGCCTCCCGTAAACGACCAGCCACTGTCGAGAGCGACCTGGCCGAATAACTGGCGCTGGCGGAGCGTGTAGCTGTTGCTCTGACGGCTGTTGGAGGTCGCACCCGCCGAAAGGAAATCCGCCTCGTAATATCCGCTCACCTTGGCGCCGTTCACTCTGCTCTCTCCGAGCAGGCTGATGCGCGACTGGCGGCCGGAAGCATTGAATTCGGACGTCTTGCTGAGGGGGTTATTGGGGAAAGGCTCGCCGGTGAGCGGCGTGTTTACATCGGCCTGCGCCGACCGCTGGCGCCATACGGTTTCTGCCGCGACGAAGCCGCCGGGCGTGATGCTAATGCCCTTGTACTTGATCGTGGAAGGGCCCTCTTCCACGGCCTTCTTCGCTTGCTCCTGCTCCGTGGCCACAGCGGTCTTGAGGATTTCGTTGCTGGCCTTCAAGTCGCTGACCGTGGAGTTGAGCGAAACTGCGGTGGACTTCACTTCGGCGGTCGTATTCACCGCTTCGGCAGCCTTGCTGCTCGCCTCCGAGGCGCGAGCATTGGCGGCAGCGGCCGCTTCGCGCGCTTCGTCAATCTGACGATCACGCTTGGCGAGTTCCTCCTTCAGCAACTGCAATTGCTCCTGCTGCGACTGCAGAGTCTGGCGGAGCTCTTCGAGCTGGGCCGCGATCGCTGCATCGGACTTTTCAGTTTTCTTGGCCGCTTTGGGCTTCGCCGGCTGAGCCGCCTTGGCAGGTTGCGCATCGGCGTTCTTTGGCGTATCGGCAAATGCAGTTCCGGAAATTAGGAACATCGATAATGTGAGCGCTGCTAGTTTTTTCATTTCCTCTCTCTTTGGAGCGAAATTCGACCTGGTACCGAAATGAATGCGTACCACCCCCGCGGCAGAAGGTAACGGCACCGTCTTACAACTGCGTCAATCGAATGTGAATATCCTGTAACAATCCTTGGGAATCCACAGGAAACAATTGACCCATCAGAGGTTGCGGATTTCTCGGTGAATCAACAACAGCCAAAGGTTGAGACGCGCCGGCAAAAGGGCGGCTGGCCAGTGTCTCGTCCGTTGGCGGTTTGTATGAAAAACCGAATCATCCGAAATCTCAGAAGGGTGGCTTTTCCTTTGCACCGCGAGGAGGAACCTACTTCGGCAACAAATCGGTATATGCGAACACGATTTAGATCAAGCGATATCGGTATCTGGCATCCATATCGGCGATGTCGGCGCCGGTTTTTTGGAGTTCGGCCTGGCTGAATTCCACAATGGAACCGAGGCCAAGGTTGTAGCGAGCCTGAGCGAGGTCAAGAGTAAGGGTGGCCGGCTCGCGCCATTGGCGGGTAACGGAAAGGCGCACGATCGCTTACGAACAATCACGCTACGAGGTTCGTCGTCGACTCTAGATGAGACGAAAGGTGGGAAGATCATCCCTTCTACTGGGCAAAATCAGAGAACTAAGCTCTTGAGACACTTTCCAGGAGTAGGTTGCACAAACATTCTCGATCTCACATATTGTTCAATGTGGAGTACGCGATCCGGCCCCTTGCAGTCCTCTCTCTTTCCTCCGCGCTGCGATGACTGCTGGCTCGAGCGGGAAGTTAAGTACGTTCTGTCGACGCGTGGCACAAGGAGATTGTCGCCAAGTCCTGTGATCTCGAGAAAGAACGATGCAGGTAACGGACACCAAGTTTCTGAGTGATCTGGGAATTCGGCTTCCCATTGTCCAGGCTCCGATGGCAGGAGGCGCGACTACACCGGAACTGGTCGCGGTGGTGGGCAACGCTGGAGGGTTTGGCTCGCTGGGAGATGGATACATGACTCCCGACGAAATCCGTTCGGCCATACAGCAAATACGATCTCTAACGGACAAGCCGATCAACGTAACTCTGTTTGCAGGCGGCTATACGCGAGAATCTGGCGTGGATTCACGTCCGATGTTGGCCCTGCTCACGCCCAAGTGGTCGAAGAGGCTGGCTGCATACGACGTCTACATCTGGGACCAATGCTACACCATGGAAGAAAGTTTGCGCATTGACTGAAGGAGCGAACATGACGAACGAATACAAAACTGCAATTGTGACGGGAGCATCGCAGGGAATCGGCGCCGGGCTGGTGACGGCTTTTCAACGCAACGGATACCGGGTGGTTGCGAATTCACGAAACATCAGCAAGACGAATTCCTTCACCGCGTCAGCCGACCTAGTCCTTGTCGAGGGGGACATCGGGAAACGCGAAACGGCGGCAAAGATAGTCGAGGCAGCGATCTCGCGATTTGGAACGATCGACGTCCTCGTGAACAACGCCGGCATCTTCATCCCGAAACCATTTACGGAGTACACGGTCGATGACTTCGACGCGCTGGTATCGACCAACCTGGCGGGATTCTTCCATGTCTCGCAACTCGCCGTGAAGCAAATGCTGAAACAGAAGTCGGGCAGCATTGTGAACATTTCTACGACGCTAGTGGATCAACCGCTTGCCGGAGTGCCGGCCGCGCTCCAGGTCTTGACGAAGGGCGGCTTAAATGCGGTTACGCGTGCCCTGGCCATCGAGTACGCGACTCAGGGTATTCGGGTGAACACAGTGGGTGCGGGGATCGTGGACACACCCATGCACAAGCCCGATACTCATGAGTTTTTGAAAACTCTTCAACCCATGGGAAGAATCGCGAAGATAGAGGAAATTGTGGACGCCGTTCTTTATCTCACCGAAGCGAAGTTTGTCACGGGGGAGGTGCTGCACGTGGACGGCGGTGCGCATGCAGGAAAATGGTGAAACCCGCAGAAGTCGGAATGGATGCGAGGCCCGAGCAGCGGCTGACAAGTTTGGGGATCGTTCTGCCAGCAGCGCCTGCGCCGCTAGGTAGTTACGTCTCTGCGGTCCAAAGCGGCCGTCTCCTGTTCTTGAGCGGCATGGTCCCGGTGATGGATGGCAAACCCCGCTGGACCGGCCGAATTGGTGCCGAACTCACTGTTGAGTATGGCCGTGAGGCAGTGTGCGAGACCGGCAAACAAACATTGATCATTGCCGGCGTTTGGACCAGCGTCTCCGTAATGTTTCCGGCGCTAGCCCGGATATCTCACCAGTTGTGAATTGAGGCTTTGGAGCGGATGAGAGGGGTTCGTTTTCTGCGCGAGGAGCAGGGAGCAGCGCGGCAATTTTGATTTTGTCGGCAATCGTCGAGTGCAGGGTAGTGCTGGAGCAGTTTTTGGGCGCGTTTCACCGTTCGAGCGGGACGGCGCCCGCGAAGTCATGAAGGAATTTCGCCGGATTGCCATTCCATCGGACGCAATCGGCCGCGCGATCGCTTTCGCGATTGAGCAGCCGGACGACGTTGACGTCAACGAGATCATCGTGCGCCCAACCGCGAGTTCCTATTAGGTTTTTGCAAGAAGTCATCCTACTCAAAACATCGATGTTTTTCGCTCCAAGGGAAAAGGCAGCCCTGAAAGCTGCCCTTGGAGACAAATTTTCCCCGGCCTTTGATCCACACGGGCGACGCGATTTTACGGATCTACGAATTCTGAAAAGGTGAATTTTGGATCTGCTCGTAAAAATTGCTCCGCTTGTAGTTGCGGATGAAGTGGGAGCAGATATCCTCATTGCACGTTCCTTCCGTTGATTGAGTCTTGTGCTCAAAACCGCCAAGAAATGCCTTGGCGATTTCTTGTTTGAAGTCGATGCGCGGGAACTGCGCGACCACCTTTTTGCGCAGGTCTTCGGGGAATGCCTGGTATCCGATGCCGAGCACATCAAGACCAACGCCATTGAACAATAGCTCGACCTCTAACGGCTTGTACGGTGCGATGCCCGGAGTCGTATGTAAAGATATAGCGTCCCAGGCAGTTTGGATTCGAGTGTCCGGTACGCCATGATGTTCGAGGAACTGGCGGACGGCGTTCGCACTATCAACTTCAAAGCGATCGGCCGCGCTGCTGAACTTCTTCAACAAGCCAAGATCATGGAATGCAGCGCAGATAAACAGAAGCTCTACATCGAATTTTTTCCCTGTCTGCCTGCCAAGCTCATTTGCCCAGAAGAAGACGCGGTGAGAGTGGTTGAAGAGCAGAGGCGTGCTGAACTCTCGGAGAAGTCCGCTAGCCTCTCGAGTCAATTGACTATCCGGGACTCCATCCTCTACGCGTTGAAACTTCGGCGACGGTGTTGGTACAGGGAGAATTATCTTGGGCCGCCGAAACGTCGGCCCCGCCTGCACAGACTGACCGACGGCGGGTGTATTCAACTTGCCGCCTGCTGCAACAGCGCCAACTGCAGCCGAAGTATTTTGCAAAAATAATCGTCTATTCATCGCTTATCTCCTTAGCGGATTTCACCGCAGGAGTTCAGATTAAGTTCAGAAGCTCTCGCTAGCAATGACATCGTTCCGTCACTTTAGGACATCCGAAGACCAGCGTTTGTTGCATGAGCGGTGTGAGAAACCCGCAGAGCAGATTTTTATAGATGACTGGAGGCTCCTAACGATGGATGCGGTCTCGACGTGGCGGGTCTACCTTGGTCGATTGTTGTAGCGCTTTTCTTTCCCGTGTCGAATCATTGGGTTGGATCTCTTAAAGCGCTTGGCATATTCCCCAGCCGTAACGCCCAATACCCTCACGAATACTCTTCTCATCGCATCAGCGGATTGAAAGCCGCATGCATCTGCAACCTCCTTCATCCCAAGCGTAGAGCTTGTGATCAGCTCACGCGCCGCCTCAACCCTAAGACGTCCAATAAATTCCCCGGGGCCCACGCCTATCTGCTGTTGACAGACTCTTGTAAAGTGGCGTGCGCTCATGCCAATCTGGTCCGCCAATCGTTCGACGGTCAGGTGCTCTCGCAGATGATCAAGTATCCACACCTGCAGCTCCCGCAACGGCTGTGATGCTCCAGACTGCCTCGACAGCATGTTGCTGAACTGCGATTGGCCGCCTGGGCGAATGAGAAACATGATGAGCATACGTGCGATGTCAAGTGCCGCTTTATGTCCGTGATCCTCTTCTACCAACGCCAGCGATAAATCAATACCTGCCGTAATGCCAGCAGAAGTATAGGTGTGTCCATCTCGCAGGAAGATCGGGTCGGGAGTCAACTTGACGGAAGGAAATTCACTTGCAAGCTGATCGCAAAAAGCCCAGTGCGTTACGGCTTGCTTGCCATCCAGAACGCCGGCAGCTGCGAGCAAAAAGGCACCAGTGCAGACAGACCCAATACGCCGCACTCGTTTTGATGTCGCGGCGATCCACTCTACAAACTCAGATTCATAGACGCCTCCTTCCGAACCAGGGCCGCCGACCACAAGTAGCGTATCGATCGCCTCTTTCAGATCACGTAACGCGGTTGCGCCAGCAATCGGAAATCCCTGGCTTGTGCGTAGAACCGACGAATCCTCCGGAGTCGCAATGTCGATCCGGTAGTCCGGCAAGCTGGAAAAGACTTCCAGAGGTCCGGTGACATCGAGCATCCGTACTGGCGGTGCTCCGGTGAGGACAATGCGGCGCATGGCTTCAGGATACAGGAACCAGAAAAAGCATGTCCCAAAGTGTCGGATCTATGTCGTGGCGGCAGAAGTGTAGTCGACCTACGCTTAAGTCGTTGAAGGAGACATTATGGCACTCAATATCGTAGAAGCTAAGATTCCCGACAGCAAGCTGGCACAAGAAGCGACAACGATTCTGCATGAACAGAGCACACCTCTGCTCTTCAATCATTCGCTTCGAGTTTATTTCTTCGCCTCGATTCAGGGTAAGAAGGCGAAGCTGAAATTCGATCCGGAACTGCTCTATGTGAGCGCCGTCTTTCACGATCTCGGCCTGATCAAGAAATACAGCAGCGTGACGGAACGCTTCGAAGTGGATGGTGCAAACGCAGCGCGGCAATTCCTTTCACATTACAATATCGCGGAAAAATCGATTCAGACGGTGTGGGAAGCGATTGCGCTCCACACCACACCAGGCGTAACTCAGTACATGGAACCCGAGGTGGCCCTGCTTTACACAGGCGTGGGACTGGATGTTCTAGGCGAGGGCTTTGAAGATTTTCCAAGCGACCTGCGCGAGAAGATCACGGCTGAGTATCCCCGCGTGAATTTCAAGGAAGGCATCGTTCAGGCGTTCTTTGGCGGCTTTGCACACAAGCCCGCTTCCACCTTCGGCACCGTCAAAGCGGATGTTTGCGAGCGCTTCATATCGGGCTACAAGAGCCTTAACTTCTGCGATTTGATCGCTAATTCGCCGTTTCCCAATTCCTGATCTCCGCAGCGTGCCAATTGAATGAAAGGAAAGGACAAATGTTTCTACGCATCGACAAACTGCATATCGAATTTCCTCAGACCCATTGGTCGAAAAGCAGACGGTCGGGGTGAAGATATGTTTACGCAAGTGGCGTCACATCAATGACATCCATGAGAGTGGCGCGCCCGGGGAGATTCGAACTCCCGACCCTCTGCTTAGAAGGCAGACGCTCTATCCAACTGAGCTACGGGCGCACAAGTCGGAACTGCTTCAGTTTAAGGCCATTT
>WNFH01003035.1_pt1 | contig 16643 bp, 11 predicted proteins | sample 5400411 | NCBI WGS metagenome assembly WNFH01 (sample SAMN13153347, study PRJNA577476) | soil metagenome | isolation source: 200 cm saprolite under Douglas fir tree site 2 hole 3 | place: USA:California | collected 2015-04-18
GGAAGCGTGTGGGAGTCGAACCCACCATTCGACCCGCGAAGGACCGAATCACCGGCTTTGAAGGCCGGGAAAGTCACCGGACTCTTTTCGCCTCCGCGAACAGTATAGCGTGGGAGAGGTGAGTAGTGACCCCGACAAGGTCACCGAACGGGTCGGGGCAGGCGTGGCAGGCTGATGACTCGTGACTGGTGGAAGAGCCTGGTCCGCTTTGGTTACGGCAAACTCTTATCTGCTTCCAGATTTGGGGCCGAGGGGCAAGGCGAGGTCAGGCGCGATGGGAGGCCATAACGGCGGCTTGTTGAGTGCGGATCAGAGCGGCGACGAGGTCGTAAAGAGCGGGGCTGGTACAGACTTCGTAATACGGATGCGAAGTAGCTCCTCCGATTTTCCCGTCAGGAAGCAGTTGCCGAGCGAAAGCCTTGCGCAGAACGAGCAGCTCCACGGACTCGCCGAGCGGCACTTCCCCGTAAAACAAAGTGACATTTTGCTTGCCCCAAGGCATATCGAGCTTCGTTTCAATGGAGTCGAGCGAAATTTCCTCGGAGAGCTTTTGAAAGCCTTCTTCGTTGAGCTCGATGCCGTTGTGGTTGTAGCGAACCAGGAATTCGTCCAACTCTTCCGCCGACGCTCCTTCCATGGTGTTCAAAAACTGAAAAACCGAAAAGTGTGTTTTCTGTCCGGCCAGCATGCGTTTCGCCAGCTTGGCGCAGCCGGAAAGGCGGTCGGAGAGATTCAACGCTTTTGAAATCATGATGCGCGAATCTCCGTCGGTCCAGTAGGTTGGAGCAGAACCTTGAAAAGCAACTCCCAGGCCAAGTTCCAGCGCGGGAAGATTGCTGGCCGACGCGCGCTCGTTGTAAGAATTGCAGACGGCAAGAATCTGCCGCGAAAGGATGCACGCCTTGGCCACCGGCCGCGCATAGGCGACCGTCGATTCCGTCTCGAAAATGGCGAGAATGATGGCGTCGCCTTCGATAAATACTTTCTTCGCCGCATAGCGGTCCAGGAGCTTCTTGACGGGCTCGTGCAAATTCAGACTGAAATGGGAAGCGGGGTTAAGTCCGCGCGAGAGCAAATCCTGGGTCATGCGCGTGGAGCCGCGCACGTCCGACTTGATGATCACGTGCGAGACCACGTGGTCCTGCTCCGGCCGGGCTTCCTCGGGAAGCACGCACTCGTACAGCCGGTTGTTCAAGCGCGAAAGTTCGCGGGCTTTTTCGGTGGTAACCAGGTTGACGCGCTCCATGCAGGTGGTCAGATGTTCGGCGTCCCGCAGATCCCTTCTCAGCCGAAGAAAGTCGCTGGCGAATCGAAGCACGAAAGCCTGCTTTTCCTCGCGAGAGTAGCGGCGTATTTTCTTGGACAGTTCCTCGATAGCCTTGAGCGACAATTTCTTCGCGGGCACCTGCTTGATGACCTGCTCGACTTGCTTCAGCTCTTCTTTCGAAACGAGGGCCTTGCGGAGCTGCTGCAAATGCACGGGCGGACAGTATTCAGAAGCGAGGGGCCGGATTTCATAGCTTGCCAGGATGTGATAGAGAATTTCCTGGTGTTCTAGACGGTCGAGGAGCCGCGAGAGCAACCGCGAACGCACCGGCGCCTCCGCCTCTCCGGCGGAATTGGCATCGAACAGCCGCTTGGCGTTTTCCGGCTCGTTCAGATACTCACCGAGCCTGCCTGCACGGTCCTTCACGAAGAAATCGAGCTTTTGTCTGGCCGCGTCAATCTGCGGTCCCAACTCCTCCAGCTTGTATTCCTGATGCTTGAGCCGAAGCTCCACGTCATTCAGGGATGCTTTGAGGTTGGCAGGGTCACCGGAACTTAGAAACTTGGTAAAGAAACCATCACCGCGGTCCAAACGCTTGCGCGTGTTTTCGCGCTGCTCCTCGAGGTTGCCGATCTCCGCGCGAATCGCTTGCACCCCTTCCAGAAGCGTCGTATGGGACTCCATGGCGTCCGTCTGCGCAGGGTCCGGGCTGAGCGTAACGCCAGCCTCGCGGAGAAATTCCTGGAATAGCGTGTCCATGGCCGCAAACCGGTCGGGGTCGCGGACATAGTTGCCTAGCAGGATGTAATGCTCCAGAAAGAAAACGTCGTCTTTCCCGCCGTCGAGAAAAATCAGCCGATTCTTGCAAAGCTCGTAGTAGGAGGCGAAATCTTCACCAAACAGGGCGCGGCGGGCTTTGGCAACGACGTTGTCTTCCACATCGGCAACAATCTGCGCCACCTGCTGTCCAACGCGGCGGATGACTTCCCTTCGGCCAGACTGCAGCTCGGACAACCGTGCTTTGATGACGTGCGCCTGCTGGCTGCGCTCGAAATGCTCGCCCCGCTTGCGAATCCACTCCTTGCCTTCGAGGATCAAGTTGGCAAATTGATTGCCAATTTCGAAGGTCAGGAATTTCAGTAAGCCCAGCCGGAAGAGCAAGTCGATCTCTATGTTTTTGTGATACTTGGCCTGCGTCAGAGAACTTTGCAGCAGCTCGGAAAGCAGTTTACGAAAGCTGGCACTGTCCGATCCTCGCGAAGCGCGCAGCTCGATCCCCGGAAGGTAGGTGCTGCTGGTGCTCTGGCGAATGACATCAAAAAGATAGTCGCGGGCTCCCTGGACGAACCTGGGACTGAAGAATACATCGTGGTGTATGTTATCCACGCCGATAGCCAGCGACCCCATGGGGATCGAGACGTTGTAACGCCTGAGTTCAGTCCGGGCCTCTTCGGTGGCGCTGGGCGATAGGAGTTCGTTGAGCATCTACTTAGCCAGAACGGGCCATTTTCACGTTAGCAGCCGCAGCACGGCCGGGCAACAAATCCAGATGGGTCCGTAACCAGAGAGTTAGGGCAGCGGATTCTCGAGGGTCTACAAGATGGTGATACGGCGGGCGTCCCCTCCCAGGTGCTCCAGTTGCACCCGGATCTGTGGCCAGGGAGACTGGAGGGGGAACCGTTCGGACCATTCCAGAATAGCCACGGAGGGGGTCGTGAAGATATCCTCCATGCCCAGAGTCTCAAAATCGTGGAAACTCTCAATGCGGTACAAATCGGCGTGGTAGACCTTGGCGGGCTTGCCATAGACGTGAACGAGCGTGAAGGTTGGGCTGGTGACGTCGTCTTCGTTGGCGGCCCCGAGGCCGGAAACGATGCCTTTGGTTAAGGTAGTCTTTCCCGTCCCTAAGTCGCCGGTGAGAAGAACCAGAACGGGAGCCTGGAGGCGCTTCGAGAATTCCCTGCCCCACTTGGTGGTTTCTTCTGCCGAATGCGTGATGATTTCCTCAGGCACCCTTGCGTAGCTCCCCGAGGAGTTTCAGACGGGCGTGGGGGACGGCATCCGCGACCTCGCTGGCGAGGAGCCCGGAGAGATCCGTCCCGCGAGTTGCAAGCTCCGCGGCGAGACCGTGAAGGTAGACTCCGAGGCTGAGCACGCGGGCTCCGTCGTCCGCGCCGAATTGTGCGATGAGTGCGGCAAGGATCCCAGTGAGGACATCGCCTGTGCCGCCCTTGCCCAAGCCGGCATTGCCAGATGAGTTGACGAAGGTTTGCCCGTCTGGGGAAGCCACGATGGAATGATAGCCCTTGAGGACAACGTGCGCGTTCCACCGACGAGCGGCATCGAGTGCCACTGCGACACGGTTCCCCTGAACGGCTTGGCTCGTGGATCTGAGCAGCCGGGCCATTTCTCCGGGGTGAGGGGTGAGCGCGAGAAATTTCGATTGGCGATCACGAAGAAGGTCGCCGGCGCCGGTAAAGGCGTTCAAACCATCCGCATCCAGAACCGTAGGCACCTGCGCATCCCGAACGACGCTGCGAATGAATTTCTGCGTTTCTGGGTGTGTGCCAAGACCCGGACCAATACCAAGAACGGTCTTGCCCTTCAAGATTTCTTCAAAGCGCTTTCCATCGAGGCTGCTGAAGGCAATCGTGCCTACGGCAGTCGACTCCAAACTCTCGGTCATGTACTCCGGCTGGCCAGCAGCAACTGTCGGCGAGACAACCGCGGGCGTTGCGATCGTCACCAAACCTGCGCCAGCCCGCAACGCGCCCAGGCCCGATAGAATCGCGGCACCGCTCTTGCCGAGCGAACCTGCGACGAGCAGGACATGCCCGAAAGTGCCCTTGTGGGATTTGACAGAGCGGACTAGCGGCAACCGAGCAAACTCGTCCGGGCCAGCCCAACGAACCGTTCCCTGCCCGATTTCTTCAACCAGCGCAGCAGGAGAGCCAATGGCGCAAACTTCCAACGCCCCGACTGCGTCTGCATCCCGGGAAAGGAGCTGACTGACCTTGGGCGCCGTAAAGGTGACGGTTCGGTGCGCGCGAAGAACGGGGCCTTCGGCACGCTGCCCGTCTGAAGGCAGCCCGGAAGGAGTATCAACGGCAATGATCAATGCTGGACGTGCCGCAGTCGCATGAGCCGACAGACGATTGATGGCTTCGATGGCTTGCGCAATTAGTCCGTTGGCCGCGCCTCGGAGGCCCGTGCCTAGAAGCGCATCAACGATGACCTCCGAATCAGCAACCGCAGGCCAGGCGTTCTCCCAAGCAGATTCATCTTGGATGGAGAGGACGGTATTTCCCGCTTCGAGATAGTGGGTGAGGTTCGCGCCTGCATCGCCGCACATCTCACGAGGATCCGCGAAGAGGCACACGCGCGGATTCATCCCGGCGGCTCTCATGTGTCTCGCGGCGACTAAGCCGTCGCCGCCATTATTTCCCTTGCCGCAGAGTACAGTGACGCGCTGCGGTAATTCGGGAGAACACTCGCGCAGAACCGCGCCGGCAACGTGCTTCCCGGCGGCTTCCATCAATTGCAGACTGGGGATGTGGTAGCGCTCGGTAGTGAGCCGATCGACTTCGCGCATTTCGGCAGCAGTGAGGGCTTTCATGGAAGGTTCACGTCAAGATTAAAGCATCCAGCCGCCGCTGACATTGACGACCTGGCCGGTAACATACTCGGCCTCTTCGGACGCGAAAAAAGCCACCGTCGCGGCCACGTCTTCCACCGTCGGTGGGCGGCCGATCGGAAAACGCGCGTCGCACGTTCACGGTGATGCCGTTCTTGGCTTCCTCAAGCGCCAAAGAACGAGACAACGCTACGACCGCGGCCTTGGCCGCGGCGTAGGCCGAGATTTTCGCCTGCCCGAACGCGCGCTCGGCGCCGACGGCGCCCAAATTGATGATCCGGCCCCAACGCACCTTCCGCATATGCGGCAGTGCGGATCGGCACATGTACAAGACCGTGAGCAGATTCGAAGTGAAGATGCTCTGCCAGTCCTGTAGCGACGATTCCCCCAGCGTGCCCCAGCGAAAATCCCCCACATTGTTGACGATGACGTCGAGGCGCCCGAAACGATCGACGACCGTTTTGATCAGCTGGTCGCAGCGCCCCGCATCAGTGATGTCCGTCTCCACCGCAACACAATCCACGCCATTTGCTTGCAACTGGCGCAGGGTCTGCTGCGCTGCAACCTTATTGGAGCGATAGGCAATGGCCATGCGCGCGCCATCCTGCGACAACCGTAGAGCAAGCCCGCGGCCAATGCCCCTGCTCCCACCCGTTACCAGCGCCACCCGATTACGAAGCGACATTCTTCTCCCCGGTAAATTTTCTCGAAAGAATTTTCAGTATAGCCTAGCCGCAGCAGAGGTACTACCGAAGCCGAGCGACGATCACCGTCATGTCATCGGCCTGTTCGGGAGTCCCGGCCCATTCTTCCGCCGCCGCCATCAGCGACTCGGCAACCATGAGCGGCGCGGCACCCTGCACGTGGACCGCGGCTTCCTGCAAGCGGCGAATCCCAAACTCTTCGCCGTAGACGTTTTCCGGCTCGATCAGGCCGTCACTGTATCCGATCAGGAGCGACTCAGGTCCCACCGTCAGCGATCCTTCCTCATAAACATAATCTTCAATTACGCCTAGAACCATGCCGCCCTTATCCAGCTGCTCCGAAGTACCGTTGCGAATCAGAAATGCCGGCAGGTGGCCCGCGTTCGTATAGCGTAGAGTCCGGGTCGCGCTGTCATAAACCGCGATGAAAAAGGTCGCGAACCGGTCATCGCCGGTGTTGCGCACCAGATGCTTGTTTAGCCGTGAAACCAGTTCCGCCATACTCAAGCGTTCGCTGCCTTCCGAAAGCATCTGGCTGCGCAGTGCCGCTTGCAGACTGGCCATCAGGAGTGCCGCCGAAATTCCCTTTCCCGAGATATCCGCGATGGCAATGGCGATGTGCGTGGGGCTGAGCTGAATGAAGTCATAGTAGTCGCCGCTGACGGAACGCGCGGCCTTGCAGATGGCCTCAATCTCGACTCCCGGCACTGATGGCAAGGTACTGGGAAAAAGCTGGTTTTGCACTTCCCGAGCGATGGAAATCTCATTCTCCAGCCGCTGGCGTTTATTCTGTTCTTCGATGAGCGCGCCGATGGAGCCCGTCATTTGGTTGAACGATTCGGCCAGCTCACCGAGTTGGTCGCGGTGCTCGATCTGCACGCGATGAGAGAAATCCATGGCCTGCACATACTGGGTGCCCCGGTAAAGATCAGCGACAGCCCTGGTAATCCGCCGCGTGAGCACAATCCCCGTCACCAATGCCGCTGCTTCGATGAGCAGGAACACGACTCCGACCAGAATCAGAAGGAGCAGATAGTAGTCGCGCAATTCTCCAAGCGTGGTGAAAATCCTGGCATTCAAGCGCGACGGCCGGGCATTGAACACCGCCAGCACTGGCCGGCGCGGTTCCACCAAGCCGTCCTTACCCACATAGACGCAGTCGAAGCTGGACACCACATTCACCGGGGTATCGATCCAAAACACGCCGCTCTGCAGCGTGCGGTTGCGCGCCACGATGCGCTTGGCCACTTTGTATTGTTCCCCTCCGGATGGGTAGACCGCACCCTGCTGAACGCCGCTCGCGAAGTGTTCCATCAGATTCAACTGGATGGCGCCGAGGTCCGGCGCGACGGTGGAGAGGAACTCCTGCGTCACCGGCACCCGCAGTGTGACGACACGTTCTCGCTTGCGATCGGGAATTGTCCGGAGACTCGTAAGGGAAAGTGTATCGCCCTGTTGCAAAAGACCAGCGAAGGATCTCTTGCCCACGGGAGCCACTTTGCGGAGGAGAGAGGCGTCTTCCGAAAAACTGATGCTTAGTCCGGGGAGTTCGTGATCGTGAACCGCGTGCGATTGCGCCGCGAGGATCCTCTCCGACTCCTCAATGGTGACACCGGCGGGAAGTGTTTGATGCGCGACGGCGATGTGCTCCGAGATATCCGCAATCATCTCCGTGCGCTGCTGGATATCCTCATGCAGAAGATAGGCGCCCAGCTGGGAATACAAGATTCTGCCGGCCAGAAGCGCCAGCGTGAGGATCAACAAAATCGGAACAACCGCGATAAACAGATAAGCGACAATCAGACGGTTTCGCAGACTCCACAGCAGGCGGTTTCTCCACCAGCCAATCAAACGAAAGAGTAGATAAACACCAGCGAGAACAGCAAGGTACTTGAGGAAGTTCGCAGGCCCGCCCCTGATCCCCAGCAGCATAAGAATCAATCCGCCAGTGGACACTGCCGAGCAAACCAGGTCAAGCCACGAGAGGCGATTCCAGACTTCTCTGAAGTTAGCGCGGAAGGATGTCATCGTGCCGTCAACGGAAACAATACTTTACCTGAATCGGCGCGGCGAAAGCAGCGGAAGCATTCGACGGGGCAATACGGGCCGGGCGTTTTATGCCCAGCCCCTCGAGAGTTACTTCAGGCCATTGCGAACGTTGCTGTGCTTCACGCTGTATGTGAAATAGATGACCATCCCGATGATCAGCCAGACGATAAGGCGCAACCACGTGAGCCCCTTGAGGCCGGCCATCAGCCCAAGAGACACGATGATGCCCATGATCGGAACAAACGGCACCCAGGGCGTCTTGAAGGGACGTTCAAGCTCCGGCCTTCGAATACGCATGATCCATACGCCCGCGCAAACGATGACGAAGGCTAGAAGCGTGCCGATGCTGACAAGCTGGCCGAGATCGCCGATCGGCACAAGCGCCCCGACGACGGCGACGAGGAGGCCCACGATAGCCGTTGACTTGTAGGGTGTGCGGAACCGCGGATGAATCTCGCCAGCCCACTTCCAGAGCAACCCGTCATGTGCCATGGAGTAAAAGACTCTCGATTGACCGAGCAACATGACCAGCATCACCGTACTTAGGCCCGCAAGCGCGCCCGCGTTCACAACGTAACTGCCCCATTTGACCCCGGTTTCACGCATGGCCAGCGAAACTGGCGCGCCAATGTTCAGGCGCGAGTAGTGTACCGTCGCGGTCAATAGTCCGGAAACAATGATGTAGAGGACCGTGCATACGGCCAGCGATCCAAGGATACCCACGGGCATGTCCTTTTGCGGCTTGCGCGCTTCTTGCGCGGCTGTGGAAACAGCATCGAAACCAATATAGGCAAAAAACACGACGCCAGCGCCGCGTAAGACGCCGGACCACCCATACGAGCCGAACGCCCCCGTGTTCGCCGGCAAGAACACCGCCCAGTTGGCATGAGCAAGTTGCGCGTGCTTGAGAACGTAGGGCACCGCGACGGCGATGAAGGTCAAGACCGCAGTGAGCTTCACAAATACGATGCCGGTATTGAAGTTGGCCGATTCTTTGATTCCCACGATCAAAATCGTCGTGACCGCGAGTACGGCCAGGAACGCCAGCAAGTTGAACTTAGCCGTGGTCTGGGGCAGACCCGCAAGCTGCGCGGCGCTAAGATTGAGCGTGGCCAGCGGCGACCACCGCCCATCGAAAAAGACCCACTGCGCACCCGGTACGTCGCAGATCTGCGGCGGAAGGTTGATGCCATAATCTTGCAGGAACGCAACAAGCGTGCTGCTCCAACCACTGGCGACGGTCGCCGCGCCAAATGCATATTCCAGAATTAAGTCCCAGCCGATAATCCACGCAACGATTTCGCCCAGGGTCGCATAGCCATACGTGTAGGCAGAGCCGGCGATGGGGATCAGCGAGGCGAATTCGGCGTAACAAAGACCGGCGAACACGCAGCCGATCCCCGCGAGCACGTACGAGAGCATGATCGCTGGACCGGCATAAAGCGACGCCGCCGAACCGGTGAGCACGAAGATGCCCGCACCGATGATGGCCCCAATCCCCAGCGTAACCAAGTTTACAGGGCCGAGAGCTCGCTTGAGACTGTGTTCTCCCGTATCTGCAGCCTCCTTCATCAGCGTGTCAATCGCTTTGGTTGCAAACAAGGGGTTGCCCATGCAACTCCTCCTTTAGGGGATCAGCCCCGATTCCTGAATCTGCCGCCTATTTGGCCTTAAGCATTGTAGGGGCGCAGCATGCTGCGTCCCTACAGGAAAATTAAGTCATCCCGCGCGTCCAACTTGCTTTGCCTGCCGTGACCACAACACGTAAACGGGAACGCCCAGAAGCACGATCACCAGTCCCGGCCAGGCTGTCTGCGTCTTATAAAGCAACAGCACAAACATGATCGCCAGCGCCGACACGATGTAGAGCAAAGGCACTATGGGGTAGCCGAACGCGCGGTACGGACGCTCGGCCTCGGGTTGCTTCGCGCGCAAGACAAAAATTCCCGCAATCGTGAGCACGTAGAAGATCAAGACGGAAAAAACGACGTAGTCGAGCAGATCGCTGTACAGATTGCCGTAAGTCACTCCTCCAGCGGCGTCCACGTGCCGCGTCCGCAGCAATATCAAAATAGCGATCCAAATTCCCTGATACACCAGCGCCGTGCCGGGAACGCCCTTTTTGTTCAGCCTGCCGGTGGATTTGAAAAAAAGACCGTCTCTTGCCATGGCGTAAGAAACTCGCGCGCCAGCCAGTATCAATCCGTTGTTGCAGCCAAACGTAGAAACGATGATCGCCCCCGCCATAATCATCGCGCCGGTAGGTCCGAAGATGGCGTTTAAGGCCGCGCTGGCCACGCGATCATCCGGCGCGGTCTGAATCTGTACCAGCGGCAACGTGCAAAGATAAGCCAGATTCGCGAGGCAATACAGTGTGATCACAATGATAGTGCCGAAAGCCATGGAGAGTGCCACGTCGCGCTTCGGGTTTTTCACTTCCGCGGCCGTAAAGCCGATGTTGTTCCAAGCGTCCGCGGAAAACAACGAACCGACCTGGGCCACTCCGTAGGCCACCAACAAGCCAAACGCGCCGCTGGCGGCGGTGATGGTTGGCACCAGGCTTTTCAGGAAATTCGCGCCAGGCTCGATGGGTTGGGCGTTGCGAATCGTCCAGAAGTGGCTGAAATTCTCGGTGATGGCCCCGGCATTTCTGCCCACAAAAATGCCCAGGAAAATCAATCCCAGAAGGGACAGCGCCTTTGCGCTGGTGAAAACATTTTGGATCAGCTTTCCGAGCCGCACGCCCAGCGTATTGATGAACGTGAGGAACACGATCATCAGCACCCCCACCGACTGCTGAACCGAAAGGCTGATCGCGTACTTCGAACCCAGGGCGATGGGGTGAACGATCCACACGCTCGGCGAAATCGATGGCAGCAAAACGCCGAGATAACGCGCGAAGCCCACGGCTACGGCCGCGATCGTCCCCGTCTGAATCACCAGGAAGAGCGTCCAGCCGTAGAGGAATCCCCAGAGCGGCGAGTAGGCTTCGCGCAAATAGACGTATTGACCGCCTGCGTGCGGGAACAATGCGGCTAGCTCGCCGTAAGAAAGCGCCGCGGAAATCGTCAACAGTCCGGTGAAAATCCAGGTGAGAAGCAGTCCACCGGCGGATCCCGTTTGCCGCGAAATATCCGCAGCCACAATGAAGATGCCCGATCCGATCATCGAGCCCACGACGATCATGGTGCCATCGAATAATCCGATGGCGCGCACAAAACCCGCTTCGTTCTTCGCGTTACTTTGCGGGATGGCGCGGGTGGTGTCGGCCATTCGAATGCGCCTCAGACAGCAGCCGCATGGTTCGCGGCATCCAGGAGTTCGATATATTGCCGCGCCCGCTGCCCCGGATCGGGTGCCAGGAGAATATCACTGAGAACCGCGACGGAATCGGCGCCCGCTTGAATGACTTCAGCGGCCCGCGCCAGCGTGATTCCGCCGATGGCCACGATCGGTTTGTCCGTCAGCGGGCGAACCCTGCGTATCAATTCGATTCCAACCACGGGATCCGGGTTGGCCTTGGTAGACGTGGAAAACACCGGCCCTACCGCGACATAATTAGCGGACGTGGCGGCAGCGTCCTTGAACTGATCCAGGTTGTGCGTCGAAACGCCCAGCAGTTTCCCTGTGCCGATTACCGAACGCGCTGCTTCTGCTCGCAAATCCTCTTGCCCGACGTGAACGCCGCTCGCTTCCGCAGCCGCGGCGACATCGGTGCGGTCATTCACCACAAATGTGACACCCAGCGGAATCAACAATGAGGAAAGGCGCTTCGCGCATTCGAACAATTCGCGCGCGGAAGCCCGCTTGTTCCGGTATTGGAGCAAACGGACACCGGCAGCGGCAAGTTTTTCAGCGTACTCGGTTTCGGAAACGGCAAGCAATGTTGCGTCTAATATCACATACAGCCGAGGTAGGACAAGGCGCTTCAACGTTTATTTTCCGTTCGTGCCGAGCAATCTTTCGATAAAGTGGGTATCGAACTTCCCCGCGGCAAAATCCGGATCGGCCAGAATCCGGCGGTGCAGCGGGATCGACGTCTTGATGCCTTCGATGACGAACATCTCGAGCGCCCGCTTCATACGGCCGATGGCCTCCGTGCGGTCGCGTCCCTTGACGATCAGCTTTGCAATCATCGAATCGTAATACGGAGGAATGACGGCGTCGGCGTGCGCGGCGGAATCCACGCGCACGCCCGTGCCTCCCGGCGCCTGGAACGTCGTGATGCGTCCCGCGGACGGCACAAACGTCACCGGATCCTCGGCATTGATCCGGCATTCAATGGCGTGCCCGGAGGGAATAATGGCGCCGGTCGCCTCCTCCATTCTTTCGCCGGCGGCAATCCGGATCTGCGCCTTGATCAAATCCACTCCCGTGACCAGTTCCGTCACGGGATGCTCGACCTGAATGCGGGTATTCATCTCAATGAAGTACAGCGAGCCGTCTTCATCCATCAGGAACTCGACAGTCCCGGCATTGGTGTAGCCGATTTTTTCCAGCGCCTTCACCACCTTGGCGCCAAGTTCCTTCCGCTGCTTCGGCTCTACCACCGGCGAAGGCGATTCCTCCACCAATTTCTGGTGCCGCCGCTGGACGCTGCATTCGCGTTCACCGAGATGGATCACCTTCCCATGCTGGTCGCCCAGCACCTGAAACTCGATGTGCCGCGGATGCTCGAGAAATTTTTCCGCGTAAACGTCCGGCGTGCCAAACGCTTGCTGCGCCTCACTCCGGGCCGTCTGGTAAGCGGACAGAAGTTCATCCTGCTTGCGTACCACACGCATGCCGCGGCCGCCTCCGCCCGCGGAAGCTTTGACGATGAGCGGGTAACCGATGTGCGCCGCCTCTTTGGCGAGCTGCTCTTCCCCTTCAATGACGCCCTCGCTTCCGGGAATGGTAGGCAGACCGGCGGTCTTCACTTCCCGCCGCGCGCGGTCCTTTTCCCCCATCATTTCGATGATTTCCGGTCTCGGGCCGATGAAGGTGATTTCCGAGGCTTCGCAGACCTTGGCAAAGTTGGCGTTTTCGGAGAGAAACCCGTAGCCCGGGTGGATGGCATCGACATTTGTGATTTCGGCCGCGCTGATCACCTGGGGAATGTTCAGATAACTCTCGCTGCTCCGTGCCGGCCCGATGCACACCGCCTCATCCGCAAAGCGCACATGGAGCGAGTTACGGTCCGCTTCGGAATAGACCGCCACCGTGGATATTCCCAATTCCTTGCAGGCGCAGATGACCCGCAGGGCGATCTCCCCGCGGTTGGCAACTAGGATTTTCTGGAACATGGTCTGGCGTGCCGGCTACTTCTGCCGGCTCGGACGGATGCCAAAGAGCGGCTGCCCGTATTCCACCGGCTGTCCGTTTTCCACGAAGATTCGCATGACTTCGCCGGAGACGTCGGATTCGATCTCGTTCATCAGCTTCATCGCTTCCACGATGCACAGGGTTTTCCCCGTCTCCACGTACGTGCCCACCTTCACGAAAGCCTCCGTCCCGGGGCTGGGAGACTCGTAAAAAGTCCCCACGATGGGAGACTTCACCAGGTGCAGACCTTCGGTGGATCGCGCTTCCGAAGACGCAGCGCCGCTGGATGACGCTTGCGTGGCTTCCAACGACCCGGGAATGATAATCTCTGGCGCGGCCACTACTCGCGCGGCGGAAACCACCACCGCAGCCGAGGGCTTGCGCAGCCGTATCCGCAGATCACCCCTCGAGTACTCAAACTCCTCCAGATGGTGCTCGGTCATGAACTCAAGAAGCTGTTCGATCTGCTGAATTTCCGGATTGGCGAACGACGCACTGGATTTGCTGGGCTTTTTGCGTTTCATGCCTGTTTTAGATTTCAATGAGATCCCGCGGTGCGCGGGTCAATATTTCCGTACCGCCGGCGTGCACAGCGACATCATCTTCAATGCGAATCCCCCCGATGCCTGTCGAATACACCCCGGGTTCAATGGTGATTACGTTTCCCGGCTCCAGGCGCTTCTTCTGTCCCCGAGCCACCCTGGGATCCTCGTGCACTTCGAGTCCAAGCCCATGGCCCGTGCTGTGAACAAAGAGTTGGTCTAGTCGGTAACCGGCCAGGACTTGCCTCGCCGCCCTATCGACATCCCCGCACGCCGCGCCGCTCTTCGCCGCCGCGATCGCCGCCCTCTGGGCCTCCAAAACCGCCTGGTACCAGGTCCGGATGCGTTTTGAGGCCCGCCCCATGTACACGGTGCGGGTAATGTCGCTGCAATAGTGGCCGAGTATAACACCCAGGTCCAGCACGACCAACTCATTTTTCCCCAGTCGTTTGGCGGTGGGCCGCGCATGCGGCAGGGCGGCTCTCTCTCCAAAAGCAACGATCGTTTCAAATGCCGGTCCCGACGCGCCTCTCTTTCTCATCTGATATTCGATCTCGGCTGCCACTTCATGTTCCCGAATCCCCGGTTTTAGCAGACCGATCGCCAATTGCACGACCTCACCCGCCAGGATGGCCGCCCGTCGCATTTGGGCGAGTTCTGCCGCGTCCTTGCGCATCCGGAGGCTCTCGACATTGCCCGGAGCCGGAACCCAGCGCACCTGCGCACCCGCAGCTTTGCGAAGGCTCTGCAGTTGGCTCACCGTAACTTGCGTCGGGTCGAATCCCACCCTTCGGGATCTCGAATCCTTCAAGAACTGCCCGACGGACGCAGACAGCGAGCCTTTCTGCCGGAGGATGCGGATTCCGGACGTTTCTGCCCGGCCCTGAACGGTAAATCTTCCATCGGTGATGAAGGTAGTCCCTTTCTGCGACACCACCAGGGCACCGGACTCCCCAGTGAACCCGGTCAGATAAAACCAGTTCGTCGGGCTGGTTATCAGCAGTGCATCGATTTTCCCGTCAGCAAAAGTGGATGCCAGGATGTGTCGTCGGCGATGCAAAGATGTTTTCATAAATGGAACGAGGAGACCAAAGTCTCCTCGTTCCGCTCTGAGTTGAATGAGTATTCCCTGAATTACCCCGGGATAATCCGCGGAGTCAGGAAGAACAGCAGTTCCTGCGACGAGGTCGTAACGCTGGTCCGCTTGAACAGATGACCGATCAGCGGCAGGCTGCCCACGAGCGGAACTTGCGAGATGTCCGTGCGCTGAGAAGAGATGATGATGCCGCCGATTACGACGGTACCCCCATCGGCCACAGTCACCTTGGTTTCCGCCGACTCCGTATCCAGAGCCGGGATTCCCATCACGCGGGTGATACCGGGGTCGATTTGGGTATTTTCAACAAGCACGTCCATAAACACCGTGCCTTCGGCGGTGATTTGCGGTGTCACTTCGAGTTTCAGCACGGCGTCAATGAACTGCACTGAGATCGTGTTATTGATCGTCGTCTGAACCGGAATCTTGGTACCTTGCTTCACCGTGGCCTTTTCATTGTTCTGCGTAATGACCTTGGGTTTTGAAAGAAGCTTGCCGACGCCTTTGGCTTCCGCCGCAGTGATGAAGAAGTCGACAGCAAAGTTGGGTGAACGATGCCCCAGGAATAGTCCGCTTGTGGGCATTAAGGCTCCGAAGTTGGTGTTCAACGGCAGGCTGCTTGTTCCCATAGCCGTCAGAAATGGAGGCGGGGTACTCGTGACAGTGCTGGCACCGACTGCTGAATCGCCACCCACCACCGAGGTCCCGGTTCCGACAAGGGTTCTTGCGGCAAAGCCCAATTGCGTGCCGATATCCCGTGCGAAGGAGCGCGACGCGGAAACCACGCGCGCTTCGATTTCAACCTGCTGGGACTTGCGGTCCAGTTGGCGGATCAGGTTATCGATGATCGGGATGATCGACGGAATGTCGCGAACGATGATCTGGTTCGAACGGTCGTCGTACAAAATATCGCCGCGCGAGCTGAGGAACTTCTTCAGCGTCGGGGTCATCGAAGCCGCCTTGGCATAGCTGAGTACGCGCGTCACGGTTACCGGAGCGACCGCTTCGGCCTGTGCCTTTTCCAGATCGCGCTGTGTCTCGGCCTCGGTCTTGAGAGTCGAGCGCGTTGCGATGCGCAGAACGTTGCCGTTGAGTTGCTTGTCGAGGCTGTTGTTCTGCATCACGATGTCGAGCGCCTGATCCCACGGCACTTCATCCAGAACGATTGTGAGACTCCCCTTGACCGCGGGATCCAGCACCACGTTTAGTCCGCTGATCTCGTGAATCAGGCGGAAGAAGTCCTTCAAGTCGACGTCCTTCAAGTTTACGGAGATCGGCTCACCCGTATATTTTCCCGCTGCTGCTGCCGGGGCCTGCGCCGGCGACGCTGTCGCCATCGTCGTAGCCGCCATGCTTGCCTGCTGCACTGCTTGCTGAGCCGCCTGTTGCGTACTGGAATCCGGTCGAACAGGTGCCTGCTTCTCGCTGAACGATGCAAGTGTGAATGAGGGCTGGGTCAGTTCGCCTGGCAAAGCGAAGCGAGGAGCAGAAATCTTCAAATCCTTGGACGAGCGGCGCGCAACCAGCCGGGGCGACGCTGCGCTGTAATGGAATTCCGGCCGCGCCTTCTCATTCCCCCGAGACGTTAGAGTGCTCACGCTTGAACCCCGCTGCACTGGAGCCGTTGACGGATTCTCGAAGTAAATGACCACCGCCTCGCCGTCGTGTGAAACCTGGTAGGGGGTCACCGTCGTCAGATCGACAACCACGCGGGCGACGTCCGGCCGGTATTGTCCGATGCGCACCCCGCGCACGGGAGCGGATATCCCCGGGATGACCGTCTTCCGTATTGCCAGTCGGGCCCCCGCGAAATCCAGCACCAGGCGATCCGGGTTCTGCATGCGGCCAGCGTGAACGTTGAGACGTCCTTCGCCTTCCACGCGCACCGCCGAACGCTCCGGCGCCTGGGTGATGGCAACGCTGGAGATGACCGCCACGGTCGCCGTCGCGCCAGCGGGCGCCTGCGTCTGCGCAAGCACCGGGCTAGCCGCCACCGCCATGCTTGCAAGGATCAGGTAGCCATGCCGAAGGGCCGGCCAATTCGTCT
>WNFH01001339.1_pt1 | contig 16631 bp, 15 predicted proteins | sample 5400411 | NCBI WGS metagenome assembly WNFH01 (sample SAMN13153347, study PRJNA577476) | soil metagenome | isolation source: 200 cm saprolite under Douglas fir tree site 2 hole 3 | place: USA:California | collected 2015-04-18
AACAGAGACAGCCATTGTGAGGGGATTGTAGCGCATATCTGTCAATGGGATACTAATTATTTGGTATAATACGCCAACATCTGCTTCAACTCTTCTCTCATCCTTCTCTGATGCTGAGACCGCTTGTTTACTGCGTAAAAAGAGCAGGATACCTAAAATTCGGTCGAAGCGTCGCATGCGCTCCACTGTTTCCTTTCCAGAAAATATGACAGATATCTGCTGGATAGCAGATATCATTGTGTATCCTACAAGCAGATCAACGCCCAGTCAACAGCGCGGGAATATTCCCTTTAATATGACAGACAGTTGGCAATATGCATCCTGTATCCTTTGGGTATTGGGAGTGTGTCCAATGATACGACAGCGAAAAGCTGACAGTCATGTTCCGCGGCTACACCCCCTTCCAACCAAAGAGAAAGTGAGAAGTTACTATGTCTGAGTCACACTATACAGCCGAGGCGCTCGAATTGTTGTTCACGAGCACTACTCCCGGCTGGTTCTCCCCCTTCGTTACCTCGACCGACGGTTTAACGGCTGAGCAGGCAGCGACCGTTCCAGCACCGCGTTTCAACAGCGTCTGGGCGGTTGTCAACCACGTGCGCTACTGGCAGGAAGTGGCGCTGCTCCAACTACAGCAACTCCCGATCGATGGCGCGGCACTCGGTTCAGATGATGGAAGCGGGTGGCCTCCCGTAGATGATCCTGCTGATGAAGCCGCCTGGCACGGAGCACGGAGACATGCCCTGGAGGCGAATGTGGCACTGGCCCGTTATGTTGCCAACCTGACGGATGCTGAGATGGATCATCCTATCGCCGAAGGTGATGAGTGGAAGACACGTCGCCATCTCATCTACAGCATGATCGCCCACAATAGCTACCACACCTGTGAGATCACCACGATCCGGCATATGCAGGGCTGGTGGTTTGACGCGATGTGATCTGAGAAAGAAATGATGGAGAGAACACCTGTCTTCTATGTTCCAGACAACGAGCTGGCTCCCAGGAACCGGCCACACCCAGAAAAGGAGATAGTATGGACACAGCTTCAATGATAGATGCCCTCCAGGCGCTAGGCCCCCATCCAGACATTGCCGAGGACCTCATGCTCTTCGGGCAGTTTGTCGGTGCCTGGGATGTCGATGTCACCAATATCGCACCGGATGGTACCAGGAAGGAACTCAAGGGAGAGTGGCACTTCGGCTGGGCTCTGGAAGGGCGTGCCATTCTCGATGTGTGGATTGCCCCGCGCCGTTCACTGCGTGGTCAGGCAGATCTCTACGAATACGGCGCTACCCTGCGCTTCTTCGATCCAACCATCCAGGCATGGCGCTCCACATGGATCGGGCCAGTACGCCACCTCGTGCTACCCTTCATCGCGCGACAGAGTAAGGATGAGATCATCCTCGAAGGCAGTTTCACGCCAGGCTGCCGAACGCGCTGGATCTTCTCACACATTACCCCAACAAGCTTCCATTGGCGTAACCTGGAATCTAATGACGATGGAACTACCTGGAGATCCGTGCAGGAGATGGTCGCACAGCGCGCATCCAATGGTGATACCGAAAGGCTGGTAATATAGCCAGGACCCCTCCGTACCATCCTATGGCCGGAGAGGTCCTTCCTGATACCGGATTTAGGAATGCGATGGACATAGGAAATCATTCGTGATTTTTGGGGGGGCAAGACAGGGACAAGCTCCGTTTCTGCATGTAGAGATAGGGCTTGTCTCCATCTGGTTCGTCCTTGTTTTGCCTTTTCGTGTTATCCGTGGTATTGCTGCGAGCGATTCAGAGCACTGAGCACAGCCTTCACTGCAGCAAGCTCGATATTCGTGTCGATTGCGGCGCCAAAGAATGTTGTGTCAGAGGACGTTTGGATCTGGATATAGGCTATGGCCTGTGCTTCGGCTCCCTGCTCAAGCGCGTGCTCTGTATAGGAGAGCACCTTAAAATCGGCCACATCGCCCTTGTTGAGCGCCTGTACAAAAGCGTCAATGGGACCATTGCCATGACCATGCAATTCGCGCATGATACCATCAATGGAGATGTGGGCTGTACATGCAACGACCCTTGAACCATCCTGCAGTGCTATTTCCTCCACATGGAACGATTCGAGCGCAAACGGCTCGCAGCGGTGCAGATATTCCTGTTCGAACGCCTGGAAGATTTGCGTGCCCGAAAGTTCCTCGCCGCATTCATCAGCGAGATTTTTGATAATCTTGCCCAGCTCAGCATGCATTGCCTTGGGCAATTGGTAGCCAAACTCGGTTTCCATCACATAGGCTACACCACCCTTACCCGATTGCGAGTTAATGCGAATAATCGCCTGATACGAACGGCCAATATCCTTTGGATCAATGGGCAGATAGGGGACCTGCCACAACGCACCGGGAGTTGCGTCCTGAGCCGTCATGCCTTTATTGATGGCATCCTGGTGTGAGCCGGAGAACGCAGTAAAGACCAGCTCGCCTGCGTAGGGATGGCGGATTGGCACCTCAAGTCGCGTGCATTTCTCAGCGACGGTCCGGATCGCGCTAATGTCACTAAAATCCAGGCCAGGATCAACGCTCTGTGTATACATATTGAGCGCTACAGTAACTATATCCACATTGCCTGTACGCTCGCCGTTGCCAAAGAGTGTCCCTTCTACGCGATCCGCACCGGCCAGCAAGCCCAACTCTGTGCAGGCAACACCCGTTCCGCGATCATTGTGCGTGTGCAGGCTGATGATAGCTGCCTCGCGGTTGCGCAGGTGCCGGCAGAACCATTCGATCTGGTCTGCATGAATATTTGGTGTTGCGACTTCAACAGTGACCGGCAGGTTCAAGATGATCTTGTTCTCAGGAGTAGGTTGCCACACATCAACGACAGCTTCGCAGATCTCAAGAGCGAAATCGACTTCGGTTGACGTAAAGCTTTCGGGCGAGTACTGCATGATGACCTGCGTTCCAGGTAGCGTAGGTACCAACTCCTTAATGAGTTTCGCGCCACGTACAGCGATGTTAATAATATCTGGCTTCTCCAGTCCGAAAACAACGCGACGCTGGAGTGGCGAGGTCGAATTATAGAGATGGACGATCGCCTTCTTTGCTCCATGCAGCGACTCGAAGGTGCGTGTAATTAACTCATCACGGGCTTGCACGAGTACCTGGATGGTGACATCTTCGGGGATGCAATTCTCCTCGATCAGCAGGCGTACAAAGTCAAATTCGATCTGTGAGGATGAAGGGAAGCCGACCTCGATCTCTTTGAAGCCGATATCGACAAGGAGCTGGAACATTTCCAGTTTTTCCTTTAGTCCCATTGGGATAGGAAGGGCCTGGTTGCCGTCGCGCAGGTCGACGCTGCACCAGATGGGTGCGGTTGTAATCGTACGTGACGGCCATTGGCGATCCGGCAAATCGATAGGCGGAAAGGGTTGATATTTCGTAATGTTTCCCTTTTGCATACCACCCTGTGATCGCGCGCGAGCAATCAATTCTTTCAGCATGTAACACTCCTTGTTGTAATGTTTGACGAAGTAAGGCTCTATTGATCAGGTTGCATATGCTTGTAGCAAGTACCTTGACACCTGCGAATGCGCAATAAAAAAGAGGACCTCCCAGCTAAATGGAAGATCCTCATCAGGATACCTACATTGGATCGGGTTGCATCGTTGCCCCCGTTTTATCTCCCTAAGCTGTGCTTGTGGCTAGCCTCGTCGTAAGCCCTACCAGACTCTGTAGCCCAGCGAGTCTGGTAAGGCCGGTAAGGGTGAGACTGGTAAGGGGGAAGGCAAGAAGCAACATTTCACATAAAGAAACCGGCGCATGAGCGCCGGTTTCAAAATCCGTAATGTCTACAACATTTACTACAGCGGCTACACTTACGCATACAACAACGTATACTACTATAACAGATACGGAGAAAGGTGCACGCTCAACACAAGCTTGACCAGCATGTATGGTGGTCATCATATCTGGTGTTATCCGCATTCCTCTTCTCTTTTCTGCTCTGCTATCTTATGAACGCCTGTTAAAAAGCGACGTTCCCGCTGTTTGACTACAATCACGACGAAGCCACGCCAGCCACATTGCCGGGGGCTTCTATGATCGTTCTTTCTTACTCCTCCGAGGATACATCAACGAGTGAATGGTTGTCAACCTCTATGGACTTAGCGTATGGTTTCCCCCAAAATGATATATTGACCCTAAGTCAAAGGCTATAGCGATCATTGCCCCACACGCTTTAGAAATTGTTCTACGGGGAGGCGCTCCTCGGGTCGCAAAGGTCGAAATCCTCCCTGATCATTAATAAACACGATACGCGTCGTCCCAAAATGGATAATCATGTCAGGTAGGTGATCACCATTGACATCGACGAAGCTGAGCGTGACGGGTATCAAATTATCTCCCGCGCCATATAACTGGGGACCGAGGTAGATACGGGCCTTCGAACCATCGCCACCGGGCATTTCAATGACCTCTATCCGTCCATTCAGGTTGATGGCTATAAAATGGCTTGGCGTGCCTGCTGACTCGTTATGCCCAACAAAAGCATCAACTTGGAACGTGCGGGGTCGTCCGTAGTGAATATCATCCCACGTCGTGTTCCACCAACTTACCGCCATCGTCAGCAATGTCCACAAAGCGAGCATCGCTATCATACCTATACCGAGATATAGCAGAGGGTGCGCTCCACGCCAAAACTGACGTTTGCTCCGAATATTCTTAGAACTCGGTACCTTTGAGAGCTTTTTAGATAGCGTATCTGACCGCTGTGGCGCAGAAGTTGTGCGACTATGCCCGGCTTCATCCGTGTCTGCTCGCTGCCACTCATTAACATCTTCTACATTATCAGTTTGTTTGGGATGGAGCCGCGAGGCACGCTGTGCAATAGGGGTTGCACCTGTATCGGGTGAGGCTGACCCCTTCCTCGCCCCGGAAGCATCATCTCCAATTGGGCGATGGCGTAGTGCGCTGCGCGGAGTTATTTTGTCGGTCGATTCCAATACTGGCATTTTCAGGCTACTCCTTTTCTCTTATACAACAAGACCTGGAAGAAATACCGACAGTCGTCGGAGGAACCTGTGAAAGACCGCTCCAGCCAATCGTCCGTCCACACACGTCATCTGTCCCTATTTATTAGCACAAAGGTTCTAATATAATACCACAAAGGCTGGTGTTTGCAAACAATTTTGAAGCGAAATAAGGATGCCTGGCAGTTAGAGACAAGGTTGATACTGGTTTACGACACAGTACAGGGGATACAAGTTGCGTTCAATTTCCGTTTCGTTCAACATCGATAGTATAGCATAACTTGCTCAGTTTGCGCCAGAGGGCTACAGGAAACTTTTTTGGCTGAGTACAGCTTGCAGGTCATCAGGTAGAGGGACTTCCAACTCTATGAAAGCCCCTGTAGTCGGATGGGTGAACTTGAGTTGATAGGCATGCAGAAACTGGCGTTTGAGCGTTGAGCCACGGATTATGCTATGCGATCCGTACGCTGGATCCCCGACGATGGGGTGTCCTATAGCCTTTAAGTGTACACGAATCTGATGAGTACGCCCGGTCTCCAATTCCAAAAGAAGCAGGGTATGATGGGCAAAACGTTCAAGTACGCGAAAGTGCGTCCGGGCCTCCCTGCTGCCAGTCGCAGTGATTGCCATTTGCTGGCGACGATGCGGATCGCGGCCAATAGGAGCATCGATAGTACCCTGATCCAGACCGACGGCACCTTCTACAAGCGCCAGGTAACGTTTCACTATCAGGTGCCGTTTCATCTGCTCCACTAAGGCCACTTGAGTAGCGGCATTCCTGGCCACGATGATCAGGCCAGAGGTATCCTTATCAAGACGGTGGATAATACCCGGTCGCTGATCTGTTGCATTCTCCTGGATATCGGGATAGCGAGCTAGCAGGGCATTAACCAGCGTATCTTCATGATGCCCAGGAGCCGGATGCACGACCATTCCAGCAGGCTTATTCACAACAAGCAAGTCTGGGTCTTCATAGACAACATCAAGAGAGATTTGTTGAGGTTTGACATTGTTAAGCCGGTTTGTTGGCTTGAGCGAAAGTAGTTGTACTTTATCACCGTTTCTGAGAACATAGCCAGATTTGCTGGGGCGTCCATTGACAAGCACCCCTCCTTCTGTTATCACCTGTTGCGCTGACGTGCGAGATACATCGTTGAGTACAGATACCAGGTACCGATCAAGCCGTTGCCCCACCTCATCGGCTTGAATACTGAATACCTGCTTTTCATGGGGTGAAGAAGGATCAAGTTTGTGCATCATGCTCTTTGGAAGAATGGATTACCCCACTACTGGTTGTGGGAGGAACTGGCGATGCAGTTTCCTGCTTTGAATGAGTGCTCTGGTGTGTCTCTCCCGGCCGGCGTAGATTTCCAAACAGGAGAGTAACAAAAAGCAAGAAGACCCCTATGGAAATGGCCGCGTCGGCAAGATTGAAGATGGCGAAATAGAAGCCAATCTGAGGAATACGGAAAGCGATGAAGTCGATGACGTAGCCGCTGTGGCGCGCTCTGTCTATTAAATTACCTAATGCCCCGCCAATAATCAATCCAAAAATGAGCTTATACCATAGACTACCCGTATTGAGCATACGCAGGTAGAGGTAAGTAATTACCCCAATAGCCACTACAATCAGAAGAACAAGAGTGAGGCTATTCGCAAGCAGACTAAATGCTGCTCCGTTATTGCGAATGTAATATAGGATGAGGTAATTACCAATCAGCGAAATCTGAGTGCTGCCGCCAGGTGGGCTCAGGTTAGTTACGACCCAAGCCTTCGTCCACTGATCCAGGGCCAGCACTATAATGGCGGTAAGCGATGCTAAAGCATCGTAGACACGTGCACGCCTGATTTTCACTTATGAATATTCTTCCTTTCCTCGACGAAGAGTATGTGTATTGTACCTGATCCATCGCCCGTTGAAAAGGTGTAAAATGCTCCTACTGATACTGACTGATATCAAGAGGTCTCTTCCTGGTAAAGCTCCTCTCTACTGAGATTTCTCTGCTCTACCAGTTCCTCGCACTTGACATCTCGTTCAGCCCAGGGAATGGCTTCAAGCCGTTTTTCAGGGATTGGTTGCCCGCAATTCACACACTTCCCGTAGGTTCCATTTTCGATACGCTCCAGAGCACGTTCCACTTGGGTTAAGAGAGCCTGTTCGTTAACTAGGATCGACTGTTCCTGCTGCATCTCCAAAGAGTCTACAGCAGTATCTTCGAACTCTTGATGCCCGTCGCTGGCTTCAATGGGATCAACCGGTGTAGGTTTTGCCTCTGTCAGATTTGCGATATTACTGCGCAGTTCGTCACGTTTAGCCTCAAGTCGAGCTTTCATTTTGTTCAGGTCTATAGTCATGCTTATTCTCCATTCTTCAATACACGACCGATTCCTTTCGATATCACGTATTTTAACTCATTTTGGGCACACTGTCATAATTTTTTAGCTACATGCATAGTAGTAAGCCACGAGTTGCGCCGCCCGGCGCAGCTCGTGGCTTACTACTATGCATGTAGCTCTATCCTAAACAGCGCGGTGCTATGTTAGTGACATCTACTATGGAAAGGCTATAGACGGCTGATCTGCTCGGAGCCGCGTGATAGGATCAGCCGTCAAACAGCTTTGGAAGGCAAACAGCGTGGATGAGCATTCCTTGTTGTCTCCTTCTAACACTAGGTACGTCATGGAGTTACACATCCCCATTGTGGTAGTAACCCGATACAACATCGATGATTGACGGGCATTTCGATGGTAGTTCCTTCGTGGTTTGGTTCCTATAGGCATTTATCCACAGTGTTTGCCTGATGGAGAGGCGTATCAGTACATCGGCGGTACGGCGGCCCACAAGTCGACCTGTCGAGCTATACCTTCGGCACCTAGCGCTGTGGAAGCCAGCTTAAAGATGTAAGGCTAATGATGGCATCTCCTATAGTCAGGTCATGCATTTTTTTCGTATATCTCATCAATTTCACGAACGGTGCCGACCAATACTTCGAATGATCCTCTCTAGTAGGAGTAGAAGGGGCGGAAGAACGCCAGATAGTCAGGCCTCAAAGTACTTCCCAAATATGCTATGCTTAAGGGTGTGAAGCACTCATGCTACTCAAGAAGGATATTGGAGATGACAGAAACACGGAACGAAACGTCGATTACAGAATCGAATATACCCTCCATTTTTAGTGATTTCGATCTTTACTTGTTTGGGCAGGGTAAAGATCATCGTGTCTATGAGAAGATGGGGGCGCATATAAGGACTGTAGATGGTGTGACAGGCACGAATTTTGCAACCTGGGCTCCTAATGCGTTGGCTGTGTCGGTCATAGGTGACTTTAACGATTGGACACGTAATGCCAATCCGATGCACCTGCGGCACAACGAACTAGGTGTATGGGAATGCTTTATACCTGGGGTGCAGGACCGCGCTCAATATAAATACGCCATTTACTCGCGTGTCAATAACTACACGGTTGATAAAACAGATCCTTACGGCTTTGCTGCTGAATTGCGTCCTAATACCGCGAGCATAGTGACTGACATACATCAACATGCGTGGGAAGACCAGACATGGATGAAAGAGCGCGAGCAGCACCAGCAGTTGAACTCGCCCATCTCAATTTATGAAGTGCACCTGGGGTCCTGGAGGCATATACCCGAACGTCATGTCGAGGGCGCAGTTGAGGAAGACCGCTACATGACCTATCGTGAACTGGCTGTTGCGCTGGCAGAGTACGTCAAGGATATGGGATTCACTCATATCGAACTGATGCCGGTTTCCGAGTACCCTTACGACGGCTCGTGGGGGTACCAGGTAACGGGCTACTATGCGCCAACGAGTCGTTTCGGTACGCCTGAAGACTTTCAGTACTTTGTGGATTATATGCACCAGCAGGGTATTGGTGTTTTCCTTGACTGGGTACCCTCTCACTTTCCCAGGGATAATCATGCTTTGAGATTCTTTGACGGCACTCATCTTTATGAGTACGCCGATCCACGCAAAGGGGAACATAAGGAATGGGGGACGCTGGTTTTTGATTACGGCCGCAGCGAGGTTCGCAATTTTTTAATCGCCAATGCCTTGTTCTGGCTGAGGGAATATCATATAGACGGTTTGCGCGTCGATGCGGTTGCGTCTATGCTCTACCTGGACTATTTTCGCAAATCAGGTGAGTGGGTCTCCAACCGCTATGGGGGGAGAGAGCACCTTGAGGCTGTCGATTTTCTGCGCCAATTCAATGAAGCGGTTTATTCTGAGCAGCCGGGGACATTGACTATAGCCGAGGAATCGACGGCCTGGCCTCTTGTTTCTAAACCCACTTATGTTGGCGGGCTGGGATTTAGTATGAAGTGGAATATGGGGTGGATGCATGATATGTTAGAGTACATGCACTTGGATCCAATCCATCGTCGTTATCATCACAACAACATCACGTTCTCCTTGATGTATGCCTATTCCGAAAACTTTGTCCTGCCGCTTTCCCATGACGAAGTCGTGCATATTAAGGGATCCTTAATTAATAAGATGCCGGGCGATCTCTGGCAACGTTTTGCTAACCTGCGAGCCTTTTTAGGATACATGTGGGAACATCCTGGGAAAAAGCTCCTTTTCATGGGTGGGGAATTTGGACAGTGGCGCGAATGGAATTATAAAGAGAGCCTCGACTGGCATCTCCTTGTACCGCCAAGCGATCCGCATCATGCGCAGTTAGGAAGTTTTGTACGTGACCTGAATCATTTATACACGAGTGAACCTGCATTAAGCGAGCTAGATGATGATCCAGAGGGATTCTTGTGGATTGATCCTCATGATTCTGATCAAAGCGTCATATCCTTTATGAGACGTGGTAAAAAAGAAGAGGATGCGCTCGTGTGTATTTGTAACTTCACTCCTGTGCCACGTCATGGTTACCGGCTTGGGGTGCCATACTCAGGCGAATACTATGAATTGATAAATAGCGATGCAACTTATTACGGTGGTAGTGGGCTGGAAAACAAACAACCTATGCCAAGCGGGTCAATCTTCTGGCAGTCTTGCCCGCACTCTATAATTTTGACATTGCCGCCTCTTGCTACAATAATACTGAAGCGGCGACTCCGTGATTCGGAGAATGAAGGGAATATTGACAATGAATCGGGATCATAACTCAAATAAAAAATTTTCTACGGCTGGATATAATGGCAATAATAGGAAAAATGGCAAGCCATCTCGCTACCGCCAGCAAAAGGGTCCAAGGACGGTCACCGAAGATGAGCGTCTACTGTATCGTCCGACACGTAAACTGATTAGCCCAACGGAACCTGTACCCCAGGAACTGGTGAAAGAGGAGGAACACTCCCTCGAACGTGCCCTCCATTTTGACTTCACCCTTACTGATCCATGGCGTGTGTTCCGCATTATGAGCGAGTTCGTTGAGGGCTTTGACGAGCTTTCACATATACCTCCATCTGTGGCGATGTTTGGATCTGCCCGGATTAAACCTGGGGACCCTATTTATGAGGCAGCAGTTGAAACAGCACAATTGCTGGCGAAGGCAGGTTTCGGTATTATTACTGGAGGTGGTCCTGGCATAATGGAGGCAGGTAATAAGGGTGCTCAGGAGGGCGGAAATTACTCAATAGGCTGTAACATCGAGCTCCCTTTCGAGCAGGGTTCGAATCCTTACCTCGACATTTCGCTCGACTTCCGCTACTTCTTTGTACGCAAGACGATGTTCATCAAATATGCCGAGGCCTTCGTCATCTTCCCTGGTGGTTTCGGTACGATGGATGAGCTGTTCGAAGCATTGACACTCATTCAGACAAAGAAAGTAAGCCATTTCCCCGTTATCCTCTACGATTCGAAATACTGGAAGGGTTTAATTGACTGGATACGTGATACCATGCTGGCGACTGAGAAGATCCTCCCGGAGGATGCTGGGTTACTGCTCCTCTCGGATGACCCCAAGGAGATTTGTAAGACCGTCATCGAAGCTTACCAGGAGAGTTATCGCCAGGAACGGGCTAATCCGGCTAATCACAGAGAGCAGTCTATTCGATAAGTGTAATTTTTGGATTTGCATTGCAGCGGCATGTCAAAAATGCTGTTCGTCCTTAGAGGCCCCTACACCAGTATGGAGCTATCCCTCGTCCATTCCATGCGTAAAGCCCGATCGGAAGTGGTTCTCTCACTGTCTCAGTGAAGAAAGGGGGAAACGATGGTACCAACAAAGATTCATAGCAGCTGGCTCAATGTAGATGGCCTGCATATTCACTATCTGCTTGCCGGTGAAAGCGGCTCCCCGGTGATCTTGTTGCATGGCGCGGGGTTGGACTCCGCCGCTCTTTCGTGGGAAGAGGTCATTGGCCCATTGTCCGAGAAACATCGGGTCTTTGCTCCCGATTTGCCAGGCTATGGGCAGAGTGACAAACCGGTGATCCATTACACCATGGACTACTATATTACCTTCTTGGATCATATGATGGACGCCTTGCACTTGGAACAGGCCAGCTTCGTCGGGCTTTCAATGGGGGGAGGAATTGCCCTCGGAGTGACCTTGCGCTTCCCTACGCGCGTTGAGAAACTTGTTCTGGTCGATAGTTACGGCATTCAAGACAAAGTGGCGGCTCAGACGTTGTCTTACTTCTACGTGCGTCTCCCATTCCTGGATGAGCTGAGTTACTGGCTGATTGGCAAAAGCCGATCCATGGTACGGTGGAGTCTCCTCTCGGGTCTCATTTACAGCCCACACCATCTTTCCGATGAACTTGTTGACAAAGTGTACCAGGTAGCGCGCAAGCCAAGAGCGGGAAAGGCATTTATCTCGATGCAGAGAAACGAGATGCTGTGGAATGGCTTGCGCACCAATTTCACCAGCAGATTGCATGAAATCACGGTGCCTACCCTTATTGTTCATGGTGCGCAAGATACAGCCGTTCCTCTTGCCTATGCACAGCGTGCCCGTACGTTGATCAAAAACTCTGAACTCTCTATCATGCAAGAGTGCAAACACTGGCCACAAAGAGAGAAACCAGAGGAATTTACTCACGTGGTATCAAACTTTTTAAACTAATTTGTGCTCATTTCAGATGCGCAGGAGGCGACAGCGGCGCGAGACCCCGGCCGCTCATTCTGGACCTTGTTGCTGGAGACGTGCCCGTAGCAGGTGTCCCAGCGACGGCGGTAGGGTGCTACCAGTGGACAACCAGGATCCGACGATGATCAGCAGGAATCCTACGACGATGGCTGCGTTGAGCGACTCACCGAGCAAGGTGACACCGAGGAAGACGGAGACGGCTGGATTGACATAGGTGATGACGGTTCCACGGCTGGCTCCAACCTCGGCCACCAGCGCGAAAAAGATCAGATAGGCCAGTGCCGTGCAGATCAGGCCAAGCACGAGCAGGCTCGCTATCACCTCCAGATCGGGTAACTTGCTGGGAAGTCGGGTCACTGCCAGCGGCAGCACCACGATGGTCGCGGTGACACACTCGACGGACACCACCCCCAGGCTGGGCAGTGCAGCGATAGTCGGTCGCTTGATGAGCAGGGCACCGGCGGCGTAGCCCGCAGCGGCGAGCAGAACCAAAACTGCCCCGATCACCCTTTGCTCATCTCCGCCAACGTCGAGACCCAGCAGGGTCACTACACCTCCCATGCCGATCAACAGCCCGATCAGGCGCAGACCATTGACGCGCTCACCTGGGTCGAAGCGGAGCGCGAACAGCACAACGAGAAGTGGGTCGGCGGCGATGAGCAAGCTGGTGAGCGAAGACGTAATGTGTTGCTCGCCGTAGCTGATCAACAGAAACGGTCCAGCGATCTGCACGCAAGCAATCGCGGCAATCGCGAGCCATCGCTCGCGCAGCTGTCGCAACACTCTGCGGTAGGCTGCTACAGGGAGCAGGACAGCCGCCGCGATCCCGACGCGAGCGAATACCACCACGGTTGGATCAAGTTCCCGCACCGTGATCTTGATGAACAGATATGGAATACCCCAGAACACCGACATCGCGGTGAACAGTAACCAGCCCTTGCGGGTCATATTTCCTCCTGCGTGTAAAGTGGATGTGAGCATCCGTCCATACTCGCCTTCATCACATGCGCTGGAGAACAGGATACTCGACAGAGACACTTTTAGTCTTGTATGTTATTGCGGTTCTGGAAGACGCGCCCTGAGGTGACACCGGTTGTTCGAACCCATGGGTTCAAGTAGTCAAGCATGTCTCTCTTGCAATTCTGACCTTCGTTGCTACCTCAGGCCCCAATCCGTCAAGGGAAGACCCTTGATGTACCAGTCGGTGGTGGTGATGCCTTCAGGATAAGTGACAGTTCGTTGCACCACGCCTGGCGGAACGGAGAAGTTCGAGGGGTGGTAGCCCTGTTCAGCCAGCAACAGGCCCCCGTGCCAGATAGGGCCAGCGCCAGTTACACCGATCACGTTGATCATCGGCGAATTATCGTTGTTGCCTGCCCATACCCCCATCACGTAATCGGTGGTGTAGCCGATCGTCCAGTTGTCCACGAAGTTCTCCGACGTTCCCGTTTTGACTGCTGATGGATACACTGTACCAGTTTTGCCCGCGTAGCACTGCGCCTGAGTATTGCTGTATAGGTATAAAGAACTGCACGCTCCAAATTCGTAGGTACGTGCCTTGTTATCGCTTAGCACATTGGTCATCAAGTACGCCGTTTGCAGGCTGATGATGCGCTTGCCAGTGGGGATGAAGTGATAGACCACGTTCCCCTGCGTGTCGAACACGGTATTGACTGCGTGAGGCGGCACGCGCACGCCGCCATTGGCGAAAACGCCATAGGCCGAGGTCATGTCAAGCAGGTGAATGCTCAACGTACCTAGTACCATCGTATAGTTGGGCGTGCCCTCGTAGCTGGTAATGCCCATTGCTTGCGCGGTGTTCAGCGAGGCATTAACGCCTGTTTTATAGAGAACCTTGACAGCAGGCACGTTGAACGAATTTTGCAGCGCGGCGCGGATAGAGATCAGGCCGTGATAGCCCTGGTCATAGTTATGGGGTGTATAGGTAGGCAAGCCGCAGCACATAGCAATGCTCGTCGGTGCATCCAGCACCGGCATACCGGGACTGAGACCCTGCTCGAAGGCGGTGACGTAGACAAACGGCTTAAAAGCCGACCCTGGCTGGCGATATCCCTGCGTCGCCACATCGAATTGTCCATATTGGGGATTGTTGGGATCGATATTGCCTAACAGGACGCGGATCGCGCCGTTATGGAAATCGATCAGCACCTCGGTAGCGTCGGTGAGATGGTTCGTTTTCGACAGCGTGTGTACATTTTCTTGAGCAACCTTGAGAATCTTGTTTTGCAATGGCAAGTCGAGTGTCGTAGAGACGATCAGGCCCGACCGCGACAGGTCGGGCTGCCTGACGTGCAGGATGTTGGCTAACTCGTTCAGCGTGTAGGCTGAAAAGTGCGGCGCGAGCGTATTATTCACGATCCCAAGGTGCAAGAAATGCGGGTCCTGTGCTTCGACGATGGCTTCGCGCTCCTGTAATGGCGTGATATAGCCTTGCAAGTGCAGCTGATTGAGTACGGCCTCCATGCGATTTAATGCCTCCTGCGGGTGCAAAAACGGATTGTACAGGGTGGGATTCTGGGGAATACCGGCGAGCATGGCTGCTTGCGCGATATCAAGCTGCGCGGCAGCCGTCGTCTTGGACGTATCTTGCAAGTCAAAATAGACGAACGCAGCAGCCTCGGCACCGTAGGCTCTGTTACCATAGTACGTCGTGTTGAGGTACATATCTATGATCTGCTGCTTGGTATAGTAGCGAGTGGCCTGCGGGGCCAGAATAATCTCTTCGAGCTTACGGACAAGCGTATCCTGGTTGCCGACGACAACGTTTTTGATGAGTTGCTGTGTGATCGTGCTGCCGCCGGCCACGATGTGCCCTTTTGTCAAATTTGACAGGGCTGCACGCACAATGCCGGTGATATCATAGCCGGGGTTTGTCCAGAAATACTGGTCTTCAATAGCCATCTCAGCATCGACAAGATTGGGCGAGATGTTGTTAAGCAGTTCCGATATCTGGAGGCCCTGGTCAACGGCTTCATAGATCGTCGTCCTGTGTTCATCGTATATCCGCAGGCTATCTTTGGGCAGGATATCGGCCAGCCTGACAATATCTCCCTGAAAGCGCTGGTTAGCTGCCGTTGCGAAAGCGGTGTAGACGACGAAAAAGCTCCCCGCCACGACTATCAGCACAAGTATAGCGAAGGCCAGGGGCAGGAGCGAGAAGTGTGTCCCGACGCGTTCGACGACAGTATATTGCTGGTTACTGCGATGCAAATTTTTGCGCTTCAAGTGACGCCGCAGGTACCAACCCCTGGGATGGAGTGGAAGATGAGGAACATTGTAATAGTGACCGCGTATAGCGGGGAGCGGCCGCTCATCTAATCGCTGCGCGGCTGCGGCTCGGCTTTGCGGCGGCAACTTCGCCGGTACTCTTGGCTGCTCATTAGACTGCATACTGGCCTCCTCTGTGGCAAATCTCTACCTTATCAGGAGAACATACCCATCGAAACAATCCTATGACAACACGAATTAGCGCCGCTACTGATATATTGTATAGATAGTGTGAGCATGATAGAGTTGTGGGAAGTATGAAAGATGTGCGATATCAAATCCTGCAAATCGTTGTATCAAACTCTCTCGGAAGTGACCCATTAGGCCGCTTTGTCCACATTACAAAGACACACTAATTAACAGGATTTGATGTGAACATGCGAGCGATCTGTTGTTACCTTTAAAGGTGAACTGGCAAACTATACCTATAAGCTTAGTATACCAGCCAATATGATAGGTATGCCAGAGAAAATGCCTGCAAATTTGCATGTTGAGCAAATCTTGAGATAACGCAACTTCTCCGCTAGTTTCAGTATATCCGGAGTGCATTGGTGCCAACGGGATACCGAGTGCATACTCGTTCATGATACCAAAAACCCTTGGCCAAGGGTATCTCTTGGATCAATAATGAACTCGTGTAGACCGGTAATAAAGGCTTTGCCACTAACCTCTGGCACAATTGCCTCATATGGCCCTACCTGCGCTCGCCCTACGATTCGCCCACTGAAGGTGCTCGCGGCACCAAGGATACTTTCAATGAGGATTTGCTGACCGTCAACGATTTCGCCTTTAGCATGATGCAGAGCCAGGCGGGCCGAGACTCCTGTACCCGTTGGAGAGCGATCAACCTCACCGTTTGCGAAGACGCATACGTTACGACTATAGTGCTCAGGATTTTCGGGTACGTCAGTTAAGATGGTACCATAGACAAAGCTCAAATCTGCTTCGATGGGATGATTGATGGACATAGTGCTGTTGACGGCTTTCTTGATAGCTTCGCCTGCAGTCACCAATTGTTCAGTGTTTTCCGGTGTAACTTTCAAACCAACTTGCTCAGCAGCTATGAAGACGTAGAATGTACCACCAAAGGCAATATCTACATTCAATCGCCCATATTCTGGCAACTCGATTTCCACGTCGCGAGTATACAAGAATGAGGGTACATTCAGAAATGATACTTGCTCGACATGTCCACTGCTATCAAGGTGAGCAGTTGCCCGAATCAGGCCAGCAGGGGTATCCAGATTAACTGGAGTATGG